>Ga0207695_10000515_pt1 | contig 82285 bp, 75 predicted proteins | sample KBSC54metaG_FD_184354 | JGI IMG/M metagenome (GOLD analysis project Ga0207695, IMG submission 184354) | Corn rhizosphere microbial communities from Kellogg Biological Station, Michigan, USA - KBS C5-4 metaG (SPAdes) (version 2) | ecosystem: Host-associated > Plants > Roots > Rhizosphere > Soil...
ACAAGGCCTCGCACGATAGTGCGGGGCTATTTTTTGCGCAGCGGTGAAAGCCTGGCTTTCACAAGCGGAGTGAAAGAATAGCCCGATCCCGCGATAGCGGGATGGGAGGCCTTGGGTAAGGAGGCCGCCGGAGGCTAAGGATGACCGGAGGCCGGCAAGGCCGGAGGTAACCGCTCCGGTGGTTGATTCAGGGGCCTACACAGGGGTCTACCTTTATAGGCCCCTGCGGCCGTTTGGCTGGCTTGACTGCGCTAAAAAAATTTTTAACGCATCAAAAACTTCAACCAGCCATGTACATCAATCAACAGCTGAGCGTCCTATTTTATCTGAAAAGAAAAAAGGCTACCAGTGACGGAATGATCCCGATCTATGTCCGGATAATAATCATGGAACCTCGCTGATGGAGAAATTTTATAAAACCTATAAGGCACATCAACCGGGTCCAGCCTGGTCAGCCTGTTCTATTAGCTTATGCACAGGCTGACCATCATAATCATAAAGATATAACCGCACCTCAACAATTTTACCTTGATTAAAAGTGAACTGCTCGCAAAGCAGGATGCTGCCGCTGGTATGTGCAATTGCCGCCTTGCTGATTGCAAACACTTTATCCTCATCAGCATACACGTTTAGAAGATCGAAGTGGTTAAAATCGTAAAACTGCCTGACCTTGGGATAGAACTGCTCGAAGGCCTTCATCCCCCGATAGGTCCCGCCAAATGGCAGAGAAGACGGTTCATACACTACCATCGAGTCACTGGCCCGGTCAGGATAATCGGTCAACTGCTTCTTCTGGCGGATCATTTCCAAGACAAAAGCCTTGTTTCCTGCGGCATCTTCTTTCTGCATAGTATTTGATTTGCAACCGCTCCCGAACTCAATAAGGACAATTAACAACAATAAATAGTGAGCTTTCATACCAGGAAGATTCAAAGAATATGCCAGAGGGTTGGCAGATATCAGCCGCTCAACTTTCGCAACGGTTCTCTTATAGGAAGGCCTGGCTAATTGGATATCTACCGGCAAGTGGCCAACGAAGGTATTAAGGTTTAGTCAGCTTTTTATGTTCTTATAAGAAGTGCTCGATAGAACGGTCTTGAGTAGAAATTTAGGAAAAATGTGATGATTCCGGTCGCCTTTTTTGCAGGAATCAAGGGAACAAGAAGGCAGTCGGATTGCTACGAATAAAGGCTTGGACCTGGTGGGGTCGTTGCGGCCTAGCTTTTTGACATATTTGGAAACAGGTTGACTAAAGCGACAAGTCTTATCTGTTAGATTGTAGAACACCTATCCCCTGACCGTACCTTTAGCATCAAATCAAGTTCTACGGTCAGGGATAGGGGGTTACATAGGGAGTGCATTGGAATGGAGGTTTCTCAAGAAAATACTTTATCCGATACTTTGCAGCTTTCCTGTGGTCCTCCGGACGGGGCTACGCTTATTGCCGGACATTCATTGCCGGCTTTCATTGTATGACAATAAAAGAGAGGGCAGGTCCTAATGGCTGGGTAGATTTTATTGAACGCATTATTATTTTCGAAATTCTGGTTAAAAAATTGTCTTTTTTAGTGTAAAACCGATGTCAAATGTATGAACGATTGGTTAAAAGAACCATTGTAAAACCTTTAATAGCATGGATAGCTCAACGGCTTTTTTGTCAGTATCGGGGAGGCGAAATCATTACTATGCTAAAGAAATTTAGCATAGTAGCAGATCCCGTGGAATGTATTTTGCTGGATGTGATATATTATTCTTTAACAGCAATTGTCGAAAAATGGCCTTTGAGGAAAAAGATCCGTTGTCAGAGCAATCTACATCCTATTTGCGCACCCTGTTGAGTTCTGAGATACAAGATTTTATTCGTTCACTTGAATTAAAATCGTCTATTGATGAGTTAACAAGCATAAGGGATCGTATTCGTCATCTGTATGCTGTGCTATCACCTAAAGAAAATGTAGAATTTGACCAAATTGTGGGGAAATATTTCTACACTTTTATTGACGAGCATCCAGACGATTCCAGATTGGCCAAAGGTATTTAAGTTGCAAGTATTCAATCAAGGATAAGGTTTAATGGCTATGGAACTGATTAGGAGAGGCCCGTCAAAAGATGGGCTTTTTGTTGGATACGGCTCAACATTTGCAAACATCACTATTGGCTTTTAATAGGATATTGGATTTTAGCAACGGCCTGGATATCTATCCGGGCTTTATTCTTTTTTCGAATCTTATCCTTCCTACCAGATAAGCCTTACTACTGAAATTTTTGGAATTGCAAAACAAAGAGTGGAATGATTGTTGTTTTTAATCGGACTTTAATTTGTACATGGAAAAGGCCCTGAATCAACTTACTGCTTCCTCCCTGCGGGATCTTCTTAATAAGGAAATTCGCTCATTTATTGATTGCCTGGATAATGGCAAGATGGAAGAATTACAGGAAAGGAAAGCCCGGTTGAAAGAAATTTTCAATCTTATTACTGAGAAGGAACTATTAGAGACATCTCCGCTGATCTGGAGCAAGAATTCGGCAACGCAAAATCAAAAGCCTTTAGAAGAATAGAAAACGAGTCACCATTCAAAACTAATAAGCCGGTCAGCGACCGGCTTTATTTATTTTACCACCAATATCTTTTGCGCAAATGTCTGGCCGGGACCAAAAGCATCGGGTATCTGTACGATATAGGTTCCGGATGACAACCCTGTCACGGGCAGTGGCGTATTGCCCTGGAGCTGCATGTTCTTTATGACACCGCCTTTCCCGTCGACGATCCGGACAATATGGGTTCCATCGGCTCCGTCCATCCGGATGGTGAACTGCCCCTGGTTGGGATTGGGATAAAGGAGGACTGTAACACCGGTCCTGCCGCTGCCCGACACTGCTTTGATCATCGTATAGGCATACTGGTCATCGATATCAATTTGCTTCAGCCGGTAATAGGTGATGCCATCATAATCGTTGAGATCCGTATAGTTATAATTCAAGACAACGTTGCTATTGCCCCCCGGGGCAGCTGACGGTACGAAGGCTGTGAAAGAGAAGGAGGCATCCTTGTCCAGCCTCTTTTCAACGTCGAATCCCTTGTTATTGGATTCCGTCCCCGTCTGCCATTGCAGACCTATCTGCGCTGGATCGATCCTGTAGGCATTAAAGTCGATGAGGGTTATGGGCAGTGGTATTGCAGTCATGCCGATGCCATATTGGCTGAAGCCGCCGATGTTATTTCTTCTTGCAAATCCGCCTGCAATGGTACGGCCAGAGGACTGCTCGGGTGGCAGCACGCTATTTTCCGGCACCTCCCAGTCCCTTGCGTCCGTCGAGCTGTCAGGTCTTCTCAGGATGGCAAATGAATTGTCCTGCAGACCGGTGAAACCGTTCAGATAAAGCAACAGATCATAGCTGCCTTGTGTGGGTTCTTTATCGGGTGTCAGATACCATATACCCGCCTCGTTGACCATCGTAAAAGGTGTACCATTCTCTTTTAGTACCAGTCCGGCATCTGTCCCCGGTTTGGGACCGAAGGAAGCATCGATGTAACTGATATTGTTCAAGGGCGCGGTCTGCAGGTTATCCATCACGACCAGGTTGGCTTTGTGCAGATCGCCCACGGGGAAAAAAAGGGTATTGGCCGATTGGCCGTCGAAGCTGCGTCGCAGGGTTCCGTCGAACCAGCCTTTTGTAAAATTAGTATTGCTGCTATCCGCCCGCACCGCCGTGTCGGAAAAAGACAAGACGATGGCTTTGAAGACACCCGTGCTGATCCTGCCCTTGACAAGATACCACTGATCGGCGGTAATATCCGTTCCCAACTGGAGGCTGTCGACATTCACTTCGATGCGGTGAAAGGGGTTGGCCGTCTCCAATGACTGGTCTCCGCTGCCGTCGAATGCAACGATGCCGGTACCGTATGAATAGGGGGCCTCTGTACTGTCGTGCCACCAAGCTCCTTTTTTTAACAGGGTGATCCTGCCGTTATTAATAAGCCGGCTGCCTTTTTCCAGCATTGTTCCTCCTGAGATAGTGAGGTTGGCGCCATTTTCAACCGTAAGCAGCGCGCCGTTCTGTATCCTGACAACGTCCTGGGCCGTACTGTTGCTGGCCAGCAGCAGGGAAAGGAGGCAGGTATATATAATTTGTCTCATCGGTGATTTGGTTTAATGATCAATGCTTCATTTTCTCTTCTATGCCCTGTATCCTTTTATTCATGTCAACGGTTCCTTTTTGTAGCGTTTCGATCTGGTGCTGTTGTTCCTGTACTGCCTTTACCAGGGGCACCACAAAATCTTCGTAACGCAGTCCATATAAGCCGTCTGGTGTTGTTGGCTTGTCTACGCCGCTGAAATTGAAGCCGGCGTCGGCAGCTGCTTTTTCCACATCCTGGGCGACGAATCCTGAATGGATTGTCTCCCCGCTGAGCGTCATGGCTGTTCTCATGGCTGCATTCGATGCGGTGGAACCTTTTGGATGTAGTTTTGTATTGATCAGATCGATGTCGAGCTGGTAGGTTACGGGTTTTAGCCGGAGGATAAAGTCAAGACCTTTTACGTCTTCCCGGATATTCTTTTTGAACCGGCCATCGCTGAATGTCGTCCAGCCTACCTGTCCGCCGATGGAATTGGTGGCAAGGTTGCCGATGACTACCTGGTTGTCGCTGGTGCAGGTGACCTGCTGACCAATGGCGACACAATTCCTCAGATTGTCCGTTGCGTCATCGCAATTGGCGCCGAGTATCGTATTGTAATAATCGGTGACGTGTGTGAAGCCGGCGTTGGCGCCGATAGCTGTATTATATAGTGTGGAGCCCAGCGTGGACAGGGCGGCAAAGCCGACGGCGGTATTGTAAGTGCCTGCGTTGAGGTTATACAATGCATCATAACCCATAGCGACATTTCCCTCCGAATTGCGGATCATCTGGGTCATCGTATTGACGCCGAATGCCGTATTATCGTCTCCATTTACGCCCGTCCCGTACATCGCATAATAACCGGTGGCCGTATTGGACTTGCCGGTGTTATTAAATAAAGCATAGGCGCCCGTGGCCGTGCAAAACACACCGCCAGCATTATTTTGAAAGGCATAGCTTCCAGTGGATGTATTTTTACCTTCCACACCCGCATAGTCATGTTCCCCGGCGGATGCCCCTGTGGCCGTGATGCCTCCACCCTGGAGAATGGATGGAAGTGCGTTGGCGCCAGTTGCGGTATTACTACTCGTAGCGAGGGTGGCCCCGGCTTGATATCCGGTGGCTGTATTGTATCCTTCTGACCTGTTATTTGCTAACGCCTGGTAGCCGCTGGCCGTGTTCGCTCTTCCGTCGTCGTTAGACATTAGTGCAGCGGCGCCGGTTGCAGTATTCTCAATGCCTGCGCCCCCGTTATCGGGATAATTAGCCATCACGTCTGCACCCAGTGCCGTATTTTTAGAACCCGATATATTAATACTAAGCGCATTGAAACCTTTTACCGTATTATCTTGATGGGTGTTGAAAGAAAGGGTCGACCCCCCCGCAGCCGTATTGCGGAGTCCGGACGAGGCATATTGCGAAGAGGACCCAATGGCTGTATTCTCTCCGCCGTAGGTATGCCGGGTCAGAGAATAAAAGCCAGCGGCTACGGCGCCGGAGCCCTGGGTACAGCTATTTAACGCACTGTCTCCCAGGGCCACCAGAAAGTTGCCGGCCGAATCCAGGGTGAGCGAGCTTTTTCCTACGGCGACATTACCAAAGCCGGTGGCCGCGATATTGCCCGCCGCAGATCCCAAAAATGTTCTCGCTTTTCCAGAATCCAGGTAGCCTGCCGGACCATTGTCGATACGAAAAAGCAATGGTTTATTGTCTGCCGTTCCTATGAAGTCGATGGCGGGATCTGTCCCGCTGTTCCCGGTGAGCTTCCAGGCGGTGGCCCCTGTTGGAGAAGCCAGGGATTGCCAGGATGGCGCGGCAGGTGTGCCGGCATTGTAATAAAATCCCGGTGTATGATCCGTCTGGAATATCAATAAGCCGGTGGCGGGAGTCTGAATGCCTTGCCTCTGTGACTGTGTCATCGACGGTATCAGGAGGCCTTTTGCCGTACTTTGAATATCGAGTTGCGCGGAGGAATCGGGTATGATGATGCCGATGCCTGCATTTTGCGCGAAAGAGACGGCAGACCAGCAGCAGATGCTGAAAACGAGTACTATTTTTATCATAAAATTTCTATTGAAGGGATGAATTACTGGCCAAGCCTGGCTTCCAGCGCTGCGATCTTTTGTTTCAATTCATCATTTTCCTTTTTCAACAACCCGATGCTTTGCTGCTGCTCCTGGATGGCTTTTACCAGGGGTACTACAAAACTTCCATAACGAAGGCCATAATAATCCTTGTCGTTCTTTGGTTTGTCGATACCGCTGAAATCATATCCTGCCAGGGCTGCTGCCGACTCCACCTCCTGCGCCACAAATCCGGAAAAAACGCGTGCTTTCTTTTCCGCCAGTGAAGCCGTCATGACCGCATTCGATGTCGTGCCTGAACGGGCAGACAACCTGTTATTGAGGGTTTCGACATCCAGGTTATAGGTGACAGGTCGAAGCTTCATGATAAAATCCAGGCCCTTTACATCAGCGTTGATATTTTTTTTGACCCTGCCGTCGCTGAGTGTTGTCCATCCTACCTGCCCTCCTATGGAAGTTGTGGAGGCATTCCCTATTCTCGCCTGGCTGCTGGCTGTGCATACCGTATTATAGCCGATGGCAATGCAATTGTACAAACCATCCTGGTTAATATCGGAGAGGGCGCCCAGCATCGTGTTGTTGTATCCCATATCATAGTTGCCTCCTGCCTGGTAACCGAGCGCCGTGTTGTACTCGGAACCGGTGGTTCGGGCGAGCGCCCTAAAGCCGATGGCCGTATTGTAAGCGCCATAGGTGTTATTGATCATCGCCGATGAACCCATGGCGACATTCCCACTGCCGGTGGTGCAGTGCGCCAGGGCTTCCGCGCCGTCTGCCGTATTGTCGGCGCCGGTGGTATTGAAGTAAAGCGCATAATAGCCGGTGGCGGTATTGGAACTCTCCTGGTTGCTGTATAAGGCTTCAGCTCCTGTTGCCGTATTGGCCGTTCCATTGCCATTCGAATTAAGGGCATCGACGCCCGTTGCTGTATTGTAAGCGCCGGAACTGTTCCTTGACAAAGCATCGGCGCCGGTGGCGGTATTATAACTGCCCGTCGTGTTGCCGAAGAGGGCCAGCGCACCAGAGGCTGTATTGTACCCCCCAGTGGTATTGCTATACAACGCGTCGTTACCGACAGCGGTATTATTCGAGGCCGTATTGTTATACAGCGCGTTCGTCCCGATGGCGGTATTCTGCGCACCTGTCGTATTGTTGAATAGCGTATATACACCCATAGCGGTGTTATAATTGCCCGTCGTATTATTAACCAGCGCATATGCGCCCATGGCGGTATTGTCAATCCCCACTGTATTGCTGTATAAGGCAGAATGGCCATCTGCCGTGTTGGCGTAACCCGTTGTATTGCTATACAGAGATTGATAACCTGTTGCCGTATTGTAACTTCCGGTAGTATTCGAATATAGTGCAGCATGGCCGATGGCTGAATTGGAGCCGCCGCCGGTATTCTTAAATAGCGCATAGGCCCCGATGCCGGTGTTTTCTGCACCGTTGGTATTAGAGAACAAAGCGCTGTCTCCCACGGCGACATTATGGTACCCACTGGTGTTGGCATGCAGCGTTTTGAAGCCGATGCCCATATTGCCATAACCCGTTGAAGAAGCGTTACCTGCCCCATATCCGAAGAAAGTCCTGGCATTGACCGAATCTATTACGCCCGCGTTTACATTGTTGACCCGGAAATGCAGGGGTTTATCATCCGTGGTCCCTATAAAATCGGTGGCCGTATCGGTTCCGCTGTTACCCTTCAGTGTCCATCCGTCGGAGGCGGCGACTGTCTTCCAGGAAGGGGCTGCGGCTGTGCCGGCATTGTAATAAAAACCGGCGGTATGGTCTGTCTGGTAGATCAATAGACCGGCCGCCGGTCCGGCAACGGCATTCCGTTGCGCCTGGGTCATCCTGGGGATAAGCAATCCCCTGCTGGTGCTTGAAATATCAAGCTGCGCGGAAGGGTTGGGAGAGGAGGTCCCGATGCCGATGCTTTGGGCATACGAAAAGGAACAAGCCATGCATACTGCGCAGATGGCAAAGAGATGTTGCTTCATAAAACTCTGTTTTAATGGTTGATAGCGGGATTCAGCTGGATGGTAGGCAAGGCAAGAAAGAAAATAAATGACTCAGATAAAACCCACTTCTAACAAACGGTTGTCCCCGGGCAGTCAACGGCGTTCCGGCTTTTTAATACGGCAGGAAAATGACTGTCCGTGCTTTTTGGGGCCTCTGCCAGGCTGCGTTGTTCGGGTAAGTTTGTATTTTTAAGTATGCGCGGTTATATTTTTCTTACGATGCTTATACAGGTTCTGATGCCGGACCTGCTGCCCGCGCAGTCCTTATCTGAAAACGACTTCACCCGCTACACCCGGGTGCAGGGTCTGTCGAATAATTCCATTTCCAGCATCGTCCAGGATTCCACCGGCTATCTTTGGATTGCCACTTACAAGGGGCTCAACCGGTTTGACGGGCGTAATTTTACCAATTATTACACCGGATCGGCCGATCTTCCTCTTTCGGATAATATGGTCAAGGAGGTGCGCATGCAGGGAAGAGAGCTTATCGGTACTACTTTCGTGGGCGCATTTGTCTATGACACATGGACCCGCGCCTGTAAGCATCTTGTAGTACCCAGCGATTCATTGATCTTTGCCTGGGCCAACAATGGGGTGGAGACGATGCGTGATGATAAAGGCCATTATATATTTTCCAGCAAGACGGGATTATATGTTTTTGATAGTGCGGGAAGAATTGTCCGCCGGCTGGATCATTATCTCCCTGCAGATGCCCGCCGGAAAGAGCTGGCCTTTGGAAAAGGGTTATCACCGCTGAACAATGGACTGATCCTGCAGAGCAATGAGCTTTTTTTCTCTACGTATGATCCTGTTCGCAACCACATAGATACGCTATATGGTATGCGCGACCCGGTCTTTAAAAAGCTTCTCATGGACTCCGCGGGTGAGTTGCGGGCTACATTCCCCGGCAGGCGGAACCAGCTGTTCATCGTGAACGAAGAAAAGAACGCCATCGATATTTTTGACATCAACCTTCACCGGACCTTTTCTTTTCCCATGCCCTTCAATGCAGGGGCCGATATCGATGCCTACCACAGCCGCCTGTTCTATCTCAGCGATAGCCTGCTGGCTCTGACCGGAAAGGTCAGCGGTTTTTATCTTTTCGATTATCATGCCGTCACTCACCAGCTCAAGCTGCATGGGGAAAAATACTTTGCCGGGAGACATTGCACGACCGTATTCCGCGACCGGGATGGACGCTTCTGGATAGGCACCGATAACGGCCTTTATAAACAAAACCTTTCCAGTCCGTATTACAATGCGTATGATCTGACCGAGCAGTGGCCCGATCTCCGTAACTGTGATATCAGGGCCATTTATGCCCAACATGACAAACTGTATATTGGGCTCCGGAACAAAGGGGGGCTCGTCATGCTGGATAGGTCCGGCTCCGGAAAGGGCTGCCGTTTCGACTTTGGTAAATACGGTCCGACCTGCAACACCATCTATAATATTTTCCCCTTTAGCGCGGACACTTTATGGATCGGCACGCGGACCGGTCTGCTCTGGTTCAATACCTCCAACTTTAGCTCCGGCCGCGTGGCCGTGCCGCCTGAACTGGCATGGATAAATGAGATCAATCCCATCTGCATGATCGAAGATGCAAAAAGGAATATCTGGATATCCTTTGGAAACCTCAATTCGGTGGTGTACTATAGCCGCAATACCCGTCGCTTCACCGATATATCGGGCCCTAAAAACCCCTTGCTGAAAATTACCTATTGTTTCAGCATGGCAAAGGACAGGGAGGGAAATGTATGGTTTGCGGGTGACGGGCTCTGTCGCTGGAATGCCGCCAAGCAGATGGTGGATACACTTATTGTGTATTCATCCGTGGCACGGACGCTGAACGCCTATATCGTTATCCTCGATATAGACAGTGATAATAACCTTTGGCTGTATTCGTGGAATAATGGCATCATTCAATACGATTGCACGAATAACAAAATGTACCTCCGTAAGGAAGAGAATAATTTTTGGGGTGGGGATATCATAGCGAGCTCCCCGGTGATCCATGACCATATTTGGCTGGGCATCGACAATGGCATTTCCGTTTTCGACATACATAATTATTCCAGCAGGCTTTATACTTATGCGGACGGCCTGCCCATGGCCATCACCAGCTTGCGGAAAGGAAGCTGGTACGATGCAGAGCAGAATATCTTTTACGTGGGGTCGGGGCATCATCTCATCAGTTTCCAACCTGATCTCTCTCATTCTGTAGAATCCGCTCCGGCCTTATTCGTAGATGAGATCAATACGCCGGCCGGCCGTATCATGAGCGATCCTGAAAAGCTGACCCTGGCTTATACGGATAATTCCGTCCAGATCGACTTCAATGCTGTCAATTTCAGGAGCCCGGAAGACAACCGGTTTGCTTATCGCGTGGCGCCTGCGCCCGACTCTTCCTGGCGTTTGCTGAACTGGCAGCATACCGTGAATTTCAGCAACCTCGCCCCGGGAAAATACCGGATACAGCTGAAGCTTTTTTCCGCCAGCAACCGATGGCCGGAGCAGGTGAGGGAACTGACCATCGTTGTCAAACCCCCTTTTTGGCGATCCTGGTGGTTTATTACTTTGTCTATCGCAGTATTGACGGTCGCGGTGTGGCTTTTATACAGGACCCGTATCCGCCGGCTGAGGGAAAAAATGAGCCTTGACCAACAGCTGGCGGAATATGAGATGAAAGCGTTGCATGCACAGATGAACCCGCATTTCATTTTCAATTCACTCAACAGCATAAAAGAAATGATCCTTCACCAGGATACCAGGAATGCCTCCCTCTATCTGAGCCGGTTTGCGCAGCTGATACGCCTTAATCTCGAGCATTCGCGTAAAACATTTATCACACTCAGGCAGAATATAGAATACCTGGAAAGCTACCTGGAGATGGAGCAGCTGCGTTTTGCCGATTTCAATTACCACATCGGCATAAGAGGAGAAATAGATGTCGATGAGATCAGGATTGCGCCCATGCTCATACAGCCGCTGGTCGAAAATGCCATCTGGCATGGGCTGCTCCCCAATAGCGGGAACAAGCAGCTCAATATCCTCTTCTACATCGATGAAGAAAAACTGGTTTGCGAGATAGAGGACAATGGCATCGGTATCCGGCGTTCGCTGCTGAATAAGAATGACTTGCAGCAAATGCATACGTCGATGGGCATCGGCAATATCCGGCAGCGGATAGCCATCCTGAATGAAAAATATCGCATTAGCTGCTCCTTGTCCATACGGGATAAATCCGAGATCAGCGGCGCAATGGATACCGGCACCGTCAGCAAGTTGGTAGTGCCGGCTTATGAAGAACCATCAGCCAATAATTAAATCCGAGTGCATGATCAAAACCATACTGGTAGATGACGAGCCCAGAGGCTTAAGCTCCCTGAAAAAGCTGGTGGAGCTCAACTGTCCCGAACTGCAGGTCATTGCCGAATGCCGGGATGCCCCGCAGGCGGTGCAGGCCATATTGATGCTGAGACCCCAGCTGGTCTTCCTTGATATTTCCATGCCGGGGAAGAACGGGTTCGACCTCCTGAATGAGCTCAAGGATATCCATTTCGAGATCATCTTCGTTACCGCGCACAACCAGTATTCGCTGCAGGCATTCCGGTACAGTGCCGTGGACTACCTGTTAAAGCCGGTAGATGAGATACTGCTTACCTATGCCGTGCAGCGGGCTGCGGGACGGATCAATACCCATAATCTTTCGGGCAATATCGACACATTTCTTTACAATCTGCAGCATAAGCCGAGCGAGATGAAATTATGCGTCACCAGCCTGAAAGGTTTCCAGGTCATTCAGGTGTCCGATATAATTTATTGCGAGGCGGAGAGCAGCTATACCATTTTTCATATGAGCAACGGAACGAACTTCGTGGCCTCTAAATCAATCATCGATTATGAATTGCTGCTGGAAGATAATTTTTTCTGCCGCATCCACAAGTCCTACCTGATCAATCTCGCTCATATAAAAGAATACATACGGGGTGAGGGGGGGAGCGTGATATTGACTAATGGCAGGGAGGTGGAGGTGTCACGGCGAAGAAAAGATGCTTTTCTCGCCAGGGTCAGAGGATTTTTCAAGATATGATGCCAACATTGGAGGGTTTCAGGGAAATATCCTATTATACTTATATGTTTTTTTTATTATTTAACGGGTATGGATTGATGGTAGTTCAGCTCTCTTGCGGTTCAAACCATCGTTCGACGAGGACATTATAACCTATGTCAAGGTAACGTACCACTTTCCGGCGCGGCGGCTCAATCGTATTTTCGTCGGAGGATTTGTGAATGATCTCGAAGTAATGCTGATCAATCCTTACAACCAGGTATTGCTCATCCTTTTGCAGTAGATTGTTGGAAGTTGATTGGTAGCGGAGGGTATCGCCAAGGGATACTTTCTCTCCCTGTTTCAAGGTTTTCCACATAAGTATTGGTCTTCTGGGTGCGCGACTATTTCTAGATATTAGATAGCAGCTCAATGCTTTGCATCTTAAGGGCTGAGTCGCAAAAACCGGGCCGTAAATGGTTACAAACCAGGCCCCAGCTTTTACTAAGGAAGAAAAACATTGCCATTGACAGTGCCGGTTATTCTTTAACTTTATGGGAGTGGATCCAATAGCTCCTGTTCGCATGATCAATTTATTAAAAGCTTTATCATGACAAACGGATCTCCATATATTCTGCTGGCTGAGGATGACCCTGATGACTGCGATTTTTTTTGCGCTGGCATGAAGAGGTTTTACCCGCAGGTTGGCATTCATACTTTTCAGGACGGCGATGAATTGTTGGAGTTTTTGGACAAATGCACCTGGCCTTCCCTTCCGGCCTTAATACTGATAGACTACAAAATGCCCCGGCTCACTGCCCCTCAAGTTTTGCAAGCAACCGGGGCCGGAACCCGTTATGCTCATATTCCAAAAATCGTATGGAGCACATCCGAACGTCAGAAGGATATCGATGAATGTCTTAGTCTCGGCGCCGTCCGATTTGCAATTAAACCCGCCACAGGCTATGAACTGAACGAACTGATCAATTCCCTTGAAGCATGGCTTATTCACGGTGGCGGATGCGGGAATGTTCGCATGGCTTGATGAGACCGTATTCGCCAGGTATATGCGGTGTTATCCATGAAGGAAAATGTAGAATTTGATCAAATTGCGGGGAAATATTTCTACACTTTTATGAGCGAACGTTCTGATAATAACAGGTTAGAATAAGGTTTAATGTTAGGTAACTGATTAGGAAAGGCCTGTCAAAAGATGGGCTTTTTTATTTACCCGGCTCGACATTTGCAATCATTACTATTGGCTTTTAATAGGATATTGGATTTTAGCAACGGCCTGGATTTCTATCCGGGCTTTTTTGTTTATTTTTCAGATTCCCTTCAGGATTTTAGAGATCTTCTCAATAAGGAAATTCGGTCATTTATCGATTGCCTGGATAAGGGCACGACGGGGTATGGCGCTGGGCAAAATTTTCGACGAATAAGTTAAAGTGCATAACGAATCAGTATATTTAATACGTATTTTATTACACACGTTCAAAACTATTACCTATGGACGACGTTATGTTCGCACAAGCTTTTGCAAAAGAGCTGGACCTGGAGACTCCGGCTACGAGAAAATGCCTGGAACGCATCCCCTTTGAAAAATTCGATTGGAAGCCCCATGAAAAGTCGATGAGCCTGGGCTATCTATGGCTCCTGGTCGCGGAAATACCTTTGTGGATAAAACATATGATCGAGGCCTCCGAGATCGATTTTGTAACGTTCCCTCATTTACGGCCGTCGTCTGCTGCGGAGGTGGTGAAGCATTTTGATGAGAATGTCGCGGGGGCGAAGAAGGCATTACTGGGCGTGAAGGAGGGAGATCTAAGCGAGACATTTTATCTGAAGGCCAATGGACAGACGGTGTACAGCGCCACTAAAAGAGAGAATATTGAATCTACGATCAACCATATGGTCCATCACAGGGGGCAACTGACGGTGTATATGCGGTTGAATGATATCGCTGTTCCGTCTATTTATGGTCCTTCGGCGGATGACAGGAGTTTTTGATCCCGCATTATTATTTCAGTACTATTACCTTTGCCAAAACCTTATGCTATGGCAAGGGGGCCGATTGCATCAAAACAACTCTGGAAGATCGATCCGACGATTGATGTCAATAGAGTATCAATTGAGGATGTAAAGATTGTTTTTGCACAAGCAGAGAAAAGACTGGATGATACTATTAAAACAGGTGAATTGATTGCCGGTAAGACAATGACACTAATGACCTTGATGCAGGCTTACTGGTGGCATTTAGTGGCTTTTTTATATCGAACCGGAATGGTTGGGCACAAATAAATGCTAAAGTGTTTGTAGCGATAATAGGATCTGTTTACATTTTATGTTTGGTTACATACATGCTGAGAAATGTACTGCCCAATGAGTACTATGTGTTGGGGTCCAATCCCAGGGATCTGATGTCTCCCAGTTTTTATGATCCTGCGCTACCGGCAGAAAAAATTGCCATTTTTTATGTACATGAGTGAAATTGAGAACTATGATTCCCGAATAGAATATAATAGAGAGAAGAACTCGGAAAGGTGGAAAAGATAGGCAAAATGGCTGTGTGATCCAATCCGATTCGAGGTCCGGTACGTATATCCAAAGCATGGAAAGGAAGATATACAACCCCATTCAGAAGGACCAGGTAACTTTTTTAAAAACGCATGCCGACACTAACGGGTCGTGTACCTTAGTGGAAGTAGAGCTGGCTAATGGTGGCGGCGTAGGTCTTCATTATCACAAAACTTATTCGGAAAAATTCGATTGCCTGGAAGGGGTTGTGGAGGTCCAATTGGGTAAGACGGTGTATCCTTTAGAGGCGGGGCAGTCGGCTGTTGCGGATCCCCATGTAAATCATCTGTTCAGGAATCGGAGTGGGGGGCCGTGCCGGTTCAGGGTAGAGCTCAGACCTGCCAGCCGGGGTTTTGAAAAGTCGCTGCAGATCGGGTATGGACTGGCGCGTGACGGACTTTGCAAATCGAATGGTTTTCCAAAGGATAAGCTGGCGCTTGCCTGGCTGTTCGATATCAGTGAAAGCAATCTGCCGGGATGGATGAGCTTTATTGAGTTTATCCTGCGGAAGCAGGCGAAAAAGGCGCGGCAGAAAGGGATCGATAGGGCGCTTGAAGAGCGATATGTGAGGTTTTGAGGGTTTAGTCCTTAAACTTACGAAAGCGGTCAATCTTTTGTATCGAAAGCGGACAGGGTTTTGCGTTGTGGGGTTGTAATTATATGATTATTAGTGTTGTAGGCGTTTGGTTCATTTTTTGGGAAGAAGACTTCATGCTAAAGAATATATTCCTGGTCACGATCCGCAATCTGTGGCGTAACAAAGCCTTTTCTTTCATCAACATTACCGGCCTGGCCATTGGTATGGCATCTGCCTTATTGATCGGTTTATGGGTACAGCATGAATCGAGCTTTGACCGGTGGCATGCAAAAGCAGACCGCATTTACGAATTGTATTCCCGCCAGGATTACAACGGCCGGCCGGATGTGTGGCCGCGGGTGTCCTCACTGATGGCGGCGGAGCTAAAAAAGGAATATGCGGAAGTAGAGGAGGCTGCCCGGGTGAGGACGGTCTTTTTCCTGATGAGCAATGGGGACAAGCGTTTCAATCTTCAAGGCGCATTTGCCGACTCTACCTTTCTTTCAATCTTCAGTTTCCCGCTGCTGAAAGGTAATGTGCGTACGGCGCTTAACAGCGACCAGGGTATTGTGCTGACGGAGCATGTGGCAAAGAGCCTGTTTGGAGACAGCGATCCCATTGGACAGACCGTCCGGATCGACAGTACAGATAATTTTAAAGTGACGGGTGTATTAAAAGACCTTCCCGGCAATACGGAATTCAGATTCCAATACCTTTTACCCTGGAACTATCTTACCCGGCTGGGATGGGATAATAATGGGGGATCCTGGAAGAATACGGACGTAGTCACGTATGCCCTTCTTAAACCCGGCGCTTCGCAGACAGTATTCGATGAGAAAATAAAGGACATCGTTCAACGGCAAACGAAGGATGCCAGGAGCATGGTCCGGGAAACGTTTACACAGCCTCTTGTCCGGGCGCATTTATACTCCAAGGCTGAGAATGGACGTCTCACGGATGGGCTCATCGCGACGGTGAGGTTATTTACGGTGATAGCGATCTTTATCCTGCTGATCGCATGTATCAATTTTATGAACCTCAGCACAGCCCGGAGTGAAAAGCGCGCCAGGGAGGTGGGTATACGCAAAGTGGTGGGGGCGGTCAGGGGTTTGCTGGTGGCCCAGTTCATCGGGGAAAGTATTCTGCTATCGGCATTGTCCTTTATATTGGCCCTTTGCATGGTGGAGATCAGCCTGAAAGGCTTTAATGAGCTGATCGGCGCCGACCTTTTCACGAATTATGGTGATACGCGTTTTTGGGTCTTTGCAACAGGATTTGTCTTTTTCACCGGTCTGGTAGCGGGCAGCTATCCAGCATTCTATCTTTCATCCTTCCGGCCTGTGTCCGTGTTAAAAGGAAGCTTTAAAAAAGTAAATGCGTTGCTCGCTCCCCGTAAGGTGCTGGTGGTGCTTCAATTTACTTTTGCCATCATCCTTATTACCTGTACCCTCATCGTCGACAGACAAATACGATTTGCGCAGGAGAGGGATGCAGGCTATAGCAAGGATGAGCTGGTCTATACATTCGTACAAGGTGAGGTCTTGCCACATTATGATCTTATCAGACGGGACCTGATCAGCAGTGGAGCGGCTGTGGGGGTGACCAAACTTTTTTCTCCCATTACGAGGGCCTTGGGGCCGGTGGATGGCTTTTCCTGGCCGGGCAGTACGGAAAAGGACAGGAAGACCAATTTTGTTCAGTTCGAGGCGGATGCTGATTTTGTACGTACTACGGGAACACATCTGTTGCTAGGCCGGGACATCGACCTGAAAGCGTATCCTACGGACAGCACAGCGGTGCTGTTGAATGAATCGGCGGTAAAGACCATGCGTCTCGATGACCCGGTGGGTAAGATGATCAGGAATGGCCGGGGTGTCGATTGTCATATTGTAGGTGTCCTGAAGGATTTTATCATCGAGTCTCCCTATGAAGCTGTCCGGCCCATGATCATCCAGGGGCTGTCGACGAGCTATCCGGTGCTGCATTTCAGACTTAACCCGGCCAATACGGTATCGGAGGATCTGAAACGGGCGGAAGTGATCTTTAAGCGTTATAACCCTCAATATCCTTTCGAGTATTATTTTACGGATGAAGATTACAACAAGAAATTCGGAGCTCAGCAGCAGGAAGGAAAGCTGGGGTTGCTTTTTAGCGCGCTGACGATCTTCATCTCTTGTCTGGGGCTATTTGGCCTTGCGTCTTACATGGCTGAATCCAGGACGCGGGAGATCGGTATCCGTAAGGTGCTGGGTGCTTCCGTACCGGGTATCGCATTTTTAATGGCAAGGGATTTTGTGCGGCTGGTCTTAATTGCCGTGGTTATCGCTACGCCTGTTGCCTGGTATGCCATGCATGCGTGGCTGGAAGGGTTTAGTTACCGCATACATATGGGCGTTTGGATCTTTATGGCGGCAGGGTTGCTGGCAATCTTTATAGCATTGGTAACGGTGGGTTATCAGGCCATTACTGCGGCGCTGGCGAACCCCGTGAGAAGCCTGCGAACGGATTGATCACCGATGGGAAAATGTCCTGAATGGCTGTGCTGCCCCGATTGAGGAGGCATTTAGCGGTATCCCCGTCCTTTAAAGGTTTTATGAGGATATCCAACTCATCCTTTATCAATGCGCGATAGCACTAATGACCCAAGGGGTCCTGGTCGATGGCGATGGCTTCACGATTGGTCAGAATGGACCTGGTGTATCGATAGCCTGCCTGCTGCATGCCGGCGGCTACCATGGCGTCCGCTGTTTCCCGGATGACTTTTTCGTTGATAGGCGGGGTCATGGCCAGGTCTTCAAATTTTTGAGATCTGACGGAAAGGGATAGGCACATTATCCCGGCCAGTAAAAAAGAGGTCGTTCTCATACAATGGCTACATCAAAACAAATGCCCGGGGAAGGCAGCTTAATCCTTTTCCCACTTCCTTCTGTAGGAGCCGTCCTGTCTGACTATTTTCCAGTGATTGGCAGCGGCCTTTTTGAACACGCGTTTACGCAGCTTTTTTGGATAGAGTATTTTCTTCCAGGTCCTGCTATGACAATAAGCGGGGAATATGTCCAGCTGCCCCAGGATGTCGTAGGCGGCGGCAGCGCAGCGCATACCAAATAGCGCATAGTCATAGGGGATGACCTGCAGGTAAGCGATTGAAATGCTGTCGAATTTTTGTTTTTGCTGTTGTGTAATGGGTATATAAACGATGGCTTTTTTGTTACTGTCGGGATCTCCACCCATGACGGAATAGAACCGGTCGTATGAATATATCGTATACCTGCTATGTTTATTATCGGATCTTGTAAACCAATGGAATCTCCCGTTGGGTACAAAGTTCAGGATCCTTCCGCTGTCCCCTTCGATGCCGACGTGGCCGCCCAGCATTCCACCAAACCATTTTTGTTCCGTGGCTTTATATTTCTTCAACGGTTTTGAGCCATAAAGGAAATGAACTTTCAATGTGTCCTGGGAGTGGGCCAGTGAAAATGTGAAACAAAAGAAAAGTGTTGTATATATACAAGATCGGGTCATATGACAAAATTGGCGACTTATTGTTACATTTAACATATGAATAGGCCTATGCTCATAGTTTTTTTTGCGGCAATTATCTACCTTACTTCTTTTAGCCCTGCTCCATCGCAAAAGACGGCGCTGCACACCATCGTCATCGACCCTGGGCATGGAGGGTTTGACTATGGATGCAGTGGGTTGTTTTCCAGGGAAAAAGATGTGGCACTGTCGATCTCCCTGAAGCTGGGTGCGGCTATCCAGGAAGCGTTCCCGGATATCAAGATCGTATATACGCGGACGACGGATGTTATGCCGGGAAATGCATCCACCATTCACGAAGGGTTGCGTAACCGGGCGGATATGGCCAATAAGGCCAAGGGGGACCTCTTTATTTGTATCCATGCCAACTCGAATGGCCATGCGGCCGGAGAGTATGAGGTCAGGCGGCTGGTGGGATATAAACTGGTGAAAAAGGGGAATAAGAAAAGACGGGTACCTGTATATGAATATGAGACAAGAAAAAATATGACGGTAGGCACTACCAGCTATATCTGGAAAGCTATGTGGGGACAATATAAGGGCGCACAGATCAATGAAAATATGGGAGACAGTACGGCTACTGCCATAGACGTTACTTCGCCGGAAGCCAGGATACGAGCACAGCTGTATGAGAAAAAGTATTTTGCCAACAGCGCTTTCTTCGGCCAGCTGGTACAGGATGAATTCGTTAAAGCCGGCCGCAAAACCGAGGGAGTGCAGCAACGGGATGTGGGTATTTGGGTATTAGAAGCCACTGGTATGCCCAGTGTACTGATCGAGACGGGCTATCTTACCAATGAGGAAGAGGAAAAGTACCTGAACAGCGAGGAGGGGCAGAATGAGGTGGTGCAAAACATGTTAGATGCCTTTGTAAAATATAAGAACGCTGTGGAGGGTAATCGTGGAGAATGAGAGATCTCTATTCCGGCAGGTGGCAGAAGGGGATGAAAAGGCCTTCAGCAGCCTGTTCAATTTATTCCTGCCCAGGCTTTATCCCTCTGTTATAAAGCTTACAAAATCCGAATCGGCCGTGGAGGAGATCATCCAGGAGACCTTTATTAAAGTATGGCTGAACAGGGACAAGCTGGGTGAAATGGAGAACCCCGGCGGCTGGATATTCCGGGTCGCTTCCAATCAATGTTATGACTATCTGCGTGCGCGTGCACTCAACGACCAGCTTTTTGTATCCACCGCTATTGAACCAGGCGGTATAAATATCACCCATGAATGGCTGGACCTGAAAGAGGTGAAACGTCTTATCGAATCGGCTGTAAGTGATTTGCCGGAGCAGCGTAAAAAGATCTATATGCTGAGCCGGCACCAGGGTAAGACGATACCGGAAATTGCGGAAATATTACAACTTTCTCCCCATACCGTTAAGAATGCGTTGGTTACATCATTGAAATTCATCCGGGAGTACCTGGTCCGGCATGGGGTGACTTTTTTTTGGATCCCGATAGTCCTAACGGACTGCTGAACCGTTTACTTCGATGAGCCCTTGTAAATGGGCGCTAAAAATGGAAGAACGACGTCTCATCTATTTATTGGAACGATACCAGGCCAATGCTGCAACGGCAGAGGAGCTGCAGGAGCTTTCGACGCTGCTGAAAGTGGATGCCGGCAGCGATCTTTTTAAGACGGTGCTGGCGGAAATGATGGGTAAGGAAGCTCCTGTTTTTCCGATGAACCAGGAGCGTTGGCAGAAGATGGCGCTTGATATTGCGCATGTAGATAAAGGTTACATCAGGCCTGTAGTGACTTTAAAGACCAGGGTTGTCCGGATGTCGCCATGGGCAGGAGCGGCTGCGGTGGTGTTGTTGATGATACTTGGCGGATATTTATGGAAGAACTTAAAATATTCTTCTTCTTCTTTGGCGGACAGGACCATTTCAACTGCACGGGGAGAACAACGGGAAATAATATTGCCGGATGGCACTCACGTATGGCTTAACTCGGCGTCATCGATCCGCTGGACTGTTCCTTTTAATGAAAAGGAGCGGTCGGTGGAATTATCCGGCGAGGCTTTCTTTGATGTACAGCATGCCGACAAGATACCTTTTCTTATTCATTCCGGCGTTATCACTACCATAGTTTTGGGGACGTCCTTTGACGTTACGGCATATTCTCATCAAAAGCACATGATCGTCGCGGTGCAAAGCGGCAAAGTGAAAGTACAGGCAGGCCCCAGGGTTTTAGCGGTCCTGGAAAAGGGGCGGCAGGTGAGCGTGAGCGCCGATGCAACTTCTTATCAAAAAGACATCGATCCGCTGGCTATAGCTTCATGGAGGACCGGCAACCTGGTGTATAAGGACGAAAAGCTGGAAGACATTATCGCCGATCTGCAAAGAGCTTTTAAGGATTCCATAGAAATAAAGAATGCCTCACTAAGAGAAACGATGATCACTATCACCCTGAATAAAAGAATGGGAGTGCGCGATGCGCTGGAAATGATCTGCCGGACGACGGATAGCCGGCTGTCCAACAAAAACGGAATATTTACTATAGAATAATCAAGCCTTATGGGAACATTTATGAACATCATCAAAAGGATGCTGGTAGGGATGTTTTGTGTCTTATCGACCGGGTATGTACGTGCCCAGGATATAAATAAGACTGTTATTGACATCGAATTAAAGAATGTAACATTAGGGGAGGCGTTTAATAAAATAGAATCCCTTACCTCTTTCAGGTTTACCTACAAGACGGAGGATATTGCCGGTATAAAAGGTATTTCTTACCAGGGACGCCAGGTTACGGTGAAAAAGGTACTGACCGATCTGCTGGCCCATCAATACTTACAGTATGAACAGGTGAAAGAGTATATACTGATCAGGAAGATAGGCAGATCATCGTTGCGCGGTGCAACGATCTATGGGTTTGTCTCGTCGGTGCAGTCGGGTGAGACATTGGCGGGAGCCACTATCAGCCTCTCGGGTGAAAAAAACTATTTTACCGTCACCAATGCTTATGGCTTTTATTCATTGACGGTGCCGGAAGGGGAATACCATCTCAATTGTTCCTACATCGGCTTACAGGACCTTGACAGGAAGATCGATGTCGGAGGAACGTCCAGGCAGAATATCGAACTGGCCGGGAAGGGAGATAACAGCCTTGCGCCTGTGGTCGTGGCAACGGCCGGTAATAAAAGTGTTATAAGAAGAACGATTACGGGCAGTCACCGGCTGGATGTTGCGGAGATAAAAAAAATCGCGCAGGCGGGAGGAGAGCCGGATGTATTAAAAAGCCTCCAGTTCTTACCGGGTATCCAAACCTCCAATGAAGGGACAACCAATTTGTCCGTCAGGGGTGGATCGTATGATCAGAACCTGATCTTACTTGATGAGGCGCCTGTGTACAATCCTACGCATACGCTGGGTTTTTTTTCCACTTTCAATACGGACGCGATCAAGGATGTCTCTATTTATAAAAGTGTATTTCCCGCTCAATACGGCGGGCGGTTGTCCTCGGTGGTCGATGTCAGGATGAAAGAGGGTAATAGTAAGGAACATACCGTCTCCGGCGGATTAGGTGTTTTGGCAAGCCGGCTGACCTATGAAGGGCCTCTCAAAAAAGAGAGGTCCTCTTTTATGATCTCCGGGAGATACAGCAATATCGGGACCTGGCTGAATATGTCTGAAACGCTTAAGTTTATGAAGTTCCGTACCACCAACAGCAGGGTATCATTCTATGATCTTAATGCGAAGATCAACCCTATCTTAGGGGACAAGGACCGTCTTTTTTTATCTGCTTATACGGGGCATGACAATTTCTACCTCGACCTGGTAGATCGTTCGAGCCGGATGGAGTGGGGAAATACAACTGTCAGCGCCCGATGGAACCATGTTTTCAATCCCGCCTTTTTTGCCAATACATCTCTGCTTTACAGCGATTACAGCTATTCCAATACGAGCCTGGAAGCGACCAGCCGTTATAAACTGAAAGGCAGGCTGGGGGAAATAACCTTAAAAACGGATATGGAATGGATGATCAATACGAATAACCTGGTGAAGTTTGGCGCTGGTGTCACAGGACAGGAAGTGTCGCCTGGCAAGATGACCCCTCTGGATACCGGCGCAGTCTCAAAACGTGTGTCGTTGAGTGACCGCCGTTCCGCCCAATTATTTGCCTATATCAGCAATGAACAAAAGTTTGGAAAGAGCGTCAGTGTCGCCTATGGGGTAAGGGCTACCGAATTTGCCGCCCTGGGGGATGCGGGGGAGAGGGGGAAGATCGTCAAATCTTATTTTGGTGCGGAGCCAAGGGTGACGGCAAGGGTCTTATTATCGAATACAGCTTCACTGAAGGTGTCGTATGGAAGGAATTATCAATTCCAGCATCTGCTGACCAATTCTTCCGTTGGGCTGCCGACGGATATATGGATACCTTCCGATACGTATTTTAAGCCCCAATATTCGGATCAGCTTGCAGCCGGCGGGTATAAGTCATTTCTTAACGGTGCGTACGAGACAAGTCTCGAGCTGTATTACAGGAAGTCCTACAATATCATTGATTTCAGGGATAATGCCGAAGTATTCCTCAACGACAGGATCGAGACACAGGTATTGACGGGGCTGGGTAAAGGATATGGATTGGAATTCCTTCTAAAAAAGACGAGCGGAACGACCAACGGATGGATCAGCTATACATATTCGAAAGCGCTGCGGCGGATAGCGGGTGTGAACAATAACGAGTGGTACCCGCCTTCTTATGACCACCGGCATAACTTTTCGCTGGTGCTCAGTCATGCCATCAGCCGGCGGTTGAGCGTATCGGGCAATTGGGTTTTTCGGAGCGGAGGGTATACGACTGTCCCGGTGGGGAGCTATATATTCAACGGCGTCCGCTTCCTTTATTATAGTAAACGGAATGGCTATCAACTGCCGGCCTATCACCGGCTGGATCTCAGTCTCACCCTGCAAGGGAAAAGAAACCCGCAAAGAAAGTGGCAGGGAGAATGGGTCTTTAGCGTATATAACGTGTATAACAGGGAGAATGTTTTTGCGCTGTACGTTCGCCAGAATGATCGGGATTTTACAAATATAAAGGCCTCCAAGACATACCTGGTCGGCATATTACCCACGATATCTTACAATTTTAAATTTTAATCTGCCCGTATATGAGAAATGTTTTAATAGGCGCCCTTTTGCTGATGGCGGCAGGATGTACAAAGGATTATAACCTTCAGGGAAATGGGTCGAAACAGCTATACGTCATTGAAGGAAGGATCAGTAATTTACAGGGACCATATTATGTAAGGATCACCATGTCGGGGGGGCTATCGGGACAGCCTACAGGTGGTCTGGATAATGCCGAAGCGGTAAAAGATGCGCTGGTGATCATTTCTGATGATATGGGTATGGTGGATACGCTCGTGCCTGCCGATTGGAGAGTATCGAGGGTAAGTCCTCCCTACACTGGTGATCGTGGATATTACCAAACGACAAAGATTACCGGCAGTCCGGGGCATACCTATCATCTGCAGGTCCGTACCGGAAATGAGACATTCCAGGCGTCCGCTTATATGCCTTATGTGACGACGTTGGATTCCATTGAATTGCGAAATTCTATCCCTGTCACCGACACCAATGTGCATCCGAGCCAGACGGCATATGCCTATTTTAAAGAACCCCAGAGTGAGGAGAACTATTACCTGCTTCAGCTCAATACGGCTTACGATTCCACGTATGACAACGCCCGGGGATACTTTAGCGTTGCCGGTATCTTCCCATTTTATGTTTTCGATGATAAAACACTGCCTCCTTATGTCAATGGTATGGCGGTGGGCGCCATTCTTGCCAATGGTGTCGACAATGGCGGGTTTGTGCCCTATCCTGTGGTTCCCTACGACGATGTGGAGGTCAGGTTGTGCTCTTTGACCAGAGAGGCTTACGAATATTTTGTCACCATAGAGAAGCAATTTCAGGTGGATGGGAATGTATACAAGCCGGCGCCGGCCTCGGCGTCAGGCAATATCAGCGGTGGCGCCCTTGGGCTTTTCTGGGCGACCAGTATCTCGTATAAAGTGAGGTTGTACTAAGAGGTCCGGCAATGTTTACTGTATGTGCTCGTATATTTTCCTGGCTCTGGCCATCAAAGCCATATAATCCCTGTCGATGTAATTGTTGGATGAAAAGATCTTTCTTGTCATTTTATCGACGTCTGCCCAGCTGAACTGAGCGGTGTAGTCAGAACCCTTTAGCTTCATACCGAAGAGGGCGATGCAGACGGATCTTTTCAAGGAGGGGGATGCTTTTTCGAAAGGGGTCGTCTTATTGGGGCAGTCGTAGCTCATTTTCTCTATCTGGCTTTGTCCGGGCAGGCAATAGTTGATCCGGACATTGGCGAGATTTTCAATGCCTGCAGAATCTTTTTTAGGGACGATCTCAAAAAGCGCCAGCTGGGCATTACCGGAGGCCACACTGCTGCCTTCGAACCGGAGACTTGTATCTCCCTGGCTGTTGCGTCTGTTCTCAAAACCCAGCAGATGGTATTCCTGGACCAGCGTGGTGTCAAAGCTGACAGTGAAGCAGACCTTATCGGCGATGCCGGACAGACCTTTTGCCAGATCGTCCAGCAGGAGCTGTGCACCTTGCTGCGCATCCTCGATGCAGCCAAAGGTCCCATTGCCTGTCCTGGCCAGCAACGGTAATTCGGAACCTTCTTCCCTGTTCAGGCCTACAGCAAAGCAGGAGAGACGTATGCTGTCATCGTATCCGCGGCGTGCAAGATCTATCAGCTCCCGCCTGTTCACCGGCGTAGAGGAAATATCGCCATCGGTGATCAGTATGACCTTGTTGTTGCCATGTGGGATATACTGACCTGCCGCGACCCGGTAGGCCAGGCTAAAGCTTGCATCCCCGGGAGAAGCCCCGTCAGCGGCCAGCTGTTCGATGGCCCTGATCAGCCTGTCTTTTTCAGACCCGGGGACACCTGCCAGGATCCTTCCGCGTCCCCCATATTCGATGAAGGAAACGGTGTCTATGTCACGGAGGTTCTTTATCAGCAGATGAAGGGATGACTTTATGAGCGGAAGCTTGTTGGGCATATCCATGGAGCCGGTGACATCGATGAGGAAAACAAGGTTGGCCGGAGGGGCTTTTTCCATGGCTGCCTTCTTTGCACAAATGTTCAGGCACAGCAACCTGTGGCCTTCATTCCAGGGGCAGGACAATACATCGGATGAACAATGGAACAAGTCCTTATCTTCGGGGTCCTCGTAATAAAAGTTCAGGTAATTCAGCATCTCTTCCACCTTTACAGCCTCTGCCGGAACGGGTCTGCCCATGTCCAGGAACCGCCTGATATTGTTGTAGGTGATGCCATTGCTGTTACAGGTAAATGATACAGAGGAACCATTGACAACGGAGGACAGGTAATTCTTTTTCGAGGTGAGGTCTAACGGCCGCTCTTTCAACGTAACACGGAGAAATTCATTCGAACTGATGGCGGTGGAATAATGTTCATATCCCTGGACAGAAAAGGTCAGCGAGTCGTCTGTTTTCCGGGATATGATCTCAAAGCTACCGGTGGAGCTTGTCCTATAAATTTCTCCTGTAGATTGTACGTAGACGGAAACACCCTGCAGATGATCACCATGAGGGCCTTTTACTTCTCCTGTAAAATAGTATTGAGCCGACAAAGGCATGTAGACGATGCTAAGCAATAGTATGGTCCCTGCCGATTTCAGGCTGCATGCTTTTTATAAATATATGGAAAAAAGCAATTTGTGTACCAGCCTAAATATTACGTTTCGGGTATTTTTTTCCTCAAAGGACTTTATTTTGAGGCGACGAATCCTTTTTTCAATTTTTCCCGGAGCATTTTTTTTGTGGCCTCATCCGTGAAAGCATGGTCGACGGCTTCGAGGTTACAATGCAGAAATTGTTGTTTTGTCCAATGGAATTGGTGCATGACAAGGCTGTACTCCCTGTCGAGCGTGGTATTGGAGATGGTATAGGCATCGGTATTGACACTGAGCGATACACCTGCACGGAGAAGGCGATCGATGGGATGGTCTTCCAGGCTTTTGTAAATATTTGTCTGGAGGTTACTGCTGGGGCATATTTCGAGATGAATGTGATGGGCGACGAGGAAGCCGACGAGCGCTGTATCCTCGATACTTCTTACCCCATGTCCGATGCGGCTGGGATGAAAGCTGTCGAGGGTCTCACGGACACTTCCAGGACCTTTGGCTTCACCGGCATGGGCGGTACAGGGAATATTCTTTTCATGGGCATAGGCGAAGGCTGCAATGTGGTTATCTACGGGGTAACCTGCTTCATCGGCGGCTATGTCGAAGCCGGCTATATGGGTGTGTCTGAACTTTTCCACCAGCCTCACCGTCGTCATGCTTTGTTCAGGGGTGTAATGTCGCAGGGTACAGAGGATCACGCCTACCTGTATACCCGTTTGCCGGATGCCTTCAGCAACGGCCCCATCTACTGCCGCCACTACTTCTTCGGGAGAAAGCCCTTTTTGCAGGTGTTGAAGGGGGGCGAAGCGGATCTCGGCATATATGACATTGTCTTTCTGCAATTGCCGGAATAGGTCCAGCGTCACCAGCCTTAATGCTTGTTTTGTCTGCATCAGCTCAATGCTGCGTATAGCGCGTGTGATGTAGTCCCGGAGGTCGGTGCAACGTGCGGGTGCGATAAAGTCCTTTTTATAGTCATCCAGGGAGATGGAAGGATCGAGCGTCTTTACAACCTCATAGCTCAGGGAGCAATCGAGATGGAGGTGCAGCTGTACTTTTGGCCACCCGGCGGGTTCTGTCGTTTGGGATTGGGCATGCCCGGAAGAGAGGAACAGCATCAGCAGCAGCGTTTTTGAGATATGTCGGTACATGTTACAAAAGTACCGGCCCTTATCGGGAAATTTTGGGACATTTGTCTCACAGCCGAATAATGATCAGGAAAAGCCCTATATTTCTTCAAATGCTGGATAAGCTGATGTCAGAAGGCGCTCCCCAGGGAGCGATCGGTATCCGCGAATACCCGCAACAGCGGCGCCTGGTAGAACAGGATAAAAATGTCAGAAATGTAATGGTCATCCGCAGTGGAGTTGTCAAGTGTTTTATAACCGAGGAAAATGGGAAAGAATATATCCTTGAATTTTTAGGAGAGGGAGAGATACTGGGGGAGATCGAGGCCATCCGTAGAACGCCCGGCATGGCGACCGTAGAGGCGTTAACGCCTGTCAGTGTTTTTAAGATCGATAAGGTCTTTTTTGGAGAACTGCTTAAAACAGATGCTGCCTTTAACCAGGCAGTGATGGAATTAATGGCGGCGCGACTGGTCAATACTGCCATGAGGGCATCCCGTCAACAGCTATATACGCTGTCGCATAATCTATCCCGGTTGCTGAAGATATTGCAGCAGGGACAGATCGCCTTTACCAAACAGGACCTTTCCGACTACCTGGGAATATCTAAAAGAAGCTTGAACCGGCTGTTAAAAGAAAAGTAGAAAATGTCATACGCCATCGGCATCGATATAGGGGGGACAAATATAAAGTATGGCATTGCAGATGCGGATGGAGGCATTGTGTATGAAGGTTTGAAGGCTACGGGAAGGCCTCTGGAAAACCTGAAAAAGGTGATTGCAGCATGCCGCCAGGAGGCTTTGTTGCGAAGGTTAGTGATTGAAGGAATTGGTATCGGCGTTCCTGCTATCCTGGATGGAGAGATCGTTACAGGATGCGGGGAGAACCTGCCGGAAATGGAAGGGTTGGCGCTTGGAGTGTTGTTGCAGCAATATGCGCAGCTGCCCGTTGTGGTGGAAAACGATGCGAACCTGATGGGGCTGGCTGAACAGCGTTTTGGAGCGGCGCGAGGGATGATCGATGTGGTCTTTCTTACCGTCGGCACGGGTATCGGCGGAGCCCTGGTGTTGAATGGGCGGCTATATGGGGGACATCATAACCGGGGCGCTGAACTGGGGCACATCCGGGTAGATCATCCGGGTCTTCCATGCGGCTGCGGCGCCTCAGGCTGCCTGGAGGCGCATGCTTCGGTGAAAGCATTGATCAGGGACTATGAAGAGGAGGGCGGGGAGAAAGGCGCCGATGGACGTTATGTGTTTGCACGGTACCTTGAGGGGGATGGCCCGGCGGTGAAGGCGATGACTCGTCATTTTGACTACCTGGGCTCGGGGATTGCCAGCCTGATAAATATCTTTAGTCCTCAGAAGGTGGTGATCGGCGGCGGCATTACGGAAGCAGGTGAAGATTACATCCATCCCATCCGGCTGCGGGCGTTAAGCCTGGCAATGAAAGAGACGGCGGCACACACGCTTATTGAAGGCGCTTTGCTGGGTAATAAGGCTGGTTTTCTTGGCGCGGTTGCGCGGGTGTTTGATGGGGTGTTTTGATCCTGATAAAATATAAATAAGAGATGATCAGTACGATGAGGAAGCCCAGGGGGTCGGCAATATTATACCATTTGTCGCCTATGGAAGAATGAGCAATGATGGCGGAGACCAGTGTGATGGCAAAGCCAAAGTAGGCGAATTCTTTTATTTTGAAGGGTATGGCGGGTATTAAAAGTGCGAGTACCCCCAATATTTTGGCAATGGTAAGCTCGACCTGGAAATACCCGGGTAAATGCAGGTGCTGGAAGGCCCCTTCGGGATAGATGGCATGGTCGAACAAAGTAAAGCTAAAGATACTGTATACCATGACAAAGATGATAATACCTGTAGTGATCCTGTAGATGATCCTGTCCTTTTTCATTATCTTTTTCCATAGGACAAATGGATCTTGTTTTTTGTGACAGGGCTACCGGATGACTTCTCCGGACTGTACATCGAGCCGAAAAAGGTTTAATTTTTTTATGATCGTTTCACTGACCGCGGTATATCCATAAAGGAAGCCACCTGGAAAGGGTATAAAGAGGGGAGCGGGAGCTCTCAGCGCTTTGTATTCTTTAGAGCCCAATACATAAAAGGTATGCTGTACAGGAAGAATGGGGAACAGCGTTCCATCCATCATGACAAAACAATGTGTGCCGTCACTGAATCCCCACATTTTGTGCGTATAGTATAATTTACCCTCCTCATCCCGGATATGCAGCTCCATTTCGGTGTTCCTGTTCTTCACTATTTCATAATCTGCAATGGAGGGCCGGTTATTCAAAAACTCATCCACGCTGGCATAGACACCTTTTTGCGGTGCTGTCACTGTATCCATAGGGTAATTGTAACGGCTGCGGCTGAAGGAATCAATGGCATTGTATGAGATGATCCTTCTTCTTTTTGAGACGGCATCGAAGTCGATGCCGACGACCTTGTTCATAAAGAGGAACAGCAGCTCCGACAGTTTGCTCTCTCCCATACCCACAGCGGTATGGGTCGTAGAGGATACAAGGGTATCCAAATATGTCAAAGGCATATATCTTTCGCCGATCCTGAGATAGGCCTCACACCGGAGTGCGATGTTTCCACGAGGTTTGGTAAAAACTTCCCTTTTAAAGGATTCTATGATGGTACTGTCCTCATCGTCAAAAAGCCAAAGATCTTTTATCACTACCAACAGAAACAGGCTGCCTTTGGGGTTGACGAAATGCTGGCGAAAATAAGCGGTCATGGCGTCGGCTGCCGTCGTATGGAAAAGGATCTGTCCTTTGAAGATGCCGCGGGTGGCCAACCCCAGCCGGGAGGTATCGCGTCTGCAATCGGCAACCTGGATATCGTTGAAGATAGCAGGAGAGGTATATTTTTTACGTGTTTCAGGCAGCTGGATATAAGTGGATCCATATCTTTTCTTTATCAATGCCTGGCAACTGGAATCTTTTTGGGGCCGGGCTGTCATAGTGATACAGAACAATAGGGATAACAGGATAAAATACTTCATCGGTCAGGGTGTTAGCCGATAAAAATAATAAACTGCACAGAGAAATGCAAATGTTACGGGCAGTCGTAAATATGTGATTTAAAATTAAAATTATATCTCACCCCCCATGACAACCCGGCGACGTGTATCTTTTTTGGAAAGAGATAAGGATAGTCTGTCATGTTCGAGAGACGGTACCTGATGTAAGGTTCTACGAACAGAGATAGCTTATCGTTTAACGGCTCTGTGTAATTCAGTCCCAAATAGAGGCTGAGACCTGTATTCGTCTTGTAAACATTGCCGATGGGGGAGGGGGCCTCCATCTTTTCCCAGGAATGTATGTTGAAGATGACACCACTTGTGATCGCAGCTGTTGCGTTGCCGATACCTGTTCTGTAACTTATCAATAGCGGGATGTCGAGGGTTTTTAGATCAAGCTTGTAAGGGAGATGCAGGGAGTCTTCGGGAGTGTTTCTTTCACGAATATCACTGTATTGTATTCCGATGGCCCCGGTGAAGTGCGGGCCAAATGTACGGCCGAGCCGGAAGCCGGCGGTGTAGGAGAGACGGCCGTCCCGGTTGAGCGGCCAGTCCGGGGAGACGTAGGCATCGAGGTACCAGTTTGAAGGATGGCTGACCGGCTCTTTTCTGTTGGGTTTCGTATTGCCTGCGGGGAGCGGGGGGCGACGATCGAAACTGAATGGTTCATGCTGTACACCGACGGTGATGGGGCTTGGGGTATTGGGATATGTGTTAGGGTGTCGGGAGGGGTGGGTTTGACCGGAGGGTATGGTTTGATCGAATCGGGTGGATGATATGATTGGTTTGGAGGGGGCTATATGATTGGGTTGGGATAAGGTGGATTGAGTGGGTAGGGTAGGAGCAGTAACTGAGTTGGGTTGAGCGGATAAGGTGGATGGTGTGTTTTGGGTAGAGGAAGTGATTTTATTTTGACCGGGCCGGGTGGCAACAGAAGTAGACGACCTATAGCCGATATATAGTCCGGAAAGAATGATGGCGGGTCCGATCAGCCACCATATCCAATATATTCTTTTCCGGCGACGCTTATCAGGATGTATCCTTTGCCACATGTCTGCCGGGACGGGCGAAACCTGGTCCAGCAGTCTATCCCTTAAATAATTATCAAATTTATTATCAGACATATTTATTGGGTAGTTTGAAGAGTACATTAATTTGTTGCTGCAACAGCCTCCTTGCCTTTACCAACTGGCTTCTGCTGGTGCCGGGATTGATGTTGAGCATTGCGGCTATTTCGTTGTGATCATACCCTTCCAATACATACAGGTTGAACACGATGCGATAGCCTTCCGGCAGCCGGCTGATGAGCTTTAACAGCTCGTCAGCACTCAGCTGATCAAGCACATGAGGGGCGACGGCCGGAGTTGTCTCATCATTATCATTTAGTATTGAAAAGTGGATCTTTTTCCGCTGCAGGATCTTTAAGGCTGTATTGACCACGATCCGTCGCAGCCAGCCTTCGAGAGGTCCATCTCCTCTGAACTGGCCGAGGTGGTCGAATATCTTTATAAAGGATTCCTGTAATATGTCCTCTGCTTCTTTCTGATCGCCTGCATAACGCAGGCAAACAGTCATCATTTTACCGGCATACTGCTGGAAAAGCAGGTGCTGGCAAGCCGCGTTCTTCTTTATGCATCCTTTAATGATCTCCTGTTCGGTCACTCAGAGTGATTGTGATGGGTTATCTACTAAGTATAGATACTTTCCGGCGGGGAAGTGTTGCCTGGATATAGAAAAAGATGTTGGGGAAGGCGGGGTTTACATATGCGCCACGGCGTTGAACCGGAGGAGCGCGTCCCTGTCCGCGATGGGAGCGTCGGGGTGTATCTCCACCTGGTACAGCACTGTGGAGGAAGATGGAGGGATGGGATTTTTCCATTGGACGAGGTGGTCCAGGAGGAGGAAGGGATCGAAAGAAAGATGAAGTGTCCTTATTTTCCCGTCCATGCAGGTCTGTGCTGCTGAAAGCTCAAAGTCCAGCATGCCTTGCAGGTAAGGGATGTCCAGCTGTTGTTCTTCCAGGAACCTGGCAAATCTCAGGGCGCTGGCATAGCCGAAGATCGCGGATTCGTTGGTGGCGCAATATTCTTTTAGCAACTGGTGGAACCTTTCGGTGCCTATCTGCAGTTTTACCAGGCGGCAGGTCATTTTTAGTCCGCTGACCAGCATAGAGGCACGGAATTCGAAGATCAGGTTGCGGATGATGGGAATGGCGGGATCTTGCAGCAGTTCGTGTTGTAAAGGGATGTCCTCGGCGCTGCCGCTGTTGGCGATGTTGCCGAGTGCGAACTCCCACACTTCGGGTATCAGGCTGTTGTCGACCGGGCGCCGGCTTTTTGTCCTTTCATATCTTCGGTGGTGGGTCGCTGTGGCATTACGATGGTCCCAGATCTTTTTCATGGCTGTCAGCTGTCGCCGGAGGTCGCTCTCCGTAAAGCCCTGTCCGAAGTAATCCGGCAGCACTTCAAATACGATGCTTTTCAGGCAGGGAAGATCACGGACGATGGTGTCGGTGAGGGCCAGCAACTCAGGTGAGCTGACGCCGGAATGGGCATCCAGGTAATAATCCTGGTACCATGATCCTCCTGCAAGATGTATCTCGATGATCCTTTCTGCCGGGAGCTGCTGCAGGAGATCGCTGACGGATTGACGGCCGTTGAGCTGGTTGGCCAGCAGGTTGTGAAGATCGAGCAGGATATGGGCGTCGCTCTCTTCGGCGATGCGGGCAATGAATTCACCGTCTTCCATTTCGCCCGGCCGGCAATGGAGGTAGTTAACGCCTGTCTCGAATGCAAAGGGTTTGCCTGTCTGCTGTTTATAATGATGGATCCCGCGGACGGCTGTCTCCACCCCTTTCTGATTTTGCAGGGGCGGCAGCAGGAAATTCGTCTGATGGACGTGGCCTTCGGTATTGCAATAGCGGTTGAAACTAAGGTGTTCGCTGGTGTATATGGGTTTTACGGCACGGATATGCGCATTCAGTGTTTCGAAATGCGATTTGGGTGGCAGCAGGGTGCTTCCGATGGGAAAGCCCACGCCATGAAAGACCTTGGGCTGGGGCATGGCTACCAGTGCGGCTGCGAATTGAGGATCAAAACGGAAGGAATCACTTTCCGGCGATTCCGTAAACCAGGAGGTTTGGGGTTCTATCTCTATGAGGTCTATGTAGCCGGAAAGTGATTGCACGACTGTTTCCATGCCTGGAAAGCAAATGAGTCCAATGCCTAATTCATCAACGGATGGATTCATTGCCCAGGTTGTTGATGTTGGGAAAAACATTCAGGTGCTCATCCACTCTGAAATCGTCTTCGATGATAAAACGAATGTCGCGGCCGGAGTGGCATCCCAGGCAACCGAGCTTGCCGAGGACGGTCTGGGTCACTTTCGTGATGCTATCGAAGTTGTAGGCTACGGAGGCGGGAATGGTAACCCGGACTACATTAGAAGCCAGTACGGGTGCTTTTTCAGGAGTTGCCATTGTGAAACGATTGAAATAAAATGCCTACTCTTATAACCCTTTTCGGCTGCCGGGTGCTTACTCTTTTAACAGGATTTTCAGCTTCCTCCAACGGGGTACGGGGTAGGGCTTAGGGGTGTCTCTATCTCATTCTACCTGAGCTATGAAATTACTACCGGGAGCAGGGGATGTCCTAATAAACTGTATCAATGGACTTCTTTAATACACAAACGTCCTTCGCGGGGAAGGACGTCGTGGGCAGAGATGAAGAAAGGCTCAGTTCTTTTTTATAGTCATGCTGGTGGTATCGCGAGGGGAGCCTGGGGTACCGCCGGACAGGGTCTTTGTGGTCTGAACCCCTGTTGTGTCCCTGGGGGAACCGGGTGTTCCTGAAGGGCTTTTGGATGTACCACAGGCGTAGCATAAGACAGCTGCAAGGAAGAGGGTTAAGGGCAGCAAGGGGAAGCGTTTTTGGGTGTTCATAACGATGTTTTAATGATGAATGATTGAGTGAAGTGGCAGGGACTATAAAATTAGGGGAGAAAAGATAATAATGCCGGTGAAATACAGGAAAAGGTGAGTGAAATACACGAAGGTTCAGGATGGTGGTTTTAAGGGGAGGGTTACGGTGAATTCGGAGCCTTCTCCCGGAGTGGATATGACCGAAATACTCCCGCTCAATTTCTCTGCAAATTCCCGGGCTAACCGGAGGCCGAGGCCGGAGGAATCGCTGCGGATGCTGTTCCATTCGAAGATGTTTGCCAGGTCGGCTTTGGAGATACCGGACCCGGTATCTTTTACCCGGAGATAAACTTTGCCTTCCGTACCGGAGGCTGACAGGGTAATTGTTCCGCCTGGCGGGGTGAATTTGATGGCATTGCTGACCAGGTTCCGGAGGATGACCCGGACAAAGTTTGGATCGGTGTCGAGCCGGATGCCGGCGCTGCCCTCTTTTTTCAGGGTAACCTGTCTTTCATCGGCAAAGGGGCGGTGGAGGCGGGCAATGTCGTCCAGCAGATGGTCAACCCGGATGCTTTCGGTGGAAAGCGAGAAATGATCCATCTGGCTTTTGGACCAGATGAGCAGATCTTCCATCGCTTCCAATAGGTGGTCCGCGGCGACGGTGAGCTCTCTATCCAATTTCACCTGGTCTTCTTTTTCCAGCAGGGCAGGATTTTGTCTTTTCAGCTCGAGAAAGCTGAACAAGCTGCTGACGGGGCTTCGCAGGTCATGACTGATGATGCTGATAAGCTTGGTCTTGGCATTGTTGGCTTCTCCCAGCTTGTCGTTGATATGGGCAAGCTCTTTGTTCTTTGCCTGCTTGTTCCTGTATTCCCTGTACATGAAGGCGGCGACAATAAGGATGATGCCGATGCCTGCCAGCAGGATATATTTGATCAGCCGCTGATTGAGCAGCTGGATCCTGACCAGGTTATTGTTTTGCTGCAGCAACAGTATCTCCTTTTGTTTTTTTTCGTTCTGATAGCGGGCTTCCATTTCTGCAAGGCTTCGGGCGCTTTGTTCCTGATAGATGGTGTCTTTCAGCCGGAGGAGGTGCTGAGTGTATTCGTATGCTTTTGGGTAGTTGCCGAGGGCCTGGTATGTTTTTGCGAGGTTGTCGTAAGTATCTTTTAACAATTCGTTGGAGTGGATGCGGCGCACCAGCTCGAGGTTACGGCGATGATAGTCGAGGGCGCGGGTAAAATCGTGTGTATGGTAGTATAGATCTCCGAGGTTACCCAACACCAGGGCGATGCCGTACTGGTTGTTAGTTCTTGTCATGAGGTCCAGGCTGGTTTGATAGGCGCTGAGCGCCTGCGGGTAGTGTTTGAGGTCTGTCTGGACCAGGGCAATATTATTGAGGACGTATGCGCGGACCTCTTCGCTGATGTATGGGTCGTACACGTGGATGATCTTATCGAAGCATTCAAGGGCTTTTTGGGAGCTGTCCTGGGCCATATAGACGATGGCAATGTCGTTAAGGACCTTGGCGATGCCCGTGGAATCCCTGGCTGCGTACTGCAGCTCAAGGGCCTGCTGCAGGAAGCCGGAGGCCTTTGCGTAGTTTTTCATGACGCGGTATGTATTGCCAATGTTCTTGAGGGCGCCGCCCATCTTTTTTTTGTTGCCGGTGTGTTCGTATGCTTCCAGGGCTTTGAAGTAGTATTGTAAAGCTTCCTCAAAGCGGCCGCTGAGGTCATTGGATATGCCGATGCCGATGAGCGAATTGCCGATGCGTAATGAATCTTTGAACGCCACAGCCATGTTCAGGCATTCCTGGTATTCTGTGATGGACTTGTCGAAAGCGCCTGCATTCCTGTCGTTGTTCGCGTGTTGATAAAGGGTATCGAAAACCGCTGTCTGCGACTGTGCCGTTGCCGGCAGGCTGCCACAGAAGATGAAGATCGTTACTGCCAGCAATAAGGATCCGGTCTTCATGGATCAGATGTCTTTTATAAATTTTTTTACTTCCTGCCGGTAGGTTTTGCCCAGGGGCAGCGATTGTCCCGCGATACGGAGGTCGTTGCCGCTGAAGCCCTTTACCTTGTCGATGGCTACGGCATAGCTCCGGTGAATACGGAGGAATTTCTGCTTTGGGAGCTCGTCGAGAAAGTTCTTCAGGTTATTAAGCGTGATATATTTCTTATCAGCCGTAACGATCTTGGTGTAATTGGTCAGGGCTTCCAGGTAAATGATCTCGTGCAGATAAACCTTGCTGACGGAGGTGCCTTCCTTTATCATCAGGAAATTATTCTCAAAGCGTAAGCTATACTGGATGGCTTTTTCCTTTATTTCGAATAGTTCCAGGGCGCGTTGGATGGCTTTATCCAGCCGTTCGGGGCTTACCGGTTTCAGGAGATAGTCGATGGCGTGTATATCGAATGCGTCGATAGCGTATTCAGGGTGGACGGTGACAAAGATACAGGGTGGTGGATTGGGCAGGGATTTCAGGAAGTCAATGCCGCTCATCAGGGGCATGTCGACATCGATGAACAGCAGATCCGTGCTTCCTCTTTTTATAAAGTCCAGGCTTTCCACGGGATTGTGGAAACTGGCGGTTATTTTCAGGAAGCTGTGCCTCGAGATATATTCTTCCAGCAGCATTCTTTCCAGTCGATTGTCATCGATGACAACACAATTCAAATTTTTCATGCTTGGAATAAGGTTGGAGGAAATAAAGATAGTGTAACTTTAGGAAATGGGCAGCATTTCGTGCTTTACCTGCGGAGCCAGGAACGGGAAGAGCGCCCTTGATTGCAACTGGACTTTTACCTCCACCGGTCTGAAGAGCACCAGCACTGATGTGGGGACGCAAACCACTATTCTTACCAGGCAATAGTAATATCATTATTTGAAATGGATACGCCGGCCGGGCTTTATGCCCGGCCGTTTTTTTTGAAAAAAACAACCTACTATTTTGTTCGTACGAAAAATTTCCTACCTTAGTGTCATGAAGAAGGAAAATGAGCAAAACAGGCGGCCGGAGCCTACCCGGAGTGAGCTGGAGATTCTCCAGGTGTTATGGAAGCATGGGCCGTCTACGGTAAGGTTTGTCAATGACACGCTGAATGAGCAAAAGCGGGCGGTGCAGTACACGTCTACTTTGAAGCTTATGCAGATCATGGTGGAAAAAGAGATCCTGAAGCGGGATGAGAGCACGATGAAGCATATATATAGTGCGGCGGTGGAGGAGAAGACCTTCAAGGAGATGTTGCTCGAGCGTTTTGTGGATTCGATGTATGATGGTTCTGCCACTAACCTGATGATGCAGCTGTTGGGTAATAAGAAGACCTCGAAGGAGGAGCTGGACCAGATCAGGAAGCTGCTGGATAAGCTGGATAGGAAATAGCCGGATGATCCGGGAAACGGAGTAAATAATAAATTCTAATACTTACTATATGCGGGCAACATTTATCCTCTCGTTGTTCAGGGAAGATATTGTCAGGGCTTTATTCTGGACCCTGATACATTCCCTTTGGCAAGGCATGGCGCTGGCCATTCTCACGGGCCTGGTGATCTTATTAACCAGGAAGTCTGTTCCAGCGCTGCGTTATAATGTTCTTCTGGGATTGTTTTGTCTTTCCCTGGCGGCTGCCGGCGTTACTTTTTTCCTGCAGGTGCGGGGGGCGCGTGCCGGTTCGGATGGACCGGCGGTGGTCCCGGTGAATGTTGCGCCTGCGCTGCCTGTGGAGACGCCTGTCATGAACAATCTGTATGCGGGTGTGGAACAGCCATGGACGGGCAGATTGGTGAACTATCTCAACCAGCGGGCGGATATTATGGTAGCCATCTGGATGATCATCCTGTTTATCCGGCTGGTGAAGCTGTTGTCTGACCTGGGGGCTGTTCAGCGTCTTAGATACTATCGGACAAGTGTAGCCGATGAATCCTGGCGTCGGAGGGTGAGAGAGCTGGCACAGCGGATAGGGATAAAAAAAGTGGTGGGATTGCTGGAGTCTTCTCTTATCCAGGCGCCGATGATGGCGGGAATATTCAAGCCTGTGATCCTGGTGCCGCTGGGGTTGTTGTCGCAGCTACCTCCACAGCAGGTGGAAGCTATTTTGCTGCATGAGCTGGCCCATATCCGGAGGAAGGATTATGTTATCAATCTTCTTCAGAGCATTGCTGAGACCTTCTTTTTCTTTAACCCGGCAATGTTGTGGATATCGTCGCTGATCCGGGAGGAACGGGAGAACTGCTGTGATGATATAGCTGTTGGAGAAAGCGGTAGCAAGAAAGAATTTATCCATGCCCTGGTATCCTTCCAGGAATACCGCCAGTCATCTTCCTATGCGTTGGCCTTTGCCGGCAACAAGAACCATTTGCTGGGCAGAGTGAAGAGGATCATTCACAATGATAATAAGACGCTGAATATACGGGAGAAACTTTTTTTACTGATGTCAGTGTTTATTACGGCAGGGCTTACCATGGCTTATTCCCGGCAGGCCCCTGCACCGGTGAAACAGGCGGTTGCGCCGGTGAAGCAGGTTGTGGAGGTGAAGCAGGTCGCGCAGGTGAAGCAGGTCGCGCCGGTGAAAATGGTGGATCTTGTGAAGGCGGGGATGATGACGCTGAGCGCTGATACTTCGAAGCCTGAGAAGGTGGACAAGGTGGAGGGGGCTGTAAAGCGTTATGAGGCCGTTGCCGATACGGTGACGCCCGGACAGCGGCGGGATTGGGAGAGGGCGCTTGCCGAGCAGCAAAGGAGATTGGAGGAGACGCAGGCAAGACTGGCTGAGCAGACGGAAGAGCTGAACCGTCAGCAGGAAAGGTTGAATGATCTGTATGCGGAGGCGCTGGCCCGGACACAGGACTTACGGGATAGTATACATGGAGAGAAAGGCTCACTCCTGCGTCTGCGTGAAGGGAGACTGCAGTTGGAACAGGGCGAGCGGCTGTTGAAAGAGAACCGGCTCAAAGCGGAGAATCTGGCCCGGCTGCAGGAACGAAACTTTCGGAACCAGCAACTGAAAATGGAGAACGATGCGCGGCTGCAGGAGCTGGCCTTCCAGAGAAGCCAGCGGAAGTTTGAAAACGATATGCGGATGAGGGACCGTGCACTGTTCAGGCAGGGAGAAAATGCGGAGCGGATGAACAGACATGTGGCTGCCGTCATCGAGATGTTACAAGATAAAAAGCTGATCACCCGGACGGATGAGCTGTCCTTCTCGCTGGATAGGGATGGATTGACGGTGAATGGCAAAATGCAGCCTGAAGAGGTTTTCCAGGAGTTTAGAAAGATCTTTTTACAGGACCCCCAGGATTATATAAGGTATTCGAAGAAGGAGGGGAGTGAATCTACTTCGGTCAATAAGCGCAGGGATTAATGTATTTTGCAATCGGTTTAATTTTTTTTCCTAAATTGGCACAGTAATCAAATCATACGAGCGCTATGCCAAACCGACGTCATTTTCTTCAACAGGGCTCCCTTCTTGCTGGTGGAGCTCTTTTGCTATCTGCATTTGATAATCAAGCTTTTGCAAATTTACGCAGGCGAATGTCCCCTGCCGACCAGATCAATATAGGCGCCATCGGCATCAACGGCATGGGGTGGGCCGATCTTTCCGCTGCCCTGAAGCTGCCGGGTGTCAATGTCGTGGCACTTTGTGACGTGGATAAGAATGTGTTGGACAGGAGGATGGGGGATCTGGCCAAGATGAATGTGGACACCAGCAAGGTGAAGGTCTATTCCGATTACAGGAAGCTGCTGGAACAGAAAGATGTCGATGTGGTGATCATCGGTACACCTGATCATTGGCATGCCTTGATCATGGTCGAGGCATGTCAGGCGGGGAAGGATGTGTATGTCGAGAAACCGGTGGGTAATTCGATCGGCGAGTGCAGGACCATGGTAGCTGCGCAGCAGAAATACAACAGGGTTGTACAGGCAGGTCAATGGCAGCGCAGCCAGCAGCATTTTAAGGATGCTGTGGACTTTGTACAGTCCGGGCAGTTGGGCAATATACGTACAGTAAAAGTATGGTGTTACCAGGGTTGGATGAAGCCGGGGCCGGTGGTACCGGATTCCGCTCCCCCTCCGGGCGTGGACTTTAAGAGCTGGCTGGGGCCGGCTCCTTCGCGCAGCTTTAACGCCAGCAGATTTCATTTCAATTTCCGCTGGTTTTGGGATTATGCGGGAGGATTGATGACGGACTGGGGTGTTCACCTGTTGGATTATGGACTGCTGGGCATGAAGGCGGATGTACCCAAAACCGTCGTGGCATTGGGCGGCAAATTTGCCTATCCGGATCTATACGAGGAGACGCCGGATACGATGACCACTTTGTATGAGTTCGATGGATTCAACCTGGTATGGGATCATGCCATGGGTATTGACAATGGGTCTTATGGCCGGGACCATGGTATTGCGTATATCGGCAATAACGGTACGCTGGTGCTGAGCCGGGGCGGCTGGGAGGTCATCGAGGAGAAACAGTCGAAGAATAAGGTCAGCAAGCCGTTTGTGAAACCTTCGGACAATGGCCTGGACAAGCATATGGAGAATTTTATCGGGGTGGTCCGCAACCGGAAAATGGAGGATCTCCATTGTTCTATACAAGCGGGCGCTCATGTCGCTACAGTGGCGCAGATGGGGAATATCAGCATGCGCAGCGGTCAGCGCCTGGTATGGGATGCCAGGTCCGGGAAATTCGGGGATGAGAAGATCAACCAGGAATACCTGGTAAAGGAATATCATAATGGATATAAGCTGCCGATGGTATGATTGGATAAACGGGTATCGATGGGATGACCGATATAAATGGTTTTTCATATGCCTGTATAGGGTAGAAGCTGTAAAAACTTGTTAAAATAGCCCTTTTGGGGTGTAAATGCGACAGAAAACCAAATTTTGAACAGAATTTATCCGGATTTTTGTCGTTCTTACATTAACAAAACAAATCAGCCTTCACATGAAGAAATTGGCAACTGTGTTGACGCTTTTTATGGGCGTCTGCCTCTCGGCCAGGTCTCAAACCCCTTCCCCCACCAACACGGCGGAGTATAATAACATTATCAGGGAGATCAGCATCACGCCTGTTGCTGCGAGGCAACACGATACAGTTCCCAATGAACATCGCCTGGACTGGAGCATTCCTGAGTACAGGAAGCCTTTCCCGGTGCAGAAGTTCATATTACCTGCTGCCATGGTCGCCTATGGCTTTGCGGGCATGCATATGAGCGGGCTTCAAAATCTTAACAAGGGTGTCAAGGATGAGATATATGACGATAATCCTCATGCCCCCTTCCATCTCGACAATTACCTGATGTTTGTTCCAGCCGCGGCGGTGTATGGATTGAATCTGGCGGGGATACATGGTAAGCATAATTTCAAAGACAGAACTATTTTGCTTTTGATGTCGAACCTGTTTGCCGATGGAGCTGTGTTTGCGCTGAAAGGTCAGACTCATATCTTACGTCCTGATGGATCCGCTTATAATTCCTTTCCTTCCGGACATACGGCGACTGCTTTTGCGAATGCGGAATTTATGCGGCTGGAATACCAGGATGTTTCTCCCTGGTATGGGATAGCCGGCTATGCGGCAGCTACGGCTACGGGTGTGTTGAGGATGTACAACAACAAACACTGGTTTAATGATGTCGTCGCAGGCGCCGGTTTTGGTATTGCGAGCACCCGTCTGGCGTACTGGCTGTATCCGAAGATCCAGCATTCATTGTTTGGAGGTAAATCTATGAGCTCTGTATTGATGCCTACCTATCAGAATGGCGCTGTGGGATTGGCCTTTGCGAAGTCGCTGTCAAAAGAAAAGCCGGTGCTTTTCGACACCGGCCTGTAATTCGAATTTATTCAGCTGTTATTTTTTTCCTATTGCATATTGGATGCCTGCGAGCAGCATGCCCAGGTAGAGCGGGTCTGCGAATGACTCATCCGTATGTCCCAGCTCGGTGTAAAATGCCCTTCCTCCTTCGTATTCGTGGTACCAGACCATGGGATGGTTATCCCCGTTCTCACCTCCTGTATAGGATTTTTCGTCGATCTTCATCAACACGTGGAGATTGGGGTTGAGGTATTTGAAATTATACCATTCATCCCAGCGGGACCAGGTTTCGGGGATGCCTTTGGTGATGGGGTTATCCTTATCAACGACCAGGATATTGGCCTGCTGTTGTTTGGGATGGGATTTGAAGTAACCGCCCACGAGGTCGCCGTACCATTGCCAGTTGTATTCACAGTCGGTGGCTGCATGGATGCCTACGAACCCACCTCCATGATGAATGTATTCCTGCAAACCTTTTTCTTCTTCGGGACCGAAGACCTTACCGGTGGGGCTCAAAAAGATGAGCGCTGCATATTTTTTGAGGATCTTGTACCGGAATTGGGTGGAGTCAGTTGTAACGTCCACGTCGAAGCCGTTTTGTTCACCCAGCTTCTGGATAGCGGCTGTACCGGCGGCTATGCTGGCGTGGTGATAGCCGTTGGTTTTGCAGAAGATCAGCACTTTGGGTTTTGTGAAGATCTCGGGCCAGGCTTCGTTGCGGCCGGCGCAGCTCATCAGGATATGGCCGGCGGTGATAAGCGCCAGGGCTGTAACGCTCCGGAGCAGGAAAGATCTATATCTCATGTGTATACTTTTTATTAGAGTTCTTTTATTTTGATGTTGCGGTACCAGACCTCATTGCCGTGGTCCTGCAAGTTGATCTTACCGCTCCTGAATGTGCCAAAATCAGGCCATTGTTTGAATTTGCTGCCTGCCACCAGGGTTTTCCAATGGTCGTCCCACAGGATGGTGGATACCACGTTCACGCCGTTGAGGAATAATTTCAACGATCCGTGGTTTGATATGATCTCTACTTCATTCCATTCTCCCACGGGTTTGACGGTCTCTTTGGAACAGGGGATCAGGTCATAGAGGTCGCCTGCCCGGTGTTTGTGGATCTTACCATCGGGGTGTCCGTTATTGTCCAGCACCTGCATTTCGGGACCTGTGTAATAGGATTCCTCATATTTTTTGGGATCCTCGTGTACATAGAAGAGTATTCCGCTGTTACCTTTCGGAGAGATCTTCCATTCCAGCCTGAGGTCGAAGTTGCTGTATTCCTTGTCGGTGAGCAGGTCGCCTTTGCCGCCTTTGGATTTGTCGAGATGCAGGGCGCCGTCCTTTACGTCCCATTGGGGGTCGGCTGTGGTTTTGCCATAGCTGTGCCATCCTTTGGTGGTCTTGCCGTCGAACAGGGAGACCCAGCCGGCTTTGCCTTCGTCCATGTGTGTAGCAGTTCGTGGGGGCAATGCTGCCATCAGCAGCAGGGCAGGCAATGCAACGATGGTATATTTCATTATAGAGATATTATTTTTTCAATGTAAGGATGTATTTGACCATTTCCCTTACGTCTGCTTCCGGAACGGAGGGGTGCGGGGTCATGGGTACGGAGCCCCATACGCCGCTGCCGCCGGAGATGATCTTTTTCACGAGCCTGTCGACGGTGGAGTCTGCGGCAGGGCTATATTTTGCAGCAACTTCGCTGTAAGCGGGTCCGATGGAGGCGCCGCTGGCGGCTTTGTCGAGACGATGACAGGTGGTACAGTCGCTGGCGCCGATGAGCTCCAGTCCTTTGTCACCTGCTGCGTTGGTGGAAGGGGTTGAAGTGGAGGGTTTGGCAGCGCTGGAGGAATCCGTTGTTTTTGTTTCTCCGGAATTGCCGCAAGCTGCTGCGAAGATGGTACAGGATAGAATGAATGCTAATCTCTGGTTCATAATTTTAATGTTTGGTTTTGGCCAAAAAGTCCGAACGGGCCCCAAGTTCCGAAATAATACTATTTTAACCCCAGAACGGAGCGATTAAATTTTTCGTCGCTGCCTGTCCCGGCGAAGTCGTCGAATGCTTTTTCCGTGACCCGGATGATATGTTCTTTTATGAATATGGCCCCTTCTTTTGCTCCGTCCTCGGGATGTTTGAGGGCGCATTCCCATTCGAGCACGGCCCAGCCTGAAAAGTCGTAGGCGGTGAGCTTGCTAAAAATTCCTGTAAAGTCGACTTGTCCGTCGCCCAATGAGCGGAAGCGGCCGGCCCGGTCTACCCAGCCCTGATAACCGCCATATACGCCTTGTTTGCCGGTGGGGTTGAACTCTGCATCCTTTACGTGGAACATCCGGATGCGTTCGTGGTAGTTGTCGATGAATTCCAGGTAGTTCAGGCATTGGAGGACCATGTGGGACGGATCGTACAGCACACAGGCCCTGGAGTGGTTGTTGGTATGCTGCAGGAACATCTCGTAGGTGATGCCGTCGTGGAGGTCTTCCCCGGGATGCAGTTCGTAGCAGACGTCTACGCCATGTTTATCAAATTCGTTGAGAATGGGTATCCAGCGGCTCGCCAGCTCCTTAAAGCCTGTCTCCACCAATCCGGCGGGGCGTTGGGGCCAGGGATAGACCGTGGGCCAGAGCAAGGCGCCACTGAATGTCGCGTGGGCGTTCAATCCCAGGTTTTGAGAAGCTTTGGCTGCGTATTTCAGCTGTTGAACGGCCCATTCCTGACGCGCTTTGGGGTTGTTGTGATATTGTGCCGGGGCAAAGCCGTCGAAGAGGGCGTCGTAAGCGGGGTGTACTGCTACCAGCTGGCCCTGGAGGTGGGTGGACAGTTCGGTGATCTGCAGACCGGCCGACTGAACGATACCTTTTATTTCGTCGGCATAGGTCTTACTTTCGGCGGCCTTTTGAAGATCGATACAGCGGCTGTCCCAGCTGGGGATCTGTACGCCGATGTAGCCGAGGCTGGCTGCCCATTTGCAGATGGATTCCAATGAATTGAAAGGCGGCTTGTCTCCCAGGAACTGGGCCAGAAAAATGGCGGGTCCTTTGATGGTAGTCATATGTGACAAATGATTTAGTGTGTTGTATTTAATGATGGGCCTTCGGCCAGCGGATCTGTGATCCGCTGGTTTAATCAATAGTGAAGAAGGTCCATTTTTCCAGGCTTTCGTTGCTTTTGACCACGTTGTCGACAAAGGCCATGCCACGAACGCCGTCGGCGGCTGTGGGGAAGTCCAGCATTTCCGGGGAAGGTGTTGTCCCTTCAATTTTTGCGGACAGGGTCAATACGAAATTGCGGTAAAGGTTGGCGAATGCTTCCAGGTAGCCTTCGGGGTGTCCCGGTGGAGTCCTGGTGTTGTGTTTGGCGTAAGAGGATAGATAGCCATTACCTGTGCGATAGATCTGAGTCGGCTGGTCAAGCCATTTTACCAGCAGGGTATTGGCGTCTGCCTGACACCATTCCAGACCACCTTTTTCTCCATAGACGCGGACCTTTATAGAATTTTCTTCGCCGGCTGCCACCTGGGAGGCGAACAGTACGCCGGTGGCTCCGTTGTCAAAACGCAGTAATACATTGCCGTCGTCGTCCAGCGCCCGGCCTTCTACAAAAATGGTCAGGTCGGCGCAGAGCTGTTTGATCTGGAGTCCGCTGACATATTCCGCGAGATGGGCGGCGTGTGTGCCGATGTCGCCCATGCAACCACTTTTTCCGGAGCGGGAGGGGTCTGTCCTCCACTCTGCCTGTTTGCTGCCGTCCTTTTCTGAAAGGCGGCTGAGCCAGCCCTGCGGATATTCTACGTATACTTTTCGGATCTTGCCAAAGGTTCCTTCCTTCACCATCTGCCGGGCTTGTTTTACCATGGGATAGCCGGAGTAGGTGTGTGTCAGGCAAAGCAGCAGGCCTGTTTCTTTGATCTTTTTTTCCAGTGTTTTGGCCTCGTCCAGCGAGAAGGTCATGGGTTTATCGATGACGACATGGAAGCCATGTTCCAGCGCCAGCATGGCCGGATCGAAATGCATATGATTGGGCGTGACGATGGCGACGAAATCCATTCGTTTGTCTGCCGGCAGCCGGCTTTCTTTTTCTATCATCTCTTTGTAGCTGCCGTAGATGCGGTCTTCCGGAAGGAATAGTGACAGACCGGATTCCTTTGCGGTAGCGGGATTGCTGCTGAGAGCGCCGCATACCAGTTCGATGAGTCCATCCATATTGGCGGCGATTCGGTGAACGGCGCCGATGAAGGCATTCTTGCCTCCGCCGATCATTCCCATTCTTAATTTTCTATTCATGATATTTCTCCTGATGGTGTGTGGTTAAGTATTTTTCGCCTGCGGCGAATGATTCGAAATCTCATATCTGAGCGCTTCGCGCGATGGACCTCCGGTCCATCCTGCAATTTTAATGTTTCTTTATGGAAATAAGACAATAATTAATGAATTAGTGGATTTCTTAAAAAAATGTTGATGTTACATTTGTAGGGGTGTATAGTTTTTAAAAATAAACAATTACATTTACAAACTGACGAACAACGTACATTAAAACTCACTTGCCATGTCTGCTACCATTCAAGCTAACAAACTTTTTCTCGCCAGCCGCATTGCACTGATATTTACAGCCATGACCTTTGCATTTCGGGCATCGCTGGAAGGTGTCTGGGGTAATGAGTTCCATTTGACGAAGGCACAGGTCGGATGGATATTCAGTCCTGCGTTCTATGGGTTTACGCTGGCCATGATCTTCGGAGGGCCTTTGTGTGATGTGCTGGGGATGAAAAAATTGTTGGGTCTTGCTTTTATCGGTCATATTGCCGGCGTGATCGTGTATCTGATGGCGGGTAATGCCACGATGCTCTTTATCGGTACGTTGTGCACGGGTATCGGCAATGGAATGGTGGAAGCTGCCTGCAATCCGCTGACGGTGACATTATATCCGAACAATAAGACCACGATGCTGAACCGGTTTCACGTCTGGTTTCCCGGCGGCCTTGCGCTGGGTGGTATCATCGCTTATATTTTGATGGACACGTTGCACCTGGGCTGGCATGTGCTGATCGGTGTATTATTTATTCCTGCGATAATATATGGATGGATGTTCTGGAGCCTGGAATTTCCCAAGACGGAAAGGGTCACCAGCGGGGTAAGCACGAGGGATATGTTCGTGTCCTGTCTTTCTCCGTTGTTCCTGGTGATGCTGGCCTGTATGTTCCTGACGGCGGCAACTGAGCTGGGTACGAATCAGTGGATCGTGGCGTTGTTGAATGGAGCTGGTGTCTCGGGGATCCTGGTGCTGGTGTTCATCAACGGCATCATGGCGTTGGGGAGAAGCTTTGCGGGACCGGTGGTGCACCGGCTGAACCCGAACGGCATGCTGATATTTTCAGCGATCTTCGCCACTATCGGATTGATCTTACTCAGCAATGCCAGTGGTTATGCCGCTTTTGGAGCTGCGCTGGTATTTGCGGCGGGGATCTGTTTTTTCTGGCCTACAATGCTGGGTTTTGTAGCGGAGTATCTGCCAAAGACGGGTGCGTTGGGGCTTTCGTTGATGGGAGGAGCGGGGATGTTCTCTGTGTCGCTGATACTTCCGCTGATGGGAGAATGGTTCGATAAATTCAAGGCCGCGGCTGTTGCTACAGGTTCTACTGCCGGGGAGGCAGAGCATATCGCGGGATCGAATACTTTTATGAAAGTGGCGATCATGCCTGCGATCCTTATCGTCGTTTTTGTATCGATCTACCTGGTGCGCAGGAAGTCTTACGCTGCTCATAAACAGCAGGCGCAGGCGGGGGCAGCTCATTGATGTTTGTCCTTTAATGGATTTTTAATAAATTTAACACTGGAATCTAACTATGCCGAATCATTCTTCCCGACGTCTTGCCATTAAGAACATTGTAGCAGGCACAGCCGCATTGGGGACAACCAGCATACTGTCGTCGTCCTTTCGTACTACTTCCGAAGCAGCAAATCAAACGAACATGGCCTTGAAAGGTAATATAAATCACTCCGTATGCCGGTGGTGCTACGGAGATATTCCATTAGATGAACTATGTGTGGCAGTAAAGAAGATCGGCTTTAGCGCCATCGACCTGGTAGGGCCCAAGGACTGGCCTGTATTAAAACAGCATGGTATATGGTCATCCATGTGCAATGGTGCGGAGATCAGTCTTACTAAGGGCTGGAATCACACGGAATATCATGAGACATTGATAAAGAATTATACTGAGCATATCGACCTGGTAGCGCAGGCGGGGTATAAGAACCTCATCTGTTTTAGCGGCAACTCCGAGGGGATGGATAGAGAGACGGGTATCAGGAATTGTGTGGAAGGGTTGAAGAAGATCATCGGGCAGGCGGAGAAGAAGGGTGTCACCATTGTAATGGAGCTGTTGAACAGCAAGGTGAACCATCCCGATCAGATGTGCGATAATTCGAAGTGGGGTGTCGAGCTGGTAAAAAGGCTGGGGTCCGACCATTTCAAGCTGCTCTACGATATCTATCATATGCAGATCGACGAAGGGGATGTGATCCGGACTATCCAGGACAACCATCAATATTTTGCTCATTATCACACGGGTGGTGTTCCCGGCCGGCATGAGATCGACGACTCGCAGGAGCTGTATTACCCGGCTATTATGCGGGCGATCATTGCGACGGGATTCAAGGGATATGTTGCGCAGGAATTTATCCCGGCCAGGCAGGATAAGTTGAAATCCCTGGAAGAGGGAGTCAGGATTTGCGATATATGATCCGTTAAACTTTTATAAATAATTACGAAAATGGCTGAAAATACGTACGATGCGATTGTGATCGGGAGTGGGATCAGTGGGGGCTGGGCTGCCAAGGAGCTGACTGAAAAGGGGTTGAAAGTGATCATGCTGGAGCGTGGCCGGAATATCGAACATATAAAGGATTATGTGAATGCCAATAAGGAAGCCTGGAATTACCCTCATCGCGGCAAGGCTACCGAGCAGATGCAGAAAGATTATCCTGTCCTGAAGAGGGATTATCCGTTGAATGAGACCAACCTGGATTATTGGGTAAAGGACAGCGAGTGTCCTTATACGGAGACCAAGCGTTTCGACTGGTTCAGGGGTTATCATGTGGGGGGACGTTCGCTGATGTGGGGGCGTCAGAGCTATCGCTGGAGTGACTTCGATTTCGGAGCCAATGCCAAGGATGGTATTGCCATCGACTGGCCCGTCCGGTATAAGGAGATTGCGCCGTGGTATGATTATGCGGAGCGTTTTGCGGGTATCAGCGGCAGCAAGGAAGGGTTGCCGCAATTGCCTGATGGGCAGTTCCTTCCTCCCTATGATATGACCTGTGTGGAGAAGGATATATCGGCCCGTATCAAGGAGCATTATAAGGGCAAACGGCATATGATCATCGGTCGTGTGGCGAATATCACGGTGCCGCATGGTGGAAGACCGGGCTGCCAGTTCAGGAACAAGTGCTGGCTGGGTTGTCCTTTCGGAGGTTATTTCAGCACGCAGTCGTCTACGCTGCCTGCAGCCGTTGCAACGGGCAATCTCACGCTGCGTCCGTGGTCCATCGTCACGAAGATCCTGTATGACAAGGATACCAGGAAGGCCAAGGGGGTGGAGGTCCTGGATGCGGAGACGAACAAGACCTATGAGTATTTTGCCAAGATCGTCTTTTTGAATGCTTCTACATTGAACAGCGCCTGGATACTGATGAACTCGGCCACGGATATATGGCCTGACGGGCTGGGCAGCAGCAGTGGAGAATTGGGACACAACCTGATGGATCACCATTTAGGGGTGGGCGCCCATGGTCTTGTGGAAGGTTATGAGGACAAGTATTATTACGGGCGTCGTGCGAATGGTATTTATATTCCCCGCTACCAGAATCTTTTTGGCGACAAGCGGGATTACCTGCGTGGTTTTGGCTACCAGGGCGGCGGCGGCCGGGAGGGTTACAATCATGAAGTAGCGGAGTACAGCATCGGAAAGGAATATAAGGAGGCGTTGACGGTGCCGGGTCCCTGGACGATGAATATCGGGGGATTCGGGGAGATACTTCCTTATCACGACAACAAGGTGACGCTGGATAAGACGAAGAAGGACAAATGGGGTTTGAATGTATTGAACATCGATTGCGAGCTGAAGGAGAACGAGCTGAAGATGCGTAAGGACATGGAAGCCGACGCTGTGGAGATGCTGGAAGCTGCGGGTGTAAAGAATGTGAAGGGGCGCAGTGGCAATCCGTATCCCGGCCGTGGTATTCACGAGATGGGTACGGCCCGGATGGGTAAGGACCCCAAGACATCTGTATTGAATTCTTTTAACCAGGTGTGGGATGCGAAAAATGTTTTTGTGACGGATGGTTCGTTCATGGTCTCTGCGGCTTGTGTGAACCCTTCCCTCACGTATATGGCGTTCACGGCAAGGGCCGTCGACCATGCTGTAAAAGAGCTTAAAAAAGGCAATATATAATAAGATATGAACACCTATGACGCCATTGTCGTCGGGAGTGGTATCAGCGGTGGCTGGGCCGCCAAAGAGCTGACAGAAAAGGGCTTGAAAACGCTCATGTTGGAAAGAGGGCGCAATTTCGAGCATGTGAAGGATTATAAGATGACCACCAAGAACCCGTGGGAGTTTCCTCACCGGGGGAAGGTGACGCAGGAAGAGCTGAAAAATCATCCTTACATCGGGCGAACCTGGGGCGCGAAAGAAGAAGTGATCGATTATTGGACCAAGGATGTGGATTGTCCTTATACGGAGACGAAGCCTTTCAACTGGTGGCGTGCTTATCAGTTGGGTGGACGCAGCATTCTTTGGGGCCGTCAGAGCTATCGTTGGAGCGACTTTGATTTTGGCGCCAATGCCCGGGATGGCTGGGCTATCGACTGGCCCATCCGATATAAAGACATTGCGCCCTGGTATGATCATGTGGAGCGTTTTGCGGGGGTCAGCGGCAGCAAGGAAGGGTTGGCACAGCTGCCGGATGGACAGTTCTTACCTCCTATGGAATTGAATTGTGTGGAAAAGGATGTAGCTGCCCGGATCAAAGCTCATTGGAAGGATAAGCGGCATATGATCATCGGGCGTGTAGCCAATTTAACGGCGCCTATACCGGGGCGTACGCAATGTCAGTTCCGTAACCGTTGCTGGGAAGGCTGTCCGTTTGGAGGCTATTTCAGCACGCAGTCTTCCACGCTGCCTGCGGCGGTGGCGACAGGTAACCTGACGGTGAGACCTTATTCCATTGTCACGCGGATCCTGTATGATAAGAATACAAAGAAGGCGAAGGGGGTGGAAGTGCTGGATACGGAGGATAATAAAACGTATGAATACTACGCAAAGGTGGTATTTTTGAATGCCAGCGCTTTGAACAGCGCCTGGATATTGATGAATTCGGCAACGGATGTGTGGCCCGGCGGGTTGGGCAGCAGCAGCGGTGAGCTGGGGCATAATATCATGGATCATCATTATAATGTGGGCGCTGCGGGAGTGATGGAGGGATATGAAGACAAATATGTGTATGGCCGGCGGGCCAATGGTTTTTATATAGTGCGGTTTGCCAACCTTTTTGGTGATAAGCGGGATTATCTGCGGGGTTTTGGTTACCAGGGCGGCGCCAGCCGGGAAGATTGGAAACGGGATGTGGCGGAGCTGAGTATCGGTAAAGATCTCAAGGACACATTGACGGAGCCGGGTACCTGGACGATGGGTATGACAGGGTTTGGAGAATTGTTGCCTTATCATGAGAACAAGATATCTTTGGATAAAGACAAGAAAGATAAGTGGGGGCTGCCGGTTTTGAATATGGATGCGGAGCTGAAAGAAAATGAGAAGAAGATGCGTAAAGATATGGCGGCGGAGGCGGTGGCGATGATGGACGCTTCGGGTTTTAAGAAAGTGCATTCATGGGACCATGGCCATCATGTAGGGGATGGTATACATGAGATGGGGTCGGCGAGGATGGGTAAGGATCCGAAAACTTCGGTGCTCAATGGCCACAACCAGGTGTGGGATGCGAAGAATGTTTTTGTGACGGATGGGGCGTGTATGACCTCGGCCGCCTGTCAGAATCCTTCGTTGACCTATATGGCGTTGACGGCCAGGGCAGCGGATTTTGCGGTCGGAGAATTGAAAAAGGGGAATATTTGAGTTGTGAATTTTGAGAAAGAGCAATTAAAAACTTTTAATAGTACTATTATGAACAGAAGAGAAGCAATTTCGAGGGTGAGCCTGCTCCTGGGTGGTACCATACTGGGAGCTGAAGCCTTTTTATCCGGGTGTTCGCAGCCTGAAAAAAATATCGGGGGAGCCGGCATCAATTTCTCGAATGACGATGTCGCCTTTTTGGATGAGGTGGCGGAGACCATTCTGCCTGCTACGGACACACCGGGGGCCAAGGAGGCCAAGGTAGGGGAGTTCATGACCCGTATCGTCCGGGATTGTTATGAGGAGAAAGACCAGAAGATATTTATCGACGGCATGCAAAAGCTAAATGAAGAGAGCAAGAAAAAATATGGCCATGGGTTCCTCGATATCAAGCCGGAAGAGCGGCATGACCTGCTGGTGGAGCTGGACAAGGAGCAGAAGGCGTATACTACCAAAAAGAAGGAAGAGGATCCGACGCATTATTTCCGCATGATGAAGGAGCTGACCTTATGGGGGTACTTTACTTCCGAGCCGGGGGCTACGAAAGCTTTGCGGTATGTGGCTGTGCCCGGAAGATATGAGGGGTGCATCGATTACAAAAAAGGAGAGAAAGCCTGGGCAACTACGTAGCGGCCAGGTAATACACCTGATATATTTCAGAGCAGCCCCGGATGTTCCTATACGGACGACGGGGCTGTTCTCTTTTAAGGGAAGGAAACCGCAGCCATTCTGCAGTGTGGTAGTTTATATTCTCAACGGGTAATATTATTGGAAAATAGATCTGACGGCTGCAGACATTATTGCGGTTAGCCGCAATGAAAATTTCGGTTATTGCGATGTTTATATTTGCGTATATACGATAATGTTAGTTAATGACACTGTGATAGACTATATCCCTATGTTATACTATGTATGTGATGATATTTTTATGTGTGCATTGGGGTTATATATTATAATAGGTGAATGATAAAAGGATAAGAAACGGTTAAAAAAATATCACTCTCCGTGATGTGTCTATCTGTACTTTCACATTGGGATCGTGACGGCTTGAACCAGCCTATGAAAAAAACGATGCCACCTCTTGCATATGCCATTCAAAACTAAGGCCCGTATACGGGCATGCTTATTTCTATGCCTTTTTCTTTTCTCTCATCTTCTTTTTGCACAGAAAAAAATTACCGGTAAGATCATCAGCAATGCGGACAAACAGCCTGTGTTGGGGGCGACCGTGGAGGTCAAGGGGAAGACTACTGCTACTCAGACTGCTGCGGATGGAACTTTTGCCATCGAAGCGGCCGACAACAGTACATTGGTGATCACGTCCATTGGATTTCAGAAACAGGAGGTGCCTGTCGGGGGAAGATCTTCCATTGGGGAGATCTCGCTAATGGTGACCAATACTGCTCTGAATGAGATCGTAGTCACGGGTTATGCCACCCAGCGCAAGAAGGACCTGACGGGCGCTGTGTCGGTGGTGGATCTTGCGGATGCGAGGAAGCAGCCGGTGCCCGACGTGGTAAACATGCTGCAGGGGCAGGCTTCCGGTGTATCTGTCGTGGGCACGGGGCAGCCGGGGCAGGCGCCTGTGATACGGATCAGGGGTTTCAATTCCTTTGGGAATAACACGCCACTCTATGTAATCGACGGTGTGCCGACGCAGAATGTAAATGACCTCAACCCCAATGATGTGGCCAGCATGCAGGTGCTGAAGGATGCGGGCGCTTCTTCTATCTATGGGTCACGTGCCAGCAACGGTATTATTGTCATTACAACCAAGAGAGGTACCGGTAAGATAAAAGTGTCTTATGACGGGTATTACGGGCTGCAGGTACCGAAAGGGGGAAATGTCTGGGATCTGCTGAATCCCACGGAAGGAGGGCAGCTCCTGTTCAAGGCCGGGCAGAATTACAATGCCCTCAATCCTGCGAACCAAAAGCCTGTCGGCAGTAATATTTACGGATATGGTGCGACTCCAGTAGTACCTGATTTTCTTGTTGCGGGTACTGCGAATGGGGTTACCAACAGCGGTGGTTTTGCGGCGGGATCTCCGGCGGTGGATCCCTCGCTGTATTTTGCAGATCCCACGGGCAAGGCTTATTACCAGATCGCTGCTGCAAATAAGGCAGGTACGGACTGGTACCATGAGATCTTTAAGAAAAAGCCAATCCAGTCGCACAACGTTACCGTATCGGGCGGCGGCGACCAGGGTACTTATCTTTTTTCGCTGAATTATTTCAACCAGCAGGGAACACTGATCAATACCTATCTCAAGCGTTATACCATTCGCGCCAATACGACCTACAAGATAAGCAAGATCGTGCGGGTGGGTGAGAATGTTGCTTATTCGGTTACGCAGAACCCGCAGACCCTAAGCGGCATCCTGGTAGAAGGGAGTCCTATCGGGTATGCGATGCGGGAGAACCCCATCATACCTGTCTTTGACATAAAGGGAAATTTCGCGGGGTCGGCGCCGAAGGGGTTGAATAATCCCCGGAATCCCGTGGCGCTGCAATACAATGCGCATAATGACCGGACCCTGTCGGGAAGGCTTTTTGGGAATGTGTATGGGGAGGTAGACCTGGTGAAGGGTCTGACCTTCCGCACCAGCTTTGGGGGTGAGTATTACTATGGCTGGAGCCATCAGTTCAATACACCGGACTTCTATAATGCGGAGCCACAGTATACCCAGCCCGGGTATAGAGAGGACAGCTACAACGGGACGGACTGGACCTGGACCAATACTTTCTCCTATAGCTGGGTAAAGGGGGATCATAACCTGAAACTGGTAGGCGGCATGGAAAGCCGTCAGTTCATCAACCACAACCTAGGGGGATCCATCCAGGGCTATTTTTCCTGGGATCCCAATTATGTGAATCTATCTACCGGATCGGGTACGCCTTCCTCCTACAGCAATGCCAATCCCATTATCGGATACAATCCCACCACTACCAACTACAAGGCGCCGATAGGAGCGGGAGAAAGCCTGGCGTCCTATTTTGCGAGAGCTGACTATGTTTTCCAGGATAAATATTTGCTGGGCGCCACTTTCCGGCGGGATGGCTCTTCCAAATTCATCAACCACCGCTGGGGTAATTTCTATGCCTTCAGCGCAGGCTGGCGTATTTCGCAGGAAGAATTCCTGAAGAACGCCCGCTGGATCACGGATTTGAAGATCCGTGCTTCCTATGGCATCATGGGTAACCAGTTCAATGCGCTGGGGACGAATTCTTATTATCTGTTTGGGTCCAACAACCAATCGACCTTTTATAACCTGGGGGCTTCGGGTCTGATATATGGACTGGCGCCCTCGCAGATAGGCAATCCCGATGCCAAGTGGGAGCAGGATGGCAATACCAACGTGGGATTTGATCTTACTATCCTGGGCGGCAAGCTGAGCATCAGCGCCGACTGGTACAACAAGAGCATCAAGGACCTGCTGTTCCAGACCACGCTACTGGGCACCTATGGTGCGGCTACGGTACCTGCTTCCAATGTTGGCCGTATGAAGAATAATGGTATCGACGTGATGATCTCGGGACAAACGGATATTGCGCGTGATCTGAAGCTCACGGGATCGCTGACCTTTACCACGATCAACAATAAGATCCAGCAGGTGGATGCCAACGGATCGAAATATTTCGATCTTGACGGACGCCGGTTCAACGGCAGCTTTATCGTCCGCAATGCTGTCGGGCATCCTGTAAGCGCTTTCTATGGGTATAAGATCATCGGGTTCTGGAACAGCCAGGCTGAGCTGGATGCTGCGGATGAGTCTGCGCGTAAAGCCACCGGCGACCCCAATGCCAAGTACCAGGCGGATGAGGGTATCGGCAGGTTCCGGTACGCCGATGTCACCAAACAGGGGTATATCAACAATGATAGCAAGACCTTCCTTGGCAATCCGAGCCCGAAATTTACGTATGGGGTCAACCTGGGACTGGATTACAAGCATTTTGACTTTAGTGTATTCTTATACGGGGTATATGGGAATGACATCTGGAACAACATAAAGTGGTGGACGGACTTTTATGGGTCTTTCCCCGGCGCTGCCGCCAGCAAGACGGCCCTGTATAATTCATGGACGTTTGACAACCACAATGCCAAAGGCCCTATCCAGGATGCGACCAATGGAAGCAATGCCAGCACGAATGTAGTACCCAATTCCTATTTTGTGGAAAAGGGTTCTTATCTGCGGGCAAAGAATATGACGTTGGGCTATACATTCGGTGGCAATCGTCTTACCAAGGTAGGGATATCCAGGGTGCGTGCTTATCTGCAGGCGGCGAATCTTTTTACCATCACGAAGTATTCGGGTGTGGATCCTGAGATCTCCGTCAATGCGACCAACATGCAGAACTCTGCGACCGACTTCGGTGTGGATGAGGGTGCGTATGCCAACCCCCGTCAGTATTTACTTGGATTACAGATCACTTTTTAGTTCTTATTGCTATTGCTAACGACAAAAAAAATGAAAATGAACATAAGAAAACATTTGCCAGCTTTTGGCGCCATATTGACTGCTGTCGCCATGCTGGTGATAGGGTGCAGCAAGGGATTTTTGAACAAGCCTGCCCTGGGTGCGCTGACGCCCAGCCAGGTGAACAATAAAGCGGGTGTAGCGGCGCTACTGGTAGGCGCTTATGCCATACTGGATGGACAGGGATCGGGGAATACCGCCATCGGAGGTGGTAACCCGTGGGAGGTTTCTCCCACCAACTGGATCTATGGAAGCGTGGCCGGCGGCGACAGCCATAAAGGCAGCAGCATCAATGACCAGCCGCCCATTGTACCGATAGCCAACGCGCAGGAAATTCCTTCCAATGGGTTTTTCAACAACAAATGGAGGGCGTTGTATGAAGGTGTCACCCGCAGCAATTCGGTATTATCCACGCTTGCACTCTCCACGGATCCCAATATCTCGGCGGCCGACCGGGCGGAATTCTCTGCCGAGGCCAAATTCCTGCGGGCCCATTATTATTTCGATCTGCGGCGGTTTTTCCATATGGTGCCCTGGATCGACGAGAACACGAAGGATTTCAATCCACCCAATGACCAGGACATTTATCCGAAGATCGAAGCGGATCTGAAAGTTGCCGTGGACAGCCTGCCTGCCGTGCAACCCAGTGTAGGACAGATCAACAAATGGGGGGCGATGTGTTACCTGGCGAAAGTCTATCTGTATGAGAAGAAATATACAGAGGCCAAGGCCCTGTTCGACCAGGTGATCCCGAATACCTATGGGGGACCTGGCGCCGGAGGGGTGACCTCTAACGGGCTTGCCTATGGATTGACTGACCGGTTTGAGGATAATTTCGACGCTGCCACAAAGAACAGCAGGGAGTCGGTGTTTGCCATACAGATGGATGCCAATGACGGGACCAATTCCATCGCTCATGCCAATGGCGGGGATATGCTGAACTTCCCTTACAACAGTCCTTTCCGGTGCTGCGGGTTCTTCCAGCCTTCGGTGGATCTGGCCAATTCGTACCGGACGGATGCGAATGGTCTGCCGTATATAACGGATTATAACAATCATCCTGTGAAGCAGGATCAAGGTATCGCTTCGGATCAGCCTTTTACGCCGGATGCCGGTAATTTGGACCCACGCCTCGACTGGACCGTTGCGCGCCGGGGCATTCCTGTCCATGACTGGGGTTTGCACCCAGGTAACAACTGGATACGGGATCAGGGGTCGGCGGGGCCTTATTCGAATAAAAAGAACCTGTACTGGCAGGCTACGTCGGGAACCTATTCGGACCAGCACACCTGGGCGCCGGGATCGGCGATCAATTACAGCATTATCCGATTTGCGGACGTATTGCTGATGGCTGCTGAATGTGAGGCGCAGCTGGGGAATTATGCGCAGGCTGAGACGTATGTAAATTTTGTCCGGGCGAGGGCTGCCAAGCCTGTAAATATCCTGCATACGTATATCGATAATACGAAGCCGATGGGTGGTTTTACGAATACGCCTGCGGCGAATTATGTGATCGGTCAGTATCCGTTGGGGTGGTTTACGGCGGCCAATGCGTTGCCAGCGATCTATTTTGAGCGTAAGCTGGAGCTGGCCTGTGAGGGGCATCGTTTCTTCGATCTGGCGCGTTGGGGGATTGCGGCTACGACGATGAATGCGTATTATCAGTATGAGCGGCAGATCACGGGAGATCTGTCTACGGGTAATTTTACGGCGGATAAGAATGAATATTTTCCGATACCGCAGGCGCAGATCGATCTGAGCAATGGGAAGCTGAAGCAGAATAAGGGGTATTGATGTAACATGAATTTCAACTCGATAAAGCAAAAGTTCCGGATAGCATCTTCGTTATGCTTGTCCGGCGTCATGGGGGCGGCTGCGTGTAACACGGCCGCCTCTTATCATAAGAACCATTCCCATGCGGGGGTGAGGGATGCGGATATTGCCAGGGGTGAGGTGCTGGCGGCGAAATATTGCCAGTCCTGTCACATGCTGCCTTCGCCCGGGTTGCTGGATGCCGTCACCTGGGAGAAAGGTGTGCTGCCGGCTATGGGACCGAGGCTGGGAATATTCGAATATATGCATCAGCGTTATCCTGAGAACAGCCAGGACCCGAATGTGGGAAGGGCGTTTTATCCATCGCAGCCGGTGATGACCCCTGAGGAATGGGGAGATATCATCACTTATTATACAGTGCTGGCTCCGGATAGTCTTGAGGTGCCGTCACGTGCGGAGGCGCTTGCACCTGATACGGCGAGGTTCAGGATCGTAGTGCCGAAGACGGCGGTTGCAGCTGTGTCAGGTAACGAGGGACAATCGCGGCCTGCAGCTGGGTCAGGCAATGGGGGAGCGTCGCCGCCTGCCACCTGTTTTATACAGTATGACAGCGGTCTGCACCAGGTGATGACCTCCGATATACTCACGCATGGTTTCTCCCGGTGGGACAGGGGGCTACGGCCTTTACCCGGGGCGACGATCGCGGGCGCTGTGGTGTCGATGGTGCAAAATCCGGCGGAGCGGCTGGTGTGTAACATCGGGGCTTTTCAACCGAACAATGCAAAGGCGGGTTTTGTGGGCCGGTGGGCGCCTGGAACACCGTCAGCTGCGCCGGTGTTTGTTGAGGTGAGCAAGGATCTGATGCGTCCGGTATGTATTGCGGAGGCCGATCTCAACGGGGATGGCAGAAAGGATATCGTGGTCTGTGAGTTCGGGTATATCAAGGGGATGCTCAGCTGGCTGGAGAACAGGGGAGATGGATCGTATGAGAAGCATGTGTTGCGGGATATGCCCGGGGCTATCCGTGTGGTGATCGACGATAATAACCAGGATGGTCTTCCGGATATCTGGGTGTTATTTGCCCAGGGTGAGGAAGGCATATTTTTATATACCAACAAGGGTGGGGGACGGTTTGCGGAACAGGAAGTGCTGCGTTTCCCTCCGTGCTATGGCTCTACTTATTTCGAGCTGACCGATCTCAACGGTGACGGACGAAAGGATATATTATATACCTCTGGTGACAACGGCGATTTCTCCACTGTGTTAAAGCCTTATCATGGTGTTTATGTTTTTCTTAATGAGGGGAGTGATCATTTCAGACAGGTCTATTTTTTCCCCCTGAACGGTGCGTACCGGGCGATGTCTGTGGATCTTGACAGGGATGGTTTGCCGGATATTGCGGCTATCGCCTATTTTGCCGACTACAGCCATCATCCCGAAGAAGGTTTTGTGTACCTGCATAACAAGGGAGGACTGCATTTCGATGCTCATACCGTACCGGGTACGGAAGTGGGGAGATGGATCACCATGGATGTAGGTGATATGGATGGAGATGGGTGGCCGGATGTGCTATTGGCTAATTGTAGTGTGGGACCGGTGTTCAACAAGGGGAGTGTGGATTGGAAGAAAGGTCCTCCGTTTGTGATGCTGAAGAACAGGGGGCCGATTGAGGGTGAATAGGAGCTCAATCAAGTGTGATAAGTTTTCAGCTATCTTTGGGCATGCTGAATCTTCCATCGTGGCTGGTGTATGCATTGTTATCTGCAATTTTTGCCGCCCTGACGGCTGTTTTTGCCAAGGCCGGTCTGAAAGATGTCAATTCTGATCTGGCTACAGCCATACGGACGGCTGTGGTCCTTTTGATCACCTGGGGAATTGTGTTGTACAGGGGGCATTGGAAGGAAGCGGGATCCCTTTCCCGCAATAACTGGCTTTTTCTTATCTTGTCGGCCTTTGCTACGGGCCTGTCCTGGTTGTTTTATTACCGGGCGTTACAACTGGGAAAAGTATCTGAAGTGAGTGTAATCGACAAAGGTAGTATTGTCTTCACGATCTTATTGTCTTTTCTGTTTCTCCGTGAGCCGTTGACCTTGCGTGTAATACTGGCGGCTATCCTTATCTTCGCGGGCATGTTGGTACTGATATGGAAATAACTCAAATAAACGCATGATAGATCCTGTCTGGTTGCTGTTTGTCATAGGCTTATTGGTAGGTGGGCTCGGTACCTTAATAGGGGCCGGCGGAGGTTTTATCCTGGTACCCGTGTTGTTGTTCCTGTACCCTTCGATGGCGCCGGATGCCATCACTGCTGTTTCGATGGCGATCGTCGCGTGTAATGCCGTGTCGGGAACGGTGGCTTATGCGAGGGCGCAGCGGATAGATTATAAGGCAGGCATACAATTTGCTGTCTTCACGATACCGGGAAGCATATTGGGTGTGATGGTGACCAGGTTGATCTCGAGATCCCTATTTGCGATGGTCTTTGGGGGATTGTTGATCCTGCTTGCATTTTACTTATTATTCAAGAAGGAGGGGCGTCAGAAAATACCTGTAAACAAGGGGTATGGGAGATCGACGCAAGTGAGAATATTGACTGACCGGAAGGGAGAGACCTATCGTTATTCTTTTAACCGATTTGTCGGCTGGGGCATAAGCCTGGTGGTAGGATTCATTTCTCCGATATTGGGTATCGGGGGAGGTATTATTCATGTGCCTGCCCTGATCAACTGGCTGCAATTCCCCGTGCATGTTGCGACTGCGACTTCACATTTTATACTGGCCGTTATGTCTGTGGTGAGTGTGGTGGTCCATATTGTACAGGGCAGCTACCAGGATCCGGGGATACAACGGATGGTGCTGAGCCTGGGAACAGGTGCGATCATCGGCGCCCAGGTTGGCGCTTACTTTTCTCACCGGATCCGGGGACGGGCCATTGAAAGAGCGTTGGCTGTTTCTCTCGGGTTAGTAGGTATTCGTATCCTGCTGGGCCAGCTTTAATTCCCTTTTAATTAAACTTTTCTTTCTTTAGCCGGTCCGAAGACAATAAACGGCTGATTATTTGTATTGTATTAACTCTTAAAAGATAAAAAAACCAATATGACAAAACGCGCTGTATTGACCAGGACTACCATGATCGCTGCACTGTTTATTTCTCTTTTTGGATTGGGCTCCTGTACAAAACATGTTACCCAGGTGGTGGACCAGGGATTTTCTGCTGTATATACCATTCATCAAACGGATTGGAAGGTTGATACGTATACGGGAGACCCGAATAGTACTGACCCGGCCAAGCAGCCTTTGAATGCTTATGCTGTAGCACTGAATGTACCTGAAGTGGATGATAAGATCGTTGCGAATGGAGCGGTGATGGTTTATATTTCTTTTGATGGCGGTGCTACGTATGATGCGGTGCCGACGGAGGAAAATCAGGTTATCTACAATGCCTTGCATTGGAAGAGCACTGTCTATATTGGGATCAGGGCTAAAGATGAAACAGCGCCGGACATTTCGAAATTACAGGACATCCTGGCGAAGGTGGTGATCCTGGATGCTACGCCGCTGGATTAATTAATTATTGTAAGAAATATTTTCGTATACCCTGGCTGGTGGACCGGCCGGGGTTTTTTGTTTTTGGCCGGCAGGCTGACTTTGGTTGAGCTGGCGGGCGGTTCGGCGACTGGTGGGAGGGCTTTGCCGCTGTGTGGATGCGGTGGTCCGTTTTTGTGTCTGTAATGATCCGTATTCCGGAGTGAAGAAAATTAATTATCCAAAATGACTGCAAAATGAAAGTTTGCAGGCAATATCTTATTAATTTTAAGGATAACAACCCCTGATAACCAGTATGTCATTGTTTTCATCCTCCTTTTACAGCCCCCTATTGCACCTGTTATGGCCCGATAGTTGCCGTATTGCATCATCCCTTTTATTTTTATGGTAACCAGACTATAACAACCTGTGTCAATTGATATTATATATAATGAAAAAGATATCCTTCGTCGGGTAGCCGATGCTGACAGAGATGCATTCCGGCAGCTGTACGGACATTACTTTAAGGTTGTGCAGCAGTATGTGAAACTTTTTGTGCCTTCGAAGGACAACCTGGAGGAATTGACGCAGGATGTATTTATAAAGATGTGGGAGAAGCGGGAGCGGCTGGCTACGGTGGACTCTTTTAAAGATTATCTGTTTATCGTATCGAGGAATACCGTATTCAACTATTTCCGGTCGCTAAAAATGCAACAGCAGACCCGGGAATTGGAGGAAGGGATGGAAGCTTCGCCTATGCATCAGGCGGAGCATGATGTGTTGTACAAGCAATATTATCATATTGCAGCGGAGGGGATGGATAAATTGTCTCCCAGGAGAAAGGAGATCCTGAAGATGCGTATCGAGCGGGGGCTGAGCCTGGATGAGATAGCCGGACAGCTGAGCATTACCCGGGCGGCCGTCAAAAAACAGCTGTATGAGGCAATGGCGTTTGTCCGGCAGTATTTATTGGAACATGCGGAGATATCCGTCCTTCTCTTTGTTTTTCTTTCTCTTTTTGAAGTTACAAACTATTGATAAATAGGTGTTTAGGTATTTCTGAAAAATTTTTCAAAAAAACAGGCTTTTCGAGGTATCCTCTTCCAATCGGAATGTGTCTTTATACTAACACCTTGTTTTATGATCTTAAAGGATGCCAGGTTATTTGTAGCACATTTCGTTAAAGGGGAGTATACTCCGGATGAATATGCGACATTTCTTGAATGGCTCCAGGATGCTTCGATCGATGAGTTAGGAGTTATTGCAGATGAACATGAAGCCTTATTTGAGCAATGGTCATTACCTGCCGTCACCCCTTCTTCGGAATGGGTTAGCCAATTGGAAGGACGGCTGGATGAGCAGGAGAAATTAGCCCCGATAAGAAAGTTTGACTCCGGACGAATAGTCAGGAGGCCTGTATGGGTAGCAGCAGCTTCTGTGTTGCTATTATTGACAGGTGGATATTTTTGGTATCATCATTCGACAGAAAAGCAGGCAGAGATTGCTGAGCGTCCTGTTGGGGCTCTTTACAATACATTTTCGGTTCCCCGTGGGGGGCAGCAGCAGGAGTTTACGTTGGCCGACGGTAGTAAGATTTGGTTGAATGCCGCCAGCATATTGAAATATCCTGTCAACTTTGGGGCAAATGAACGTACGGTGGAATTGTCGGGGGAAGCTTATTTTGAAGTAACGGGAAGCGCTGCGAAGCCTTTTCATGTGAAGATCAAGGGAGTTGAGATCGAGGTGTTGGGAACGCACTTCAACGTGAAGGCCTATGAGGAGGAGTCTTCCAGTAAGACGACGCTCGTGGATGGCGCTGTGAAAGTGATACGTGGTGCGGAATCTTTACAACTCAAACCCGGCGAACAAGCCGAAATAGTATATCCCAAGTCGGGGGTTTATGCTCCGATGAAACTCTTGAAGGGGGCTGACATAGACTATGTCCTATCCTGGAAGAGTGGGGACCTGGAATTCAGGGATGATGCGCTTTTTACCGTTATGCAGGCCATCTCCCGATGTTATGATGTCGAAATCCGCTACCAGTCGGGAATACCGGATGGCCATTTTACCGGTAACTTCTCACGCAAATCTAATATCCAGCAAATCCTGAATCAATTGACGCATCAGAATATTCACTGTGCATATGACGGGAAAGTGATCACAGTCATGCACTAAGCATCGTATTGTCCATAACCATTGAACCGAGTCCGCCAGTTACAGCCGCTGTCATGGGTACTTAATAAGGATTTTTCTTATATTTACTCATGATTTGCAGGCTGTAACTTTATTATTTCAAACCTTCGCCTAATGGGTTCGATGAAACCGGTTGCTTTTTTACTGCTTATTGCCTGCTTACAGCGAAGCATAACCGGCTATTGTCAAACATCGAACAAGGTAACTCTCTCGGAAAGGAACACATCTTTAGAAAAAATTCTCATCGCCATACGCAAGCAGACGGGCATCACTTACTTCGGGGATGCAGCGTGGCCGCAGTTAGCGCGGAAAGTAACTATATCGGTGAAGGATATGCCTTTTCAGCAAGTGCTGGACATGTGCTTTAAAGGGCAGCCTTTGTATTACGAGCTGGTGGATAATGCGATTTCCATTCATATTATCAGGTCGAAGGATTTTATACTGCGGGGAACTATCCTGAATGAGAAGCAGGAGACGGTGCCGGGTGCTACGATCATTTCCAGGGGTGAGGGAAAACCGTCTACGGCTATCAGCGATGAGAGTGGTGGGTTTAGTATCATGCTGGGCAAGCAGGATACGAGTCTGGTGTTTAGCAGCATCAACTATGAGACGAAGGAAGTCCATTATAATGGAGAGAAAGAGATCGTGGTGCAGGTGAAGGCAAAGATCCTGGAGCTGGCGGGTGCAGTGGTGGCGCATACGGGTTACCAGGATGTCCCGAAGGAGCGGGCTACTGGGAGCTATAGCCAGGTGACTAATCCGGTGATCAACCGGGCAGTGTCTACGAATATACTGGACAGGCTGGATGGGGTGACATCGAGCCTGATCTTTAATAAGAATCCCGTTCCGGGGACGAATCAGTCGGTGATGACTATCCGGGGTCGGAGTACGATCAATGGGAATCCGGATCCGTTGATCGTGGTGGATAATTTTCCGTACAGCGGGAATATCAGCAATATCAACCCGGAGGATATAGAGAGCATTACGGTACTAAAGGATGCGGCGGCTGCGTCGATATGGGGTGCTTTTTCCGGGAATGGGGTGATCGTGATGACGACGAAGAAGGGGAAGTATAACCAGGGGAAGAAGTGGAGCTTTACGACGAGCGTGACGGTAGGGGAGAAGCCGGATCTGTATTATCAGCCGATCATGAGCTCGAAGGATTATATTGAGGTGGAGGAGTTTTTGTTTGGGAAAGGGTTTTATGATTCAAAAGAGACGAGTCCTGGGCATCCTGCACTTTCACCGGTGGTGGAGCAACTTATCAGGGCAAGGGATACGCCTGCTGTTGCTTCGGATGCCATGGCGAGGATAGATGCCTTGAAGAAGGTGGATACCCGGCGGGACCTGGATAAATATTTTTACCGGCATAGTTTTGACCAGCTGTATGCGTTGAATTTTAGCGGTGGTGGGAAACGGGATCATTATTATATTTCGGCGGGGTTGAATAGGGACCTGTCCAACCTGGTGAGGAATCAGTTTAGCCGGATAACGCTGAATGGGAGTAATACCTGGAGTATTCTGCCGAAGAGGCTGGAAATGACTACGGATGTTTCGGTAGCGTTGAGCAGGCAACAAAATGACAATATTGGATATACTGTACTTCAATATCCTTATCTGAAACTGGTCAATGCGAATGGAAGTGCTTTACCTGTCGTCAATGGATTGCGAGCGACCTATGTGGATACTGTAGGAGGGGGGCGTTTGCTGGATTGGCATTATCGCCCCCTGGATGAGTTACACAATGCGGATGATGTGACACGGTTTTATGATTACCGGGCAAATATTGGTTTACAGTATACCATCCTAAAAGGGTTGAATGCCCATGTCTATTACCAATACCAGCATGGAAGGTCAGATGAGAAGAATTTCCAAAGCCTGCTGACCTATAGTACCCGTGATCTTATTAATTCTTATACGCAGGTGAATTCGGCCGGCCAGCTTTCTTATCCAATTCCCAAGGGGGGGATTATGGATGAGAATAGTAATAAATATGATGCACATAATGTCCGTCTTCAATTAAATTACGATCATACTTTTGGTGCGGACCATCAACTGAATGCGTTGGCCGGCTGGGAATTAAGGGATGTTGAAGGCCATGTGGATAATACCCGTCTGTATGGATATGATCCGGCTTCCCAAAAATCGGATTCGGTGGATTATAAACAAACATTTTTTCAGTATTATACCGGTGGCTCTGCCAGGATACCTTACCAAGAGCTGCATTACAGTACATCCGATCGTTTTCTCTCTTATTATGCCAATGCTTCTTATGTTTATAAGCAGCGCTATATTATGTCTGCCAGCGTCCGTAGGGATGAGTCGAATCTTTTTGGTGTGAAAACCAATCAGAAAGGTGTGCCTTTATGGTCTGCAGGTCTGGCATGGGAAATTTCCCGCGAGAATTTTTACCGGATGGACTGGTTGCCTTTTTTAAAGCTACGGATTACGAATGGCGCTAACGGCAATGTAGACAGGGCTGTTTCTGCTTACACGACGGCCCAGTTTAGCGGTTTTTCTAACGACTACGGGGCGCCTTATGGTACTATCATTAATCCACCTAACCCTTCCCTGAGGTGGGAAAAGATCAATATTTTCAATGTAGGTTTAGACTTCGCTAGCCAAAATAACCGGATAGAGGGCAGTGTTGAATACTATGTTAAAAGCGGTAAAGATCTCATTGGGCAAACAGTTATGGACCCTACTACCGGCGTCAATGTATTTACAGGGAATACGGCTAATATGAAAGCGCATGGATGGGATTTTGCTTTTCACACGCGCAACCTGACTGGAAAATTTAGGTGGAGTAGTGATTGGTTATTCAGCTATGTTCGGGATAAAGTAACTCATTATACAGCAATACAACCTTATGTAGACCTTTACTTTCAATCAACCTCTCTCAATCCCCTTGTTGGACATCCTTTGTATTCAATATATGCTCTGCGATGGATGGGACTAACCGGATCGGGTGAGCCACTGGGTTTATACAATGGTCATCCGGATACATCGTATAATGTGATCATTAATTTTCCGGTGGATAGCCTCGTATATAAAGGGCCTGCCAATCCACCCTTTTTTGGGAGCTGGCGTAATACTTTTGACTGGAAGCAATTCGAGCTGTCTTTCAATATTATTTTCAAACTTGGGTATAATTTTAGAAGGAATTCAATACGATATGTCGACCTATATAATGGTGTTTCCAAGGGAAATCCGGATTATGAACTTCGGTGGCAAAAACCAGGAGATGAGAAGATTACAAGTGTGCCGTCCCTAGTATTTCCAAGTAATTATCCCCGGGATGAATTTTATACTTATTCAGAAGCGCTAATTGAAAAAGGCGATCATATTCGCCTGCAGGATATCAAGGTGAGTTATGCTCTGCCTAAAGCGTCATATCGAAGGCTGCCAGTGCAGGCCATTCGCTTTTATCTTTATTTGAACAATATTGGTATTCTCTGGAGAGCTAACCATAAGGGTATCGATCCTGATTATATCAATGGTATTCCCAATCCCCGTACCCTGGCGCTGGGATGTAAGATGGAGTTTTAAAAAATATTCGCATGGAGAGCATACAGTATCGCCGACATATCGTTTTCCTGCTGCTGGTGATAGCAGGTACATTAGCGGGGTGTAGCAAGGATGCCTTTCTGAATAAGAAACCCAATACGCAATTGGTGGTACCCACTACCTTGACTGATTTTCAGACGCTGCTGGATGACCAGATTGTCATGCAGGAAACCCCAGAATTGGGTGAATTGTCTTCCGATAATTACTATATGTTGTACACTACCTGGACAAACTTATCAGCAAAGTCACAGAATGCGTATATCTGGGCAAAAGATATCTATGGAGGCCAGGGCGAAGTCCCGGATTGGAATTTGTCTTACAAACAGGTGTTTTATACCAATGTGATATTGGAAGGATTAGGCAAGATCAAGGTGGATGAATCCAACCGTCAACAATGGAACACGATCGCTGGAACGGCTCATTTTATACGAGCCTATGCATTTTATAATTTGTCACAGCTATTTGCTCCTGTGTATAATGCCGCTACTGCTACAAACGATAGCGGCATCGTGCTTCGGTTGCTTTCGGACGTGAACTTGCCGTCCAAGCGCGCTAGTATAAAAGATACGTATGAGCAGATAATATCCGATCTTCACCAGGCAGATAGCCTGCTACCGAAAGCAGTACCTGCGCAGAATCTCAATCGTCCTTCCCGTCCTGCCGCACTGGCCATGCTGGCTCGGGTCTATTTGAGCATGCGAATGTATGATCAAGCAGGCGCATATGCGGATAGCTGTCTTCAATTGTACAATACGCTCATAGATTATCATACTATTTCCTTTACGGCCAACCCTCTTATTCCGCAATTGAATTCTGAAACTTTATATCAAAGCGTGCTTTACAGCGGCTCGCAAGTATTGTTGGGTGGTGGCTTTAAGTCAATATGTATCATAGATTCAAGCCTGTATGCCTCCTATGCTCCGGGCGATCTCCGTAAAGCTGTCTTTTATAGAATGAGTACCTTCACTGGCTTGCCTTATCTGAAAGCGAGTTATTCCGGTTTAGCCGCTTGTTTTAGTGGTCTGGCAGTGGATGAGGTATACCTGATCCGGGCGGAATGTGCCGCACGTGCCGGCAACAAGGATGCCGCTCTGGCCGATCTGAATACATTACTGCAACACCGATGGTCGGATACAGTTGTTTTTAATCCTATTACCGCTGCTTCAGCTTCAGCAGCGCTGGATAGTGTGCTGGTAGAAAGAAGGAAGGAACTGGCCTTTCGGGGTCTGCGATGGACCGACCTCCGGAGACTAAATAAGGAAGGTGCCAATATTACCATCTCCCATGGCTTGAATAGCCAGGTATATCGACTGCCGCCTTCCAGTCCTAATTATGTGTTACCTATTCCGCCGGATGTGCCGCTGCCGGATTCTAACAAAAGGGTTATGATCAGTCCCAATTAAGAGCGTTTAATTTTTGGCTTTTTTTGGGGTGGGGTTTAAGGTTTTGCAGTTGGCCGTACAGTAAATGCCATTCATGCAGGGCGTATAGGTACTTCCTACCTTATAATACGTACAAATTTCTGCCGATGGAGTGAAACAGATGTAATTGACGCCCAACGTACCTGCCAATACATAATTGCCACCACTTAATCTATACTGTGTAGCTCCTTGGCAGTCCTGCCGGGGTGCGGTGGCGAAAGCGCCGCCAATTCCTAAAACGATAGCCAAGGTCATAAATGTCCATTTGATCTTTTTCATACAAAGGTTTTTTCGTTAATGATTATGGATGTAAGAATTTCTTTCGTTGAAGGATAATACCTATGATCGATACGCGTACTTTCGATCATCAGGGCAAGCGCGATGGCTATTTCAAGGGAGGGAATGGTCCATACGAGAAATGGGGTCCAGGAATTTGGGAAGGGTTGATTATTCATTTCACCTATGAAACGATCGAAATTAAGGATCTTACTTACGCCGGCATACAGAAAAAGCAGGATCAATAGCGAAGCAATGGCTTCGAGTATGACCTTTCGTTTGTTCATAACGATAAGTTAGAACGTTGGGAGATATTCTGCAACGAAGTCGCATTAAAAAGGGGCGTGCTATAGAGTAATATGTAGAGCGGGCTGATGAAATTTTTGTAGAGTGCATATAAGAAAGGCATCAATGATACGTGTATCGCTTGATGCCTTTTTGAACCGAATTCGTTTTACGCGATGTCAGAACATCGAACTGGGGCCTTAATTTTTGGCTTTTTTAGGGGAAGGATTTGATGCTTTGCAGTTGGAAGTGCAATAAACTCCTGTCATACAAGGGGTGTAGGTGCTTCCTACCTTGTAATAGGTACAAACCGAAGAAGAAGGGGTGACACAGATGTAATTAACGCCCAATTTGCCCGCCAGAACATAAGTTCCATTGTAATAATACTGCGTAGCTGCCTGACAGTCCTGTGGCAGCCGGGGTGCGGTGGCGAAAGCGCCGCCAATTCCTAAAACGATAGCCAAGGTCATAAATGTCCATTTGATCTTTTTCATGTGAAGGTTTTTTCTTTGATGAATGTAGATATAAAGAATTTCTTGCGTTGAAGGATAATACCTATGATCGACAGAGCTACGAAAAATAGATTGAAGACCATATGTTGAGGCCAACTCAATTTCCTGATCACACCCCCGCAGGAACAGGGCACATAAGCAAAGAAGTGTAGTAGAACGGAGCCTGTATAAAGAGTAAAGAGGGTCATTAAAACAAGCGATGCAATCAAGCCTGCCATACGCGTACGTTCGATCATCAGTGCAAGGGCAATGGCTATTTCAAGGGAGGGAATGGCCCAAACCAGGAACGGCGTCCAGGAATTGGGAAAGGGCTGGTTATTCATTTCCCCGATGAAACGATCGAAATCAAGAATTTTACTTACACTGGCGTAAAGGAAAAGCAAGATCAATAGCGCAACAATGCCCTCGAGTGCGACCTTTTGTTTGTCCATAACGATAAGTTAGAACGTTAGGAGATATCCAGCAATGAAGTCGCATTAAAAAGCGTCGTGCTGTAGGGTAATATGTAAAGCGGACTAATGGTATTTTTGCGGAGAGCATATAAGAAAGGCATCAATGATATGTGTATCGCTTGATGCCTTTTTGAACCGAATTCGTTTTACCCCGATGTTTTGATAGCGGGTAGAGCCTTAATTTTTGGCTTTTTTAGCAGAGGGGTTTCCAGTCTTGCAATTGGCTGTGCAGTAAACTCCATTCATGCAAGGAGTGTAAGTAGTACCTACTTTATAATAAGTGCAAACCTGCGCAGACGGAGTGACGCAGATGTAATTGACGCCCAATTTGCCGGCGAGAACATAGCCTCCTCCGTTGTAATAATACTGTGTAGCGCCTGCACAATCCTGCGGCAGCCGGGGTGCTGTGGCGAAAGCGCCGCCAATGCTGAATGCGATAGCCAGGGTCATGATGATCAACTTGATCTTTTTCATACGAAACTGTTTTTTGTGATTAATATGGATTTAAAAAAACTCCTACGTTGGAGGATAATGCCTATGACCGATAAGGCAACAAAAAAGAGATTGAACACCAAATGCTGTGGCCAGGACAACTTCCTGATCACGCCTCCGCAAGAACAAGGCACATAAGCAAAGAAGTGCAGCAAAATGGCGCCGGTGTAAATCGTAAACAAGGTCATTAAGACAAGTGATGCAATAAAACCCACCATACGTGTACGCTCAAAGATCAATGCAAGGGAAATGGCTATTTCAAGTGAAGGAACGGTCCAAACAAGGAACGGGGTCCAGGAATTGGGAAATGGCTGGTTATTCATCTCCCCGATGAACCGATCGAAATCAAGGATTTTACTTACGCTGGCATACAGGAAAAGCATTATCAGTAGGGCCGAGATAGACTCCAGTACTACCTGTCTCTTGTTCATAAAAGTTCAAGGTTTATCCAGGGGATTTACCCAGATTGATTCAAAATGTTTCTAATAGTTGTTGAAAAATTAGATAGGCAAGGCGGTAATCAAGAAATGGAACGGAGAGCTATAAGGAAAGGTTGGGTTGACTAGTAAGATAGAGGTTTGAATACCTAAATATCGGTAAAATTGCTATTCCACCAAAAAGCTGCTTAAAAAAAAGAAATGTATACATGGTTACATGTAATTGTTTTGCCCGGCTATATGGGTTTTCATGGAGTTTTTTGTAATACGAATTGTACTACATTGTGCATGAATACGTTTATTGTATCATGCGCTACTTTTATCTTTCCACGTTGTTTTTCCTCAGCCAGGGGCTTCATGCACAAACTTCACAGCATTTGGCGGATGATTCTGCTTTTATTCGTACTATTTTGGATAAACACAATGCATTAAGACAGGAAGTTCAGCTATCAAATTTAGCGTGGTCTGCCAAACTGGCTGCTGACGCACGTGCCTGGGCCAACCATCTTGCAGAGATCGACAAAGGGGAACATGACGTATCTATCCGGGGAAAGGAAGGAGAGAATCTTTGGTGGGGAACGGCAGGCGACTTTTCCACTGGGCAAATGGTGGATTTCTGGGGCAACGAGAAAAATGAATTTGTGTACGGGACATTCCCTGCTTGTAAAAAGACTCCGTCAGCAATGGTCGGTCATTACACCCAAATCATCTGGAAGAATACGACATCCGTAGGCTGCGCCCTGGCTACCAACGGCACGACGGACTACCTTGTCTGCCGCTATGGTCCTGCCGGCAATATAATCGGACAGAAACCTTATTAAGCTGCCCGCTCGAGGATATCATCCATGCTGATGCCCAGGTGGCTTTCATCATACACACATTCCCCATTGCGGATGATCAATATTTGTGGAGATTCATGCTCTACCAGGAAGGTCTCAGCTATTTTATTGGAGATAGGACGGTAATTCAGCAGATCCAGGTAATAGAATTCGATATGCTGACTGATGGGGTGCGATCCTCTTTCCAGGCGGCTTTTTACCAGGGCACTGGTGGAACAGCGGGTGCTGTGCTTGAATATCACCTGGGGGCGTTCGGTAGACCGCCGGCGGATCTCTTCTAATTGATTTTCAGATTGTATGGCTATCCAGTTCATGTATAGGTTCGCTTTGTCAGTGTTATAACGCTTAACAAGCGAAAAAGTTTTTAAATAAAAAAAGGTCGTCCCTTGGGACAACCTTTCCATATGAATATTTTAAATAGGAGTAATCAATTGGATTAGCGGCTAGCACCATAGCCACTGAAACCTCTGCTCATGTTACAGCCACCTTTTGAAGATGCGCAGGAGGTAAATGTAGTTGCAACGGCGAGAGCAAGGGCGAGGATCATGATAATCTTTCTCATTGTAAGAGGTATTTAAATGTTAAAGTAAATTGCCTGGTTAAGAGGAATTTGGACCAGGTAATTCAAAGGAGGGACGGATGTAAACTGGAGGTAGTTTCCAAGGATAGAGGGAGAACGAGTACGAATTGATGATACAAAGTAAAGACAAAAAATCGGATCATGCAAGCCAGGGGCGGGTTTTGGGCTTAAAAAAATTGTAAAAAACGGTCCAAAAAGGCAGTTTGTAAGAGAATGAGCATTAATATTGCGTTGTAACAAAAGCCGGTAGCTGTAAACTACCGGCCAAGGCACGATTAAAAGAATGTTTCCCACAAAATCTTAATCGCTTTAGCAAAGTATAGAAATACCTTGCTGCAATTAAGCCAATATTTAGTCCGAGAAGAGTCGGACTTAGAACGTTCTACCATAAAAATCGTTTAATCCCAAAATCGCATTTCATGGCAGACGAGGCCAGCCGTGTTGAAACACAGCAAAAAGCCCGGGAGATCAGCCCCGGGCTATTCGTTTAAAGCTCCGCTAACGTGAAGCTTATCTAGCCCAATCAATTAAATGAGATTAAATCGACTTTTATGGAATAGCAAATTTACAGAGATATATAGTCTGTGAAGAAAGAAATTAGAAAGAAGGGATCAGCGACTAATACTAGTTTAATGTTTTTGCTAATAAATTGACTTTGAATACATTTACTTTCAAATAAACTTACGTGAAGGTACATTTTATCGCCATCGGCGGCAGCGTTATGCACCAGCTGGCCATTGCGCTCAAAAGAAAAGGGTATGTTGTAACAGGCAGTGACGACGAAATATTCGAGCCGGCCAGGTCGAACCTGAAGGCGGAAGGGCTGCTGCCTCCTGTCGAGGGATGGTTTCCGGAGAAGGTGTATAACGAATTGGATTCCATTATTTTAGGGATGCATGCCAAGGCCGATAACCCGGAATTGCTGCGGGCAAAGGAACTGGGGTTGGCGATCTATTCCTTCCCGGAATATATCTACCAGGAAAGCAAGGATAAAACCCGGGTAGTTGTCGGTGGCAGCCATGGCAAGACCACGACTACTTCCATGATTATGAACGTGTTGAAAAATGCGGGCAGGGACTTCGATTACCTGGTTGGCGCCCGGCTGGAGGGTTTTTCCCAGTCGGTGAATATTACCCAGGCGCCTGTGATCGTTTGTGAAGGGGACGAATATCCTGCCAGCACCCTGGAAAAAAGACCCAAATTTCATTTTCTTTTCCCTCATATCGCCATTATCACGGGTATCGCCTGGGATCATATTAATGTTTTTCCCACCTTCGAGATCTACCTGGAACAGTTTAAGATATTTATTGATAAAATCGAGCCGGGAGGCGTGTTAATTTATAATGAAACGGACCCGGTGCTCAAAAAATTGGTAAACGAGCATCCTTCTGCCGTGCGAAAAATACCCTATAGTATTCCTCCTCACCGGATAGAAAACGGCATAACTGTTGTTACGCTGGAGGGACATTCCGGACATCTCCGGGTCTTTGGTGAGCATAATTTGCTGAACCTGCAAGCTGCAGCCCTTGCCTGTAAAGAGCTGGGAGTAGGAGCAGAGGTCTTTCTGAAAGGCATTTCGGCCTTTGGAGGGGCGGCCAAACGGCTGGAACTGCTGGGCAAAAACGACCGCCGTAACCTGAGTGTATACCGGGATTTCGCTCATGCCCCTTCCAAGGTAAAAGCCACCATGGAAGCTGTGCGGAAACAATTCCCGGAGAGGAGGCTGATAGCTATACTGGAACTGCACACCTATAGCAGCCTGAACGAACAGTTCCTGTCAGAATACCAGGGAGCCCTGGACCTGGCAGACAAGGCGGTGGTATTCTATTCCCGGCATGCCCTGGAGCTGAAACGCCTGCCTCCTTTATCCCCGGAAAAGGTGGCTGCCGGCTTTGGGAAAAAAGACCTGGTCGTGCTTAATGAAAAGGAAGAATTACTAAAGTGGTTGATGGAACAATCTTACGAAAATGTTAACTTGCTACTGATGAGCTCGGGAAATTATGATGGGTTAGATATGATATCATTTACCAACCAGATCACACAGTAGGGTTTATAATAATTACTATACAGAAGGAATGCTACAACTTACACGCCCCCTAGCGATCATTGACCTGGAGACTACCGGGGTCAATTTTGGAACTGATCGCATTGTTGAAATTGCCATTGTGAAGATCATGCCGGATGGTAAGCAACTGGTAAAACGTAAACTGCTCAACCCGGAAATGCCCATATCGCCCACCTCCGTGGAGATACATGGGATTACCAACGAGATGGTGAAAGATGCCCCTACCTTTAAGCAGGTGGCCAATGAATTCAAACAATTCCTGGATAATTGCGACCTGGCGGGGTATAACTCCAACCGATTTGACATCCCCATGCTGGCAGAAGAATTCCTTCGTATCGGAATGGAATTTGACGGGAAAGGCAGGAAACTGCTTGATGTACAGAAAATATTTCATATGATGGAACAGCGTACCCTAAGCGCTGCTTACCGGTTCTACTGCAACAAGGAACTGGAGGGCGCACACGGCGCTGAAGCAGATGCGACGGCTACCTGGGAAGTACTGGTGGCACAAGTGGTAAAATACCCGCAGCTAGGCACGAATATTGAAACCATACTGAAGTGTATCGGAGAGGAGCAGGTGGTTGATTTTGCCCGCCGGTTTATCATGGAAAACGGGGTAGAAGTGTTCAATTTCGGCAAGCACAAAGGCAGATCAGTTGCGGAAATCCTCAAGGCGGAACCGCAGTATTACGACTGGATGATGAAAGGCGACTTTCCCCTTCATACCAAACAGAAATTAACCGAAATATTTAACAGAACGATGTTAAAAAAGGGCTAAGGAATACACGATTAGGGAGGGTTTCCCCTTGAATATCGTATCTTTACACTGAACTACCGCCATTTGGAGAAAATAGTTATTATACCGACGTACAACGAAAAGGACAACGTTGCCAACATCGTGGAAACAATATTTCTGCTGGATCAGGGTTTCCACGTATTGGTAATCGACGACAGCTCCCCCGATGGTACTGCGAACATCGTCCGGCAACTGCAGGCAAAGTATGCCGGCAGGCTGTTTTTGGAAGTACGCCAGGGTAAACTAGGGCTGGGCACGGCTTACATCCATGGGTTTAAATGGGCTGTTCGCAACAATTATCAGTACATTTTTGAGATGGATGCGGACTTCTCCCATAACCCCAAAGACCTGGAACGCCTGTATGAAGCCTGCAAGTACATGGGAGCGGATGTGGCTGTAGGATCCCGCTATGTAAAAGGCGGAGGCAACGTCAACTGGCCCCGGGACAGGATATTACTCTCCAGAGGGGGCTCCATCTATACCCGTCTTATCACCTGGATGCCTGTGCAGGACCCGACAGCGGGTTTTGTATGCTATCGTAAGGAAGTATTGGAGACCATCAACCTGGACCAGATCCGCTTTGTAGGTTATGCCTTCCAGATCGAAATGAAATTTGCCGCCTGGAAACTGGGCTTTACCATCAAAGAAGTTCCCATCATCTTTGAAGACCGTAAATACGGTGTTTCCAAAATGAATAAAGGTATTGTGAAGGAAGGCATCCTCGGCGTGCTGAACCTCCGCTGGCAATCCCTGTTCAAAAATTACCGCAACCGCGTAAAGAACGACGCCCCTCTCCGTCAATTCTCGCAGCAGCCTATCGCTGAAAGCAAATAACTTGAAGAAAGCATTTATCCAGTTGCACATTGCGGTCCTTCTCGCGGGACTTACAGGTGTTTTAGGTAAGCTGATCACATTAAATGAAGGGCTGCTCGTGTGGTATCGTCTTATGCTGACGGCTGTCCCCTTATGGGTGCTGGCCCCATTCCAACGTAACACTTTTCATCTTCAGCGTAAAGATACCCTCAGCATTTTTGGTGTCGGCGCTATTGCTGCGCTACACTGGGTGGCATTTTACGGCTCTATCAAATACTCGAATGTGTCGGTGGGGCTATTGTGCTTTTCAGCCGTGGGTTTTTTCACGGCGCTGATCGAGCCGCTGGTATTCAGACACCGGATCGACTGGATGGAGTTGTTCCTTGGACTACTAGTCATCGTTGGCATCTTCCTCATCTTCCAGGTAGACCCTCATTATAAAACGGGGATCCTTATCGGGCTGGTATCTTCCTTGCTGGGCAGTCTTTTCCCTGTATTGAACAAGCGTATCCTGGAGCGGGTGCCTGCGGCTACTGTAACACGTTATGAGCTGACGGGCGGATTTTTCTTTCTTAGCATATTGCTGCCTTTCTATTTGAGGTGGTTCCCGACCACAAAGGTTTTGCCGGGGTTGGAGGATTGGCTGTGGCTGCTGGTGCTTAGCTTAGCCTGCACGGTGCTGGCCTTTACTCTTTCCATGAATGCGCTGAAACGTCTCTCTGCCTTTACAGTAAATCTCAGCTATAATCTCGAACCTATCTATGGCATCCTGCTGGCCTTTGTTTTGTTCAGAGAGGATAAATATATGCATGGAGGTTTTTACATCGGGTTCTCGCTTATCTTTCTTTCCATCGGATTGCAGATGCTGAGACTTTGGAGGAAGCAAACCTCTCCAATAGATGGAGTGGAAAATAAATTTCAATAGAATGCTGGCGCTGGCGGAGATTGGTTGAAGAAAATAAATTCAATGACGGCAGGTAAACCAGAAAATTACTAAATGAAATCTCTACTTTTTCTAACTTTAATACTTGGTATGTGGGCGGCTCAAGACGAAAATTCGTCAAGCAATGCGAGGAAAAAGAGCAGAATTGCTGATGAAAGTTTTCTCTCTCAACCAACGATCCTCGGAATACAAGATGACCCTCTTAAAACAAGAGCATTTTTAACATTTGATGTTTCATACATTAAAAAGAAAGACAAGATTAATAGCTATTTGGCAAAGTCATTTCCTACTGATTTCGATAGAATAAAGCCGAATAGTTTATCCGTCTCGAATATCGGAAAAAAAATTAATCTCATCGGCTTGGGTATTTGCGAAGTATACACAATTCATTTTTCTGCTGAGGTTCCTGAAATAGTTGGAACTCGAGCACATCTTATATACTCTGATAAAATTCATAAGGCTACAATACTCTTTTTAGATACCATGATTTCTGTTAAGATAAAAAAGAGAGACACTGAGTTTCTGATTGGTGGAATTTACCGAAATAAAGGGCTTGGTTATTTTACTTTGTATAAATTCATGGACGGCGAAAATGAGCAATCATTTTCTCAAATTTTTAACACATCTGACAGCAAATGGTGTCGTTACGGCGTTCCAGTTTATAATAGCAGTTTGGATTGTAAATGCTATGATCCTTTCACACTACATTTAGACAATGTTGATGTAAATAATGACGGTCTATCTGACCTCATCTTTTCTGGAAGCATTTTGACATTTTGCAACGGTTTGGAAAAAGGATACGGACGCAAAGACAGAAAGCCACTTCAAAAAGAAAAAATCAAGATTATTTTTTTAACCGGCGAACACGGAAACGATCTGTATTGGAAGTTAGCTAACTCCGAAATGTGTGAGAAAATTTGAGTCCTGCCGATGGAGATGGTATTACTCCTGCGGGCCAAGGCGAGATGGCAGAATAACTACGCCGCCTGCGTACTAATATATCTCACCAAACTCCGCTTCGCAATCGGTAGGAGGGTCTCATCCACAGGGAATTTCAGCTCCGTTTCGATAGAATAGACGGCGGGGTTGGGCAGGGCTGTTTTTACCCGGATGAGCTCGGCCTTTATATTCTCGTAGGTATTGACCATATTGCGCGTCCAGCTGTCGATGTATTCGGTGCGGATGCTACGGTATCGCTCATCGTGTTTTTCAAAGAAGCTCAGCCTGTATTGATATACGCGGGTATCGGAATAACTGCCTTCGCTGAGGAAAAAGTATCCTTCATGATTGTCCAGGGGAACGAGCCCCACGGGGAAAATGATCAGCTTGTCTTCTACAAATTCATAAATTTCGGTGCCGTTGCTGATGGCATTCTTCATTTCCTGGGAGGCGTAATTGATGATATCTTCCAGCTCCTGCATCAGCTCGTCATCTTCGATGAGGAGTTCGTAGAGGACCTGGAGCTTTTCGATCTGTACGCCTGTCAACTTTTTAGGAAATTGTTCCTGGAGATATTTCTTGTTTTCCCGGAAGGCTACGATGTTATTATAATGGAAAATGATATCGGACAGCTGCGGATAGAGCTTGTTTTGGGAGAAGTGCTGGTGGATCTCCTGGAGGTAAGCCAGCAGTGTGTATTTCTTTAGTTCGAAGTCTATATACCCATCTGCAAACCAAGTTTCGGATAGTGTCTTCATGTGGAACTCCTTTTAATGAATATACGAAAAAGCCCTGGCAAAAGCTATACCAGTATCGTTAATATTTTAACGATAAAACGGGCTTTAAAGTATGTCCATTAAAATTCCCGGTTAGGGGAGAAGTGTTCCAATTCGTTGGCTACGGCTGTCAGGAAGGTGGCTCCCAGGCTACCATCCACGATGCGATGGTCGTAGGAGAGGGACAGGTACATCATATGACGAATGCCGATGGAATCGCCGTCGGGCGTTTCCAGCACCATGGGCCTTTTTTTGATGGCCCCGACGGCCAGGATGGCTACCTGGGGCTGGTTGATGATGGGAGTACCCATCAGGCTTCCGAAGGTGCCTACATTGGTCATGGTGAAAGTTCCGCCCTGGGTATCTTCGGGCCGCAGCTTGTTCTGTCTTGCATTGTCTGCCATTGCATTTACCTGCCGGGCGAGACCTACAAGGTTGAGCTGATCGGCCTGACGTATCACGGGGACGATCAGGTTACCATTGGGCAGGGCAGCGGCCATGCCGATGTTGATGTCTTTCTTTATAATTATCCTGGTGCCGTCAACAGAGCTGTTGACGAGGGGATATTTCTTGATACAATGTACGATGGCTTCAATGAACAGGGGGGTAAAAGTGAGCTTGGTGCCTTCCCTTTTCTCAAACTCTTTCTTCACTTCATCCCTCCAATGTACCAGATTCGTTACGTCGGCTTCGGTGAAGCTGGTGACGTGGGGGCTGGTGTGCACGCTGTGCACCATATGTTCGGCGATCAACCGGCGCATCCTGTCCATTTCCATGATCTCCACATTGCCGGTGGGCAGGGGCATGACGGTGGAAGTGGTGGTGCCTACGATGGGATTGGGCGTCGAGACGGGTATATAAGTCGGAGGGGCGGCTGTCACCTTTGGCGGTGGCGGCGCCTGGACGGGTTTGCCTGTCCTCTTACCCTCCACATACTGTAGAATATCTTTTTTGGTGACCCTTCCTTCATTACCGCTGCCGGGGATGTTCTCCAGCTCATGCAAGGGTACCCCTTCACTGGCGGCGATGTTCAGCACCAGGGGAGAGTAAAAGCGATTAGCGGGAATAGCATTGGCCGCGGGATGCCCATTGGTCCTGGGAGCGGTCTGGGCGGCTACATTGGCTGTGGCTACCAGCTCGGGGCGGGTTACGGGCTCCTTTCGTGCGGCGGGAGGCTCTGTCGCGGGGGATGCCGGGCTGGTGCCTGCCATGGCGCCTGTACGTATGCGGGCGATCACGGAGCCGACGGGGACTACGTCGTTCGTCTGAAACAGAACCTCTTCCAGGACGCCTTCGGCTGTGGAAGGCACTTCCGAATCTACCTTGTCGGTGGCGATCTCCAATATGCTTTCATCTTGCTTTACGGCATCACCGGGCTGTTTGAGCCACTTCAGGATGGTGGCTTCCATGATACTTTCACCCATTTTTGGCATTACCAGGTCAACAAGAGGCATACGTAATCGTGGTTTTTAGGGATCAAAGGTATGTAAATAAATGAAATCCAATGTCAGCCGTCGGACAGGATAAATTTTCTCAACAGATTCAAGGCATTTGTTGCAGTTAATTCAATATTCCGGAGCCTGTCAAACCGGAACCAGAAACGTTGGGCGGAAATCCTTTGACGGTTTGCAACGGCCACCCATGCGGTACCCACGGGTTTTTCAGGGCTGCCGCCATCGGGACCCATGATGCCGGATGTCACTACCACATAGTCTGTATCCAGGGCGGCCAGGGCGCCGGCGGCCATTTCGCGTACGGTTTCCTCACTGACGGCTCCCACGGTGGCCAGGGTAGAAGCGCTTACCCCCAACACCTGCTGTTTGACCTCATTGGCATAACTAACGACGCTGCCTTTGAAATATTGGCTGGACCCGGGAATAGAGGTGATCAGATGGGCAATATAGCCTCCTGTACAGCTTTCGGCGGCGCCTACTGTCTTCCCCCGGGCCTGCAGCAGCCTGCCCAGGGCCTCCTGCAGGGTGAGGTCTTCGTCAATGACCATCCATTCGGCGGTCAGCTGTCTCATTTTTGCGAACTGTTCATCCAGCTCCTTATTCATGGCGGCGGGGTCGTCCCCCTGTATGGTAAGCCGCAGCCGCACCATCCCATAGTTCGGCAGATAGGCGAGCCTGATATAGGGCGGCAGGGCTGTCTCAAAAGCGGCAATATGCTCTGCCAGAAAGGATTCCCCAATACCTGCGGTCAACAATGTACGGTGCGCTATAAACGGCAGCCGGAATCTTTCCCGTATCGCGGGCAGCACGGAGTCGGTGATCATCCCTTTCATTTCGTGGGGTACTCCGGGCATGGAAACGAAGATCTTACCTTCCTTTTCAAACCACATACCCGGCGCGGTGCCCCTGTTGTTGGGGATCACGGTGCAGACATCGGGTACTTCTGCCTGTTTAAGGTTGCGTTCGATCATG
>Ga0207695_10000516_pt1 | contig 81914 bp, 75 predicted proteins | sample KBSC54metaG_FD_184354 | JGI IMG/M metagenome (GOLD analysis project Ga0207695, IMG submission 184354) | Corn rhizosphere microbial communities from Kellogg Biological Station, Michigan, USA - KBS C5-4 metaG (SPAdes) (version 2) | ecosystem: Host-associated > Plants > Roots > Rhizosphere > Soil...
TCACACCGCCGACAATCATGCGATGGGCGGCATCGGCTTCCGCTTCCGATAATCCGCGCCGCACGGGCGATCAGAAGGGCGGTTCCGCGAGGGGCCGCCTTTCTCATGGCACGCGCCGGAGGCCGGTATCGCTTTTCCGTCCACGGTCGGCCGCGACAGGAAGGCGTGCGGGTGAACCGCTGCCGACCGTCTGCCAAGCCCGCCTGTCACTCATCGGCCATTCCCGGTTCCGGGCCGGGAACAGCCGCCTGTGTCAGTCCGCCTTCGCTTCCTGAAACGGCTGATCCGGCCGCATGAAAAAGGACAGAACCGCCCCGAGCAGCAGCAGGCCGATCGACGCGAAGAAAGGCGCGGTCCAGCTTCCCGTAGCGTCGAGCAGCACGCCGAAGACGAGTGGCGACACTATGCCGGCGAGCCCGAAGCCGAAATTCATCATGCCGCTGGCGGTGGCGGCATAACGCGGGGCGATGTCCATCGGCACGGCCCAGATCGGCGCCACCACCAGCTCCGAGAAGAAGCAGGCGATCGACAGGCAGATCGCGACCGTCTTCAGATCCGTCGTCAGGGTGACGGGCAGAAGGAACAGGAAGGCGCCGATCATGCCGACGATGATCAGGTTGCGCCGCGCGCTTTGCAGGCTGCCGGTGCGCTTGAGCACGCGGTCGCTGACGATCCCGCCGACCGTGTCGCCGGCGACGCCGCCCAGCAGCACGCCGCTGGAGAAGAGCGCGGAGTGGGCGAGGTCGAGATGGAAGTTCTTGAGGAAGAAGGTGGGCAACCAGGTCAGGAAAACCCAGAGCGTCCAGCCATAGCAGAAGTCGACCGCCGTCACCGGCGCGATGCGCCTGGCGAGGCGCCACCACGGAATGTCGCGTCTCTCTCGCGTCGATCGGGTCTCGACGGCCAGTGCGCCGAGCTCGGCCTTCGTCATGCCGGGATGGTCGTACGGGTTGTCGCGCGCGACGAGCGCCCAGAGCAGCACCCAGCTCAGGCTGAACAGCCCGAGGACGACGAAGGCCCCCCGCCAGCTCACATAGGCCAGGATCGCGACGATGAGGGGCGGGGCGATCGCATTGGCCACGCGCGCCGCGGCATGGGTGACGCCCTGCGCGAACCCCCAGCGCGAGGGCGGCATCCACGCCGCCATCGCCCGGGTCGCCGTGGGAAAGGCGAAACCCTCGCCGAACCCGAGCGCGACCCGCAGCGCGATCAGCGAGGCAAGGCCGCCGACCAGGCCGATCAGCATCGTCGTCACGACCACGATCGCGCCGCACAGCAACAGCATGCGCCGCGCGCCCAGCCGGTCGCTCAGCCAGCCGCCGAACAGCTGGATGAAGGCATAGGGGTAGGAGAAAGCAGAGACGGCGAGGCCGAACTGGGTGTTGGACAGCCCCAGCTCCGCCGTCATCTTCGGCGCGAGCGTCGCCAGGTTCACCCGGTCGATATAGAGAACCAGGTACATCAGGCAGAGCACGGCCAGGATCTGGTTGGGGGCGCTCAGCAGCCGGGCGCGGCGCGGCTGCGTCGCCTTCGGATCGCTCATGCGGGGCGGCTCTCGCCCTTGATCTGCGTCCGGTGCAGGATGCGGCGTGCGTCCGGATCGAATGCGTCGCGCCGGTGCATGGTGCAGCGATTGTCCCACAGCACGAGATCGCCCGCGCGCCAGCGATGCGTCCAGGCGAATTCCGGACGCTCGACATAGGCCCAGAGTTGGTCGAGCAACGCTTCGGAATCGGCGAGGGCGAGCCCGTCGATATAGGCGTTGCGGCGGCGGCCGAGATAGAGGGCGGGGCGCCCCGTCTCGGGATGGGTGTAGACGAGGGGGTGGAGCGCGCCGGGCGCCAGCCTCGGATCGTCGCTGGGGGTCACGCCCTGGCGGACGTAGCCGCCGCTATTGTAGGTTCCGTCATGCTTCACGCGCAGCCCGGAAATGCGCTGCTTCCACTGGTCGGGCAGCGCCGCGTACACGCCGGACATGGTCACGAAGCTGGTATTGCCGCCTTCGGGCGGGATTTCGAGGGCGTAGAGCGCGCTCGCCTTCGGCGGCTGCTCCACATAGCTCATGTCGGTGTGCCAGACGGCTTCGCCGGCCCCGAGGCTGCCGATCGGCTCGCCATTCTCGATCACGTTCGACACGACATAGAGTTCGGGCATGCCCTCGACGAAGCGGCGGCCGGTCTCCTGGACCGGCGCCCAGTCGAGATCGCCGAAGCGGCGGCTGAAAGCGATCAGGTCCTCGTCGGTCAGCCGCTGGTCGCGGAAGAGCAGGACGGAGTGATCGAGCCAGGCCTGATGGACGCGGGCGAAATCGGCGTCGCTCAGCGAGCGGAGATCGAGATGCGGGATTTCGGCGCCAAGCCCGGCGCCGCTCGGCATCACTTCGACCCGTTCGTCCACAGAGAGCGCATCGGCAGGCATCGCTCGCCCTTCCTTTCGAGATTTCTCTGGCCGGAAGATAGGGATCGAGGCCGGCGCGTCGCCCTCCTCAAATCTTGGCGGCGCAGTAGCCCTGCTTTGATCGCGCGCGCGGGGCCCTTGCCGATGGCGAAGAGCAAGCCGCGCATGCTGTCAGCCGTTCGACCGGAGGTTCAGGGAGGGCATCGGAAGTTCGCGCGCGGGGCGGATGGTGCCCGGGGACGGAGTCGAACCGCCGACACCGTGATTTTCAGTCACGTGCTCTACCAACTGAGCTACCCGGGCATTCGCGTCTGAAGCGAAGCGAGCGGCGCCTATAGAGGCAGGCCGCGCCGCCTGTCCAGCCCCTATTCCTGCTCGTCCGTTTCCACCGTTGCGCCGGGCACGCGATAGCCTTCGCCCAGCCATTGCAGCAGGTCGCGATCGCGACAGCCCTGGCTGCAGAAGGGGGTGTGGGCGGCCGCGACGGGCTTGCCGCAGATCGGGCAGCGCTCGGCCTTGCGGATGGGATTCGGGCGGATGGGATCAGGGCTCGACATGCCCGGCCGATATGGCGAGGGCGGCGTCCGCCCGCAAGGCGATGGTGCCGCCAGCGCGGCGCGCGAGCTGGCCGAGCCAATCGGGATGCAGGCGATCGATCACGGACGGCGCGGCGACGAGGGTGCGGGGGCCATGGCCGCGCGCGGCGCGACGCAGCAGTGCCAGGGCAGCGGCGAGCGCGGGATCGGCGCGGACCAGTTCGGGGATCGAGGCGCGCGGACGCGGGCGGACGATCTGGACGAATCCGAAGCCGTTGACCGCCGTGCGCTCGAAGGGCTGTGGCAGCGCCTCGTCGATCGCCAGCGCGGCGGCGGCGCGTTCGGCCTTCGAGCCGAGCGTCGGCAGGTCGATGCCGATCGAGCCGCCGATCGCGAGCCGCCGCACCGCCTGCGCGGCCGCGCGCGCGCCGAGGATGGCGAGCTCCGCCGCGGGCAATGCGCCGTCCACGTCGAACAGCGCCATGGCGGGGGTGGGGGAGAGGCGCAGCGCGCCGCCGGGAAAGGCGATCTCGCCGGTTTCGGCCTGCTCGATCAGTTCGGACCAGCCGGCCTGCTCCAGCGCGTCGGGCGCGTGCGCGGCGGGGCGGTGGGCATCGGGACACCGTTCGGCCAAAGTCGGCGCGGCCCGCTCCTCCATGGCCTCGCTGGCGCGGGCACGGGCCGGCTTGAGGCGGCCGGGCTCGGGGATCGCCTCGCGGATGATCTCGACCAGCAGCGAGCGCCCCTGGGACAGCCCGCGCGGCACCGATTCGAGCACGGCGTCGCCCTGCGGCGTGGACAGCCATGCGCCCGCGCCGATGCGCTCACCGAGCTTCGCCGGCACCACCGCGCCGATGCGCAGCCGATCGCCCAGCCTGTCGATCGCCGCTTCGAGGATCGTGTCACCGTCGATCAGGGCGGCGCGATGCTCGCCGATTCCCTCGTCGAGGACCCATTCAGCCAAGCCGGACTCCGGCGGCGATCAGCAAGGCGCGGGTTTCGTATAGCGGCAGGCCCATCACGCCGGAATGGCTGCCGGCGAGACTCTTCACGAAGCTCTCCGCAAAGCCCTGGATGGCGTAGCCGCCCGCCTTGCCGTGCCATTCGCCACCGGCGAGATAGGCGTCGAGCTCCTGTGGGGAGAGGCGCTTGAAGGCGAGCACGCTGGTCGATTCGCGGTGGCGGGCGCGGCCCTCGGCGTCGATCAGCGTGACCGTGGAATGGACGCGGTGACGGCGGCCGGAGAGCAGGGTGAGGCACTGGCGCGCGGTGCGCTCGTCCTCGGCCTTGGGCAGGATGCGGCGCCCGCAGGCGACCACCGTATCGGAGGCGAGCACCAGCGCGCCGGCGTGGCGCGCGGCCACCACCGCGGCTTTCTCCGCCGCCAGCCGGCGGGCATGGGGCAGCGGCAGTTCGAGCCGGCGCGGGCTCTCGTCGACATCGGCGGGATCGATGGCGTCCGGAACGACGCCGAGGCGCGCCAGAAGCTCCAGCCGGCGCGGGCTGGCGGAGGCCAGGACGAAGGTCACGGCGCCCCCGCTCGCGAGATCAGGAGGGGCCGGGGCCGCCGCGCCCGGGCATGAAGCGGTAGGTGATGCGCCCCTTGGTGAGATCGTAGGGCGTCAATTCGACGAGCACCTCGTCGCCGACCAGCACGCGGATGCGGTTCTTGCGCATCTTGCCGGCGGTATGCCCCAGAATCTCGTGATCGTTTTCGAGGCGGACGCGGAACATGGCGTTGGGCAGAAGCTCCACCACCTGGCCGCGCATCTCGAGAAGTTCTTCTTTCGCCATCAATCCTCGTGTGTCGTCATACGTATAACCGAAACTGCGGCGCCCATAGCCGCTGGCGCGCGATAAGGAAAGCGCCGCGCGGCCGAGGCGTTCCGCCGCGTCAAGACAAAATCAACGTTTCGACGAACTGCTTCATTGCCCAGCAAGCTGCTGGGGAATAAGGCGGTCCCGTCATGCTCGCCCAGAAAACCCGCTATGCGCTGCGTGCGCTGCTCTATCTCGCCGAGGCCGAGACAGGCCGATCGGTGCAGGTCGCCGATATCGCCGCCACCCAGCAGGTGCCGCGCAAATATCTGGAACTGATCCTGCTCGATCTCAAGAAGGGCGGCATGGTGGCGAGCCGGCGAGGCCCCGGCGGCGGCTATGTGCTGGCGCGGCGGCCGGAGGAGATCAGCTTCGCCGAGGTGATCCGGCTGATGGACGGGCCGCTCGCCCTGGTGCCCTGCGCCAGCCTCAATTTCTACGCGCGCTGCGGCGATTGCCACGACGAGGCGACCTGCGCGATCCGCAAGGTGATGGCGCAGGTGCGGACGGAGGCGGATCGTATCCTGTCGGGCACCACGCTGGCCGACGCGGCGGCCAGCGAGACGCTGGCGGCCTAGTGTCGTGTCTCAGAAGTTTCTAGCCAGTTGTGCAATTTGATGATTCCTGTTCGTGTTTCGGCGATCGGGAGTTGGCTACGTGGCTGGGAAGAAGGCACTTGGGATCGAACTGAGCGACGTGGAGCGAGAGACGCTCGAACGTCGATCGCGTCGACGCAAGATCGCGCGAGCAGAGGCGCAGCGCGCTGAGATTGTTTTGAGAGCAGCTGACGGGGCGAACAATTGTGAGATCGCGGCCTCTCTTGGCTTGACGCGTCAGACGGTTCGCACATGGCGGGCGCGCTTCGCCAAGGATCGGCTCGACGGGCTGTCTGACGAGCCACGCTGTGGCGCGCCACGCCAGATTGGAGATGATCGTATCGAGGCGATCGTGGTCAAGACGCTCGAAGAGAAGCCTGCTGACGCCACGCATTGGAGCACGCGCGGGATGGCAAAGGCCGCAGGTGTATCGACCTCATCGGTGCATCGCATCTGGCGTGCATTTTCTCTGCAGCCGCATCGTTCGGAGACGTTCAAGCTGTCCAGCGATCCGCAATTTATCGAGAAAGTGCGCGACATCGTCGGGCTTTATCTTGACCCTCCGGACAAGGCACTGGTGATTTGCGTCGACGAGAAGAGTCAGATTCAGGCCCTCGACCGCACACAGCCGCTGCTGCCAATGCGACCGGGGCAAATCGAACGGCGTACGCATGATTACGAGCGCCACGGAACGACGACCTTGTTTGCCGCCTTCATTGCTGCTGCCACGGCGCAGACTGCGGTCAAAGCCGGCGAAGTCATCGGCAGATGCAAACCCCGTCACCGATCGAGCGAATTTCGCGCGTTCCTGGACGAGATCGAACGTAATGTTCCGGCTGGACTGGAGATCCATGTCGTCATGGATAACGCCTCGAGCCACAAGACCAAGCTGATACGAGATTGGTTTGCCAAGCGGCCACGTTGGCACATGCACTTTACGCCAACATCATCATCTTGGCTCAATCAGGTCGAACGCTTCTTTGCCCTGCTTACACAAAAGAAGATCAAACGCGGGGCTCATAGTTCTAAAACAGCACTGATCAAGGACATCGAAAGCTTCATCGACAATCACAATGCTAATCCAAAGCCGTTACGCTGGACCAAGTCTGCCGACGACATACTCGCATCCATCGAACGCTTCTGCCGACGCACGCTCGATGCGAGGCAAGAAGGTGCATAGAAACTTCCGAATCACGACACTAGCTTTCTCCGTTCGTCTTGGGCCGTCGAAGGGCGTGCTTGCGGGCGCCGCGCCTGGAGCACGCACCTCGACTTCGCCGGGGGCGAACGGATTTGGCGGCGCCGAACCGTGCTGAACCATTGAGCGGTTTCGCACTTGCGCCTATGCGCGGCTGATGACCGTGCATTTCCATGAAGAAGACCTGCCCGCGGGCGTGTTCGCGCCGGGCGCCGCCGTGGCCGTCGATACCGAGACGATGGGGCTGATCACGCCGCGCGATCGGCTGTGCGTCGTCCAGATCTCGGATGGCGGCGCCGACGAGCATCTCGTCCGCTTCGCGCCGGGCAGCGATTATGCCGCGCCCAACCTGCGCGCCGTGCTGGGCGATCCCGACCGGCTCAAGCTCTTCCACTTCGCGCGCTTCGATCTCGCCGCGATCCGCTTCTATCTCAACACGGTGGCGGCCCCCGTCTACTGCACCAAGATCGCGAGCCGCCTGATCCGCACCTACACGGATCGCCACGGCCTGAAGGAGCTGGTGCGCGAACTGCTCGGCCAGGAAGTCTCCAAGGTCCAGCAATCGTCGGACTGGGGTGCGCCCGACCTGTCCGACGCGCAGAAGGATTATGCCGCCTCCGACGTCCGTTTCCTTCACCAGATGAAGGAGAAGCTGGACGAGCGGCTGATCCGCGAGGGCCGGATGCACCTGGCGCAGGCCTGTTTCGATTTCCTCCCCGCGCGCGCCGAACTCGATCTCGCCGGCTGGCCCGAGATCGACATCTTCGCCCATGCCTGAGTCGGTCGCCGGCCCCCTGTCCGACGTCGCGCGCGCCGAACGGCGCAAGCGGCGCATCTGGGCGAAGCCGGGATCGAGCCACGATCGCATCATCGCGGTCGCGCGCGTGACGCTGCCCGCGTCCGTGCTGGGGCTGGTGCTGGCACTCGGCTTCGCGCCGCTCACCTCGGGCCGCGACATCTCCTTCGTGCTCGCCAAGGATCGGGTCGCCGTCGCCAAGGAGCGGATGCGCGTCTCCCAGGCGCTCTATCGCGGCGAGGACGAGAAGGGGCAGCCTTTCTCGCTCACCGCGAAATCCGCCGTGCAGCAGACCTCGGCCGATCCGATCGTGAAGCTCGACACGCTGGCGGCGAGGATCGCGCTCCAGGGCGGTCCGGCGACGCTGACCGCGCCCAAGGGCACCTACAACATGAACAACGAGCAGGTCGGTCTCGACGGTCCGGTCGCCTTCCGCAGCGCCGACGGCTACGCGCTCGACACGCACGACGTCGATCTCGACATGCAGACCCGCAAGCTCGCCAGCCGCAATCCGGTGACCGGCAAGATGCCGCTCGGCAATTTCAGCGCGGACCACATGACCGCCGATCTGGACGGCAAGATCGTGGTGCTCAACGGCCATGCGCGCTTGCATATCACCCAGCAAAAAGCCACATCGCCGAAATGACCCTTCGTCGCGCAGCGCCGTTCCCGATCCTGGCCCTCGGGGCTCTTCTGATCGCGGGCACAGCGCCGGCGCAGCAGGCGCAGCCGGCCAAGCATAACGGCAACGCCCCGGTCGATTTCGATGCGGACCATATGGAGGTCCACGATCTCGAGCATCGCGCCTTCCTGACGGGCAACGTGCGCGCCGTGCAGCAGGACATGACGCTGACCGCCGATCGCGTCACCGCCAATTACACAGGCTCGATGGCGAATAGCGGCCAAAGCGGCGGCGGCAGCCCGCAGGTCCACCGGCTGGACGCGACCGGCCATGTCGTCGTCACGCGGCCGACCGAAGTGGCGCACGGCGATTACGGTATCTACGATGTCGACAAGCGGCTGGTGACGCTGCTCGGCAAGGTGACGCTCGATCGTACCGGTGCCAATGCCAGCACGGTGCGCGGCGGCCGGCTGGTCATCAATCTCGACACCAACCAGGCGACGATGGACGGCGGCGCGGTCGGCGGCAATGGCTCGGCCGGCAAGGGCGGGCGCGTCTCCGGCCGCTTCAGCGTGCCCCAGCATACCGACAATTCGGCCACGCCCGCCGCCAAGCCGACCGGCAAATAATCCTGGCCGTCGCGGCGGGGCTTGATCGCCATGCAGGAAGCCTGCCACATGCGGCCGACATCGGGGCAGCCATGAACGACACGATCCTCTCCTCGCGCGACAGCGCCTCCCCGACGCCGCCGGCGACGCGCGCGCTGTCGATCGTGTCGATCGCCAAGGCCTATGATTCGCGCCCCGTGCTGCAGGATGTCAGCATGGAGGTGGCGCGCGGCGAGGTGGTCGGCCTGCTCGGCCCCAACGGCGCCGGCAAGACGACCTGCTTCTATTCGGTGATGGGGCTGGTGAAGCCCGATGCCGGCCGCATCCTGCTCGACGGCGAGGACATCACCGCGCTGCCGATGTACCGCCGCGCGATCCTCGGCCTGGGGTATCTGCCGCAGGAGACCTCGATCTTCCGGGGGCTCACCGTCGCGCAGAATATTTCGGCCGTTCTGGAGCTTTCCGAGCCCGATCCGGCGCGGCGGGTGGAGCGGCTCGACACGCTGCTGGCCGAATTCCACATCGATCACCTGCGCGACGCCAAGGCGACGGCGCTGTCGGGCGGCGAGCGGCGGCGCTGCGAAATCGCCCGCGCGCTGGCCGGCGATCCGTCGATCATGCTGCTCGACGAGCCGTTCGCCGGCATCGATCCCATCTCGATCAGCGACATCCGCGAACTCGTGCGCGACCTCAAGCGCCGCGACATCGGCGTGCTGATCACCGATCACAATGTGCGCGAGACGCTCGACATCGTGGACCGCGCCTGCATCATCTACGACGGCAAAGTGCTGTTCCAGGGCTCGCCCGCCGCGCTGGTCGCCAATCCCGACGTGCGCCGCCTCTATCTCGGCGAGGGCTTCGCGCTTTAGAGATGGCCAGCCAGCTCACATCCGTTCGCTTCGAGCGGAGGGCCGAGCGCAGTCGAGACCTGCAGTCGACGCCGCCGGCATCGGCTTCTCGACGGGCGCATCTCGACAGGCTCGATGCTGCTCGAAGCGAACGGCGTTGGGGATAGCGCCTCATGAGTCTCGCCCCGCGCCTCGACCTCCGGCAATCCCAGTCGCTGGTGATGACGCCGCAGCTCCAGCAGGCGATCAAGCTGCTGGCGCTCTCCAACCTGGAGATCGAGGCCTTTATCGCCGAGGAGCTGGAAAAGAATCCCCTGCTGGAGGCCGGCGCCACCGAGGAGGTGCGCGAGCCCGATCCGGAGGGCGATTTCGACGGCGAGGCGCCCGAGCCGACCGACGCGCTGACAGGCCTCAACGGCGGCAGCGAGGACGCGCCGCTCGACGTCGATTATGGGGCGGAGACGTTCCATCACGATTCGCCTTCCGACATGATCGGTGCGGACGCCGCCGCCGCGCAGGGCATGGATGGATCGCTCGGGCTGGCCGGGACAGGATCGGGCGGCGAAGGCGGCGACATCCAGGACATGGTGGCCGGCGCCGCGAGCCTCGCCGATCACCTGACCGCACAGGCGGGCTCCGTGCTCTCGGGCGACGATCTGCTGATCGCCGGCCACATCATCGATGCGCTGGACGATGCGGGCTATCTCACCATGCCGCTGCTCGACATCGCCGAACGGCTGGGCGCGCCGCTCGGCCAGGTCGAGCGCGTGCTGGCGGTCGTCCAGACTTTCGATCCCACCGGGATCGGCGCGCGCGACCTCGCCGAATGCCTGGCGCTGCAGGCGAAGGAGGCGGATCGCTACGATCCCTGCATGCAGAAGCTGCTCGCCAACCTCGATCTGCTCGCGCGCGGCGATCTCGCCCGCCTGCGCCGCATCTGCGGTGTCGACGACGAGGACATGGCCGACATGATCCGCGAGCTGCGCGCCTACGATCCCAAGCCCGGCCTGCAGTTCGCGCCCTCCGATATGCAGCCGGTGGTGCCCGACATCTTCGTCGCGCCCACCGTCCGGGGCGGCTGGGCGGTGGAGCTCAACAACGCCACCCTGCCCCGCCTGATCGTCAACCGCAGCTATTATGCCGAGCTCGCCGGCGCCGCGCAGGACAAGAGCAGCAAGGCCTGGCTCAACGACAGCCTGCAGAGCGCCAACTGGCTGATGAAGGCGCTCGACCAGCGCGCGCGCACCATCATCAAGGTCTCCTCCGAGATCGTGAAGCAGCAGGAGGCCTTCTTCCGCCAGGGCGTCGAGCATCTGCGCCCGCTGACGCTCCGCACCATCGCCGAGGCGATCGGCATGCACGAATCGACCGTCAGCCGCGTCACCTCGAACAAATATCTCGCCTGCCCGCGCGGCCTGTTCGAGCTGAAATATTTCTTCACCAGCGCGATCCAATCGGCCGACGGCGGCGAGGCGGCGTCGGCGCAGGCGGTGAAGAGCCATATCGCCCGGCTGATCGGCGAGGAGGCGCCCGACGCCATTCTCTCCGACGATTCGCTGGTCGATCTGTTGCGCGAGCGCGGGTTCGACATTGCCCGCCGCACGGTCGCCAAATATCGCGAGGCGCTGGGGCTCGGCTCCTCGGTGCAGCGCCGTCGCCAGAAGAAACTGGCCGGATAAAAAAAGGCCGCCCCGAAGGACGGCCTGAAGTTTTAGGAGAGGATGCCTGAAAGGCCCGATCTTTGTGCACTGCGTCATGGGATATTGCAAGTGCGAACGAAGCAAGGGCTGATTGCGTTAACAGCAATTGCCGAGTGCAAGACTCGAAAACATCGCTTTCCCTAGCGTCAATCGGACCTTGCCGCCGCGCCGCCGCCGACCCATTTCCGACGCGACCTATCGATAATCATAGCCTTCCCCCTTCCAGGAGACGAAAATCATGGCGCTTTCCCTGTACGACGCGAGCATCCCGCTGTTCATCCGGGGGTTCGGCACCCTGTCCGCGATCCTCGAAAAGGGCCGTGCCTTCGCCGATGAGAAGGGGATCGCGCACAGCGAATTGCTCGAGGCCCGGCTGATCGAGGACATGGCGCCGCTGACCGCGCAGATCCAGCGCTGCAGCGACACGGCCAAGGGCACGGCGGTGCGCGTCGGGCAGGTGGCGAACGTCGCGATGGCCGATACCGAGGCGAGCTTCGACGATCTGCAGGCGCGCATCGCGGCGACGGTGGAGTTCCTGAAAGCGGTTCCGGCCGACAGCTTCGACGGACGCGAGGAGGCGACCGTGATGCTGCCCACGCCGAATGGCGAGATTCCCTTCGTCGCCAGGGATTATGTGCTGGGCTTCGTGCTGCCCAACTTCTTCTTCCATTTGACGACCGCCTACGCGCTGCTCCGCATGAAGGGCGTGCCGATCGGCAAGCTCGATTATCTCGGCGCGGTTCGGTGAGCGAGAAGCGCTGCGGCTGGGCGGGCAGCGATCCGCTGATGCGCGCCTATCATGACGAGGAATGGGGCGTGCCCGAGCGTGACGGCCGCGCCTTGTGGGAAAAATTGATGCTCGACGGATTCCAGGCGGGGCTCGCCTGGATCACCGTGCTCAAGAAGCGCGAGGCGTTCCGCGCGGGCTTCGCCGGCTTCGATCCGGACGCGGTCGCGCGGTTCGGTGAGGCGGATATCACGCGGTTGCTCGCCGATGCCGGCATCATCCGCTCGCGTGCCAAGATCGAGGCGACGATCGGCGGTGCGCGCGCCTATCTCGCCATGCGGGACCGAGGCGAGGACTTCGCCGATTATTGCTGGAATTTCGTCGACGGCCGGCCGTTGCAGGGCGACGGCCACACCCTTCCTGCCTCGACGCCCCTGTCCGAGCGCGTCTCGAAGGATTTGAAGAAACGCGGCTTCAAGTTCGTCGGCCCAACGATCGTCTATGCGTGGATGCAGGCGACCGGGCTGGTCAACGACCACATGCACGATTGCTTCCGGCGGAGCACGGTGGCGAAACTGGCGTGATCCCCGCTCCCGCCTTCGCGGGAGAGGGTTAATGCCGATCCATCACCTCTGCCGGATCAAACCCGCGCTCGCGCACCAGCGCCTGCCACCGGGCCAGCGCATCGTCATAATAATCGAAGATGCACGGGCAGCAGCCCCGGCCGCAGCACATTTCGGGCTCGGGCCGCTCGGGCGGGCGCGGCAGGTCGTCCGCGCCCGCATCCACGTCAGACGTCCAGGTTCGCCACCGAGAGCGCATTTTCCTGGATGAACTCGCGGCGCGGCTCGACCACGTCGCCCATCAGGCGGGTGAAGATCTCGTCGGCGACGTCGGCCTGCGCCACCTCCACCCGGAGCATCGCGCGGTTGGCCGGATCGAGCGTGGTCTCCCACAACTGCTCGGGATTCATCTCGCCCAGCCCCTTGTAGCGCGCGATCGACAGGCCCTTGCGGCCCAGGGCGAACACCGTGTCCAGCAGTTCGGACGGGCGGCCGACCTGCGTCCCCTTGGGATCGGCGGGCGCCTCCTCGGTTTCGTCCGCGCCTTCCGCCCTCTCGATCGCCTTGAGCGAAACGAGGCGGGACGGCGTGGCATAGCTTTCCGCCTGCTCGCCGGCCAGCACATGGAGCTTGCGGGCCTCGGCCGAGTTCAGGAAGGCGTCGTCGATCACGTGATGATCGGAGACGCCGCGCCATTTGCGGGTGAGGTGATAGGCACCGGCCTCGGTCGCTTCGCCGGTCCATTCGGCTTCGGGATCGGCACGGCCGAGCCACTCCGCGACCTTCGGCGCCATCGCGCGGCGATCCGCCTCCGGCGAAAGCGCGCCGGTCAGCGCCAGCGCCTCGATGATGGCGCCATCATAGCGGCGCGGCACGTAGCCCATCAGGGTGCGCATGCGCCGCGCATGCTCGATCAGCGCGCGCAGATCGTCTCCGGCGCGGCGGCCCTCCTGGGTGTCGAGCGCCATGGTCGAAACCCCGGCATCGACCAGATACTGATCCAGCGCCGCCTGATCCTTGAGATAGACCTCCGAACGGCCCTTCGCGACTTTGTAGAGCGGCGGCTGCGCGATGTAGAGGTGCCCGCGCGTGATCAGCTCGGGCATCTGCCGGTAGAAGAAGGTCAGCAGCAAGGTGCGGATATGCGCGCCGTCCACGTCGGCGTCCGTCATGATGACGATCTTGTGGTAGCGCAATTTCTCGGCGTTGAAATCGTCGCGCCCGATGCCGCAGCCGAGCGCCTGGATCAGCGTGCCGACCTCCTTCGAGGAGAGCATGCGATCGAAGCGCGCGCGCTCGACGTTGAGGATCTTGCCCTTGAGCGGCAGGATCGCCTGGAAGTGGCTGTTGCGCCCCTGCTTGGCCGAGCCGCCGGCCGAGTCACCCTCGACGATGAACAGTTCGGACTTGGCGGGGTCCTTTTCCGCGCAATCGTGGAGCTTGCCGGGCAGCGAGGCGATGCCCATCACCGATTTGCGGCTGGCCTCGCGCGCTTTGCGGGCCGCTTCGCGGGCGGCGGCGGCGTCGATGATCTTCTGGATGATCGTCTTCGCATGGCCGGGATTTTCCTCCAGCCATTCGGCCAGCTTGTCCGCCATCAGGCTTTCGAGCGGCTGGCGCACCTCGGACGAGACGAGCTTGTCCTTGGTCTGCGAGCTGAACTTGGGATCGGGCAGCTTGACCGAGACGATCGCGGTCAGCCCCTCGCGCATGTCGTCGCCGGTCAGCGACACCTTCTCGCGCTTCATCGCGCCGGATTTCTCGGCGTAATTGTTGAGCGTGCGGGTCAGTGCCGCGCGGAAGGCGGCCAAATGGGTGCCGCCGTCGCGCTGCGGGATGTTGTTGGTGAAGCAGAGGACCTGCTCGTAATAGCTGTCGTTCCACTCCAGCGCGACATCGATGCCGACATCGTCGCGCTGGCCGTTGATCGCCACGGGATCGGGCATCAGCGGCGTCTTGGTGCGATCGAGATACTTCACGAAGGCGGCGATGCCGCCCTCGTAATACAATTCGATCTCCTTGCGCTCGGAATGGCGCGCATCGACCAGGAACAGGCGCACGCCCGAATTCAGGAACGCCAGCTCGCGATAGCGATGCTCCAGCTTCTCGAAATCGAACTCGGTGATCTTGAAGGTCTCGGCGGACGGCATGAACGTCACGCGCGTGCCGCGCTTGCCGGCATCGACCTGGCCGACCACCTTGAGCGGAGCGACCGCATCGCCGCGCGCGAAGCGCATGTAATGCTCCTCGCCGTCGCGCCAGATGGTGAGATCGAGGAAGTCGCTGAGCGCGTTCACCACCGACACGCCGACGCCGTGCAGGCCGCCCGAGACCTTGTAGGCGTTGCTGTCGGACGTGTTGTCGAACTTTCCGCCGGCATGGAGCTGGGTCATGATCACCTCGGCCGCCGACACGCCCTCCTCGGGGTGGATGCCGGTCGGGATGCCACGGCCATTGTCCTCGACGGACACCGAGCCGTCCGGGTTGAGCTGGATGATCACGCGGTCGCAATGGCCGGCCAGCGCCTCGTCGATGGCATTGTCCGAAACCTCGAACACCATGTGGTGGAGGCCCGACCCGTCGTCGGTGTCGCCGATGTACATGCCGGGCCGCTTGCGGACCGCATCGAGGCCCTTCAGCACCTTGATCGAGGAGGCGCCGTAGTCGTTCGTTTCAGGGGTATCGCTCATGCCCATCATATAGGCACGCGACACGCGAAACTAAAGAGAAATGCGGCTTTCGACGGCTAGCGCGCGAGCATGTCCTTCAGCCGCAGCGGCTTGAACGAGACGAACAGGAACGGCTTGCGATCGGTGTCCAGCGTGATGTCGAGCGCGGACAGGCCGCAGGGCACTTCATGCCCCGCCACGGCCGAAACGGCGGCGCAGGTGCGGGCGTGGACGCGGCCCACCGGCAGCGCCAGGATCGACACGAAGATCGCGCCCGCAAGGGCCAGTGTGGCCAGGACATCCCGCCGGACGGTGCGGCGGCGATCGGGCGACGGACGGCGCGGGCGCATGGGATGATCCGGCTGCTGGAGACAGCGCCTACCCTAACCGCAAGTGGCCGGCTTGACAATTTGGAACAAAAATAGAACACCGATGCGAGGGGCAGCGCCCGAGCCGGGTGGCCTGGTACGATTGGTATCGCGTGATCGTCGCGACGGACGACCGGGCCTCCGAATGGGTGCGCCCCTGATATCCTTCTTCGCCTCCGCGGGAGACGGAGGGGATCCGCGCACAGCGTGGGGAGGATGAGGGTCTTCTTCCGGACTCGCGCACGGGATCGCGATCCTGTCCTCCATTCGTCCTGAATATATGCCCGATTTCCGGCTTCTGATTTCCAGCGCCGGATCGTCCGGTGCTCGACGCGGAAAGAGACGAAGACCCTCACCCAACCCTCTCCCGCGAAGGCGGGAGAGGGCTTTGGGAAGGTCAGCCCTCGCGCGGCTTGAACATGCCGGGCGAGACGAAGCCGATCGGCTCCAGCGCCAGCGCGTCCTGCTTCAGCCGCGCCGCCATCTGCTCGTACTCGCGTTCCATCTCGGGCGTGACGGACGCGCGGGTCTCTTCGAGCGCCTTGTCGAAATGCGCCATCGTCACCGCCGGCGCGTCGAGCGACGCCCGCAGCGCGATCAGGCCGGCGCGCCGGGTCAGATCCTCCAGGTCAGCGCCGGTGAAGCGATCCGTCCGCCCCGCCAGCGCATCGAGATCGACATCGTCGGCCAGCGGCATCTTGGCCGTATGGATGCCGAGGATGCGGCGCCTCCCCTTCTCGTCGGGCACGGACACATAGACCAGCTCGTCGAACCGGCCGGGCCGGAGCAGCGCGGGGTCCACCAGATTGGGCCGGTTGGTCGCGCCGATCACGACGACCGACTGGAGTTCCTCGAGCCCGTCCATCTCGGCGAGGATGGTGTTGACCACCCGCTCCGTCACCGCCGGCTCGCCGAGGCCGCCGCCGCGCGCGGGGACGAGGCTGTCGAGCTCGTCGATGAAGATCACGGTCGGCGCCACCTGCCGCGCGCGGGCGAAGAGGCGGGCGATCTGCTGCTCGCTCTCGCCATACCATTTGCTGAGCAGGTCGCTCGACTTGGTGGCGATGAAGTTCGCCTCCGCCTCGCGCGCCACCGCCTTGGCGAGCAGGGTCTTGCCGGTGCCGGGCGGACCGTAGAGCAGGAAGCCCTTCGCCGCGCGGATGCCCATGCGGCGGAAGGCCTCGGGATGCTTCAATGGCAGCTCGACGCCCTCGCGCAGCCGTTCGCGGGCATCGTCCAGCCCGCCGACATCGTCCCAGCCGACATTCGGCGCCTGCACCATCACCTCGCGCATGGCCGACGGCTGGACGCGCTTGAGCGCTTCGAGGAAATCCTCGCGCGTGACGCTGAGCTCCTCCAGCACCTCGGGCGGAACGGTCCGCTCCTCAAGGTTGAGCTTGGGCATGATCCGCCGCACCGCCTCGATCGCCGCCTCGCGGCACAAGGCCGCGAGATCGGCGCCGACGAAGCCGTAGGTGGTCTTCGTCAGCTCCTTGAGATCCACCTTGTCGCCCAGCGGCATGCCGCGCGTGTGGATGCCCAGGATCTCGCGCCGGCCGCGCTCGTCCGGCACGCCGATCACGATCTCGCGGTCGAATCGGCCGGGCCGGCGCAGCGCCTCGTCGATCGCCTCGGGCCGGTTGGTGGCGGCGATGACGACGAGGTTGGCGCGCTTCTCCAGCCCGTCCATCAGCGTGAGCAACTGCGCGACGAGGCGCTTCTCGGCCTCGCCCTGCACCTGCCCCCGCTTCGGCGCGATGGAATCGATCTCGTCGATGAAGACGATCGAGGGCGCGGCCTTGGCCGCTTCCTCGAACACCTGGCGCAGGCGCTGTTCGCTCTCGCCATAAGCCGAGCCCATGATCTCGGGGCCGGCGATGTGGAAGAACTCCGCATCGCTTTCGTTCGCCACCGCGCGGGCGAGGCGGGTCTTGCCGGTGCCGGGCGGGCCGTGGAGCAGCACGCCCTTGGGCGGCTCGACGCCAAGCCGCTCGAACAGCTCCGGATAGCGCAGCGGCAGCTCGACCATCTCGCGGATCTGGTCGATCGTGTCGCCGAGGCCGCCGAGATCGTCATAGGTCACGTCCGCGCGCCGGGCCTCCTTGGGCTCCTCATATTCGGCGCGCAGCTCGACCTCGGTATTCTGGTCGATGTGGACGATGCCCTTGGGCGTGGTGGAGACCACGACCAGCCGGATCTCCTGCAGCGAATAAGCCGGGCGGTTGAGCATCTGGCGCAGTTGCGGCGGCAGGTCCTCCTGGGTGACGCGCTGCTGGCCGGTGGTGGCGACGACGTCGCCGGCGGTCAGCGGCTTCATCTGGAAGCTGCGCTTGAGCGCCGCGCCCGATCCCTGCAGGCGCAGATTCTGCTGGGCCGGCGCGAACACCACGCGCTGGGCGGGCTTGCTGTCGGCCTTGCGGACCTCGATGAAGTCGCCCGATCCAACTCCGGCATTGGCGCGCTGCAGGCCGTCGAGCCGCAGGATGTCGAGCCCTTCGTCTTCCGGATAGGGCTGGACGGCGCGGGCCGGGGTGGTCCGCTTGCCGACGATTTCGACGACGTCGCCTTCGACGACGCCCAGCGCCTGCATCGCGCCGCGCGGCAGCCGGGCGAGGCCCTGCCCGCTGTCGTCGGGCCGCGCATTGGCGACCTGCAGGCGTGCAGTCTTGGTCTGATCGAGTGCTTCGGCGTCGGACATCGTTCCCGCTCCGTTATGGTCTGGAGGCTCTGGAAAGATAGGCAACGCACGGCCCGTCTGCGAGTGGCAGGCGGCGGATAAAAAAAGGCCGCCCCGAAGGACGGCCTGAAGTTTTAGGAGAGGATGCCTGAAAGGCACGGTCTTTGTGCATCTGCTCAGTGATTTGTGCAAGTGCGAAATGAGCGGAGCGTAATTGCATAATCTGCAATTATTATGCCCGGCCAGCGCGGTTTCCCGGTGAAATCGTTGCATGGATGAATGATTTCCGGTATTTGCAATGCACAACAGGCGCCGCGAAAACGGACCCGGAGCGAGGCTGCCGATGCGACGATTGCCACCGCTGACAGCCGTCGAGGCCTTCGTGCAGGTTGCCCGCCTGGGCTCCGTGAAGGCTGCGGCTGAAGAGTTAGCGCTTTCCTCTCCGGCGCTTAGCCGCCGCGTACAGGCAATGGAGCGGTTCATCGGCCGGCCGTTGTTCGCGCGCCGCCACCAGGCGATGCTGCTCAACGGCGATGGCGAGATGCTGCTCTCGCGTATCGCACCCGCACTCGATGCGCTGGGCGAGGCGATCGAGCAGGTGACGGGCGAGGCCGAGCTGATGCGGCTCAAGCTCGGCGTGCTGCCGCTTTATGCCTCGCGCCAGTTGATCCATCGCCTCCCCGATCTCCGTGCCCGCTATCCGCACCTGCACATCGACATCGACACCGGCGCGCATGCGCTCGCGCGGCTCGGCGACGGGCTGGACGCGGCGATCGTGCTGGCCCGCGAGATCGAGCCGCCGCTCTACGGGCGCAAGCTCGGGCGCAACCGAATCGTCGCGATCGGCAACCGGGCGCGGCAGGAAGGCCCCGATGCCCTCACCGACCCGTCGGAGCTGGCGAAGGAGACGATCCTGCTCCACCGCGACATGCAGGACAATTTCACGCTGTGGCGGCAGGCGATCGGCATGCCCAATTTGGAACCGAGCGCGATCGACATGTTCGATTCGGGGCAGCTGATCCTCGAATCGGCGGCCGAAGGGCTGGGCATCGCCTTCATGCTCGATTTCCACCTGGAAGGCGCGAGCGATCCCCGCCTCGTCAAGCTGTTCGCCGAGGAGGCCGAGGCGGAATCGCAATATTGGTTCGTGTGCCGCCGGCCGGCGCTGTCGCGGCGCCCGGTACGGCTGTTCCACGACTGGCTGGTGGGCGCGGAGGCGTAATTCCAGCCTTCTCCCGCCTTCGCGGGAGAAGGCGGGGACCCGCTGCGAAGCAGTGGGGAGGATGAGGGTCTTCTTCTTCGATCGATGGGACTGGATCGAAGAGGAAGACCCTCACCCAACCCTCTCCCGCGAAGGCGGGAGAGGGTTCTAGTCAGGTCACGCGTCCGCGGCGACCTTGGCGGTCACGATCTTGCCCGGCGCGCGGGGCGGTTCGCCCTTGGGAAGCGCGTCGACATGCTCCATGCCTTCGACCACCACGCCCCACGCCGTATATTGGCGATCGAGGAAGGTCGCGTCGTCGAAGCAGATGAAGAACTGGCTGTTGGCCGAATTGGGGTTGGACGAGCGCGCCATCGAGCAGACGCCGCGGACATGCGGCTCGGCATTGAACTCGGCCTTGAGGTCCGGCTTCTTGGAGCCGCCCATGCCGGTGCCGGTCGGGTCGCCGCCCTGCGCCATGAAGCCGGGGATGACGCGGTGGAACACCACACCGTCATAGAAACCTTCGCGCGCCAGCTCCTTGATCCGCTCGACATGGCCGGGCGCGAGATCGGGGCGTAGCTGGATCACCACGTCGCCGCCCTTGCCTTCGCCGGCATCGAGGGTGAGGACCAGGGTGTTCTCGGGATCGGACGCATGGCCGGGTGTGGGGTGCAGCATCGTGGGTCTCCTGCGTTATGGTCGGTGGGCCTCTAGGCGGAGGCGAGCCCTGCCGCCAGCTTATATTCGGCCGCGACGAGCTCGTGCGAGCGGCGCCGCGCGGCATGTCCTTGGCACAAACGCGCGAGATCGAGCGTGTTCCGCAGCGCCTGGGCGACGGCGGAGCCGGCGGCGATCGGAGACGGGTCGAGCGCCGACAGCCGATAGGAAGCGTCCATGCCTGCCGATCTAGGATCGCTTGGCGCCGATGAAAGGGCTGACATCGCGGCGAACCGCGTCTAAGGGCGCGGAAGGCGTTTGTTTCGGCGGAAAAAGGAGGCGGCCCATGAGCGACACCGACCTCGAGGCTCCCGAACCGATCGAGGCAGAGGCCGCCGAGCCCAGCCACGACGAGGACAATCGCCTCACCCGCGATTTCGTCGACACCGTCGTCGAGCATGTCGAGCAGGATGAGAATGAGGAAGCGCGCGCGCTGGTGCGCCCGCTTCACCCGGCCGACGTCGCCGACCTGTTCGAGCTCGCGCCCGGCGACGCCCGCGCCCCGCTCGCCAGCGCGCTCGCCGAATTGCTCGACGGCGACGTGCTCGCCGAGATGAACGACTGGGTGCGCGACGAGGTGCTGCAGGCGCTCTCCGCGCGGCAGGTCGCCGCGCTCGCCACCGAACTCGATACCGACGATGCCGTCGCGATCATCGAGGACATGGACATCGAGGACCAGCGCGAGGTTCTCCGCGCGCTGGACCCGGACGATCGCGCCGCGATCGAGGAGGCGCTCAGCTATCCGGAGGAATCCGCCGGCCGCCTGATGCAGCGCGACCTGATCGCGGTGCCCGAGCATTGGACCGTCGGCGACGTCCTCGATTATCTCCGCCGCAACGAGGATCTGACGACCGATTTCTGGGAAATCTTCGTCGTCGATCACGCGCATCACCCGATCGGCACCTGCAAGCTGTCATGGGTGCTGCGGACCCCCCGCGACATCGCCATCGCCGACGTGATGCAGCGCGAGCAGACGCTGATCCCGGTCGACATGGACCAGGAGGAGGTCGCCCTCCGCTTCCAGAAATACGCGCTGATCTCGGCCGCGGTGGTGGACGCCGCAGGCCGCATCGTCGGCATGATCACGGTGGACGACGTCGTCCACATCATCCAGCAGGAAGCCGGCGAGGACATCCTCGCCATGTCGGGCGCCGGTGACGGCGACATCAACGAGCCGTTGCCGCGCACCATCCGCTCGCGCATGATCTGGCTGCTGATCAATCTCGGCACGGCGATCCTCGCGGCGTCGGTGATCGGCGTCTTTTCGGGCGCGATCGAGAAACTGGTGGCGCTGTCCGCGTTGATGACCATCGTGTCGGGCATGGGCGGCAACGCCGCGACCCAGACGATGGCGGTGACGGTGCGCGCGCTCGCCACCAACCAGCTCACCTCGTCCAACACCTGGCGCATGATCGGTCGCGAATGGTGGATCTCGGTGGCCAACGGCATCGGGCTCGGCGCGCTGATGACGATCGGTTGCCAGCTTTACTATCACGATCTCGGTCTCTCGGTGATCCTGTTCGCGGCGATGATCATCAACAGCATCAATGCCGGCCTGGCCGGCGTGCTGATCCCGCTGGGGCTGGAGAAATTGAAGGTCGATCCGGCCGTCACCTCCACCGTGTTCGTGACGACGATGACCGACTGCATGGGCTTCTTCGCGCTGCTCGGCCTCGCCACCGTCTTCAACGTGCAGTGAGCTTGCCGAGCGGCGACCGGGTGCCCACATCGGGCGGCGGATGACGCTCCACATCACCAAGGTCGCGGTCGGCTGCGCCGAGCTGGATTCGCTGCGCGCCCGGATGGACGGCCGCGCGGTGAATGGCGAAACCTATATCGTCACCCGCTTCCGGCCCAAGCGCGATGGCGAATTGGTCGGCGGCTCGCTTTACTGGATCATCAAGCACCGCCTCGTCGCGCGGCAGGAGATCATCGGCTTCGCGGAGGACGAATCGGTCGGGGCCGATGGCGGCAAGCGCTGCCGCATCCTCCTCTCCGCCGATCTCCGGCCCGTGCGGGCGCATCCGAAGCGGGCGCACCAGGGCTGGCGCTACCTGCCCGCCGCCGACGCCCCGCCCGATCTCGGCGGCGACGAGGTGGAGGGCCTGTCCGCCTTGCCCGGCGCGATGGCGGCTGAACTGGCGGCCCTGGCGCTCATCTGAAGGCCTGCGGTAAGCCCGGCCTATCCCCCGTTCGTCCTGGGCCTGTCGAAGGACCGTTCTTCTCGTTCGAAGTTGGGAAAGGAGAAGGACAGGGCAAGCTCAGCCCGAATGGGGTAGTTCCGTCCGGACGAGGGTAACCCGGTCCGAACCGAGCGGCCGAGCGCTCAGCCCCCGGTCCCTTCCTTCGCGCACCGCACGTCGCCCGATCCCGACCGGGTGACCGCGCAGGCCGCCGGCCCCGAGATCGTCACGTCGCCCGACCCGGCGAGCAGGACTTTCACGAGGTGGCGCGCGCCGAGCGCGAGATCGCCCGAACCGACCAGCTTGGTCTGCGCATCGTCGGTGACGAGGCCCGCCGCCTTGAGATCGCCCGATCCGGTGAGGACCATGGTGGCGGTGCGTGCCTTGCCGGCGAGGCTCATGTCGCCCGATCCGGTCATCACCGCCGAGACCGCGCCGACGTTGATCATGCCGACATCCAGCGATCCCGATCCCGAAAGCGCGAGATCGATGGCGTCGCCGCGCATCCGGTCGACTGTCACGTCGCCCGATCCGGTGATCGAGACGGCGCGCAGATCCGGCACCGACACCTCAATCACCACCGGCCCGCGCGATCCGGTCGGCCAGCCGCCCCAGCCGCCGGGCAGCGTCTTCACCACCAGCGTGTCGCCATTCTGCTCGACCGAGAGGCGATCGAGTGCGTCCTTCGGCCCGTTGGCGCGCGCCGAGGGCGATCCGCCGACATGGACATGCACGTCGAACGGCCCGGCGATCCGCATCCGGTTGAAATCGGAGACGCCGTAGGTCTGCGTCGCGGCCTCGGCCGGCGTGGCGCCGACGGCGAGCGGCAACGCGACCAGCGCGGCGATGACGGCGATACGGGGCATGGTCATTCTCCTCACGGGCTCCTTACTGGCCGCAGCGGACGCTGCCGAGGCCGCTCTTCTGCACCGCGCAGCGCGCATTGCCGGCGACGACGACGCTGCCCAGGCCGGACAGGTTGACCGCTGCCGGGCCGTTCACCCGCGCGCTGATATGGCCGGTGCCCGACATGGCGAAGCTGCCCGCGTCGGCGGCGAGATTGGCGGCGTCGATCGACCCGACGCCGGAGACCTTCGCCTCCAGCCGCGCGGTGCGCCCGGCGACGACGATCTGGCCTGTGCCACCCATGGCCAGCGCGGTATGGGCCGCGCGCAATTGGCCGACGCGGATCGTCCCCGCCCCGCCGACGTCCCCGGCGAAATCCGGCCCATCGACGCGGTCGATCGTCATCGTCCCCGCACCCGATATGGCGGCGCCGGCCACGCGCGGCATGGTGATGGCGACGTGCAGATCGTTGTTGCCGCGCACCGATCCGCCCGGCAGCCAGCCGAGCACCAGCCGGTTGCCCTGCACGTCGGCGGTGAGGCGACGGACCAGCTCGGGATCGCCCTCGGCATGGACGGCGAACCCCGGGCCGGTGGTGATCGCCACCGTGGCGGCGGACTTGAGCTCGACCTTGTCGAACCCCCGCGCGGGAAAATCGCGCGTCGCGGCGACGGCGGGCAAAGCGGCAAGGAGCGCGGAGGACAAAGCCAGCAGAGGCAGGACACGCATCGACGGATCTCCAGTGTATTGCATTGATAATACGCCTGTCGGGATGCGATGCAAGTTCGTTGGCCGCTGGTTAACCGTTTCTTGGGTCGTCGGCCGATACGCCTTGCCGATGGCGGCAGGAGGAGGCGCGATGCGAACGCTGCGGATGAACGGCATCACCCGCGTGATGGGATATCTGGTCGCCGGCGCGGCCAACACGCTGTTCGGATATCTGCTGTTCGCGACGCTCGTGCTGGTTGGCCTGTCTCCGTTGGTCGCTATCCCTTTGTCGGCGATCGGGGGTACCTTGTTCAATTTCCAAACGATCGGGATCGTGTTCGGATCGCGCGATCCGCGGCTGCTGCCGCGCTTCGCGCTGGTCTATGTCGGCAGCGTCGCCCTCAACCTGCTGATCATCCACCTGCTCCTCACGATCGGAACATCTCCCTTCCTTGCCCAGGCGCTATGCGTGGTGGTGCTGGCGCCCTGCGGCTTCCTCGCGATGCAGCGCTTCGTGTTTCGCGACATGACCGATCGATCGGCGAGGATGGCAAATCTCCGTTAACCATTGCCGGTTACCTGAGAGGCAGGTTTGGGAGCTTGGGGTGAACCGATGACGCTGGAAGCACCGCAGATGATCAAGGCCAATGTCGGCCGCTTCGACGGCGACGTTCTGGCCAACGGGTCCTATGCCTACACGACCGACAGGCTCTCCGCGCGCACGGCGAACGCCCGGCTGTCCGAAAGCATCGCGCAGGCCTATGATTTCGCCGGCAAGACCGTACTCGATATCGGTTGCGGCGACGGCGCCTATACGGTCGAATTCCCCGCGCTCGGCGTTCGCGAGGTGGTGGGCATCGATCCCGCCGCGGAAGCGATCGCGGCAGCGACCGAACGGGCCGAGGCGCACGGCGTCGCCGGCATCGCCCGGTTCGAGGTCGGCAATGTCTATGCGCTCGATTCCTGGCTGGCGGAGGGGCGCTTCGATTGCATCGTACTACGCGGTGTCCTGCATCACCTGCCGGATGCGGCGCGCGCGATCGCTGGACTGGCGTCGTTCAAGGGGACGGTGCTGGTCGTCGAACCAAACGGCGCCAATCCCGTGCTCAAGCTGATCGAGCGTTATTCCCGCTACCATATCGAGCATGAGGAGCGGTCCTTCACGCCGGGACTGATCCGATCGTGGTTGCGCAAGGCCGGCTACGAGATCGCGCAGAGCCGCGTCGTCAATCTGGTGCCGTTCTTCTGCCCGGACTGGAGCGTGCCCCTGCTGCAGGCGGCGGAGCGGCCGATCGAGCGCGTGCCGTTCCTGCGTGACATCGCATGCGGACAGAGCGTGATCGTGGCGCGCAAGCCAGCGCGTGAGCCGGCTTCCGCCTGAGCCCGGCCAAAAGAAAAGGGCGGCCGAAGCCGCCCTTCCCTTTAATATCGGCAGATCGCCTTACTTGGCGAGCGCCACCGCCGCATCGCGGAGGATCTGGAGGATCTTCTCCTGCGCGCGCGGCTCGTCGGTCTCTTCCATCGCAGCGAGCTCGCGGGCCAGACGGCTGGTCGCGGCCTCGAAGATCTGGCGTTCCGAATAGCTCTGCTCGGGCTGGTCCTCGGCACGGAACAGGTCGCGCACCACCTCGGCGATCGACACGAGGTCGCCCGAGTTGATCTTCGCTTCATATTCCTGGGCGCGGCGCGACCACATGGTGCGCTTCACCTTGGGCTTGCCCGTCAGCGTCTCCAGAGCCTCCCTGAGCGTGACGGAGGAGGAGAGCTTGCGCATGCCGACGGATTCGGCCTTGTTGGTCGGCACGCGGAGCGTCATGCGCTCCTTTTCAAAACGCAGCACGTACAGTTCGAGCTTGGCGCCAGCAATCTCCTGGCTCTGCAACTCGATAACGCGGCCCACGCCGTGCTTGGGGTAGACGACATAGTCGCCGACGTCGAAGCTCAACGCCTTTGCAGCCATTTCGTACCTTTCCGGTAAAGTTCTGGTCGTTCGGCCCTCACGGTCCGCAGCACTTCCACTCCCAAGTTCTGCCGCCGCGGGCGATCCGATGACCACCACAGATGAAAAGTGGGGGCTGAACCCGCGATCCGCAAGCAGTCGCAAGCCGCCCCCCACGGGGACAGCTTGTAACATAGTTTTCCTGCAATGGGTAGGGATTCGGTCCGCGACTTGCGCCGGACCGAAGCGGCTCAGTCGCCCTGGCCGGGGTCCGCCGAGAAATACTTGTCGTACTTGCCCTCTTCGCCCTTATGCTCGTCGGCGTCGCCCGGCGCCTCGCGCTTGCGGGTGATGTTGGGCCACTGGGCGGAGAAGGTGGCGTTGAGCTCCTGCCACTTTTCCAGGCCGCCCTCGGTATCGGGCAGGATCGCCTCGGCCGGGCATTCCGGCTCGCACACGCCGCAATCGATGCACTCGTTCGGGTTGATGACGAGCATGTTGTCGCCTTCGTAGAAACAGTCGACCGGGCAGACTTCCACGCAGTCCATATACTTGCAGCGGATGCAGGCATCGGTGACGACGTAGGTCATGGCTCTTCTTCCGATTGTTCCGAACGGGTGACGAACGGGACCTGCTAGGCGCGCAATCGCCCGCTCGTCAACGAATGTCTTTGCGAACGGTTTTCAGCGTGTTTGGCAGCAGGAGATTTCGTCGTTCCGGCGAAAGCCGGAACCCATGGACGGCGGCACATTCCTTTGGGCGCTCCGTATCCATGGGTCCCGGCTTTCGCCGGGACGACGACAGCGCGCCCGCTACACCAGGTCGGTATAGCAGGCCTGTGCGTCCGGCGCCGGTCCGCGCCGGTCGGGGATCGCCTCGACCCGCACCACCCGCACCTGCCCGCCGACAGGCAGGCCCAGCACCGAGCCGACCTTCACCTGGGCCGAGGATTTGTGGATGGCCCGCCCGTCAAGGCGGATATGCCCTTCCCCGATCAGGGCCTGGGCGAGGCTTCGCGTCTTGGCGAAGCGGGCGAAACAGAGAAACTGGTCGAGACGCAGCGTCGTGTCAGCCATGGGCACCTTGGGCTTGGGGTGGAAGAAGACGGGCAAGCGCGCCGAACGCATTGCCGGGGCGGGATCGCGGCGCATCGACGCGATCGGGGCGGCGGCCGCGCCACAGCCAGGCGACGGCACCGCTTTCCCCCTCTCCGCCGCGCCTGTGCTGCGCGAAGCCGAGCATGCGCATCAGGCGCGCGACCGCCGGCGGCTTCAGGCCCAGCGAGGTGGAGAGCGAGGGATCGGGCACGAAGGGACGATGCCCTTCGCGTGCGTCATGCGCGTGACGGGCGAGCCGCTCGACCAGATCGACGCGCAGCATCTGGTCGCCGAGATCGCGGAAGCCCGCGCGGATCGCGGCGGCGCACAGCAGCGGATCGGGATTGCCGATCATCGCCGCGCCCGGCGCCGGCACCGGCGGCATGGTGCCGTTCACGCGGGCCGCCAGCAGCGCGAGGCGCCAGCGCATCGGCTCAGGCTTGAGCAGCGCCGGTACGAACAGATCGAGCGTGCCGATCTTGAGGCCGAGCTGGGTGGCGACCCGGCGCTGGTCCCGGTTGAGCGCGGGCAGCGAGGCCGCGACGGTGTCGCGCGCGACGATGCCGCCGGCCTCGGCGACGGGCGCGAGCAGCCCGCGCAGCACCGGCGCGGTCGCCTTGTCGCGCGCGGCGGCGCCGATCGCGGCGAGCGGGGCGAGATGGCGATCGATCGAGGCGCGCAGCCAGCGCTGCAGCCGCTCGGTGACCGTCGCCTTGTTCTCGGCCGAGAGCGGATCGAGCGTGCGATGGAGGGTGAGGCGCGGTTCGGCAAGCGAGCGGCCCTTGCCGAGCCGGGCGACCACGTCGCCACGCCAGAAGATCGCCACCGGCCGGTCGATGTCGGTGGCCAGCGTGAAGGCCTTGTCGGGATCGGCGGCCAGCGCCTTGGCCCGACGCGCCAGTTCGTCGCCCAGCCGGCGCTCGGCGGCCGCCATCAGCCGCTTCATGTCGGCATGCCGGGCATTGGCGTCGGCGACGAAGCGGAAGCCGGTGAGGTGGCCGATCGGCTCGTCGGCGACACTCACCTCGCCGTCCGCGCCGATGGTGACGGGCAGCATCTCCGCGCCCCGCTTGTCGAGATCGCGCAGCAGCACCGAGGTGCGGCGGTCGACGAAGCGCTGGGTCAACCGCTCGTGCAGCGCGTCGGAGAGCTTCTCCTCCAGCTGGCGGGTGCGTTCGGCCCACACAGCGGGCTCGGCCAGCCAGTCGGCGCGGTGCGCGATATAGGCCCAGGTACGCGCCGAGGCGATGCGGTCGGCGATGGTCTCGACATCGCCCTGCACGGTGTCGAGCCGGGCGATCTCGTCGGCGAACCAGTGCGCCGGGATGCGCCGGTCGCCCTCGGAGAGATGCTGGAAGATGCGCGCCACCAGCCGGGCATGCGCCTCGCCGCCGGTCTTGCGGAAATCGGGCAGGCCGCATGCCGCCCACAGCCGCTCGGTCATCGCGGCACCGCGCGCGCGGTGGGCGATGTCGGGCTCGGCGGCGAGGCGCTTGAGCACGGCGAGGTCGATCGCCTCGGGCGCGGCGCGCAGCCCGTCGCGGTCCGGCCGCGCCTCCAGGCTGCCGATCAGCCTGCCGACGCTGGCGAAGTCCGGCGTGCCGTTGCGCCAGTAGAGATGATCGAGCGGCTTGAAGTGATGCCCCTCGATCGCCAGCACCTCCTCGGGATCGAATTGCGCGCCGGCGCCATCCGATCCCAGCGTGCCGAACGTCCCGTCGCGCTGGTGGCGCCCGGCACGGCCGGCGATCTGCGCCATTTCGGGGATGGTCAGCCGCCGTGCGCGCTTGCCGTCGAACTTGCGCAGCGAGGCGAAGGCGACGTGCGCCACGTCCATGTTGAGGCCCATGCCGATCGCATCGGTGGCGACGAGGTAATCGACCTCGCCCGCCTGATACATGGCGACCTGGGCGTTGCGGGTGCGCGGGCTGAGCGCGCCCATCACCACCGCCGCGCCGCCGCGCAGCCGGCGCAGCATCTCGGCGACGGCATAGACCTCCTCGGCGGAGAAGGCGACGATCACCGATCTCTTGGGCAGGCGCGAAATCTTCTTCGGCCCGGCATAGCTCAGCGTCGAGAAGCGCGGCCGGCCGATGATTTCGGCATCGGGCGTCAGCGCGCGCAGCATCGGGCGCAACGTCTCGGAACCGAGGATCAGCGTCTCCTCGCGGCCCCGCGCGCGCAGCAGGCGGTCGGTGAAGACGTGGCCGCGTTCCGGATCGGCGGCAAGCTGCGCCTCGTCGAGCGCGACGAAGGCGAAATCGCGATCGGTCGGCATGCTTTCGGCGGTGCAGAGGAAGTAGCGGGCGTTCGGCGGCAGGATTTTCTCCTCGCCGGTCAGCAGCGCGACCTGATCCTTGCCCTTGATCGCGACCACCCGGTCGTAGACCTCGCGGGCCAGCAGGCGCAGCGGAAAGCCCATGCACCCCGAAGAGTGCGCCACCATCCGCTCGATCGCATAGTGGGTCTTGCCCGTATTCGTCGGGCCCAACACGGCGACAAGCCGTTCGTTGACCAAGCCACCCATCCCGTCGTGCAAGGTGGGGTTTCGCGCGCGCGAAGGCAAGAGTCCTTGAGTCCCAGTGGGATTCGCTTCGTCGCATTCGCGGAATCGTTCGGCGCACGGGCGGGCCGGTCAACTGGACCTTAACCCTGTTCGGCCAGAGTCGCCGCTTCACCAGACGAGGATAAGGCGCTTTGTACCAGCGCGAGGAGCATGGGGCCTGGCCGGCCGGCGGCGCGGGCACGATCGCGCCGACCATGGCCGGATTCGGCTGCGCCTTCCCGGCCCATCTCTATCCGCAGCCTGTCCGGCGCCGGCTCGCCGATATCGATCTGGTCGTCGATCTCGGGTCGCGCCTCGGCACCGGCGAATGGTTTCGCGGCCTCGCGACACTGAGCGCGCTGATCGGCGCGACCATCTGGATGGCGCCCGGCATCGCTCCGCCCACCGTCCCCGCCCCGCCCCCCATGGCGCCGGCGCAATATGACGAGATGCGCGCGCCGGCGATCGCGCCGAGGGCTTATGGCGCGGACACCGGCCGCCGGCTCGCCCCCACCGACCGCGCCCGGCCGCTGACATCGACGCCCGAGCGGCCGCGGACCGACATCCAGTCCACCCTCGGCCCCGGCGATGGCCTCGCCCGCGTGCTGGAGCGCGAGGGCGCGGCGCACGACGATGCCGTCAAGGCGGCGGCTCTCGTCGCCGGTGCGGTGCCGCTGGCGGACATCGCGGCGGGCACGAAGCTGGCCATCACGCTCGGCCGCCGCCCGAGCCGCGCGGTGGACCGCCCGCTCGACGCCCTGTCCTTCCGCGCCCGCTTCGATCTCGCGCTGAGCCTCACGCGGGTCAACGGCGCGCTGGCGCTGCAACGCCAGCCGATCGCGGTCGACGCCACGCCGATGCGGCTGACCGGCATCGTCGGCGTCAGCCTCTATGCGGCCGAGCGCAGCGCCGGGGCGCCGCCTTCGGTGGTGGCGGACTATATCCGGGCGATCGCACCGCGCGTCGGCATCGACGACATCCTGCCGTCGGACCAGTTCGACATGGTGTTCGAGCACCAGCGCGCCGCCACCGGCGAGGTGCAGACCGGGCGGCTGCTCTATGCCGGTATCGTCCACCAGGGGGATACGTTGCGGCTCGCGCGCTGGACGCTCGGCGGGCGCGAACAATGGTTCGATGCCGGCGGCGCGGGCGAGCGGCGCGACGGCTTCGCGATGCCGGTGACGGGTGCGCGGCTTTCCTCCGGCTTCGGCATGCGCTTCCACCCGATCCTCGGCTTCAGCCGGATGCACCAGGGCGTCGATCTCGCCGCGCCCTACGGCACGCCGATCGTGGCGGCGGCGGACGGCATCGTGCGCTTCGCCGGGTGGCATGGCGGCCACGGCAATTTCGTCCAGATCGCGCATGATGGCGGCATGGGCACGGGCTATGGCCATATGAGCCGCTACGTGGTGCGGCCGGGCGAGATGGTGCGCCAGGGCGAACTGATCGGCTATGTCGGCTCGACCGGGCTCTCGACCGGGCCGCATTGCCATTTCGAGGTTTATCGCGGCGGCCAGGCGATCGATCCGGCGAGCGCGAGCTTCGCGATGACCCGGCGGATCGGCGGCGCCGCGCTGGCCAGGTTCAGGGCGATGATGGCGCGCTGGGCGGGATTGCCGATCGGCAGTACGCAGACGGCGCCCAAGCAAGCGCCGGCCAAAGGATAAGAATAAGCAGGCCGTTCGTGCTGAGGAGCCGCTGAGCCTGTCGAAGCGGCATCTCGAAGCACATGCGCCTGCCATCCCCTTCGAGACGGGCCTTCGACTTCGCTCAGTCCCTCCTCGGGGCGAACGGATCTCTGCGTCGGCGCGGGATCACTTCCCCTTGCGCCACCGCGCGATGACCCGGTTGATCATCTCCGCCTCGCCGCCCTGGTTCTTCCACAGCACCGAGAAGAGCGGATCGCCCGACGCGGGGCGCTTGTTCTCTTCCAGATTGTCGAAGGCGATGCGCATCGGGATCGAGGCGCCCTCGCCGCACACTACGCACTCGCGGTTCCTGAGCGCCGGGATGGTCTCCATGAAGCCGCGCGCGCCTTCGGGCATCGCCGCCTTCACATGCGCCTGGTCGCGCTCGTTGTTGAGGCGCATGGCGATGATCGTGCCGCACTGGGAGAGCACGCCCTCGGCGAGATCGGACGGGCGCTGCGTGATGAGGCCCAGCGAAACGCCGTATTTGCGGCCTTCCTTGGCGATCCGTTCGAGCACGCGGCGCACCGCCGACTGGCCGGGCACGCGATCGGACGGGATGTAGCGATGCGCCTCCTCGCAGACGAGCAGGATCGGGCGCGGCGTCTCGTGGCGCGACCAGATGGCGTAATCGAACACGAGCCGGCTGAGCAGCGCCACCACCACCGAGGTGATCTCGGACGGGACGCCGGACACGTCGATGATCGAGATCGGCTTGCCTTGCGTCGGCAGGCGGAACAGGCGGGCGATCGTCGCCGCCATCGTGTCCGCCACCAGCATGCCCGAGAACATGAAGCCGTAGCGCGGATCGGCGCGCAATTCCTCGATCTTGGTCTTCAGCCGCATGTGCGAGCTGGTGTCGCCGGCGCGATCGAGCTTGCCCATGTCGGTGACGATGAAATTGAGCAGATCGGACAGCAGATAGGGGATCGGGCTGTCCACCGTGATCTTGCTCAGCCCCTCGGCGGCGCGGCTCTTCGCGCGGGCGGCGAGCAGGCATTTTGCGAGCACGTCCAGATCGCGCTGTCGCTCGGCCCCCTCGGAGTTGACCATCACCTCGGCATGCTCCTCGAAGGTGAGCAGCCAGTAGGGAAGCTGGAGGTTCTCGACGTCGAACAGCTCGCCATAGCCTTCGAACGCCGCCGGATATTCGCCATGCGGATCGATCATGACGATATGGCCCTGCGGCGCCATCTCGCAGATGCGGTGGAGGATGAGCGCGAGGCTGGTCGACTTGCCGGTGCCCGTGGAGCCGACGAGGGCGAAATGGCGCCCGAGCAGCGAATCGATGTAGAGCGAGCCGCGCACGTCGGAGGTCGGGTAGACGGTGCCGATCTCGATATGCGGGCGATCCTCGGCGGCGAAGATCTGCACCATGTCGGCATGGGCGGCCGGGAACACCGCGCAGCCCGGCATCGGGTAGCGGGTGACGCCGCGACGGAATTCCAGCATCTGGCCGGTGGTGGGGCAGGCCCGGCCCTCGCCGAGGAAATCGATCTCGGCGGCGACGCGATCGCCGTCGCCGCGCTCGAGGCTGAGCGAGCGGACGTTGGCGGCGAGCCACAGCGGGCCGCAGCGCATCTTGATCTGGCTGCCGACCTCTCCGGCGAGCGCGATGCCGTTGCCCGTCTCGGCGCCGTCATGCAGGCGCTGGAGGGCGCGCGAATCGAACACCACGCGGGCCGATCCGCCGCCCACGTCCACCACGAAGCCGATTTCGGTCAGCGGAAAGTCGCGTCGCGGTTCCGGTGCCGCGGGCGCTGCCTTCTCTTCGGCAAATCCGCGCCAAGCCACTCCATCCACACGCTGTTCCTTTTCCCCTGAACGGCCGATCCTAGCCCGGCATGGGTAAAGAAATGCCTGCGAACGCGGTTAATTTCGCCGGAACAGGGCGCCCGCGCCCCAGCCGATGGCGAGAGAAAGCGCAACCGCGACAAGGCCATAGCTGAACGGCCAGCGGTGCGCGGCGATGGTGACGAAGCGTTCGAAGCCCTGCTTGCCGATCTGCACCTCGCGCACCGCGCCGGCCACCACCTTGCCGTCCTGGATCAGAAAGGTTTCGGCGACGTAGCGCCCCACCGGCACGCGGGCGGGAATGGCGATGCGGGCGCGGTAGAGCGAGCCCTCGCGGATCTCGACGCCATGGCTGTCCTCGACATACAGGCCCGCGCGGCGCTTGAGATCGACGAGTCCGCTCTCGAACCGTGCCTGCTCGGCGGGCGGCGCGCCGGAGGCGGGGGACATTTGCAGGCTGTCGAGGCCCAGCTCGTAGATGGCGGCGGTGCGCTGGTCGATCAGCCGGTCCAGCGGGCGCGAGCTGGCGATGGCGTAGAAGGTGGGAGCGGAGCGGAAGCGCGCGCTGTCCGCGTTCAGCCACATACCGGCGACCTTCTGCTTCTCGCGCACCAGGATCGACTGGGTCGGCCCTTTCAGCACCACGGCGACGTCGGCCGGATGATCGGGCTGGCGGCCCTGCGGATAGAGGATCGCGCCGAACAGCAGCAGGTCGGCGCCGGTGAAGCTGTAGACGATCTGCACCTGGCTGTCCGACACGTCGGGCACCAGCACCGGCTTCGCCGCGCCCAGGCAGAGCAAAGCGGCGAGCGCGGCGGCGATCCGCCTCATCCCAATTCCACGCTGTAGAGCTCGCCCGGCCGCCAGGTGAGGCCGATCGCCATGCGCACCGCCACCGCCAGCACGATCAGCGCCAGCATCAGGCGCAGATATTCGGGCTTCATGGTCATCGCGAAGCGGCTGCCGATCTGCGCGCCCGTCGCGGAACCGACCAGCAACAGCATGGCCAGCACGATATCGACCGCCTCGGTGGTGACGGCGTGGATGAGCGTGGTGACGGCGGTGACGAAGAGGATCTGGAACAGGCTGGTGCCCACCACCACCTGCGCCGCCATGCCCAGCAGGTAGATCATCGCCGGCACCATGACGAAGCCGCCGCCGACGCCCAGCACGACAGTGAGGATGCCGGTCAGCATGCCGAGCAGGAACGGGGCCAGCGGCGAGATGTAGAGGCCCGAGCGATAGAAACGGTAGCGGCCCGGCAGCGCGGCGATGATCGGATTGTGGCGCTTGGCGAAACGGCGCGGCTTCTCGCCCCGGCGCAGCGCGAGGATGGTCGAGATGCTCTCGCGCGCCATCAGGGCGCCGATCGAGCCGAGCATGACCACGTAGAAGAGCGAGATCGCGGTATCGATCTGGCCGAGCTTCTGGAGCAGCCGGAACAGCAGCGCGCCCAGCCCCGAGCCGAGGATGCCGCCCGCGACCATGACGCCACCCATCTGGAAATCCACGCCCTTGCGCCGCATCTGCGCGAGCACGCCGGATACGCTGGCGCCGGTGATCTGGGTGGCGGAGGAGGCGACCGCGACGGTGGGGGGGATGCCGTAGAAGATCAGCAGCGGGGTGGTGAGGAAGCCGCCGCCGACTCCGAACATGCCCGACAGCAAGCCGACGCCGCCGCCCAGCAGCACGATCACCAGCATGTTCACCGACAGTCCGGCGATGGGCAGGTAGATGTGCATGGGCACAGGGCTAGACCATCGGGCGCGGCGGGGCCAGCGGGTTGCGAGGCCTGGATGCGGTCCGGAACATCACTCCGTTCGGGCTGAGCTTGTCGAAGCCCGGCCCTTTCTTCTTCCCTGCCCAAGAACGACAGCCCTTCGACAGGCTCAGGGCGAACGGGGGGGGGTATCGCGCTACCCCCTAGAAATCCGTCGCCACCGTCAGCGCGGCCCCCGAACCCGGCCTGGCGTGCCCCGCCACCCGCTCACGCCAGTCGAGCGCGATCGCCATCGTGCGGTGCGCCACCGGCAGGCGCAGCACCGCCGACGGGCCGATGTCGAGGCGGGAGGCGCCGGGCTGCGCCGCGCCCCAGAGGCCGCCGCCCAGCGCGAGCGTCTTGCCGTCACCCACGCCGGTCGCCCGCGCGATCCGCACCGCGCCGTCCGCATAGAGGTCGCGCCGGTGCGCCCCGACCACGCCCGCCTCGCCATAAGCGTCGAGCCGCCAGCCGGCGGCGATGCGGACATCGTCGACGCCGCCGGCCGCGCCCAGCGTCCAGGCGTTGCGGCCGCCGCTGTCGATGGCGATGCGACGCTCGGCCATCAGGTGGATCGGCAGCCGGGCGACCGGCGTCCAGTCGAGCCCGATCGACGTCTCGGTCTGCCGGAAGCCGCCGATCGCGGTCGAGATGCGGGCGGTGGCGGAAAGGCCGGGAGCCAGACGGTAGAGGATGCGGGCGCCCGCCTGTCCGCCACCGATCTGGCCGGGCGAGAGCGCGGTGGCCCGCCCGCCACCGCGCAGGAAGGCCCAGGCCGATCCCGACCAGCGCCGGGCCGGGGGCGGGCCGGCCGTGGCGGCGGCTTCGGCCACGCCGCTGATCCGGCTGTAGCGGTGGCCCGATCCGGGCGGTGCGGCGGCGAGGAGCGGCAGGGGCCGCGGCGTCTGGCCGGCCGTTTCCGGACGATCGGCGGGCAGCGGGCGGCGTCGCGGCACTATGATCGTGGGTGGGGCGGGCAGGCCGTCGGCGGCGCGCGGCAGGCGCGGCACCGAGGGGGAGGATGTCGGGATCGCGAACAGGCGCGGCGCGACCGGCGATCGAAACGGGAAACGCCTTGGCGTCAGCGGCAGGGACGCCGCCGGCCCCCAGCCGGTCAGGGCGACGCCCCGCGCCATCGTCCACAGCGCGGCGACGCCGATCAGGAAGCGGATCGGCGCGGCGCGGGCGAGCGAGCGGTTCACGGCGCCGCCGGGCCGGTGGCGGGGAAGATGTGCGCCGTCTTGTCCCAGCGCAGGCGGCCATGGCGCACCAGCCCGGCATAGAGGATGAGCGCCCGCCACGCCGCGAGCATCGCCACGACATTGCCGATCGCCATGTGGACCGGCGTCATCGCCGCCATCCGCCCGCCATGCGCGCGGGCGGTGAAGGCGGCGCGCATCGCCATGCGCCAGCCGAGCAGCGTCAGGTCGATCGTCACCAGCAGCGGCGGGATGCCCGACGCCATCGGGCGCCCCACCAGCGTCGCCGCAACCCAGGCGACGCCCCATATCGGCAGCGCCGCATAGGCCGCGGCCAGCACCAGCGCCGCCAGCAGGGCGCAGCGATCCCTCAGCCGCATCCAGCGCTCGGCCAGGCCGCCCTGCCAGCCGAGCCGATCCCAGCCGGCGAGCGAGATGCCGGTGATCCAGCGGGACTTCTGCTTCACCGATCCCCACAGCGTATGCGGAAAACAGGCCCGGACCTCCACCAGGCCCTGGCCGTCGGCGGCCGGCAGGCGGACGAAGGTGCCCCGCTCGCCCAGCGTGCCGATGCGCAGGCCGAGCTCATAATCCTCGGTCAGGCTGTCCGGATCGAACGGCCCGTCGCGTCCGCCGGCCATGGCCGCGAGCACGGGGCGGGCGATGGCGCAGCCGACCCCGGCCGACGGCACCGCCGCGCCGATCGCCTCGCGCACCACCAGCTGCTTGCCGTGCGCTTCGGCGAATTCGCCGCAATAATGCGAGGATATCCATTCGGCCCGATGGCCCAGCCCGCGCACCGGCAAGGCGTGCACCGGGATCTGGACCATCGCGAAGCGGCCGATCAGCGCATCGAAGACGGTCAGCTCGTCGGCATGGACGATATCCTCGGCGTCATGGAGCACCACGGCCTTCACGGGCACGCCCGATGCCGCCTCGTCCGCCAGCATCGCCCGCCAGATCCAGTTGAGGCAGCCGGCCTTGGTGGTCGGGCCGGGCCTGTCTCCCACCACGATGCGGATGCGCGGGTCGCCCTCCGCCGCGCGGATGACGGCTGCGGCGGTGTCGGGGTCGTTGGGATAGCAGCCGACATAGAGCCGCCAGTCGGGATGGCGGAGCCGGACCAGCGCGGTCTCCACCATCGCGCCGATCACCGCCGCCTCCTGCCACGCGGGGACGAAGAGGGCGAGGCGGCCGGGCTTTGCGGGTGGGGCGGGCGGAGCGGGCGGGGCCGCATCCGCGCGCGGACCGCCGCGGACGACGAGGTGCCGCCACAGCGCCCGGCCGATCCAGATCAGATCGACCAGCCCATCGTCGAGCCCGCCGATGAGGAAGCCGGCCGCCGCGAACAATGCGAGTTCGCGCGCGCAATGCTCCACCGCCAGAATCGGGTCGAACGATGGCAAGACAGCCCCCTGTCGAGGGCCGTTTCCTAAGCTTTATGGCCGATCGGATCGACCCCGAAATGGTCTAATCGGTGGCTTTCGCCGTCGCGGGGTGGACGGGCGCGACGGCCGGCGCCTTGGCCGGTTGCTTCGGGGCCGGAGCGGGGGCGGGCGCGCCCTGCGAGGTGGCGGGATCGAGCAGGGCCGCCGTCTCGATCTGGTCGAGCGCGCCACGCCCGGCGAGATAGCGCCGGGCCGCGACGATCCAGGCGTCGGCACTGCTGTGATCGGGCAGGCGCACGATCTCGGCCAATGCGGTATCGACCTGCCCGGCCTCCAGCATCCGCTGCGCGCGGGACACGCGATCGGCGGGCTGGGCCGAAGGCTCGCCGGCGCGGCGCACCACCACCATGCCGGACAGTTCGTTGCGGAAGGACTGCCACCAGCTCGTCTTGGGGCTGCCGCCGGCCGAGAGCGTCGGCGCGATCGCGTCGAGCCCGTTCTGCAGGTCGGCCAGCGTCACCGCCTGGTGCGCGGCGGACAGGATGGTCGCCACCGCCTGCGGCTGGGTGCCGCCGAAGCGCTGGCGCAGCAGGCCCTCGATATAGCCGAGCTCCACCCCGCGATCGAGCGCGCGCCGCGCCGCGAAGGCGACCAGCAGGCCCTCGGCACGGCTGGCGTCGCCGGTCGCCTCGGTGGCCTGCGCCTGGATGTCGTCGACCTTGTCCTCCAGCGTCGCGACGCGATCCGCCATCTGCGCCTGGGACGGGGTGGGTGGCGCGACGGCCGCCTGCCGGGCGATGCGCTGCTGCGCCTGCTGGGCGACGACGTGGGTGGCCGCCGCTTTCTCGGCCTGCGCCTGCTCGATGGATTCGAGGTGGAGCCAGTTCGCGGTGTGCGCGTCGTGTGTCACCGCATAGCCCATCGCGGCTATCCCTCCGGCAAACGACACCAGCAGGCCGACCAGCACCCAGAGCCAGGTGCGCGATCGGCGCTCGTCGGGATAGTCGTCGCTTTCCATGCCGGGACCTGTCTGCATCAGGCCCGTTGATTGCACAGCTTGGCGGCGACCGCCAGCAGCGAGGCATCGGTCGGCTGTCCGGCGGCTTCCGCGAGGCGCCAACCGGGTCCGGCGGCGTCGCGCGTCGCCGGACTGATCGCGGCGATGGCGATGCCGGCCGGATCGGCGAGGCGGGCGAACAGGCGCGCGGCGCGAGGCGAGTGGAGGAGAGCGATGGCGCCCGGCAGCACGGCGCGTGCGGCATCGGGCAAACTATCGACGGGTTCGGCGGCGTAGACGATGCGGCGATCGATCGCGATGTCGTGCGGGACGACATCGCGATGCTCCCGCCCCGCGAGATGGAGCAGCGTGCGGACGCCGTCCCGCCGGGCCCATGCGAGGATCGCCTCGGCATCGCCGTCCCCCGTGACGATCCGGCCGAAGCCCGCCCGCCGCGCCGCCTCGGCGGTCGCCGTGCCGACGGCATAGACAGGCAGGCCGGTCAGCGCGGCCAGCGGCGCGCCGCCCTGGCGGACGGCATTGGCGCTGGTGAGCAAAATGGCTTCGGGCAGGGCGTCCGGCAGCGACCAGGCGACCGGCGCGATCATGAAGAGCGGGGCGGCCACGGCCTCCAGCCCCAGCCCGCGCGCGGCCGCGATCGTGGCGGAAGCGCCCGGCTCCGGGCGGAGCACGAGCAGCGGGCGGGTCATCGGCCCGCGAAGAGCGCGGTGATGGCGGGAGGCGCCTCACCGAGCAGCCAGTCGGCGAGCTCGGCCGCTTGTGCCGGTTCGGCGAAGCGGCGGTGGCCGTTCATATGGTGGGTGCCCTGCTCGTCGAACAACGCCGCGCGCAGCGACAGAAGCCCGCCCTCGCGCACCGCCAGCGCCGCGACCGGCGAATGGCAACCGCCGCCCAGCGCCGCCAGGAAGGCGCGCTCGGTGGCGACGCAGATGTGCGTTTCAGCATGGTCGATCGCGGCGAGCACGGCGAGAGTGGCCGCGTCGTGCATGCGCGCCTCGATCCCCACCGCGCCCTGGGCCGGAGCGGGCAGCATGACGTCGATTGGGATGGCGTGGCCGATATCGGGGCGCCCCAGCCGCTCCAGCCCGGCGGCGGCGAGCAGGGTGGCGTCCGCCTCGCCCTCGGCCAGCTTGCGCAGCCGCGTCTCGACATTGCCCCGGAAGGGCACGATCGTCACGTCCGGCCGCAGGTGGCGCAATTGCGCGGCGCGGCGCGGCGAGGAGGAGCCGATCCGGGCGCCATGGGGCAGGGTGGCGATGCCGGTGGCGCCGATCAGCCGGTCGCGCACGTCGGCGCGGGGCAGCATGGCGGCGATGCGGATCGCCTCCGGCCGGATCGTCTCGACATCCTTCATCGAATGGACGGCGAAATCGATCGCGCCGTCCAGCAGCGCGCGATCCAGCTCCTTGGTCCACAGCGCCTTGCCGCCGATCTCGGCGAGCGGACGGTCCTGCACCGCGTCGCCGGTGGTCTTCACCGGGACGATCGCGATGGCGTCCTCGGCCCAGCCATGCGCCTTGCGCAGCGCGGCGGCGACCATGTGGGCCTGCACCAAAGCGAGGGGCGAGCCGCGCGTGCCGAGGCGCAGGGGGCGAGCAAGTGTCATGGAAAAGTTGCCCTAAAGGGTAGAAGCGGTGCAGGGAAGCCGGCGATGCCCCTGATCCTCGGACTCGAATCCTCCTGCGACGAGACGGCCGCCGCGCTCGTCGACGGTGATCGCACGATTCTCGCCCACCGCCTGGCCGGGCAGGAGGCCGCGCACGCGCCCTTCGGCGGGGTGGTGCCGGAAATCGCCGCGCGCGCCCATGTCGAGGCGCTCGGGCCGCTGATCGACAGCGCGCTGGCCGATGCCGGCAAGACCCTCGCCGATATCGACGCCGTCGCCGCGACCGCCGGGCCGGGGCTGATCGGTGGCGTCATGGTGGGGCTGCTGATGGCCAAGGGCATCGCCTTGTCGGCGGGCAAGCCGCTGGTCGCGGTCAACCATCTGGAAGGCCATGCCCTGTCGCCGCGCCTTGCCGATGCCGGGCTGGCCTTCCCCTATCTGCTGCTGCTGACCTCGGGCGGCCATTGCCAGTTGCTCTTCGTCGAGGGGGTGGGGCGTTATCGCCGCCTCGCCACCACCATCGACGATGCGGCGGGCGAGGCGTTCGACAAGACTGCCAAGCTGCTCGGCCTCGGTTTTCCGGGCGGGCCGGCGGTGGAGCGCGCGGCGTTGGCCGGCGATCCCCGCGCGGTGCCGCTGCCGCGCCCGCTGGTCGGCACGGCCGAGCCGCATTTCTCCTTCGCGGGCCTCAAGAGCGCGGTGCTGCGCGCGCGCGATGCCGGCGTGCACAAGCCCGAGGACATCGCCGCCTCCTTCCAGCAGGCGGTGGTCGATTGCCTGGTCGATCGCACGCGGCGCGCGCTGGAGTCGATCGATGGCGCGACGGCTTTGGTCGTGGCGGGCGGGGTCGCGGCCAACAAGGCGGTGCGGGGCGCGCTCGAAGCCTTGGCGTCGAAATATGGCCTGCCCTTTTCGGCGCCGCCGCTGTGGCTCTGCACGGACAATGCGGCGATGATCGCCTGGGCGGGAATGGAGCGTTTCCTGGCCGGCGCCAATGATCCGCTCGACACGCCGGCCCGTGCGCGCTGGCCGCTCGACCCCCATGCCGAAAAGGCGCGCGGAGCAGGAGTGAAGGCATGACGATCGCGGTTCTGGGAGGCGGCGCCTGGGGCACCGCGCTGGCGCAGGTGATCGCGAGCGGGGATCGCGGCGTGACGCTCTGGGCGCGCGAGGCCGAGGTGGTCGAGGCGATCAATGGCGGCCATGAAAATCCGCTGTTCCTGCCGAACATCCCGCTGTCGCCACGGATCCGCGCCACCTCCGACACGAACGAGATCGCCGGGGCCGAGGCGGTGCTGGTGGTGACGCCGGCCCAGCACATGCGCGCGGTGCTGCGCGGCCTGGCCCAGGACGGCCAGCCGCTGATCCTCTGCGCCAAGGGCATCGAGGCGGGCTCGCACAAATTGCTCCACGAAGTCGCGCGCGAGGAGCATCCGGCGTCGCCGGTGGCGGTCCTGTCCGGGCCGACCTTCGCACACGAAGTGGCGGCGGGCCTGCCCACCGCGATCACGCTGGCGGCCGGGGACGAGGCGCGGGCCATGGCGCTCGCCGCCCTGATCGCCCGGCCGGCCTTCCGGCCCTATGTCTCGACCGACCTGGCCGGCGCCGAGATCGGCGGCGCGGTGAAGAACGTGCTGGCGATCGCCTGCGGCGTGGTGGACGGCGCCGGGCTCGGCCAGAATGCCCGCGCCGCCTTGATCGCGCGCGGCTTCGCGGAGATGACCCGCTTCGGCATGGCGCGCGGCGCCCGGCCGGAGACGCTGGCCGGCCTGTCGGGCCTCGGCGATCTGGTGCTGACCTGCTCGTCGACCAGTTCGCGCAATTTCAGTCTTGGCGTCGGCCTGGGGCAGGGCCGAGCCGCGCGCGATCTGCTGTCCGAGCGCCGCACCGTGGCGGAGGGCGCGGCGACGGCGCCGGTGCTGGTCGAGGCGGCACGGGCGATGGGCGTCGAGATGCCCATCGCCGAGGCTGTCTGCGCGTTGCTCGCCGGAGAGGCGGATGTCGGCGCCGTCGTCGAGCGGCTGCTGACCCGCCCGCTGGGTTCGGAGGTACGCGGATGAGCGCGCTCAGAAGTCGATCGCGACGCCCTTCTTCTCCCAGTCGCCGTAGCGGGTGGGTTCGCGGCGCTCGCCATCGCCTTCGGGCGGCGGCGGCGGGACCTCGCGCGGCTCGGGCACGGGCGGGCTGGGCGAAAGATACGCGGGCGGCTTCACATGGGCCGGCCGCTCGCCGGGTTTGCGTGTCGTCATGAGGAGACCAGATCGGCGCCCGGAGCGCAAAGTGCAAGCCGAAGCGGAACCGGCCGGCACGCCCGCGCGGCGCGCGGCGCTCAAGCTGCTCGATGCGGTGCTCCGGCAGGGCCTGCCGCTGGAGGCGGCGCTGGGCGCGGCCAACGGCTTGCCCAATCCGTCCGACCGGGGGCTGGCGCGCGCCATCGCGTCCGAGGTGCTGCGACGGCTGCCCGATCTCGACGCGCTGATCGACGGTGCGACCGATCGCGTGCTGCCCGACGACGCCAAGGCCCGTTTCGCGCTCCGGATCGCGCTGGTGCAGGCGCTGGCGCTCGGCACGCCGCCGCACGCCGCGATCGCCACCGCGCTGCCGCTGGTCGATGGCGGCCCGCGCCGGCTCGTCCATGGCGTGTTCGGGACGCTGATGCGCGGCGGCGCGACCCTGGCCGAGCCGCCGCACCTGCTGCCCGACGTGGTGGAACGTTGGACGGCGGCATGGGGCGAGGAGGCGGCCGAGGCGGCGCGCGCCGCTTTCTCCGCGCGCCCGCCGCTCGACCTGACGCTGGCCGATCCCGCCGCGACGGCGGAGTGGGCCGAAAAGCTCGGCGCCACCAGCCTGATGCCCGGGCATCTCCGCCTCGAATCGGCCGACGTGACCGCGCTGCCCGGTTTTGACGAGGGCGCCTGGTGGGTGCAGGATCTCTCCGCTTCGCTGCCGGCGCGGCTGATCGGGCACGGCGAGGGGACGGCGATCGATCTCTGCGCCGCGCCGGGCGGCAAGACGCTCCAGCTCGCCGCCGCCGGCTGGCGGGTGACTGCGGTCGAGATGGCGGCCAAGCGTCTCGGACGACTTTCCGAGAATCTCGCACGCATGCAGCTGCCGGCCGATCTCGTCGAAGCCGATGTGATGCAGTGGCAGCCGGACGCATCCGCCGATGCGGTGCTGCTCGACGCGCCCTGCTCGGCGACCGGGATCTTCCGCCGCCATCCGGATGTGCTCCATCGCGTCCGCCCCCGTGCGATCGCCGATCTGGCTGGAATCCAGGCGGCGATGCTGGCGCGGGCGGCGCAATGGGTGAAGCCCGGCGGCCGGCTGGTCTACGCCGTCTGCTCGCTCGAGCCGCAGGAAGGGGAGGACATCGCCGCCGCTTTCGCCGCGCCCGGTTTCGCGATCGATCCCGTCCGTCCGGAGGAATTGCCCGACGGGCTGGCACCGAACGCGCAGGGTTTCGTGCGCGTCCTGCCCGGTTCGCTCGCTCGGGTCGGCGGCTGCGACGGTTTCTTCATCGCCCGATGGCGTCGAGACTCTTGAAGCGCGACCCTGCTTCCGGCTAGGCGCTTTAACCGTGGTGAAACCTGTCCGTATCGCTCCGTCCATATTGTCCGCCGATTTCGCGCGGCTCGGTGAGGAGGTGCGCGCGATCGACGCGGCCGGCGCCGACTGGATCCATGTCGATGTGATGGACGGCCATTTCGTGCCCAACATCACGATCGGCCCGGCGGTGGTGAAGGCGCTGCGCCCGCACACGAGCAAGCCGTTCGACGTCCACCTGATGATCGCGCCGATCGATCCCTATCTGGAGGCCTTCGCCGAGGCCGGGGCCGATCATATCACCGTCCATCCCGAGGCGGGGCCGCATATCCACCGCACCGTCCAGACCATCAAGGCGCTGGGCAAGCAGGCCGGCGTGGTGCTGTGCCCGGGCACGCCCGAGGATGCGCTCGACTATCTGCTCGACACGATCGACCTGGTGTTGATCATGTCGGTGAATCCCGGCTTCGGCGGCCAGAGCTTCATCCATGGCCAGCTTCGCAAGATCCAGCGCGTGCGCGAGATGATCGACGCGACCGGCCGCGCCATCGATCTGGAGGTCGATGGCGGGGTCGATGCCGAGACCGCACGGCTCTGCATCGAGGCCGGGGCGGACGCGCTGGTCGCCGGCAGCGCGACCTTCAAGGGCGGGCCGGATCGCTACGCCGCCAATATCCGCGCGCTGAGGGGGCAGTAGCCATGGTCGTCGCCCGCCGGATCGAGAAAGGCCCCGAGCCGCTCCCGGCCGAGGACGGCATCGAGCCCGGCCGTCGCCTGATCCGCGTCGGCGACGACAAGGGGCAGAGCCTCGCCGAGCGGCTGGCCGCCCACTTCAACCGGCTGACCTGGAACACCCCCTTCCATTCGCTGCGCCTGCGTGGGCGCTTCCCGCTGAAGCTGCTCGGCGTGCCGCGCGATCCCATCCCCGGCGATCGCGAGGCGGGGCTGGACATCATGGACGGCGAGGTGACACTCGGCCGCCAGCGCGCCGACACCGCGACGCTGGATTTCGCCGCACCCGGCCGGCCCGCCGGCTTCGCGGATCACCTGCAGAGTTTCGCCTGGCTGCGCGATCTCGCCGCCGCCGGCACCCGGCTGGACAGCGCGCCTTATGCCGAGGCGCTGATGCGGCGCTGGCTCGATCGCCATGCGGCGGCGATCGACGAGGCCGGCTGGCGGCCGGATCTGTGGGGCAAGCGCATCCTCCACTGGGCCGCGCACGCCCCGCTGATCCTGTCCTCCTCCGATCTGATCTACCGATCGGCGGTGCTCAACACGCTGGCACGGGGCGCGCGCCATCTCGATCGCACCGCCGACAAGGCGCCGATCGGCCTGCCCCGCATCGCCGCTTATGCCGGCACGATCGCGGCCGGGCTGCTGATCACCGGCGGCGATCCCCGCCTGATCCACGGCGAGCAGGGCATCGCCAAGGCGCTGGGCACCGGCCTCCACCCGGATGGCGGCATCGTCAGCCGCTCGCCCGTCGAGATGGTCGAGCTGATCGAACTGCTCGCCCAGTTGCTGGCCGTCTATGAGGAGGGCCGGCGCGAGCCGCCGACCCCGGTGGTCAACGCGCTCGCCAAGGCGGTGCCGGTGCTGCTGGGCGTGACGATGGGCGACGGGGCTCTGTCGAGCTGGCAGGGCGGTTGCGGCCTCACCCCCGAGCGCGTCGCGCGCGCGGTGGCGGCGTCGGGCATCCGCACCCGGCCGCTGCGCCAGTCGCGCGAATGGGGATTCCAGCGCCTGTCGGGCGGCGCCACCGTGGTGGTCGCGGATTGCGCGCCGCCGCCGGCCTCGCGCCTCGCGCGCGGCGGCTGCGCCTCGACGCTCGCCTTCGAGCTGTCGGACGGGCCGCAGCGGATCATCGTCAATTGCGGCGGCGACCGGCCGTGGGCAGGCCTGCCCCATGCCATCACCGAGGCGCTGCGGACCAGCGCCGCGCACTCCACTTTGGTGCTGGCCGACAGCAATTCCACCGCGATCCACACCGACGGATCGCTCGGCAAGGGCGTGACGCTGGTCGAGCTCGATCGCCGCGAGGAAGAGGCGGCGAGCCGCATCGAGGGCACGCATGACGGCTATGTCCGCCGCTACGGCCTGCAGCATCGCCGCCGCCTCGCGCTCGCCGCCGACGGGCGGGAACTGGGCGGCGAGGACGTGCTGCTGCCGGCGGGCGGGCGCAAGGCCAACGGCGTCATCACCTTCACGCTGCGCTTCCACCTCGCGCCCGGCGTCGAGGCGACGCCCACCGCCGACGGGCTCGGCGCGCTGTTGCGCGTGGATGGCGGCCCGCTCTGGCAGTTCCGCTGCCGCGGCGGCGCGCTGTCGCTCGAGGAAAGCATCTGGATCGACGGTGACGGTCGTCCCGCCACCACCAGCCAGCTCGTCGTCACCGGCGAGACGCCGGCCGGCGGCACCAGCATCTCCTGGGCGCTCAAACGCGCCGGCTAATATTCCGATCGTCATTGCGAGGAACGTAGCGACGCGGCAATCCATCGGCGCCGCGCCTGCAGATCGAGATTGCTTCGCTATGCTCGCAATGACGAAATCTTGGCGCTAGAGGCGCGTCCAAAGACTTCGAGGAACCAACCATGTCGAACGTGAAGATCACCCGGGCGCTCCTGTCAGTGTCCGACAAGGCGGGGCTTGTGGAGCTTGGGCAGGCGCTGGCGCGGCATGGCGTCGAATTGCTCTCCACCGGCGGCACCGCCAGGGCGCTGCGCGACGCGGGCCTCGCCGTGAAGGACGTGTCGGACCATACCGGCTTCCCGGAGATGATGGACGGCCGCGTCAAGACGCTGCACCCGATGGTGCATGGCGGCCTGCTCGCGGTGCGCGACGATGCGGCGCATGCGCAGGCAATGGTGGAGCACGGCATCGCCCCGATCGATCTGGTGGTGGTGAATCTCTATCCCTTCGCGCAGACGGTCGCGAAGGGGGCGGAGCGCGACGAGATCATCGAGAATATCGATATCGGCGGCCCGTCGATGGTGCGATCGGCGGCGAAGAACCATCATTATGTCGCGATCGCCACCGATCCGGCCGATTACGCGACGATCATCGAGGAGCTGGACGCCCACGGGGGCGCGACGACGCTCGCCCTGCGCCGCACGCTCGCCGCCAAGGCCTTCGCCGCGACCGCCGCGTATGACGCGATGATCTCCAGCTGGTTCGCCTTCGCGGATCAGGGCGAGAGCCTGCCGTCTTCGCTTTCCGTGCCGCTCAGGAAAGGCGCGACGCTGCGCTACGGCGAGAATCCGCACCAGCAGGCGGCGCTCTACCTACCGCTCGGCCCCTCGGCGCGCGGCATCGCGCAGGCCGAACAGCTACAGGGCAAGGAACTCAGCTACAACAATTACAACGACGCCGATGCCGCACTGGAGCTGGTCTCGGAATTCCGCGACGGGCCGCCCACCGTCGTGATCGTCAAGCACGCGAACCCCTGCGGCGTGGCGAGCGCGGATACGCTGGTGGAGGCCTATGAGGCGGCGCTGGCGTGCGACAGCGTCTCGGCGTTCGGCGGCATCATCGCGGTCAACCGTCCGCTCGACGGGCCGACGGCCGAGGCGATCTCCGGCATCTTCACCGAGGTGGTCTGCGCGCCGGCCGCCGACGATGCCGCCAAGGCGGTGTTCGCGAAGAAGAAGAATCTCCGCCTGCTGCTGACCGGCGAGTTGCCCGATCCGGCGCGGCCGGGCCTGACGATGAAGTCGATCGCGGGCGGCATGCTCGTCCAGTCGCGCGACAATGGCCGCATCGGCCGGGGCGATCTCAAGGTGGTGACGAAGCGCGAGCCGACCCCGCAGGAGCTGGAGGATTGCCTCTTCGCCTGGACGGTCGCCAAGCACGTCAAGTCCAACGCCATCGTCTATGCCAAAGGCGGCTCGACGGCGGGCGTCGGCGCGGGGCAGATGAACCGCCTCGAATCCGCCCGCATCGCCGCGTGGAAGGCCAAGGATGCCGCCGACAAGGCGGGCTGGGCGGAGCCGCGCACGATCGGCTCGGCGGTCGCCTCGGACGCCTTCTTCCCCTTCGCCGACGGCCTGCTGGCGGCGGTGGAGGCGGGCGCCACGGCGGTGATCCAGCCGGGCGGCTCGATCCGCGACGAGGAGGTGATCGCGGCGGCCGACGCGGCCGGGCTCGCGATGCTGTTCACCGGCATGCGCCACTTCCGGCACTGACACCCTAAAATCCTCCCCGAGCTTGCTTGGGGAGGGTTCGCCCGCGCAGCGGGTGGTGGAGGGGAAATCCGCCGCGCGCCGGCTTGCGCCAACCTCTCCCATCCGTTCGCACTGAGCCTGTCGAAGTGTCGTCCTTCTTCTGCTGCGGCGGAAAAGGAAGGACAGGGCTTCGACAGGCTCAGCCCGAACGGTTCGAGGGCCGCCCTCGTTCAGGCTACCGCCGGCGCCTCTTCCCCCGGCTTGAGGCTGAACAGCATCCGGTCCTCCGCCCCGAAGCCGCGATACCAGATCACCGCGCCATAGGCGCCGAGGATCGCGGCGACGCCGAACACCAGCTCCACCCATTCGGGCGCCCAGGTGAACACCACGCCCACCACCGTGCCGGCCGCGACCGCCGGCAGCAACGCCCAGCGCCAGCCCGACACGCGGTGGCCGAGCAGCTTGCGCAGCAGGCCGGCCTTGGCGATCGAGGCAAGGCCCAGCATCGCCATCAGCGCGATGGCCGGCCCGGCGGCGGCGATGGTGTCGTCCTTGGGATCGGGGCGGGGCGCGATCCAGCCCCAGTCGACCAAAGGCGGCAGCGCGTGGCGGGCGAGGTGGACGAGGATCACCGACAGGATCGTCTGCCCCACGATCATCGCCACCGAGATGGCGAGGTTGCGCTTGGCGGCGATGTAGATCAGCGCCGCCTCGCTCACCACGGCGGTGGCGGCGATCGCTTCCGCGGCGAGCAGCACGGCGAGCGCGCCGGTGCCGCCGACGAATTTCGGCCCGACGAGGCCCATCACCGCCTCGCCCGGTATGCCCAGCGCCAGCGCGATGCCCACCTGCGCGGCGATGATCCAGAAGCCGACCTGCCGCACCTGCTTCGCCACCGCCGCTTTGTTGTCCTCGGCCAGATTCTGCGTGATCACCGGCCCGAGGATCGGATCGAAGCTGGTCTTGAGCTTCTGCGGCAGCGAGGCGACCTGCTGCGCGACATAATAGATGCCGACGATCGCGGGCGAGAAGAACAGGCCGAGCAGGGCGATGTCGAGCCGGCGCGAGCCCCATTCGATCGCGTCGGCCCCGGCCAGCGGCAGATTCCGCTTCATCATCCGGAGGATGTGCGACAATTCCGGCGACCAGCCGCGCGGCGGCCCATATTCGCGCAGCAGCGGCCAGATCGAGGCGGCGAGCGCGGCGATGGCGGAGAGGGCGTAGGACAGGATCAGGCCGTCGCGCAGCGAGTAGAACGCGAAACCGAAAGCGGCGATGCTGATCGCCCACGGCTCGATCAGCGAGCGCGCCGTCACCGTCGCGCCGATATTGCCGCGATAGGCGAGGCCGGCGAGCGCGATGTCCGATCCCGTCCAGGCGAAGACGGTCAGCGGCAGCAGCCAGTCGAACCGGTTCACCTCCGAATTGGGGAAGAGCAGCACCGGCCACAGCATCAGCACGCCCGATGCGAGGATCGAGACGATGAAGCCGACGAGGATGCCGTCCCAGATCACATGGACGTGCGGCCGCTTGGTGGTGGAAAGCTGCTGGGCGAGCCCGCGCTTGAGCCCCAGGGTGGCAAGCTGGGCGGCGAACTCGACGATGATGGTGGCGTAGGCGAACCGCCCCAGCACCGCCGCGCCATACCAGCGCCCCGCGATGAACAGGAAGGGCAGGCGCGCAGCCAGCCGCAGCAGGAAACCCAGGAAATTCGTCCGCCCGCCCTTGGCGAGCGCGGCAATGTCTCCCGGGCCGTCACCGTCAGCCCTCTTGCAGGCGGCATCGCTCAATGCGCCGCGCCCCAGCTCGGGCCGGTGCCGATCTCGATGCCGAGCGGCACGGAGAGATGGACGATCGGTTCGGCGGCATGCGCCATCACCCGCTCGATCACCGGCTTCGCCGCATCGACATCGCCCTCGGGCAATTCGAACACCAGTTCGTCGTGCACCTGCAGGAGCATCCTCGCATTGGGCAGCCCGGCCTCGGCCAGCGCCGGTCCCATGCGGACCATCGCACGCTTGATGATGTCGGCGCTGGTGCCCTGGATCGGTGCGTTGATCGCGGCGCGCTCGGCGCCCTGGCGGATATGTTGGATGCTGTTGGTGATCTGCGGGAACCACGTCTTGCGGCCGAACAGGGTCTCGGTGAAGCCCTTCGAGCGGGCCTGCTCGGTCGTCTCGTTGATATAGGCGCTGATGCCGGGGAAGCGCTCGAAATAGCGGGCGATCATCGCCTGCGCCTCGTCGGCGCCGATTTCGAGGCGGCTGGCGAGGCCCCAGCGCGAGATGCCGTAGAGGATGGCGAAGTTGATCGTCTTGGCGCGGCCGCGCGTGTCGCGGTTGACCTCGCCGAACAATTCCATGGCAGTGCGGGCGTGGACGTCCTCGCCCGCGGCGAAGGCCTCCTTGAGCGCCGGCACGTCCGCCATGTGGGCCGCGAGCCGCAGCTCGATCTGGCTATAGTCGGCGGCGAGGATCACGTGGCCCGGCTCGGCGATGAAGGCGTCGCGAATCTGGCGCCCGGTCTCGGTGCGGATCGGGATGTTCTGGAGGTTGGGATCGGTGGAGGAGAGGCGCCCGGTCTGCGCGCCGGTCAGCGAGTAACTGGTGTGGACGCGCCCGGTCACCGGGTTGATCTGCGCCTGCAAGGCCTCGGTATAGGTGGACTTGAGCTTGGCGACCTGCCGCCAGTCGAGCACCAGCCGGCAGATGGCGTTGCCTTCCGCCGCCAGTTTCTCCAGCACCGTCACGTCGGTGGAATAGGCGCCGGACTTGCCCTTCTTGCCGCCCTTCAGGCCCTTCTCGTCGAACAGCACCACGCCCAGCTGCTGCGGCGAGCCGATCGTGAAGGGATGGCCGGCGTCGGCGTAAATCTCCTCCTCCAGCCGCGCCATCTCCTGCGTGAACTGGCTGGAGAGACGCGAGAGCTGGTCGCGATCGACCTTGATGCCGGCGCGCTCCATGCCCGCGACCACGGGGATCAGCGGGCGGTCGACCAACTCGTAGACACGCGTGGCGTTTTCGTGCGGCAGGCGGGGCTTGAGCCGCGTCCACAGCCGCAGCGTGACATCGGCATCCTCGGCCGCATAAGCGGTGGCGCGGTCGAGCGGCACGTGCGCGAAGCTGATCTGCTTCTTGCCGGTGCCGGTCACGTCCTTGAAGCTGGTGCAGGTGTGGGCGAGGTGGGTGGTCGCCGCCACGTCCATGCCGTGGCCGCCCAGCATCTTGCCGCTGTCGAGATCGAACGACATCACCATCGTGTCGTCATGGGGCGCGATCAGCAGCCCGTGGCGCGCCAGCACGTTGATGTCATATTTGATGTTGTGACCGATCTTGAGCACCGCCGGAGCGGCGAGCACGGGCGCGAGCTTGTTCGCCACGACCGACAGCGGCAGCTGGGGCGGCTTCTCGCCGAACATGTCGTCGCTGGAGATGTGGCCCACCGGCACATAGGCGGCGCGGCCCGGCGCGGTCGCGAGGCTGATGCCGACCAGGCCCGAGGCGACGCTGTCCAGCGCGTCGGTCTCGGTATCGATGGCGAGCAGCCCGCCGGCATAGGCCTCGGCGATGATCGCATCGAGCGCCGCTTCGTCGCTGATCGTCGCATAGGCCGCGCAGTCGATCGGCGGCAGTTCGGGCAGCGCCGGCATCCCCGTCCGCGCCGCGACCTCGGCCGCCGGCGCGGTCGCATCGGTGACCGGGGTGGCGTGGAGATCGGTCGGCCGCGGCATCGGCCGCTCGCCGGTCAGACGCGCCAGCAGGGTCTTGAAGCCCTGATCCTCCAGGAAGCCGCGCAGCGGATCGGGGGGGATACCGTCCAGCTTCAGCGAGTCGAGATCCTGCGGCAGCGTCATGTCGCAGTGGAGCGCGACGAGCTTGCGGGAAAGCCGCGCCATCTCGATGTTGTTCTCGAGATTCTCGCGCATCTTGGACGGCTTCATCCCAGGGATCGCCGCCAGCACGCCTTCCAGGTCGCCATGTTCGGTGATCAGCTTGGATGCCGTCTTGGGCCCGATGCCCGGCACGCCCGGCACATTGTCGACGCTGTCGCCCATCAGCGCCAGCACGTCGCCCAGCCGCTCCGGCCCGACGCCGAACTTGTCGATCACATATTGGGTCGATCGCCGCTCGTTCTTCATCGTGTCGAGCATGTCGACGCGGCCGGGCTGGATGAGCTGCGCCAGATCCTTGTCCGAGCTGACGATGGTGACGTTCCACCCGGCTTCCACCGCGCGACAGGTATAGGTGGCGATGATGTCGTCCGCCTCGAATCCCTCCTCCTCGATGCAGGGCAGCGAGAAGGCGCGCGTCGCGTCGCGGATCAGCGGGAATTGCGGGACGAGGTCCTCGGGGGGCGGTGGCCGGTGCGCCTTGTACTGGTCGTACATCTCGTTGCGGAAGGTGTGGCTGCCCTTGTCGAGCACCACGGCGAGGTGGGTCGGCCCGTCCGCCTTGTGCAGCGCATCGGCCAGCTTCCACAGCATCGCGGTATAGCCGTAGACCGCGCCGACATTGAGCCCGTGCCGGTTGGTGAGCGGCGGCAGCTGGTGATAGGCACGGAAGATGTAGCCGGAGCCGTCGACGAGATAGAGATGATTGGACGCCATGACCGCTCCCGCTTAGCAAGCGCTGGCCCCCATGGCGACAGGGCTTGCGCTTGGAGGGCAAGCTGTGGCGAAACGGCCATAACGGGGAAATGAAGGGAAGATGTCCATGCGTGTCATGTCCGGCCTTGCTGCTCTCCTTCTCGCTGGCGCCGTCACGGCCCAGACTCCGCCCAGCGCCTCGCCGCTTTCCAGGACCACCACGCTCAAGGATGCCAAGGGCGCGGAGATCGGCACGGTGACGCTCACCGATGCGCCGAAGGGCGTGCTGCTGCATATCGAGGCGAGCGGACTGACGCCGGGCTGGCACGGCATCCATTTCCACGAAAAGGGCGATTGCTCGGATGCCGGCTTCAAGCTGTCGGGCGGCCATGTCCACACGATGACGCCGTCGGTGCACGGCCTGCTCAATCCGCAGGCGAGCGATCAGGGCGATCTCACCAACATCCACGCCGGGGCGGACGGCAAGGCGATCGCGGAGATCTTCTCGCCGCTGGTCGCGCTCCACGCCGGCACCGATCGCGCGAACCTGCTCGATGCCGACGGATCGGCGATCGTGATCCATGCCTCGCCCGACGATTACACGACCCAGCCGATCGGCGGCGCCGGCGCGCGCGTGGCCTGTGCGGTCGTGAAATAAGGCGGCTAGCGCGTGATTCGATCGATCCTGCTGCTCGGGCTGGCGACGCTCGCGGCCCAGCCGGCGCCGGCTGGCCTGTTCGGCAAACAGGCCACCAGCGTCGCCGACATCCACGGCTCGCCGCGCCCGATGACGGTGACGGCGCCCAACGGGCGGACGCGGGCGATCGCGCGCTTCTCCGATTTCACCGCGTCCGATTCGGACGACGGGCATCTCTCGGTCTTCCTCGGCGGGGACGATCATGATTTTCCCGGCGGCGCCAACGGCGAATTGCTGTGGGCGCCCGATTCGAACGCGATCGCCGTCACCGCCGACAATGGAGGCATCGACGGCCAGTACGAGACCTACATCATGACCCGGCCGGACAAGGGCCGGCACTGGCGCGAGACCGACGTGACCGACAAGGTCGCCAAGCTGTTCAAGCCGCGCATGGATTGCGAGGAGGACGAGGATCCGAACATCGGCGCGATCGGCTGGACGAGCGGCCAGCGGCTGATCGTCGCGGCGCAGGTGCCGCGCCGGTCGAGCTGCGTCGATCGCGGCAGCTTCGCCGCCTATGTCGTCGATGCCGACAGCGGCGACGTGCTGATGGAACTGGACCAGCGTGTGATCCAGCAGCGTTATGCGAGGATGCTGGGATCGGTGCTGACGGCGGGGCCGGTGCGGCACCGGAAGCATCGACGGTGACGGCGCACCCCTGATCCGTCGTCCCGACGGAAGCCGCGGACCCACAGGCGGCGAGGGTCGGTACGAAGCGCCGCGTGACGCAGCCCGCTATCCGTTCCAGTTCCTCAGCACCTCCAGGAACGCATCGCCATAGGCCTCGCGCTTGGCCTCGCCGACGCCGGTGACCTGGGCGAGGCCGGCGAGCGTCGTCGGGTGCAGCCCGGCCATCTCGCGCAGCGTCGAATCGTGGAAGATCACGTAGGGCGGCACGCCGCGCTCCTTGGCGATCTCGCGGCGCTTGGCGCGCAGCGCCTCGAACAGCGGATCGTGCGGATAATCCTGCTGTTCCGTCCGCTTGCGCCGCCGCTCGCGCTTGGGCTGGACGACGAGGCCGACCGATTCCTCGCCTTTCAGGATGGCGCGCGCCGAGGGGCCGAAGGACAGGCCGCCATAATCGTCGGCGCGCAGCGCGTCGCGCGCGATCAGCACGCGCGCCACCGGGCGGACCAGCTTCAATTCCTCCTCGTCGGCGATGCCGAAGACGGAGAGGCGGTTGTGGCCGTTGGAGATCACCTTCTCGGTGTCGCGCCCCGCCAGCACGTCGACGAGATGGCCGACGCCGAAGCGCATCTCGGTGCGGAAGGCCGCCGAGAGCAGTTTCCGCGCGACGGTGGACACGTCGACCGTCGCGGGCGGGGAGAGGCAATTGTCGCAATTGCCGCAGCGGTCCGCCGGGGTCTCGCCGAAATGGCGCAGCAGGATCGCGCGCCGGCATTCCGCCGTCTCGACCAGCTGGGAGAGGGCGTTGAGCCGCACCCGCTCGCCGGCGACGCGGGCATCGTCCACCTCGCCGAGCCGCTTGCGCGCCCGCGCGAAATCCTCGGCGCCCCAGAAGAGCTGGGCGATCGCCGGATCGCCGTCGCGCCCGGCGCGGCCGGTCTCCTGATAATAAGCCTCGATCGATTTCGGCAGGCCGGCATGGGCGACGAAGCGGACGTCGGGCTTGTCGATGCCCATGCCGAAGGCGATCGTCGCCACCATCACCATGTCCTCGCTCGCCACGAAGTCGCGCTGGTTCTTCGCGCGGACGGCGGGATCGAGCCCGGCATGATAGGCGCGGGCCGCCCGCCCGGCGTCGCTGATCTGCGCGGCGAGCCGCTCGGTCGCGTCGCGGGTGGGGGCGTAGACGATGCCGGCGCCCTCCTGCTCGGCGATGAACGCCTTGAGCTGCTGGGCGAGTCCGTCGCGCGGGCTGATGCGATACTGGATGTTGGGCCGGTCGAAGCCGGCGACGATCAGCCCGTCGTGCGGCAGGCCGAGCTGCTGGAGGATGTCGGCGCGGGTATGCTCGTCGGCCGTCGCGGTCAGCGCGAGGCGCGGCACGTCGGGGAAGGCATCGAGCAGCGGGCGGAGCAGGCGGTAATCGGGCCGGAAATCATGGCCCCATTCGCTGACGCAATGCGCCTCGTCGATCGCGAACAGCGACAGCCCGGTGGTGCGCAGCAGATCGCGGAAGCCGGGGTTCGAGGCGCGCTCGGGCGCCACGTAGAGCAGATCGAGCTCGCCCTCGCGAAAGCGGCGCATCGTCTCGTCGCGATCGGAATCGGCGGAGGTGAGGGTGGCGGCGTGGATACCGAAGGCTTCGGCGGATCGCACCTGATCGTGCATCAGCGCGATCAGCGGCGAGATCACCACCGCCGTCCCGGCCCGCACCAGCGCCGGCAGCTGGTAGCAGAGCGACTTGCCCGCACCCGTCGGCATCACCGCGAGCGTGCCGTCGCCCGCCAGCACCCGTGACACCACCCGCTCCTGCACGCCGCGAAAGGCCGGGAAGCCGAAGGTGGTGCGCAGGACGTCGAGGGGATCGGCGGGCATCCCGGCCCGGTTAGCGGGTGGCGGGGCCGCCGTCACCCGCCAAGTGCGGCTTGAACGCGCCCAAGCGAAGCGACGCTGGCGGACGAAGCGAGGCGGCCCTAGATTGCCGCGCATGATCAAGTCCCTCGCGCTTCCGCTTCTCGCCCTCGCCGTGCTGGCGAGCCCCGCCACCGCCGCCCCGCAGGCGCCCCGCGTGCCCGTCGCGACGGTGAACGACCTGCCGCAGCCGCTGCCCTTCCCCTATGACGAGCAGGCCGATGCGCAGGCCGTCGTCGCCAAGGCACGCGCGCAGGCGAAGCGCGAGCACAAGCGGCTGCTGATCGATCTGGGCGGCAATTGGTGCCTCGATTGCCGGGTGCTGGCCGGCATCATGGAGCTGCCCGCGCTCCAGCCGTTCATCGCCAGGCATTTCGTGGTCGCCAAGGTGGATATCGGCCGCTTCGACAAGAATGGCGCGATCGCCGGCCATTACGGCATCGCCGGGCGGCTGGATGGCGTGCCGGCGATCCTCGCGGTCGATCCCGTGCACGACCGGCTGCTCAACCGCGACAAGCTGTTCGCGCTCGCCGATGCGCGCCACATGACTCCGCAGGGGCTGGCCGACTGGCTGGCACAGTGGGCGGCCTGACGCGGCTCAGCGGCCGGGATTGAGGATGATCGACGGACCGTCATTCTCGCCGCGCTTGAGCAGGCGGACCTTGCGGCGCGCGAAATCCACCGAGACCCGGTCGAAGCCCTGCAAGATGTCCATGCCCAGCAGCATCGCCGGCTTGTTGGAGAGGCCGAAGCGATCGAAGGCGTGGGCGTCGTCGAAGGCGATCACGACATTCTGCATATGGAATGCGCCGAGCCTCAGATCGCTGATGGGCGCGTAGGAGGCCATGATCTTGCGGCCGGTCACATCGGTGATCGGCAGCAATTCGGGGGCCGCGCGCTTGCGCCGCACCAGCTTGTCGCGCAGCGCCAGGTTGCCCAGCGTCACCATGCTGCCGGTATCGACGATCGCATAGATTTTCTGCCCGGCGGCGTCGGCATCGGCGAGCACGAGCTGCCCGAAGCGGCTGCGCGCCGTCACGACGATCTCGCCGGCCGCCGCCGCGGGGGTGAATTTATCGGCCGGTTCGACCGACATGGCGTGGCGAATGAGGTCGATCACCACCTTCTTGCCCTTGAGCGTGTCGATGCCGAGGATGCCGAGGCCGCCGAGATTGGCCTCCTCCAGCACCGGCGCCACGATCTCCTTGGCGGGCAGCGCACCCACATAGAGCGAATCGATATGGACGGCGGGCACGTCGCTCTCGCCGCCGACGCTGTGCAGCGGCACGGTGCCGGCCGATGGCAGGCCGAGCTGCGCCGCCAGCGTGCTGGAGATGACGGTGCGGGTGGCGCCGCTGTCGACAATGAAGCGGAACGGTCCCTTGCCGTTGATCAGCACCGGCACCGTCATGCGCGTATCGACCTCGCGCAGCTTGACGGCGGTGCTGGCCGGCGCGCCCGGCACGGTGCTGGAATCGACCGGCAGCGGCGAGGGCAAGGCGGCGGGATCGAGCGCGGGCGGGGCCGGTGCGGCGGCGGGTGGCATCGATGCCGCCTGAAGCAGCGCCACCAATCCCAGAAACATCGTCGAAGCCACCACAGCATCCCCTCCTGCTGTTTTACAGGGATGCTACACCGGTTGGCGCCGCGATCAAGCGGCGCGGGGGGATTTGCCTTTGGCCTTCTCCCGCCTTCGCGGGAGGAGGAGGGGACCCGCGCGGAGCGTGGGGAGGATGAGGGCCTTCTTCCAAAGGCGTCGAGCATGAAACCAGGATCATATCCACCGAGTTGGCGCTCGATGCTGCGGTGCGCGCCGGTTTAGGAAGACCCTCACCCAACCCGCAGCCGGGTCAGCGGCGCGAGGGCTGTTGACCCGCTGATGCGCGCGCGAAAGGCGGCGGAAGGCTTAGCGGGATTGCTTTACCAAAGCCGACCGGCCGTCATTCATTCGGCGGCGAGCGCCTCGCCCGCCTCGCGCTCGGCCGCCTGGCGCGCCCACATCTCGGCGTAGAGGCCGTTCTTCGCCATCAGCCCGGCATGGGTGCCGCGCTCGACGACGCGGCCGGCCTCCAGCACCACGATCTGGTCGGCATCCACGATCGTCGAGAGGCGGTGGGCGATGGTGATCGTGGTGCGGCGCGCCGCGACGGCGCCGAGCGTATCGAGGATCTCGGCCTCGGTGCGGCTGTCGAGCGCGCTGGTCGCCTCGTCGAGGATCAGGATCGGCGGGTCCTTGAGCAGGGTGCGCGCGATCGCGACGCGCTGCTTCTCGCCGCCGGACAGCTTGAGGCCGCGCTCGCCAACCTCCGAATCATAGCCCTGCGGCAGAGCGTCGACGAGGCGGTCGATCGCGGCGCCCCGGGCGGCCGCCCGGATCTCCTCGGCCGCTGCGCCGGCGCGGCCATAGCCGATATTGTAGCCGATCGTGTCGTTGAACAGCACCGTATCCTGCGGGACGATGCCGATGGCGGCGCGCAGCGACTGCTGGGTGACGTGGGCGATATCCTGCCCGTCGATGGTGATGCGGCCGCCGCTGAGATCGTAGAAGCGATAGAGCAATCGCGCGATGGTGGACTTGCCCGCGCCCGAGGGGCCGACGATGGCCAGCGTGCTGCCGGCCGGCACGTCGATGTCGATGCCCTTCAGGATCGGCCGCTCGCCCTCATAGGCGAAGCGCACGTCCTCGAAGCGGACATGGCCACCGGCCACGGCCAGCGGCGTCGCATCGGGCGCGTCCACCACCTCGGCGGCGGTGTCGATCAGGTCGAACATGGCGCCCATGTCGATCAGCCCCTGCCGGATCGTGCGATAGACCATGCCCAGCATGTCGAGCGGGCGGAACAGCTGGGTCAGCTGCATCTGCACGAACGCCAGCTGCCCCGCGGTGAAGCGACCCTGGCTCCAGCCCCAGGCGACATAGCCGAGGCCGATGGCGAGCATCGCGTTGGTGATCAGCGCCTGCCCGATGTTGAGCCAGGCGAGCGAATTTTCCGAGCGCGTCGCCGCATCGGCATAAGCGATCATCGCGTTCTCGTAGCGGCGCGCCTCGCGCTCCTCGGCGTTGAAATACTTCACCGTCTCGAAGTTGAGCAGCGAATCCACCGCATGGGCGACGGCGCCGGTATCGAGGTCGTTCATCCGGGTGCGCAGCGCCGCGCGCCAGTCGGTCACGGCGCGGGTGAACCAGATGTAGGCACCCACCATCACCAGCGTCGCGGCCACCAGCACGATGCCGAACTTGGTGAGGAAGATGCCGAGCACGATGACCAGCTGCAGGACGGTCGGCGCGATGTTGAACAGCATGAAATAGAGCATCGTATCGATGCTCTTGGTGCCGCGCTCGACCACCTTGGTGACCGCGCCGGTGCGCCGCTGGAGATGGAAGCGCAGCGAGAGCTGGTGGAGATGGCGGAACACGGTGGCCGCCAGCCGGCGGGTCGCGTCCTGTCCCACCCGCTCGAACACGGCATTGCGCAGATTGTCGAACAAGGTCCCGGAGAAGCGGGCGGCGGCATAGCCGATCACCAGGATGATGATCAGCGACGCCGCGCTGGGCCTGGGATGGCCGCCCATGCCGTCGATCGCCGCCTGGAAGGCGAAGGGCGCGCCGAAGAACTGGACCAGTGTCGAGACGACGACCAGCAGCAGCGACACGACGACACGCAGCCGCAGCATCGGATCGCCGGCGGGCCAGAGATAGGGCAGGAAACGGCGGAGCAAGGCGAAGCCGGCCTCCCGGCTCACCTGGGTCCCGCCCGGCAGATCGGGTGGCATGGGCCGCAACATAGGTGCGATGCGCGCTTTGGCCAATGGCGATGGGCTGACCAATCTCACCCAATAGCCGTCGCTCCTGCGGGGGCAGGCGCCCATCTCCTCGCCGGTCCGCGAACATGGCGGTTCAGGCGATGGGCCCTTGCCTCCGCAGGGGCGACGAGATGGTGGATATTGTGCTGAAACTTGGCGCTTTGTCCCGCACTCCGGCAAAATTTCTCCAGCAAGCAAAGGGTGTCGCCGGAGACATCCCCGAAATCCGCCATTTCCTGAACTTGGCACGCCCCCTGCAATCGACAGGGCATCCCGCCGACCACCGGCGGATCTGGAAAAATCGGAGATTATCGATGTTCGCCTTCAACCTCTCGTCGGTCCGCGAAGCTCTCGTCTCGGCCGCCGGCGCGATGCTGTGCTCGGCCGTTCTGGTCGCCGCCGCCGTCCTGCCCGCGCAGGGGGCCAGCGCCGCGCTGTTCCATCTCTGACGCCCGCGCAACGGAGACCCGCCATGTCCAACCGCTTCGTGATCGACCGCCGCCGGGGCCTGTGGCTCGGCGTCTGCCAGGGTTTCGCCGACTGGTCCGGCACCGATGCCGGCCTCGTGCGCGTCGCGCTCGTGCTGCTGACCGTCCTCGGCCTCGGCCTGCCGGGCATCGTCGCCTATGGTCTGATCGGCTGGCTGGCGGGCACGCGCTGAGCGCCCCCTTGCCACGGCCTGTCCGCCCGCCGACATTGTCCGGATGGACGAAGCGCGGGCGATCATCGAGCGACTGAAGCTCGAACCTCATCCCGAAGGCGGCTGGTATCGCGAGACCTGGCGGGCGGATGCCGAGCCCGGCGGCCGTGCGACCGGAACCGCGATCCACTTCCTGCTCGAAGCGGGCCAGCGCTCGCACTGGCACAGGGTCGATGCGGCGGAGCTGTGGCTGTGGCATGCCGGTGCGCCGCTGCGCCTGCTCACCGCGCCGGACGAGGCCGGGCCGATCGCGGACCGGGCGCTGGGCGGTGACGTGCTGGCCGGCCAGCATCCCCAGCTACTGGTCCCGCCGCACCACTGGCAGGCCACCGGGGCGATGGGCGGCTGGGCGCTGGTCTCCTGCATCGTCTCGCCGGGCTTCGACTTTTCCGGCTTCACGCTCGCGCCGCCCGGCTGGGCACCCGCCGCATGACCGACGCCATCGCCGACGTGCCGCGCGTCCGCGCCCTGTTGATCGAAGCGGCGCGTGCCGGGGAATCCATCAGCTATTCGGCCGCGCTGGCGCAGCTCGGCCACCGCTTCACCCGCCCCAAGATGCGTGCCCTGTGCAAGACGCTCGATGTGATCGACGAGGCCGGCCGCGTTTCGGGCGAACCCGAGCTGGCGGTGCTCGTCGTGCGCGAATCCGATGGGTTGCCGGGGCAGGGCTGGTGGGTCGGCGGTGCGGCCTTCCTGCGCGATTATGACGGACCCTGGGAGGGGCCCAAGGCGCGGGCGTTCGTGGATGAATTGCAGGGCGAGGCCTTCGCCTACTGGCGGGATCGCTGAGCGCGCTTGCATCCGGCCCGATGCTTGTTGTACGATCGTGCAGCAACTTGGAGGGCGGGAATGGCCGAGCCTGCGACCCACATCGCGAACGATCCGGACGAAGGCTGGAGCCTGCCCGCCTGGACCTATGCCGATCCCGAATTCTTCGAGGCCGAGGTCGCCCGCGTCATCCGCCCGTCCTGGCAGGTGGTCTGCCATGTCAGCGACGTGCCCCATGCAGGCGATTTCCACACGCTCGATTATGTCGGCGAGAGCGTGGTGGTGGTGCGGGACAAAGACGGCGCGCTCAACGCCTTCACCAACGTCTGCCGGCATCGCGGCGCGCGGCTGCTCGATGGCCCCTCGGGCTGCGCGAAGAAGCTGGTCTGCCCCTATCACGCCTGGACCTACGATCTCGACGGCCGCCTGACCGGCGTGCCGATGCGCGAGACCTACGCGCTCGACATGGCCGACCACGGCCTGGCGCGCGTCGATCTGGAGGTGTGGCGCGGCTTCGTCTTCGTGCGGCTGGAGGATGATGGCGGGCCGTCGGTCGCGCGGATGATGGCGCCCTACGAGGCGGAGGTGGCGCCTTACCGCTTCGAGGACCTGCGCGCCTTCGGCCGGGTGACGTTGCGCCCGCGCCGAGTGAACTGGAAGAATGTCGGCGACAATTATTCGGACGGCCTGCACATCGCGGTGGCGCATCCCGGGCTCAAGCGGCTGATGGGCCATGGCTATGGCGTCGAGGCCAGCGCCCATGTCGACAAGATGTGGGGCCCGATCGTCGAGCGCCCTTCCGCCAACCCGTCCGAGCGCGCCTACCAGCATTTCCTGCCGGAGGTGCCGCATCTGCCAGCCGACCGGCAGCGGCTGTGGACCTATTTCAAGCTGTGGCCCAACATCGCCTTCGACATCTATCCCGACCAGGTCGATTTCATGCAGTGGCTGCCGGTCTCGCCTACCGAATGCCTGATCCGCGAGATCGCTTATTGCCTGCCCGACGATCGCAGGGAGATGAAGGCGGCGCGCTATTGCAACTGGCGGATCAACCGGCAGGTCAATGCCGAGGATACGGTGCTGATCGAGCGCGTGCAGGACGGCATGGCCTCGCGGAGCTTCACCGTCGGCCCGCTGTCCGAGCAGGAGGTCGCGCTGCGCAATTTCTGCCGCAAGATCCGCCACGCCATCCCCGAGGCGCGCCAGCACCGCGCGCCGCCGCCGGGGTGGAGCCGGAGGCCGCATGGCGTCTGAGAGGACTTTTCATTCCGTTCGGGCTGAGCTTGTCGAAGCCCTGTCCTTCTTTCGCCGCGCGGAAGGGAAGAACGGCACTTCGACAAGCTCAGTGCGAACGGGAGGGATTTGACCTTGGGCAACAAGCGCTACGACGCGGTGATCATCGGCGGTGGCCATAACGGCCTCGTCTGCGCCTACTATCTCGCACGGGCCGGCAAGTCGGTGCGGGTGCTCGAGCGGCGCGCCATCGTCGGCGGCGCGGCGGTGACCGAGGAATTCCATCCCGGCTTCCGCAATTCGGTGGCGAGCTACACGGTCAGCCTGCTCCAGCCCAAGGTGATCCGCGACATGAAGCTCGCCGAGCGGGGATTGCGCATCGTCGAGCGGCCGATCTCCAACTTCCTGCCGCAGGATGACGGGCGCTACCTCAAATTGGGCGGCGGGCTGGAGCGGACGCAGGCGGAATTCCGCAAATTCTCCCATCGCGACGCGGAGACGCTGCCGGCTTATTACGAGACGCTGGAGACGGTGGCGGACGTGCTGCGCGATCTCGCGCTCAAATCCCCGCCCAATGTCGGCGACGGCATCGGCATGCTGATCGCGGCGGCGAAGCAGGGCCGGGGTCTCTCGAAGCTCAGCCTCGCCCAGCAGCGCGACGTGCTCGATCTCTTCACCAAGTCCGCCCGCACCTTTCTCGACGGCTGGTTCGAGAGCGAGGCGGTGAAGGCCGCCTTCGGCTTCGACGCGGTGGTCGGCAACTTCGCGTCGCCCGACACGCCGGGATCGGCCTATGTGCTGCTCCACCACGTGTTCGGCGAGGTGAACGGCAAGAAGGGGGCGTGGGGCCACGCCATCGGCGGCATGGGCGCGATCACCCAGGCGATGCGCCAGGCCTGCGAGGAGGCCGGGGTCGAGATCAGCATCGATGCGCCGGTGGAGCAGGTGATGGTGGATGGCGAGCGCGCCGTCGGCGTTCGGCTCGAAGGCGGGGCGGAGGTGTTCGGCCAGGCGATCGTCTCCAATGTCGGCCCGCGCCTGCTCTATGACCGATTGATCGCCGCGGCCGATCTGGCGCCCGAATTCCGCCGCCGGGTGAAGGGCTTCAAGGTCGGCTCGGGCACCTTCCGGATGAACGTCGCGCTGAGCGAGTTGCCGCGCTTCACCTGCCTGCCGGAGCCGGGCGAGCATCACCAGTCCGGCATCATCATCGCGCCGACGCTCGATTACATGGACCGCGCCTATACCGATGCCAAGCAGGGCGGCATGTCCAGCGCGCCGATCGTCGAGATGCTGATCCCCTCGACGGTGGACGACAGCCTCGCGCCGGCCGGCCAGCATGTCGCCAGCCTGTTCTGCCAGCAATTCGCCCCGGAACTGCCCGATGGCCGCTCGTGGGACGATGCGCGCGACGAAGCCGCCGACCTGATCATCGATACGGTGGAAAAGTGGGCGCCGGGCTTCAAGGCCTCGGTGATCGCCCGCCAGATCCATTCGCCGCTCGATCTGGAGCGCAAGTTCGGGCTGGCCGGTGGCGATATCATGCACGGCAATATGAGCCTCGACCAGCTCTGGTCGGCACGGCCGATCCTGGGCCACGGCGCCTATCGCGGGCCGCTGAAGGGACTCTACATGTGCGGCGCGGGCACCCATCCGGGCGGCGGCGTGACCGGTGCGCCGGGCCATAATGCGGCGCGCGAGATCCTGGCCGACGGCGGATTCTGGCGAAGATTCCGCCGGGTCGCCTGAACGGCGGCTTTCGCGCGCGGTCACGCATCGTTCAAGCCGGCTCGCGCATTTCCTCCACCGCGGGGTCGAGGAGGAGTGCGACATGAACAGGAACTATGTTTTCGCGGCGGCGATGGCGATCGCGCTGGGCGCCACCGCGGCATCGGCGCAAGGCCATTGGGTGCCAGGCCACTGGGATTGGGCCGGCGGCCGGCCGGGCGATGCGCGGGCCTATGATCTGCGCGGGCCGGGCGCCCGGATGCTGTTCCCGGAATTGCGGGATACGCCGCGCGGGCGCGCCTTCGTGCTGCGCAATTTCGATGAGCGTCGGGATGGCTTCATCACCCCGCGTGAGGCCCGGGCCGCGAACCGCGCCTTCGCCGAGGCGGTGCCCGATCGCCGGGGCTTCGATTGGGCGGTCGTCGATAGCGGCCCGCCGTCGCCACCGCCTTACGTGTCGACCGGCCGGCCGATCCCCTGGGATCGCGGCGCGATGCGCGACTATCATTTCCGCGACACGCCGGAGGGCGCGCGCATGACGCTGCAGGAGGATGTGCTGTTCCAGACGGACAGCGCCGTGCTGCGCCCCCATGCGATCGACAAGCTGCAGGCGCTGGCGGGCTATCTGCGCGACAATGCGGGGGTCCGTGTCGCGATCGACGGCTATACCGATTCGCGCGGGTCGGACGCGCACAACCAGACTCTGTCCGAACGCCGCGCCGACAGCGTGCGCGACGCCTTCGACCAGATGGGCGTGACCGAGGCCCGCTTCCGCGTGCGCGGCCATGGCGAGAATGATCCGGTCGCGACCAACGATACGCCGGACGGTATGCGCCTCAACCGGCGCGTGGAGGTGACCTTGCTGGGGCGTCGCGCGCGCGAGTTCCAGTAAGTCCGGGCCTTATACGACATCGAATATACGACTCCGGACATACGACGCAGTTCGGTCTGAGCCTGTCGAAGCCCTGTCCTTCTCCACCCTTTCAGAAGAAGGACTGCCCTTCGACAAGCTCAGGGCGAACGGTGTCATGCTCAGCTCGGACCGTATCGCGCTCGGTCCGGACGGCGTCTGGCGTGCCGTAGTGCTTGACGCGCCATAGCCCCCAGGATCGGCGCCGCTCCGCCCGGACAGGAAGATCACCGCGATCGCGCCGGGAGACGGCTGGTCATGGCCGCGAGGGATAGACCGGCCCGCCCTCGCGATGAAGCGGAAATTCCCCGGTCTCCGTCGCTTGCCGGACATGGCTCCGAAACCGCATAGTCGCGTTTTCGTCACGAAGGCTTGCCTTCGCGGGCCAGGCTTGCCAACGCTGCGGCACGGGCCTTGCCCAGAGTGGAGACAACATGACCGGTTTTTCGGCGGAGCAGGCCGCATATCGCAAGCGTAAGGGCGCCCTCGGCCCCATGGCGATGTTCTTCCGCGGTTTCCTCAAGCATCCGGTGATGGTCGGGTCCATCATCCCGTCGTCCCGCGCGGTGATCGACCGGATGCTGGCGCCGATCGACTGGGCCAACACCAGGCTGATCGTCGAATACGGGCCGGGCGTCGGCACCTTCACGCGGCCGATCCTGGAGCGCCTCGCCCCCGACGCGACGCTGGTGGCGATCGATACCAACCCCGATTTCTGCGATTATCTCAAGCGCTCGATCCCGGATTCGCGCCTGCAGATCGTCAACGGATCGGCGGCCGACGTGAACGAGATCCTGAGTCAGCTCGGTTTCGACAAGGCCGATTATGCGATTTCGGGCCTGCCCTTCACCACCCTCCCGCCCGGCGTCGGCCCGGCCATCGCCAAGGCGACGGCGGAGGCGCTCACGCCCGGCGGCAGCTTCCTGGTCTACCAGTTCCGCCCCAAGGTCCGCTCGATCGTCGAGCCCTTCTTCGACCGTGTCGACCAGGCCTTCGAATTCTGGAACGTGCCGCCGGCGCAATTGTGGTGGTTCCACAAGGATTGATGCACGCCGGCCCCTCCCCGAAGGGAAGCGTCAGCTGATCTCCGGGCCCGGATTGCGGAAATTCAGGCGCCGCGTGACGGTATAGTCGACGAACGCGACGACGAAGTAGGCGAGCTTCCACTTCGCGCGCATCCACCAGCCGGCACGCTCGCGCAGCAGTTCGAGGCTCACCTCGCGCGACTGGCCGGTCTCGCCCTCGAAGTGGCGATGCAGGCGGTCCGCCAGCGCCTTGTCCTCGATGCGTAGCATGATCTCGCAATTGATGTAGAGGCTGCGCATGTCGAAATTGGCCGATCCGACATAGCTCACGTCGTCGGCGACGAAGAGCTTGGTGTGCAGCTTCTGCGGCTGATATTCCCAGATCTTCGCGTTGCGCTTGAGCAGGCGGACATAGCCGTTGCGCGCCGCCGCGATCGTCATCGTGTTGTCCGAATGCGCCGCCGAGATGATGCGCAGGGTGCCGCGCTGCGCCAGCCGGCCGATGCGGCGCAGCGTGCCGGGATTGGGCGCGAAATACGCGGCGATCACGTCCAGCCGGCGGCTCTTGCCGAGATCGCTCTTGAGCGCGCGCGCCCAGGGCGACAGCCGCTGGGTCGGGCCTCCGAACAGCCAGCGCAGATGCCCGTGTTTCTGGCTGTGACGCTTGAGGCCGCGCGTCAGCGTGCGCATCTTCGCCTTCGGGTCCTGCGCCCAGCCCAGCACCATGTCGAAATAGCCCGCGAGGTGCCGCGCCGCCGGCCCGTCCACCAGCATGCCGAGATCGCGCCAGTCCGTCTCGCTGGCGCCGAAATAGCCGGCGGCGACGTTGAAGCCGCCGATCAGCGCCTTGTCGCCATCGGCCAGCGCCAGCTTCTGGTGGTTGCGCAGAAGATAGCTGCGCCCGAAGCGCGGCAGGAACCGGCAGACCGAACCGCCGGCCGCGCGCAGCGGCTCGAAGAAACCGTCCGCCGTGCGCTCGCTGCCGAAGCCATCGACCAGCAGCGCGACCTTCACGCCCCGCTCCCGCGCCGCGACCAGGGCATCGCGCACCTGCACGCCCACCGGATCGTCCCAGAAGATATAATAAAGCAGGCGCAGCTCGGTGCCGGCCCCGCCGATCAGATCCAGCAGCGCCTTGAGCCGCAGCTCGCGATCGATCAGCAGGTGCAGGCGATTGCCGTCGACCTCGAACAGGTCGGGCGCGTCTTTCTCATGGGTCCGGGCGTCGGTGGCCATGCCCCCAGATGCTACACGCGCCGGGATGGTGGCAAGCCGCAGTGCTTTCATTGACAAAATGACGCGGGATCGCTACCTGCCCGCCTTCATCCTACATTCCGTCCCAGCATTTACGGAGCCCATATGGCGCGCGTCACCGTCGAGGATTGCGTCGACAAGGTCCCCAACCGTTTCGATCTGGTGCTGCTCGCCGCGCACCGTGCCCGCCAGATTTCGGGCGGCGCCGAGCTGACCATCGATCGCGACCGCGACAAAAACCCGGTCGTCGCGCTGCGCGAGATCGCGGACGAGACGGTCACGCCGAGCCATCTCTCCGATTCGGCCATCTCCAATCTGCAACGCGTGCAGATCGACGAGGATGACGCGGTGGACGAGATGGGCTCGCTGGCCCAGTCGGCCGAGGCGCTGCGCCTCACCGCCGCCGCGCCGGCCCGCAACCAGAATGTCGGGCCTGACTACGAGTAAGCCTCAACACCGTTCGGGCTGAGGCCGTCGAAGCCTTGTTCTTCCTTCTTCGCTGAGACCGAAGATCAAGGATGGCCCCTTTCGACTGCCTGCCAAGGCGGGCGCTCAGGACAGGCTTCGACAGGCTCAGTGCGAACGGGATAGGCTTGGGTTCAGCCGGCCGCGGCGACGCGGCCGGTCTCCGATGCCCGGGTATCGGATGGCGCGTCCGGCGCCTCGTCCTGCTCCAGCACCACCCATTTGACGTCGTGCAGGCCCAGCCTGCGGCCGTCGGCGGCAAGCACGCCGACCTCCTGCACCGGCAGTCCGTCGCGCTTGTCGACGAGTCGGGTGTTGGCGGGCTGGCAGGATGTCCAGCGCGCGCCCCACTGGCGCAGCGCCACCAGCACCGGCATCAGCGCCTCGCCCTTCTCGGTCAGGCGATATTCCACCTTGCGCTTGTCGTCGGTGCAGGGGCAACGCTCCATCATGCCATGCGCCACCAGCCGCGACAGCCGGTTCGCCAGGATGTTGCGCGCGATGCCGAGCGTCGACTGGAACTGCTCGAAATGGCCCAGGCCATTGAAGGCACCGCGCAGGATCATGAACGACCACCGCTCGCCCACCACCTCCAGGGCCGCGGTGAGGCTGCAGCCGGTCACGATCCGGCGAATGACGTCGCTGTCCTCCAAAATCGCTCTCCTCCGTCGCCATAGATAGGGCGAGTCGGGTAAAAACCCAAATGTCGTCGCGCCGGTGCCACTGGCGCGAAGAAAAAGCGCGAGGCGCCGGCCTTCGCGGTTGCCTTGCGGCCCATAAAACCCACATCATGCGCGGGTGCTGAGGCAATATGAACTCGTCGAGCGGGTGCGCCGCTATGATCCCGAGGCGGACGAGGAGCTGATCAACCGCGCCTACGTCTTTTCGATGCAGGCGCATGGCAGCCAGAAGCGGGCGTCGGGCGATCCCTATTACAGCCATCCGATCGAAGTGGCCGGCATCCTGACCGACCTGCGCCTCGACGACGAGACGATCGCCACCGCCATTCTGCACGACACGATCGAGGATACGGTCGCGACGCCCGAGCAGATCGAGAAACTGTTCGGCCCGAACGTGGCGCGCATGGTCGACGGCGTCACCAAGCTCTCCAAGATCGAGGCGCAATCGGAGAATGAGCGGGCGGCGGAGAATCTCCGCAAGTTCCTGCTCGCCATGTCCGACGACATCCGCGTGCTGCTGGTGAAGCTGGCCGACCGGCTGCACAACATGCGCACGCTCCATTACATCCCGAGCGAGGCCAAGCGCCGCCGCATCGCCAAGGAGACGATGGACATCTACGCGCCGCTCGCCGAGCGCGTGGGCATGTACGAGTTCATGAAGGAGATGCAGACGCTCGCCTTCCAGCAGCTCGAGCCCGAAGCCTATGAATCGATCACCCGCCGGCTGGACCAACTGAAGGAGGGCGGCGGGGACCGCATCGCCCGCATCGCATCGGGCCTCACGCTGCTGCTCGGCCGCCACGGCATCCAGGCCGAGGTGACGGGGCGCGAAAAGCATCCTTATTCGATCTGGCGCAAGATGACCGAGCGCCACATCAGCTTCGAGCAGCTGTCCGACGTGATGGCCTTCCGCGTCGTCGTTGCGGATACCGAGCAATGCTATCGCGCGCTGGGCCTCGTCCACGAACGCTGGCCGATGGTGCCGGGGCGCTTCAAGGATTATATCTCGACGCCCAAGCGCAACGGCTATCGTTCGCTGCACACCAGCGTGATCCACAACGAGAAGGTGCGGATCGAAATCCAGATCCGCTCCGAGGCGATGCACGCGCAGGCCGAATATGGCTATGCCGCGCACTGGGCCTACAAGCAGGGCACCGCCGCCGACGTGGGCGGCACCAAGGTGAGCTGGATCCGCGATCTCGTCGAGATCCTCGACCATGCCGACAGCCCCGAGGAGCTGCTCGAACATACCCGCATGGCGATGTATCAGGATCGCATCTTTGCCTTCACCCCCAATGGCGAGCTGATCCAGCTGCCCAAGGGATCGACCCCGATCGATTTCGCCTATGCCGTCCACACCGATCTCGGCAACCAGGCGGTGGGCGCCAAGGTGAACGGCCGGCTGGTGCCGCTGCGCACGCCGATCCAGAATGGCGACCAGGTGCAGATCCTGAAATCCGCCGCGCAGAAGCCGCAGCCCGAATGGATGAACTTCGTCGTCACCGGCAAGGCCAAGGCGACGCTGCGCCGCTTCGTCCGCCAGAAGGAGCGCGAGGAGATGATCGCGCTCGGCCGGAAGTTCTACGAGGAGATCGTGTCCGGCCTGCCCGCGCCGCTCAAGCCCGATGCGCTGGCGCAGGCGGTGAAGCGGCTGCATCTCGGCGACGAGAATGCGTTGATGGAGGCGATCGCGCGCCGCACGATCGACGATGCCGCGGTGGCCGAGGCATTGATGCCGGGGGCCGATGCCGGATCGCGGCCGGTGCCGCAGCGCGACAAGGTCTCGATCAAGGGCCTCACGCCGGGCGTCGCCTTCCGGCTGGCGGATTGCTGCCATCCGGTGCCGGGCGATCGCATCGTTGGGCTGCGCCGGCCCGATGCGCCGGTGGAGGTGCACGCCATCGATTGCCCGACGCTCGCCGCCGGGCCGGAGGATGCCGACTGGGTCGATCTCGCCTGGGGCGACAAATCGGACGGCGGCACGGCGCGGCTCTCAGTGATCCTGCGCAACGAGCCCGGTTCGCTCGGCGTGATGGCCGGCATCCTCGGCGCGCATGCCGCGAACATCCTCAACCTGTCGCTGATCCACCGCGATTCGAGCTTCCACACCTTCCAGATCGATCTGGAGGTGCACGATCTCGCCCACCTGATGCGCATCCTGGCCGCGCTCCGCGCCACCGACGCGGTGAGCCAGGCCGAGCGGCTGCGGATCGGCGAAGAGGAACGCTGGGAGGCGGCGTGACACTTCTAGCCCTCTCCCGCCTTCGCGGGAGAGGGCCGCTCAATCCGGTATCGGCCGCGCGTCCGTCACCGCCTCCAGCGGGATCGTGCCGTAGACATGCGGGAAGAGCTGGCCGCCCCGCGAGGGCTCCCACACCACGCTGTCGCCGAGCTGGTCGAGATCGACCTCGGCCAGCACCAGATCGTGCAGCCCCTCGAAATGCTTGGCGTGCGTCTCCGCGACCTGCTCGGCGGCGGAGAGGTGGATATAGCCATCCTCGATATCGATCGGCGCGCCGGCGAACGTGCCTTTGTCCTGCCAGCCTGCCCACTGGCCCGCCGTCAGGATCTTGTACGCTTTCGTCATGCCAGAAACCTGATCATGGATGCAGATGCCCCGTCTCGCAGCACGGCCCTTGCTCGAGCTGGAGAGTCACATGGCGAACCGAGAAGCGCTCGTCCAGCATCCGGATCAAAGCCACGCGAACGCCTTCGGGTTCCACATCCTCGACCAGTTCGACATGCGCCGTGAGGCTGGCATCGTCCCCGGCCAGCGACCACAGGTGCAGATCGTGCACGCCGCCGACGCCGTGCGCGCCCGCGAGCGCCTCGCGCACCTCGGTGAGGGACAGCCGCGCGGGAACGCCTTCCAGCAGGATCTGCGTGGTGTCGCGCAACAGCGCCCAGGTGCGCGGCAACACCCAGAGCGCGATGCCGATGCCGATCAGCGGATCGAGCCATTGCAGCCCCGTCATCCAGATCGCGCCGGCGGCGAGGATGACGGCGAGCGATCCCAGCGCGTCGGCCATCACCTCCAGATAGGCGCCCTTCACCGCCATCGAATGGCCCCGTCCGCCCGACAGCACCGCCATCGCGGCGATGTTGGCGACGAGGCCCAGCCCCGCCACCGCCATCATCCCCAGCGAGGCGACCGGCACGGGATCGAAGAAGCGGCGGATGCCTTCCACCAGCACGAAGCCGCCGACGATGAACAGCAGCACGGCGTTGAAGGCGGCGGCGAGGATTTCGAAGCGGCGATAGCCGAACGAGCGCTTGTCGTCGGCCGGGCGCTTGGCGATGGCGAGCGCGGCCAGCGCGATGGCGAGGCCCGCCGCATCGGTGAACATGTGCGCCGCGTCGGACAGCAAGGCGAGGCTGCCGAACCACCAGGCGCCGAACAGCTCCGCGCCGAGCACCGACAGGTTCAGCGCGAGCGCGATGGCGATGCGATTGGCGCTGGCGCCGGCCGCATGATCGTGGTGCCCGCCGGGGCCGTGGTGGTGATGGCCGTGCCCGTGATGATCGTGGCCGTCGTGATGGCCGTGGTCGTGCCCGTGATGATCGTGGCCGTGATCATGGTCGTGCGTGTGCGCGTTCATGGCCACCCCCTTAGCGCAAAAGCCGGGCAAGGGGCATTACAAGCCCTCCATCCCGAGCGCCTTTCCCCTTCCCTCGCGGAAAGCGCATCGGGTGAGCCGCCTGACCGCCAGTCCCATCGTCATCCCGGCGGAGGCCGGGATCCACTCACGCAGCGTTTGCCGCATCGCCACGGCGCGGCCGCAACGCGACGCCGAGCCATCCTTGCTGCATCCGATGGATCCCGGCCTTCGTCAGGATGACGGCAAACCCGGCCACGGGCTCACACGATCGCGTCCATCGCGGCCAGCATCGCCGATCCGCCTCTTTCCGCATCGTCCGCGCCGTGGCGCATGAAGGCGAACAGCTCGCGCCCCGTGCCGAGCGCCGGCGGAGGCGCGTCGGCGACCTGGCGGGCCTCCCACTCGTCGAAATCGACCAGTGCTTCGAGCGCCCCGTCATGGCCGCACAGACGCACCACGTCGCCGTCGCGCAGCTTGCCGAGCGGGCCGCCGCCCAGCACCTCGGGCGAGACGTGGATCGCCGCCGGCACCTTGCCCGATGCGCCGGACATGCGCCCGTCGGTGACCAGCGCCACCTTGAACCCCTTGTCCTGCAGAACGCCGAGCGGCGGGGTGAGCTTGTGCAGTTCCGGCATGCCGTTGGCGCGCGGCCCCTGGAAGCGCACCACCACGATCACGTCGCGATCCAGCTCTCCGGCCTTGAAGGCGGCCAGCACCTCGCTCTGGTCCGAGAAGACGCGCGCCGGCGCCTCGATCGTCCAGCGCGAGGGATCGACCGCGCTCGTCTTGAAGATGGCGCGGCCGAGATTGCCCTTCACCAGCCGCATCCCGCCATCGGGCAGGAAGGGATCGGAGACCGGGCGGACCATATTGGCATCCAGCGGCTCGGCGGGGGAGGGCTCCCACTCCAGATCCTCGCCGTCGAGGCGCGGATCGGCGGTGTAGTCGGCGAAACCGCCCTTCGCGATCGTCAGGATGTCGCCGTGGAGCAGGCCATGTTCCAGCAACGTCTTCGTGATGAAGGCGAGGCCGCCGGCCGCCTGGAAATGGTTCACGTCGCCCGAACCGTTGGGATAGACGCGCGCCAGCAGCGGCACGATCGCGGACAGGCGGTCGATATCCTCCCAGTCGATCACGATGCCGGCGGCGCGCGCGATGGCGGGCAGGTGGATGGCATGGTTGGTCGATCCGCCGGTGGCGAGCAGGCCGATCGCGGCGTTCACCACCGCCTTCTCGTCCACCACCTTGCCCAGCGGGCGATAGTCGCCGCCGTCCCAGCCGATCTCCGCGACGCGGTGGACGGCGGCGCGGGTCAGCGCCTGGCGCAGCTTGGTGCCCGGATTGACGAAGGCGGACTGGGGCACGTGCAGCCCCATCATCTCCATCATCATCTGGTTGCTGTTGGCGGTGCCGTAGAAGGTGCAGGTGCCGGCACCGTGATAGGAGGCCGCCTCGCTCTCCAGCAGCTCGTCGCGCGAGCATTTGCCCTCCGCATAAAGCTGGCGGATGCGCTGCTTCTCCTTGTTGGCGAGGCCGGACGGCATCGGGCCTGCGGGAATGAGCAGCATCGGCAGGTGGCCGAAGCGCAGCGCGCCGATCAGCAGGCCCGGCACGATCTTGTCGCAGATGCCGAGCAGCGCCGCGCCCTCGAACATGCCGTGGCTGAGCCCGATCGCGGCAGACAGCGCGATGGTGTCGCGGCTGAACAGCGACAGCTCCATGCCGGCATAGCCCTGCGTCACGCCGTCGCACATCGCCGGCACGCCGCCCGCCACCTGCGCCGTCGCGCCCACCTCGCGCGCCCAGAGCTTCATCTGTTCGGGATAGCGATAGTAAGGCTGATGCGCCGAGAGCATGTCGTTATAGGCGGTAACGATGCCGATGTTCATCGCCGTCCCGGCGCGGATCGCCGGCTTGTCCTCCCCCGCCGCCGCGAAGCCGTGCGCGAGATTGGCGCACCCCAGCCGCGAGCGATCGACACCGGCGTCGCGCTGCCGCCCGATCAGGTCGAGATAGCGGTCGCGGGTTGGCTTCGATCGCTCGACGATGCGCTGGGTGACGGCGCGGACGATGGGGTGGAGGTCGGTCATGTCACCTCTTCCATGCTCCGGCGCGGGCCGGGGCGTTGGCGGTTGGAACGGTGTTCGCATCCCGTGCCCCGCTCGCGACGAGGCACGGGTCCGGGATCACGCCTTGCGCCAGTGGATGTCGATCGACTGTTCGGCGTCGGCGAGGACGCGGCCGATCGGCCATTCGGAACGGGCGCCTTCCTCCAGCGCCTCTTCGAGCACGCGCTTCTTCTCGTCGCCGTCGATGGTGACGAGGATCGAGCGCGCCGAGAGGATCGCCGCACGGGTGAGCGTCACGCGCGCGACGGGCGCCTCCGGCGGCAGCGGATCGGGGGTGAGGCCGATCGCGCGCTTCTTGGACGACAGCGCCTCGTCATAATCCGGGCCGTGGAAGATCGAGGCGGTATGGCCGTTGGTGCCCATCCCGAGCCAGACGACGTCCGGCGGCCACTTCAGATCGGCGAGCCGCGCGTCCGCCGCCTCGCCGGCCTGCTTGACGCCCAGCTTGCCGGCGGTGAGCGGCACGACGCGCGCGCCCAGCGGCATGAAGTTGCGGGCCAGCAGGTTGGCGTTGCTCAGCGGATCGGTGACGTCGACCAGCCGGTCGTCGCCCGGCACGATCGTCACCTTCTTCCAGGGGAATTTCTGCGCCTTCAGCCGCTCGAACACCGGAATCGGCGATTTGCCGCCCGGCAGCACGAGCAGGCACTCGTTGCGGGCGTCGATCGCGCTCTCGATGATGAAGCCGATATCGCCGGCCAGCTGCTCGGCCAGCTCGTCGGCATTCTCATAATCCCACCATTCGGCCTCAATCATTCCAGTGCACTCCATCGCGTTCCGTCAGCGCAATCGCGGCAGACGGTCCCCAGGTTCCCGCCGAATAGAGACGGGGTGTGACGTTCGCCGCTTCCCAGCCGTCACGGATCGCATCGATCCATTCCCACTGCGCCTCCACCTCGTCGCGGCGGACGAACAAAGTGGGGTCGCCCTCGATCAGATCGAGCAGCAGCCGCTCATAGGCGATGCGGCGGCGGAAGCCGGCGAAGGCGGTTGTGAGCGAGAGATCCAGCGGCACCTCCCGCAGGCGGATACCGTCGCGATCCAGCCCCGGCTCCTTCGCCATCACCAGCAGGCGGATATTCTCCTCCGGCTGGAGGCGGATCAGCAGCCGGTTCGATTGCAGCACCGCGCCGCGCCCGGCGAAGATCGAATGCGGCACCTCGCGGAACTGGATGACGATCTCGCTGTGGCGGTTGGGCAGGCGCTTGCCGGTGCGCAGGTAGAAGGGCACGCCGTGCCAGCGCCAATTGTCGACATGCGCCTTCACCGCGACGAAGGTCTCGGTGTTGGACGGCTGGCCGAGCTCGTCGACATAGCCGGGCACCGCCTTCCCGCCGACCGCGCCCTCGGTATATTGGCCGCGCACCGTATCGGTGGGCGCCGTCGCGCGATCGATCCGGCGAAGCGAGCGCAGCACCTTCACCTTCTCGTCGCGCACCGAGCGCGGGCCGAAGCGGGCAGGGGCCTCCATCGCCACCAGAGCGAGCAGCTGGAGCATGTGATTCTGCAGCATGTCGCGCAGCGCGCCGACGCCGTCATAATAAGAGACGCGGCCTTCCAGCCCCACCGTCTCGGAGACGGTGATCTGGACATGCTCGATATTCTCGGCGTTCCACAGCGGCTCGAACATGCGGTTGCCGAAGCGCAGCGCGAGCAGATTCTGCACCGTCTCCTTGCCGAGATAATGGTCGATGCGGAAGGTCTGGCTCTCCGCATAGGCGGCCGCCACCGCATCGTTGATCACCGCCGAGGAGGCGAGATCGTGGCCCAGCGGCTTTTCGAGGCCGATGCGGCAATGGGGGCCGTCGAGACCCGCTTTCTGCAGGCCCGCGATGGTCGATCCGAACAGCGAGGGGGCGGTGGAGAGATAGATGGCGGTATGCTGGTCGCGATCCGGCCCCATCGCGCCCGAGAGCGCCGAGAAGCTTTCCGGCTTCGACGCATCGAGCGGCACGTAGCGCAGGCGATCGAGGAAGGACGGGATCGCATCGGGCACCCGCGCCTCGGGCGAGAGGAACTTGTCGAGCGCCTCGGCCGCGACGTTGCGGAAGGCTTCGTCGTCCAGCTCGGAGCGGGCGGTGCCGATGATCTTGAGGTCCGGCCCGACCAGCTTCTCGGCATGGAGCGAGAAGAGCGAGGGGAGCAGCATGCGCTGCGACAGATCGCCGGTGGCGCCGAACAGCAGCAGGCGTTGCGCCGGCAGCACGGCGGAGGGCGGGGTACGGGCGAAAGCGTCGGTCATTCGGGCTCCCTCGACGCGGCTTCTGGCGAGCGCGGCTCCCCTTTGGCGCAACGCCACGCAAAAGGCCAGATGTCCAGCGCTGTCTTTCTGCGTTCTTCCGTTCGGGCTGAGCTTGTCGAAGCCCTGTCCTTCGTTTTCCGCGTTGAAAAAGAAGAAGGACAGCCCTTCGACAGGCTCAGGGCGAACGGAGCTTAGGGCCTCCGCGCCGCCGCCGTCGCCTCGCGCACCGCCTTGAACTCGGACCCCGCATTCCATGTCGGCCATGCGCGCGACCAGGCGAGTCGCTTGCCGAGATCGTAGAACAGATTCACGTCCGCCGCCGCTCCGGCAAGGTCCCAGTCCGCCGACCAGGTGTCGCAGGTCTGGTGGTAGCAATGCGCGGTATAGTCGGTGACCCACTGGTCGCCCGCCGCGCGGCCGCCCTTGACGAGATCGGCGCCGCCGCCGGCGCCCATCAGCAACAGGGTCGGCACGCCGCGCTTGGCCAGCGAGAAATGGTCCGCGCGGTAGAAGAGGCCGCGCTCGGGCTTGCTGTCCGGCGTGATGGTGCGGCCCTGAGTCGCGGCCACCGTGGCGAGATCCTTCTCCAGGCTGTCCTGCCCCGCGCCGATCAGCACCACATCCTTGGCCGCACCGGCGGTCTGGAGGATGTCGATGGTCAGCACGCCGACCGTCTTGGCCACCGGGAAGACCGGGTTCTGCGCATAATATTCGGAGCCGAGCAGCCCGCGCTCCTCCGCCGTCCAGAAGCCGAAGGCGATCGTGCGCTGCGGGGCGGGGCCGGCCTTGTACGCCTTGGCGAGGGCCAGCAGGGCGGCGACGCCGAGTCCGTCGTCGTTCGCGCCGGGGCGGATCGTGCGGCCCTGCGCATCGGGCGCGCCGACGCCATAGGCATCCCAGTGCGCGCCGAACATCACCGCCTCGTCCGGATGGGCCGTTCCGGGAATCTGCGCCAGCACATTGTGGCTCTCGATCCGCTCCGATTTGACCGGCATGTCGATGGTGAGGGTCGCCCCCTTCAGCTCGACCGGCCGGAAATCCGCCTGCCGCGCCTGCTTCTTGAGCGCATCCAGATCGAGACCGGCGGCCTTGAACATTTTCTCGGCGAAGGGCCGGGCGATCCAGCTCTGCAGCGCCACCGGCTGCGGCTGCCCCGCCGCGACCGGCAGCGCATAGGTGCCGCCGACGCTGTTGCCCGCGACGTTCCAGCCATAGCCGGCCGGCCCATCCTCATGGACGATCAGCGCCGCGATCGCGCCACGCCGCGCCGCTTCCTCATATTTGTAGGTCCAGCGGCCATAATAGGTCATCGCCCGGCCGCCGAACTTGCCCATCGCGCCATCGCCCGGCTGCGCTTCGAAATCGGGATCGTTGACGAGGAAGACGGCGACCTTGCCGTGCAGGTCGACGCCCTTGAAGTCGTCCCAGCCGCGTTCCGGCGCCGACACGCCGTAGCCGACGAACACCAGCGGCGCGTTCGCGATCTCCACCCGGTCGGTCGCGCGCGTGGTGCCCGGAGCGATGTCGGTGCCGACCACGGGCGCGAGATCGGTGCCGCCGACCGTCACGGAGAGCTTGGCCGGCGTACCCGCGACGTCGTGGATCATCGGCACCATCTGGGTCCATTGCCCGCCGGGGCCGGCCGGCCTGAGCCCCAGCGCCTTGAGACGCCCGACCAGATAGGCGATCGTCCTCGCCTCGCCCGGCGTGCCGGGCGCGCGGCCCTGATAGGGCTCCGAAGCGATGTCCTTCACCGTCGCGGAAAGCTCGGCCGGCGTCACCGGCGCGGGCGCCGCCGCGACAAGGAAGGGCAGGGCGGCGGCGGCGAGCAACACGGCCTTCACGTCACATCGCTCCGTAGGAGGCCATGATGTCGCGGCGCAGCGCCGCGCCGCTGTCCGGCCGGGCGTAGAACATGTGGCCGCCCGGATACATGTGGAGCTGCACGCGGTTCGGGCCGCCGTAGCTCGGCATCTGGTCGACGATCAGGCGCGAGGCGAAGAAGGGGCAGGAGAGATCGTCCCAGCCGTGGACGATGTTCACCGCCATCTTCGGATCGATCGCCACCGCGCGGCGCAGATCCCGCACCGGCGCATCGTTGTTCACCGAATCGCGATCCCAGTCGTTGCCGACCTGATCGGACAGCGCCTCGTAATGGCCATCGGCCTTCCAGCCGACCTGGTTGACCACGAAGTCGGACATGGCCGAGGTGGTCGGCGCCAGCAGCGCCTCCAGCAGCGGATCGTGGAAGCCTTGCGGATTGTTGTCCGCCGGGAAGGGATCGTAGGCGGTCACGTTGGAATCGTAGACCGAGCCGACCAGCCCCTGCGACTTGCGGATCTCGCGCAGATAGGTGGCGATGTCGACGCGCCCGTCCATGCGGCGGACCAGCGCCGGATCGAGCCCGGTCAGCTCCGCCACCTTGGCGGAGAGGCGATCCGTCGCCGCCTTGTCGCGCACGCCGGCCAGATAATCGGTGACGAACCCGGTGCGGACATATTGCTCGATCGGCCCGAGCGTCGCGTCGTCGAGCGGCTGATTCTCGCGCTCCAGATGCCCCGCCGCCATCGAGGGCAGGTTGATCATCCACGGCAGCGGCGACAGCGCATCGCCGTCCCCCGTCGCCGGCGGATCGAGATAGGGCGAGACCATGGTGATGCCCGACAGGCCGACGCCCAGCTTGGTCTGGAGATAATAAGCCAGGCGCGGCACGCGATAGCCGCCGTAGCTTTCGCCGACGAGATATTTGCGGCTGGTCATCCGGCCGTTCTGCTGCAGCCAGTCGTAGACCACCCGGCTCAGATAATGGATGTCCTCGTCCGCCTTGAAGAACAGCTTCTTGGCCTGGTCGGAATCGACGCGGCTGCGCGAAAAGCCCGTGCCGATCGGATCGATGAAGACGAGATCGGTGAAATCCAGCCAGCTGTTGGCATTGTCGTGCAGCACGGCGAGGTCGGACGGCGCATCGCCGTTGCGGCCGAACTCCACCCGTTTGGGGCCGATCGCGCCGAGATTGAGATAGACCGACGAGGCGCCCGGCCCGCCGTTGAACGCGAAGGTGACCGGCCGCGTCGGCCCACGGCCCGGCACGGTATAGGCGGTGTAGACGACCTCACCCGTCACCTTGCCCTTCTCGTCCCTGACCGGGATCGCGCCGACGGTCGCGACATAGTCGATCCGCTTGCCGCCGATGATCGCCGTCTGCCTGATCGACCTGGGCGCGGGGAAGGGGGTGAGCTCGCTGTCCGGCTTGGCCGAATCCTTCGCCGCCTCCTTGGCGTCGCCGCCTTTGTCCTTGTCGGCGGCGAAAGCGGGCGAACCCAGCGCCATGAGCACGGACACGCAGGAAACGAGCGGCAGGATACGCATCGATAGAAACCCCTTGGCAGGCGGCGCGTTTCGCGCCTTGCGAAGGGAGTGTCTTAGACCACGCATACAGCGACGTCGCAAGCGTATGTCTCCCGGCGCTCTTGTCACGCAAGCGTGAGAAGGATTACCATTACGGCAAGGCGCGAAAACGCGTTCGATCACAGGGAGGTTTGCTTTGCAAAGGACATATCGGGCGGCGATGGCCGCCATGCTGGCTTCGTGCGCGCTGGCCGCGCCGGCCATGGCCCGCGATTTCGATCGCGTCGTCGCCTTCGGCGATTCCTATGCCGATATCGGCAACGTCGTGGCGCTCGATCCCTCGCTCAAGGCGATCTACCCGACCGGGCGCTTCTCCGGCGGCACCAACTTCGTCGATACGCTCGCCACCCATTACGGCGTGCCGGAAGCGAATTTCGCCTTCGGCGGCGCGCAGGCGGGGTCGGCCAACATCTCCTCGCCCCTGCTGCCGGGCTTCGCGCAGGAGGTGCAGCTGTTCGACACGACGGCGCCGGGCAGCTTCTCCCCGAACGACCTCCTCGCCATGTCGGTGGGCGGCAACGATGCGCGTTCCTACCGCATCGGTGGCGGCACGCTCGCCGGCGTCGATGCCGCGACCAGCCAGACCGCGGCGGACGCGATCAGCGGCGTGCGCCAGCTGGTCGGCAAGGGCGCCCGGCACATCGTCTGGATCGCGGGCGATGCGGGCCAGCTGCCCGAAGCGATCGGCCAGCCCTCGGCGGCGGTCGGCACCGCGTTCAGCGGCGCCTACAATGCCAAGATGCAGGCGCTGCTCGCGCCGATCGCCAACAATGGCGTGCAGATCGCCTATGTCGACATCACCACGATCGGCAATGTCGTGCGCGCCGATCCGGGCCGCTTCGGCTTCAAGGACGTGACCAGCGCCTGCCCGCTCACCTGCCTCGGCAACAGCGCGCTGCAGAGCCAGTATTTCTTCTATGTCGACGGCATTCACCTGACCTCGGCCGCGTTCGACCTCGTCGGCCGCTACGCGATCAACCAGCTGGAGGCGCCCTACAGCTTCCGCGCCAATGGCGATCTGGTGAACAACGCCGCGCAGGATTTCGGCCGCACCATCACCGGGCGGCTCGATCTGGCGCGCGGCGGCAAGGGGCCGGACGGCTTTTCCTTCTATCTGCAAGGCACCGGCAACCGGGACCATTTCGATTTCGACGCGACCTCGGACGGTTATCGCACCCGCTCCTACGGCGCGACCGGCGGCGCGGAATGGAAGCAGGGCGGCCTGACCGCAGGCGCGATCTTCAGCTGGGCCAAGTCGCACGCCGACAGCAGCAGCGTGGCCGGCGACGACGCCCATGCCAAGAGCTACCAGCTCGGCGCCTATGCCGTGTACGACACCGGCAGCCTCTTCGCGCAGGCCTATGGCGGCTATGGCTGGCACCATGTCGATATCCACCGCACCGGCGTCGCCGATCCGCTGACCGCGAGCCCGCATGCCGACAGCATCGTCGCGGGCGGCCGGGCCGGCTGGCTGGTGCCGACCGGGCTCGGCCGGATCGGGCCGATCGCCGGCATCGCCTGGGCGCATGCCAGGCTGGACGGCTATACCGAAACGGGCGACGCTGCGGCGGCGTTGGTGGTCGGCAGCCAGAAGGTCGATACGGTGGTGGGATCGGCCGGCCTCGAATGGCGGCCCGATCTCGGCCCCGCCATCACCCCCTGGCTGCGCGCCACCGCCGAGAAGAGCGTCCACGGCGACAAGCGCGACGTGCTCTATGCGCCGGCGGACGCCGCCAGCGTGGTCAATCGCTTCGAAATCACCAGCGCCTCGAACAAGGCCTATGGCGACGTCGCGGGCGGCATTTCGGCCCGCCTCGGCGACCACATCGCGATCGAGGGCAGCGTCCACACCACCTTCTCGCGCGACGAGGGCAATGATTATGGCGGCTTCGCGGGGGTGAAATTCTCGCTTTGAAAGCAAGCGACGGGGCGTGACGGCGGCGGCGATCGCCTAGATAGGGCGCAGACATCAGGAGATTCACGATGACCCTGCACCGCAAGACGATCGCCTCGCCCGTCGGCACGCTGACGCTGGTCGCCTCCGACACCGGCCTGGTCGCCATCCTGTGGGAGGACGACGCACCGGACCGGGTGCGGCTCGGCGCGCTGGCCGACACGCCCGATCACCCGACGCTCGTCCAGGCGGAGCGCGAGCTCGACGCCTATTTCGCCGGGCGCCTGACGCGATTCTCGGTGCCGCTCGACATGCGAGGCACCGATTTCCAGAAATCGGTCTGGCAGGCGCTGCTCACCATCCCGTTCGGCGAGACGCGCAGCTATGCCCAGATCGCGACGCAGATCGGCCGCCCGACCGCGACGCGCGCGGTGGGCGCCGCCAACGGCCGCAACCCGATCTCGATCATCGCGCCCTGCCACCGCGTGATCGGCGCCAACGGCACGCTGACCGGCTTTGCGGGCGGGCTGGCCGCCAAGGAATATCTGCTGGGGCTGGAAAGCAAACAGGGGCGCTTCGCCGCCTGATGGCTCTTTGTTGTCGGAAGATCGCTGGAGCGGGCGAAGGGATTCGAACCCTCGACCCCAACCTTGGCAAGGTTGTGCTCTACCCCTGAGCTACGCCCGCTCTGGCGCTGGCGACGGTGTGGACCGTCGCGGGAGGCCGGCCCACTAGCAA
>Ga0207695_10000519_pt1 | contig 81603 bp, 67 predicted proteins | sample KBSC54metaG_FD_184354 | JGI IMG/M metagenome (GOLD analysis project Ga0207695, IMG submission 184354) | Corn rhizosphere microbial communities from Kellogg Biological Station, Michigan, USA - KBS C5-4 metaG (SPAdes) (version 2) | ecosystem: Host-associated > Plants > Roots > Rhizosphere > Soil...
GCATGTCGACGCGTCATAACGGACGCGGCGGCGTGGTGGTCAACATTTCATCGGCTTCGGCCCGGCTCGGCAGTCCCAATGAATATGTCGACTACGCTGCGTCGAAGGGCGCCCTCGAAACGTTCACCACCGGCTTCGCCAAAGAAGTTGCGCGAGAAGGGATACGCGTCAACTGCATTCGTCCCGGGCACATTTATACAGAGATGCACGCCAGCGGCGGCGAGCCGGGTCGGGTGGATCGCGTCAAGGACTCGATCCCGATGGGACGGGGCGGCCAGCCCGAAGAAGTTGCGCGCGCGATCCTGTGGCTGGCCAGCGCCGAGGCCTCCTTCATCACGGGAACCTTCCTGGATGTCACCGGCGGCAAATGAGTGACGGATGGTGCCGGGCCGGAGATCTGTTTCCACCAATGTTCCCTTGCGTCGATCCACGATCGGAGGCTTTTTCAAAACCATCGCGCAGCAGCTCGGGCAATTTCCTCAGGATCCGCGGCGCCGTTGCCGGCCCACGCGACGATGCCGTCGGGTCGCACCAGCAGGGCGCTCAAGCCCAGTTTGTCGGCGGCGTCCGTTGCGCAATACGTGATGCGGCCATGCCAGCCGGCGATCGTTGCTCGCAGCGGAGCATCGGCGTCGAAATCCAGCAATAGTCCCCTGCCGTTGCGTAGATGCTCGCCGAGCCTGATGCCGTCAGCCAGTTCAATATCGGGCGCGCTCCGGCCAAGCAATGGATGGCTGTCACCCAGTTCATAACGCAGCGACAAGCCCCACACCCGTTCGGCGAAATAGGTCGCGCCATCGCGCGTGCCGATCAGATCGCGGATGACGGCGGCCAGCGCGCGCGAACTTGCACCCGGACGCATGAGGCCGACCTGCGCGCGCGACCAGTCGAGGATCTGCGCGCCGACCGGATGACGTTCTGCGCCATAGCTGTCGAGCAAGCCATCCGGTGCTTCGCCGCGGACCGTGGCTGCGAGTTTCCATCCGAGGTTCATCGCATCGCCGAGTCCCAGATTGAGTCCCTGGCCGCCCAGCGGCGAGTGGACGTGTGCGGCGTCGCCGGCAAGCAGTACGCGGCCCTTGCGGTACGTCGAAGCCTGGAAGGCGCGATCAGTCCAGGTTGCGGCGAGCCGGAGCGCGGTCACGCTGACGTCAACGCCGGAGACACGGCGCAAGACCGACTCCACGTGTTCCCGCGTGATTGCCTGCGTGCGATGAAAAGCGCCGCCGTCGAAGTCGACCATGGCGATGGTACCGGGTGGCTGGAAGGTGAGCATGCCGACGGCCGTGTAATGGCGACCAGGCGCAAGCCGGCCTGGATCCGCCATCTCCATCTCCGCGGAATAACCCGTGAATTCCGGCTCGGTGCCGGTGAACGCGAAGCCGCCAATTTTGCGCACCATGCTGCGGCCGCCATCGCATCCGACCAGCCAGCGCGCGCGGAACGCGTGACCGCCGGCGTGAATGTCCACGTGCTCATCCGACTGCGAGAAACCCGCCACGCCGAAGCCGCGCCGGATCTCCACACCCATCTCGTCGGCGCGCGCAGCGAGGACGGATTCGATGTGCTGCATGTCGGTAGCCACGCCGGCATCGGCGGGGCCGGGCAGGTGGCAGGTCCACTTTGAATAATCGATTTGATCGAGATAGAACTGCATGCCGGCGAAATGGCCGCCGGCGCGCCGCTGCTGTTGCAGCCAATGCGGCGTCGATGTGGCGGCTGCGCTCGAAAGCGAAGGCGCCTTGATGGCGTCCAGCAAGCCGCGCCGATGGAAGGCTTCGACGGTCGGAATGGACAGGCCGCGCATGCCGAAAGGCAATTGCTTCAGCGGTGACTGCGGATGTTCCGCCTGCTCAAGCACCAGCACGGACAGGCCGGCAAGGCGCAATTCGCAGGCAAGGAAAAGACCGACCGGACCGGCGCCGGCGATGATGACATCATGGATGGACAGGACGGATGACGCGTGCATGAAAGACTCCCTGGTGATCGTTCGACCGGAGCGGTTCGTTGTCTTGAGAACCGCACAGACGAACAGAAAGCGCCTGATGGCGCCGATGTTCGTCGTGGGACTCATGCACGGGCATGGACAGAGCTTCCTTGCGGAAGGACCTGGGCTGGACCACACCAAGTCTGCCTTTTTCGACGTCGCCAATATAAACGACCGGTGGTCGAAGCGCAAGCGAGGGATCGCTTGCGCACGTGGAATCGTTGTTCCTGGCGGAAGAATCGTTCGCGCGGGGCATGCATCGTCATGGCATGAACTGTCACGAATGGATGTCGCATGTGGGACTTTGTCGGCATCCGGCCGGATTTTTGAAAAATCTGTCTCGCTTCCGTCTCACTTTTTTGCCACCCTGCGCCCGGACCTTGCGCAATATCCCCAAGTCATGAATCATGTCCTGAAACATCATTGATGCCACTTGCAGAGAAAAGCACACATTGCTTCAATTTCTCCGGGGGGCCGATGAAGAAACAGGGGGATGTTGCACGCCGCATCATGCACATCAAAAACAAGCGGAAGCAAGAACAAACGCCAAGGGACGGCACATGATCCACATACTTCGCTCATCATCGTCGCTGGCGAAGGTGCTGGTGCTGCCGTTCGTCGGACTGATCTTGCTGGTGTCGCTGCTGGTCGGCATCCTCTCCTACCTTGCCGGCCGGCATGCGGTGGTGTCGGTGGCCGAGCAATTGCTCGACCAGACCGCGGATCGCGTGGCGCTAACCGTCGAGCGCCACATCGATGGCGCCGCTTCGGTGCTGGAATCGGCCTTTCCACGCGGCATGCCGGCCGCGACCGACCTCAATGCCGATCTCGACAACCTGCGTTCGCGCTTCTGGATCGCCACCTCGCTGCATCCCGAACTCAACAACTACGTGTTCTACGGCAACCGCAGCGGCGACTTCGTCGGCCTGTTCCGCTACGGTCTCGATGACGCGGAATTGCGCGTCAAGCGCGCCGCCGACGGCTTCCGCAGCGCCTATCGTTTCACCAGCATCGGCGGGCAGCTCAGCATGCCCAAGAACGACCCTACCGATTTCGACCCGCGTTCCCGGCCGTGGTACGTCGCCGCCCAGCACAGCGACCGTGACGTCTGGAGCGACATCTACATCAATTACTGGGACAAGGACCTGGTCGCCACGCGTGCGCGCCGCGTGTTGTCCGGCAACGGCCAGTTCGAAGGCGTGGTCGCCACCGATGTTTCGCTCAAGGCGCTTAATGATTTCGTCCGCGGCCTGCACGTCAGCCGCCACGGAGAAGTTTTCATCATGGAGTCCAACGGCCACCTGATCGCCTCGTCCAACGGCGAGGACGTCTACACCGAACAGCAAGGCAAGGTCGGCCGCCTGCGCGCGGAGAACAGCCGCAGCCTGATCATTCGGAACGCCTATTCAACGCTGCAGAAGCACCTCGCCGAAATCGAGAACGTGGGCGGTTCCGATACCACCTTCACGTTTGCCGGCGCAGATGGCGAACTGACCTACGCGGCCTATTCCTGGGTGCGCGACGGCGCCGGCCTGTCCTGGGTCGCCGTGGTGGCGGTGCCGCGCAGCGACTTCCTCGACACGCTTGACCAGAACGCACGCTGGACCGTGGTGATCGCGGTGCTGGCGGTGGCGATCGCGCTGGCGCTCGGCCTGAGCATCGTGCAATGGGTGGTGCGCGACGTGCGCCGGCTGTCGCGCGCGGCGGAGCGCATCGGCAAGGGACAGATGAACGTCGCGCTGAAGATAGAGCGACGCGACGAGATCGGCCAGTTGGCGCAGAATTTCATGGAAATGCAGAACGAACTCAGCACCGACAAGCTGACCGGCGTCACCAGCCGCGCCGCGGTGCTGCGCTACCTCGACGCGGCCGTTCACAAGCGCGGACGTCGCGCCGCCGAGCTGTTCGACAAGTTCACGGTGATGTTCATCGACCTGAACCGCTTCAAGGCCATCAACGACAAGCTCGGCCACGAATACGGCGACCTGACGCTGATCGAGGTCGGCCAGCGGCTGCGCGCCATCATGCGCGACGACGACGTGGTGGCGCGCTTCGGCGGCGACGAATTCGTACTGGTGTTCTGGGGCGTCGCCGACGCCGCCTTCGCCGACAAGGTGCGCAAGAAAATCGAAGGCGTGCTGGCGCCGCCGCTGCTGTGCCTGCAGGAGGTCGAGGGCGCGGACGGCATGACCGTCGGCGCATCCGTCGGCGTGTCTTTCTATCCGTTGGACGCCCAGGACGCCGAGACGCTGATCAAGCTCGCCGACCAGGGCATGTATGAAGACAAGGCGGCCGGCCGCAAGGACGGTGACGACGCACGGCGCTGACGCGGCGCGAGCAGACGCGCCGGAGTAGTGGCACACTGCACGCTAAAACACCGATCTGCTTTGACCTCCCATGACGCTCACCAGCAACCTGCTACGCCGCCTTGACCTCACCACCTTGCGCCTGTTCGTCTCGGTGCAGGAAGAGGGCACGCTCACGCGCGCCGCCGCGCGCGAAGCGATTGCCGTTTCTGCGGCCAGCAAGCGCCTGGTCGAATTGGAACAAGCCATCGGCGTCGCCCTGTTCGTGCGCCACGCGCGCGGCATGGAGCTGACGCCGGCCGGCGAGACGCTGTTCACGCATGCACGCCGCGTGCTGCTCAGCGTTGAAACCATCGGCCTGGAATTGTCCGAACATGCGCAAGGCGTGCGCGGCTATGTGCGCATGGTCGCCAACCTCTCGGCCATCGTCGAGTTCCTGCCGGAAGACCTGATGGCGTTCTCGCAGTTGCACGAGCAGGTCAAGCTCGACCTCGAAGAGCGCCCCAGTGGCAGCGTCGTCAAGGGCGTGCAGGACGGCTGGGCCGATCTCGGCATCTGCTCCGGCGACACCGAAACCCACGATCTGCATACCAGCCTGTACCGCCGCGACCGGCTGGTGCTGGTGATGCGCGACAACCATGCACTGGCCGGCAGCAAGGCGGTCGCCTTCGCCGACACACTCGACTTCGACCACGTCGGCCTGCATGCCGACAGTTCCATCAATGCACGGACCCACCTGGCGGCGCGCAGCAGCGGCAAGTCGCTCAAGATGCGCATCCACGTGCCCGGTTTCGACGCCGTGTGCCGCATGGCGCAGGCCGGCATGGGACTGGGCGTGATTCCTTCCGGTGTGTATGAAGCGATCGGCCGTTCGCTCGGTCTGACCGCGATTCCCCTGAGCGACGACTGGGCCAGCCGCGAGCTGAAGATCGTGGTGCGCGACGCCAAGGGTTTGTCGCCGGTGTCGCGCGCGCTGTACGATTACCTGTCCACCGCCGAGGATCGCGCCGTAAGCAAGCCGGCACAGAAAAAGAAAAAATAGCGAGCGTTCGCGTTTGGCGAACGCTGCTTGCCGATTAACGGTTGGACGCCTGAGCCAGTCATTCCTATCCTGTAAAAAAGGATAAGGAGACAGCCATGAGTGGACCACTCAAAGGAATACGCGTCATCGAAATCGGCACTTTGATCGCCGCGCCGTTCGCCGCGCGCGTGATGGCCGAGTTCGGCGCCGACGTGATCAAGATCGAAGCCCCCGTCAACGGGGATCCCATCCGCAAATGGCGCAAGCTGCACGAGGGCACCTCGCTGTGGTGGTACCTGCAATCGCGCAACAAGAAATCGCTCTCGGTCAACCTGAAGTCGGCGCAAGGCATCGCGCTGATCAAGCAGCTCGCGGCCGACGCCGACGTCCTGATCGAAAACATGAAGCCGGGCGCGCTGGAAAGCCTCGGCCTCGGCTGGGACGTGCTCAAGGAAATCAATCCCAAGCTGACCCTGGTGCGCATCTCCGGCTACGGCCAGACCGGCCCGTACAAGGACCGTCCCGGCTTCGGCGCTATCGGCGAAGCCATGGGCGGCATCCGCTACACCACCGGCGAACCCGACGGCGTACCGGCGCGCGCCGGCATCAGCCTGGGCGATTCGCTGGCCTCGCTGCATGCGGTGATCGGTGCACTGATGTCGCTGCTGCGCGTGAAGACCGGACAAGGCCTCGGCCAGGTGGTCGACGTCTCGCTGGTCGAGAGCGTGTTCAACCTGATGGAAAGCCTGGTGCCGGAATACGACCTGCTCGGCCACGTGCGCGAACGCAGCGGCGGCGCCTTGCCCGGCATCGCGCCATCCAATACCTATCCGACCCGCGACGCCGGTTATGTCGTCATCGCCGGCAACAGCAACCCCATCTTCAAGCGCCTGATGCACGCCATCGGCCGCGCCGACCTGGCCGACGATCCCGCCTTCGAACACAATGACGGCCGCGTGCAGCAAGTCGCGCTGCTCGATGCCGCCATCGCCGGCTGGACTTCGCTGCACGGCATGAAGCATGTGCTGGCCGTGCTGGAACAGGCCGGCGTGCCGTCCGGCCGCATCTATTCCATCGCCGACATCGTCGCCGATCCGCACTACCAGGCGCGCGACATGATCCTGTCGGCGCAACTGCCGGGCGGCGTCAAGGTCAAGATGCCGGGCATCGTCCCCAAATTGTCCGACACGCCCGGCGAGATTCACTGGCAAGGCCCGGCGCTCGGCGCGCATACGGTCGAGGTGCTGTCCGGCCTGGGACTCGATGAAGCGGAAATCCGTCGCCTGCAACAGGAAGGAGTGGTGCAATGAGCGCCGTCAAGAACAACGATGCCAACCGCCTGATCGTGCAGGAAGTGGCGCCGCGCGACGGCCTGCAGATCGAGCCGGTCTGGGTGTCGACCGAAGATAAGATCGAGCTCATCGACGGCTTGTCGCAAGCGGGTTTCACACGCATCGAAGCGGGCTCGTTCGTGTCGCCGAAAGCGATTCCGGCGTTGCGCGACGGCGATGAAGTGTTCCGTCGGATCGCGCGCCAGGACGGCGTCACCTACGTCGCGCTGATTCCCAATCTCAAGGGCGCCGAGCGCGCGCTGCTGGCCGGCGCCGATGAACTCAACATGGTCATGTCGGCCAGCCAGACCCACAACCGCGCCAACATGCGCATGAGTTGCGAAGCCTCGCTGGCCGGCTTCGGCGACATCGTCGCACTGGCGCGCAGGCCGGGCATGGACGTTTCGCTCAACGCTACCATCGCCACCGCCTTCGGCTGCCCGTTCGAAGGACGCATCGACGAAGACCGCGTGCTGGCCATCGTCGATGCGTATCTCCGATTCGGCGTCGACGGCATCACGCTGGCCGACACCACCGGCATGGCCAATCCGCGCCAGGTCGCGCGCATCGTGCGGCGTGTGCTGGCGGTGTTGCCGGCGGCGGCGCTGACGCTGCATTTCCACAATACGCGCGGGCTCGGCCTGGTCAATGTCGTGGCTGCCTACGAAGTCGGCGCGCGCCGTTTCGATGCAGCGCTCGGCGGACTCGGCGGCTGCCCGTTCGCGCCGGGCGCCTCGGGCAATATCTGCACCGAAGACCTGGTCAACCTGTGCGACGAAACCGGCATCGCGACCGGCATCGACCTGCCGCAACTGCTCGTCCTGTCGCGTAAATTGCCCGCGCTGCTGGGCCATGAAGTACCGGGCCAGCTCGCCAAGGCGGGACGCAACTGCGACCTGCATCCGATACCAGCCGCGCTGGAAACGGCCGCCTGAAAAACAACCACAAGAGCACATCGCCATCAACCACCGGTGCGGCATTCTCCATGCCGCACCACCAGGAGACAACATGCATACCAATACCGCAGCAGGGTCGGCATCGGCCCCGCAAGAACTAGTCACGCCGCACGAGCTCAATCATGACGACAGCCTGGTCGCCATCGTGCGCAAGGCTGCCTGGCGCATCATGCCGCTGATCATGATCTGCTATCTGTTCGCGTTCTTCGATCGCATCAATATCAGCTTCGCCAAGTTCCAGCTGCAGGGCGACCTCGGCCTGAGCGACACCGCCTACGGTCTCGGCGCCAGTCTGTTCGTGGTCGGCTACGTCTTGTTCGAAGTGCCGAGCAACATGTTCCTCTACAAGGTCGGCGCGCGCCGCTGGATCGCCCGCATCATGATTTCATGGGGACTGGCGACGGCGGCGATGGTGTTCGTCTCCAGCGAATGGCAGTTCTATGCGCTGCGCTTCGTGATCGGCGCGATGGAAGCCGGCTTCGCGCCCGGCGTGTTGTATTACCTGACGCTGTGGTTCCCGGCCTCGTATCGCGGCCGCATCACTTCGATGCTGTTCCTGGCGTCGGCGTTCGCCGGGCTGATCGGCGCGCCGGTGTCGGGCATGATCCTCGGCCATATGGAAGGCGCTTTCGGTATCCGCGGCTGGCACTGGCTGTTCATGCTGGGCGGCTTGCCATGTATCGGTCTTGGCTTGGTGGTGTTGTGGCAGCTCAAGGACAAGATCGAAGACGCCGGCTGGCTTACGAAGCGCGAGCAGCAGGTCCTCTCGGCCAACGTCACGCGTCCGAGTGCGCACGAGCGCGGCCACTCGCTGCTGAGCGCCATCAGGACGCCAGGCTTCCTGATGCTGGGCCTGGTGTACTTCCTGATCCAGGTCGGTTCCTACGGCCTCAACTTCTGGGCGCCGCATCTGATCCGCACCGCCGGCACGCAGAATCCGACCGTCATCGGTCTCCTCACGGCGGTTCCCTATATCTGCGGCGCTGCGGCGATGATCATCGTCGGCCGCTTGTCGGATGCACGCGGCGAGCGTCGCCGCTTCGTGATCGGCTTGCTGGTGCTGGCGACCATCGGCTTCTTCGCCGCCGGCGTGTTTGAAAAGCAGACCGTGCTGCTGATCGTCGCGCTGGGCATCATGGGCGCCGGCGTGGTCGCGGCCATCCCCGCCTTCTGGGCGCTGCCGCCCAAACTGGTCACCGGCGCCGGCGCAGCGGCAGGCATCGCGCTGATCAATACACTCGGCCAGCTCGGCGGCATCGTCAGCCCGGTCATGGTCGGGCGCATCAAGGACCTGACCGGCAGCACCACGCCGGCGCTGTATGCGATCGGCGGCATGACCCTGCTGTGCGCCTTGCTGCTGACCTTTGCCATGCCGGCCAGCTTGCGCGAGAAGGAATGATGCTTCTGTCATTGCAGTAAAAACTGCGGTAAAACGCGCAGTAAAAAAAAGCGCTCCGGTTCTTCACCGGCGCGCTTTTTTGTTTTCCGAAAACTTGCTTCAACGTCGTATTCCGCAACAAAGCGAAGGCCGTAAACCGCATGCCCATATTCACTTTGCGTCGCCTCTGCTTGACCGGAGGAAATGCAACAATCCCTTCTAAAGTTATACGAAATCGTTCTTGGACGCGGGCGATTTCCGCTTCCTATAATCGCCCTCACCCCATCGCATCCTACCCGGACTGTAGGGATGCATTTCTCCATACCTGAACATCGCGAGCGTCATCCGTTGCGTTGAAAGTATGGACCACCCATCCATTATTTCCCGTTGCCGCGCGCAACATCGCATGGAGAAACTATGAACGCGATCACCCGTAACACCGTCCCGACTTATCAGCGCATCAGCGTCAAGCCATCGGCCGTGCACATTGGCGCAGAGATTTCCGGCGTCGACCTGTCGCGTCCGCTGGACTCCGAAGAGATCGCTGAAATCCGCGCGGCGCTGCTGCAATGGAAAGTGATTTTCTTCCGCGACCAGCATCTGAGCCACGCCCAGCACGTCGCCTTCGGCAAGCAGTTCGGCGACCTCACGCTGGGTCATCCGGTGTTCGGTTACGAGCCCGGCTATCCGGAAGTCTATTCCGTCGGCCGCGACCGTTTCAAGAGCCGCTTCGACGGTGCGCGCCTGGTGCGTCCGTGGACCGGATGGCATACCGACGTCACCGCTGCGGTCAACCCGCCGGCCGCGTCCATCCTGCGCGGCGTGGTGATTCCGCCCTATGGCGGCGACACCCAGTGGACCAACCTGGTCGCCGCCTACCACGGCTTGTCACCGGCCTTGCGCGCCTTCGTCGACACCTTGCAGGGCGAACACAGATTCACACCGCCGGAAGGCAACAAGGCCAAACAGGAGTTCGTCAGCAAGGTCGCCGCCACACCGCTGGTGAGCCATCACCCGCTGGTGCGGGTGCACCCCGAGACAGGTGAAAAGGCCTTGTACGTCAGCCCGTCCTTCCTCAAGAACATCGTCGGCTTGCATCCGCGCGAGAGCGAGCAATTACTGGCGCTGCTGTTCGAACACGTGGTGCGCCCGGAATACACCGTGCGCTTCAAATGGGAAGAGGGTTCGCTGGCGTTCTGGGACAACCGTTCCACCGCCCACCTGGCGCCGGTCGACATTTACGACACCGAGTTCGAGCGCCAGCTGTACCGCATCACGCTGGTCGGCGACGTGCCGGTCGGCCCCGACGGAAAGCCGTCGGTGAGCATCGAAGGCGAACCGGTGGTGGCGCACAGCGTCGAGTAATTCCAAGTCATCCGCGACGGCCCGCGTCAGCCCGGGCCGCCGTTCAATTCTCATTTTTATCTACAACAGACAAGGCGCGACCGCGTCACGAGGGAGTTTTTGCATGGTGTTTTCCAAAGTCATCAGGGGCCTGCTGGCCGGCGGCGCGTTAGCCGCATCGCTGGCGTCCGGCGTCGTTCACGCCACCACCGACAAGCCGGCGGTCGATCGCGACACGCTGGTGGTCGGCGTGGAAAAGGAGTTCCAGAACCTTGACGGACTGGTGACCATCAGCGGCGACTCGTTGCGCTACGGCTGGCAGATCTACGACACGCTGTACGGCTTCGACCTGGAGGGCAAGATCGTGCCGCGCCTGGCCACCAGCGTGACGATCTCCCCCGATTCCAAGGTGTTTACCTACAAGCTGCGCAAGGGCGTGAAGTTCCACAACGGCACGCAGTTCACCTCCAAGGACGTCAAGGCCTCGGTCGAGCACATTCTCGATCCCAAGAGCAAGAGCACGCGCCGCCCTTACTTCGCACCGATCGTCGACAGCATCGAGACGCCGGACCCTTACACCGTCACCTTCAAGCTGAAAGTACCGGACGGCGCCTTCCAGAACAAGGTGGCCGGCTACCTGTACATCCTGCCCGGCGACTACCTCGCCAGCCTGGCCAATCCGGATGCCTTCGCCCAGGCGCCGGTCTCGCTCGGCCCATATAAAGTCAAACGCTATGCACCGGGCGGCAGCGAACTGGTGCTGGAGCGCTTCGACGATTTCTGGGGTGAAAAACCGAAGATCAAGACCCTGATCTTCAAGGCCATCACCGAACCGGTCAGCCGCGTCAACGCCATCCTGCGCGGCGAAATTGACGTCGCCGTGGTGTTGCCGTTCCCCGACTACGACCGCCTGAAGAAGGAAGCCGGCCTCGACGTCATCTCGTCGCCGGTGGCCTCGCCGCTGTACATCCGCGTCTATACCGACGATCCGGCTTCGCCGTTCTCCAAGCGTGAAGTGCGCCAGGCGCTGAGCTATGCAATCGACACCAACGCCATTATCAAGAGCGTGCTGCACGGCGTCGGCGAACCGCTCGGCACCTTCATCTCCAACTACTATCCGTACGGCGCGAAAAAATCAATCAAGGCCTATCCCTACGATCCGAAGAAGGCCAGGGAACTGCTGGCCAAAGCCGGTTACCCGAGCGGTTTCGAGACCACACTGAACATCCAGGGCGACCTGCCGAAAGAATTGTCGGAAACCGTCGCCGCCTACTGGGGCCAGATCGGCGTCAAGGTCAAGCTCAATCGCCTGACCTACGCCGCCTTCCAGCGCCTGAACAACACGCACGCCTCCGGTCCGCTGGCGCTGTCGCAATTTACCAACGCCTTGTATGACCCCATCCATCCGGTCGGCGGCGCATTCTCCAAGGACGGTTCGTGGTCCAACTACAGCAATCCGGACGTCGAGGCCTTGCTGCAAAAGGTCAATAGCGTCTCCGGCGCACAACAGCGCGGCGAGATCTTCGAACAGGTCGGCCAGATCCTGCATGATGACGCCGCCGGTTTCTTCCTGTCCGAGTACTTCTACATCTACGCCAAGAAGAAGAGCGTGCAGTGGGATGTGCAAAAGGGCTCCGGCTTCCTGAACTTCCGCACGGCAGGTTGGAAATAACATGCCTGCTTTCCTGTTGCGCCGCATCGGCTCCGCCCTCGTCACCTTGCTGCTGATGTCGGTGCTGATCTTCGTCATGGTGAGAATGGTCGGCGATCCGGCCCACCTGATGATGCCGCCGGAGGCAACGGAAGCCGACCGCGCGCTGTTCCGTGAACAGCTCGGCCTCAACGATCCGGTGCCGGTGCAGTACGCGCGCTTTCTCTCGACCATCGTGCGCGGCGACTTCGGCAACTCCTTCCACTTCGGCGTGCCGGCGCTGAGCATCGTCGAAGACCGGCTTGGTCCGAGCCTGTTGCTGACCTTGAGTGCGCTGGCGTTTGCGATTTTTACCGGCGTGCCACTAGGCATTGCGGCGGCAGTGAAGAAGGACGGTTTCGCCGATCAGTTCTCGAAAATATTTGCGGCGCTCGGCCAGGCCGCGCCGCCGTTCTTCTTTGCGCTGCTGTTCATCCGCCTGTTCTCGGTCGGCCTCGGCTGGCTGCCGACGGGCGGCTACGGCAGCTGGCAGCATCTGGTGCTGCCGGTGATTGCGCTGGGCTGGTATTCGGCCGCCGGCCTGTGCCGGCTGACGCAGGCCAACCTCACTGCGGTGCTGCAATCGGAGTACGTCAAGATGGCGCGCATCAAGGGCGTGCCGGAACACGTGGTGGTGCTCAAGCACGCGCTCAAGAATGCGGCGCTGCCGGTGATCACCTTCGCCGCGTCGCAGTTCGGCATCCTGATCGGCGGCGCGGTGTCGATCGAAGCGGTGTTCTCCTGGCCCGGCTTCGGCAGCCTGATGGTGGAATCCATCAACCAGCTCGACTTCACCGTGGTGCAAGCCGCCGTGATCGTCTCCACCTTGCTGTTCATCGTGATCAATTTCACGGTGGACCTGTTGTACGCCCTGATCGATCCGAGGATTAGCCATGTCTGACGCCATCGTCCAACACGCCCCATCGCTGCCGCAGCCGTCCGCTTCTGCACTGCGCTCGTCCCGCCCGGCATGGTCGCGGTGGAGGCGACACTGGCAGTTCCATCTGTCGGTCGCGGTGCTCGCGATCGTGATCTTCGCGGCCTCCTTTGCGCCCTGGCTTTCAGCCTACGACCCCAACGGCATCGACCTCGGCAGCGCTTTGCAGGCGCCGTCGCTGCAGCATTGGTTCGGCACCGACCAGCTCGGCCGCGATGTGCTCAGCCGCACCATGTCCGGCGCCCGGCTGTCGCTGTTCATCGCGTTCTGCGCGGTGTTCCTGGCAGGCTGCGGCGGTACGCTGATCGGCATCCTGTCGGCCTACTTCGGCGGCTGGATCGACAGCATCACGATGCGCCTGGCCGACATTCAATACGCCTTGCCGCCGGTGATCCTGGCGATGGTGGTGATCGGCGTGATCGGTCCCAACACCGCCAACGTCATCATCGTCGTCACCATCGCCAACTGGGCGCGCTTCGCCCGCGTGATCCGCGCCGAAGCACTCAGCATCAAGCACCGCGACTACGTGCTGCTGGCGCGCCTGGCCGGCGCTTCACCGCTGCGTGTGGCCTTGCGCCACATCTTGCCGAACGTGCGCAACACCTTCCTCGTGCTGCTGACGCTGGACATCGGCCTGATCATCATCCTCGAAGCGGCGCTGAGCTTCCTCGGCCTCGGCGTGCAGCCGCCGGATCCATCCTGGGGCACCATGATTTCCGACGGCCGCGGCCAGCTGGAACATGCGTGGTGGACCTCGGTCATGCCCGGCATCGTGATGATGCTGACGGTGCTGGCGGCCAACCTGGCGGGCGACCATTTGCGCGAAGGCACGCGCCTGATCGGCGAGGCGGACTGATGGGCGCGGCGGATATCCACGAGGTCCTGCGGGTGGACGGTTTGACTTCCGACATCGCTACACCGGGCGGCCGCGTCAACGTGGTCGACGGTATCAGCTTCGGCCTGCGGGCAGGCGCGACATTAGGGCTGGTGGGCGAGTCCGGTTCGGGCAAGAGCATGACCTGCCTGTCCATCCTCAACCTGTTGCCGGCATTCGGCCGCGTCACCGGCGGCTCGGTGCTGTTCAAGGGCGAAGACCTGGCGACCAAATCCGCCGACGAGATGCGCAAGATCCGCGGCGGCCAGATCGGCATGATCCTGCAGGATCCGATGACCTCGCTCAATCCGCTCTACCGCATCGGCGACCAGATCGGCGAAGTCTTCAAATATCATCACGGCGAGCGTAGCAAGCGCAGCCGCTGGCAACGCGCCATCGACGTCATGAAGCGCGTACACATTCCCGCGCCGGCGCAACGCGCGGCGGCTTATCCGCACCAATTCAGCGGCGGCATGCGCCAGCGCATCTCGATCGCCATCAACGTCGCCTGCCAGCCCGACCTGCTGATCGCCGACGAGCCCACCACGGCGCTCGACGTCACCATCCGCCAGCAGATCCTGCGCCTGCTCAAGGAAATCCAGCGCGAGCGCGGCACTGCCATCATCCTGGTGACGCATGATCTGCATACGGTGTCCAAATTCTGCGACGAAGTGGCGATCATGTACGCCGGCCGCATTGTTGAACAAGGTCCGGTGGCGCGCATCTTCGCCAAGCCGGCGCATCCCTATACACGCGGCCTGCTCGACGCCACGCCGAAGATCGGCGCCGGCATGGCGCGCCTGCAGGAAATCCCGGGCCAGCCGCCGGCCGCCGGCCAGCATGGCGGTGGTTGCCGCTTTGCGTCGCGCTGCGGGCGCGCGGCCGCGTTGTGCAAGGAATCGTATCCGCCGCTGGCCGCCACTGATGGCGATGGACAGCATCAGGTGGCGTGCTGGTATCCGCTGGAGGCGGCATGAGCAGCGAGTTGAAAAACGCCTACATTGAAGTCAGCAACCTGAAGAAGGACTACCAGGTGCGGCGCCATTTCCTCGCGCGTCCGGCCACGCTGGCGGCGGTGGCGGGCGTGTCGTTCACGATCGAGCAGGGCGGCACCTTCGGCCTGGTCGGGGAATCGGGCTCGGGCAAATCGACCATCGCCAAGCTGATCATGGGCGCCGAACGTCCGACTTCCGGACAGGTCGTCATCGACGGCCATCGCTTCGGTGCACAGGCGTCGGCGAGCGAAGATGCCTGGCGCTACCGCGCACTACAGCCGGTGCTGCAAGACCCTTACGGCGCACTCAACCCGCGCATGAAGATCGGCAACATCATCGCCGAGCCGCTGCGCATCCAGCGTTGGAAACAATGGAGCCGCCACGCCGGCAACCCGGCCACGGAAGGATCCGCTCCGGCGCTTGCCAACAGCGATGCCTACGCCAGGCGCGTGGCCGAGCTGCTGGAGCTGGTCGGCCTGCGCGCCGACTATGCCGGGCGCCTGCCCAACGAACTGAGCGGCGGCCAGCGCCAGCGGGTGGCGATCGCCCGCGCATTGGCCCTGGAGCCGCGCATCCTGGTGCTGGACGAGCCGGTGTCAGCGCTCGACGTTTCGATCCAGGCGCAGGTGCTGAACCTGCTCAAGGATGTGCAGGCCGAACTGAATCTGACGTACCTGTTGATTTCTCACGACCTCGCCGTGGTGGCCTACATGAGCACGCAGATCGGCGTGCTCTACCTCGGCCAGTTCATGGAGATCGGCAGCAAGGAACAGGTCGTCAATCGGCCGGTTCATCCCTACACGCAAGCCTTGATCGCGGTATCGGACCCCGACAGCGGACTTGATGACGATGTCGTGACCGGTGAGATTCCGTCGCCGCTGAATCCGCCGTCGGGCTGCCCCTTCCATCCACGCTGCCCGCGCGCCGACAGCCGCTGCGCCGAGAGCAAGCCTTTGTTGCGCCAGCTCGGACCGGCGCACTGGGCCGCCTGCCACTACGCCGAGGCAATCGCACAGACAGATGAGAGCACCGACATCGTGAGCGCCATCGCCGCATAAGCGCAGCGGCCGCTCACCCCCACATTCATATCAGGAGACCACATGGCAAGCCCCCACACCATCCTCGAGCGCGATGAATTCCGCACGCTCGACCAGCTCGCGCGCACTGACTTCCGCGCGTGGAGCATCGCCCACGAACGCGACGGCAAGCTGCCGGTCGAGAACCTCACGCGCATCCATGAGCTGGGCCTGCTGCATGCCGCGGCGACCAGTGGCAACGGCGGCCGCGACGGCAGCCTGCTGGGTCGCGACCCCGGCGTGTTCCTGCAGGCGGTGCGCACCATCGCGCGCGGCGACAGTTCGACCGCGCACTGTTACCAGGTGCACAACCACACGCTGTGGCTGCTGGAAGAACTTGGTACGGCGGAACAGCGCGAGCGTTTCCTGCAACCGCTGACCTCGAAGTTCAGCCTGCTGGCCTCGGTCGGCAGCGAGCCGGGCCGCACCAACATGTACGTGATGCAGACCAAGGCCAAGCGCGTGGACGGCGGCTGGCGCCTCAACGGCGTCAAGAACTTCGCCACCAATGGCCCGCTGGCCGACTACATCGTCGCCTTCGTGGCGATCGACGGCGTCGACGATTATTTCAAGAACCACATGATGGTGATCCTCGAGCCGGACATGCCAGGCATCACGCTCAGCGACGACTGGTACCAACCGCACGGCATGCGCGCCGCGCGCAGCTCGGTGATCACACTGCAGGACGTATTCGTTCCCGACAGCCATGTGCTGGGCGAGCCGGGTTCCTATCCGAAAGGCCGTTGGCAAGGTCGGTATCACCTCGGCTTCGCAGCAAATTACCTGGGCGCATCGGAAGGCCTGTACGGCTGGTATCTGGATTACATCAAGGGTCGCGGTCGCGCCACCAATGCGATCACGCAGCTGCGCACCGGCGAGATGCGCATCACGCTCGACAGCGCCGCCGCCTTGTTCAATGTCGCCATCGAGAGCTGGCAGAAGTCCGACGTGGTGGCGTCCGAACTGATTTCCATGAGCGCCAAGTCGGCCGCGGCGCACGCCGCCTTCAAGCTGACCCAGACCGTGGTGCACGCCTCGGGTGCGACTGCTCAGTTCGACGAACATCCGCTGGGCCGCTACATCCGCGATCTGGAAACCCACGTGCTGCACGCCGGTCACGACCGCACCGCGCAGATCCTCGGCCAGGCCGAACTGGGCGAGCAGTTCGATTCGACCTTGCAACGCTAGTCATCTTGCCGTGAACCGACTCGCCGACAAATTGCCGTTGACTGCATCCTTGTCCGGACTGTCGTTCGGCAAGCGCGCAGTATGGTCGACGCTGGCCCTGAGCTCGGTGGCGCTGGGCGTGTTGTTGCGCGACTTGCTGGCGGGACATGCAACGGCGATCTGGTTCGGCTATGCCGCCGATCTCGGCCTGACGGTCTACCTGCTGTGCGAGGTGCATGTGCTGGCGCGCATCGTCAAGACCACCGTGTGGCTGACCTTGCTGCTGGCGCTGGCGGCGTTGCTGTCGTGGCCATCCGGCTGGCAGGTGGTGGCGCAGGGACTGGACCGCTCGACCACGGTGGCGGCGATTCTGGCGGCGATGGGTTTCATGGTGGAGGCGGCGCGCACCTCGCCGCTGATCCGCCGCGTCGGCTACACCGTGATCCAGCAACCGAAGTCGCGCCGCTACATGGTGCTGACCACCGGCGCGCACCTGCTGGCGATCGTGCTCAACGTCGGCGCGATCAATTTGCTGGGCAACATGGTCCGGCGCAGCAACACGCTGGCAGCCGCCGGCGGCGATGTGCAATTACAGGCGCAGCGCCTGCGCGAATCCTCGGTCGCGATCATTCGCGGCTTCGGCACGATGGCGATGTGGTCGCCGCTGTCGATCGGTTTTGCGGTAGCGCTGGCCTCGGTGCCGGCCTTGCACTGGCAGGAGTTGCTGCCGTACGCGATGGCCCTGTCGCTGAGCTATCTGCTGCTCGGCTGGCTGCTGGACGGGGTGCACTGGAAGACTGCTGCGGCGATCAACACGTCATCGCCGCGCGCCGACTGGCGTGCGGTCCACGGCTTCGTCGCACTGATCCTTGCCGTCATCGCTGCAGCATTGGCGGCGGCGTTCGTGCTGCACGCCAGCATCAGCAACGGCGTGATGCTGGTGGTGCCGCCGGTGGCCTTGCTGTGGTTGGTGCGTCAATACGCGCGCGCCGGCGTGTCATCAGCGCTGGCGCTGACGGCGCGGCGCATGCGGCAGCGGCTGTTTCAGATTTTCCCGGGCTTTCGCACCGAGATCTGCATGATCGCTTCGGGCGCCTTGCTCGGCACGCTGCTCGGCCATGCGCTGCATTTGCAGGCGATCCCGGCGTTGCTGGCGCAGGCGGCCTTGCATCCGGTGCTGCTCGCTGCCTTGCTGCTGCTGGCGATTATCGCGGTGGCGCAGCTTGGCGTCGGCGCGGTGGTCGGCATCGGCATCGTCAGCGCGGCGATTCCCGATCCGGCCTTGCTGGGATTGAAGCCGGTGGTGCTGGCCTTCGTGTTCCTGTCGAGCTGGGTGCTGGCCGGCGGCATCACGCCTTACGGCGCCACCATCGCCATCATGGCGCGCGCCGCTGACGTGCCGGGACGCATCGTCGCGCTGCGATGGAACGGCCGTTTCACGCTGGCCGGTTATGGCGTCAGCCTGGCGTGGTTTGCCGTGCTGCAGGCATGGACCTGATACAAATTTTTGAGATGAGGATGACATGAGTAAAAAAGCCGGCAAGGAAATCAGGATCAACGCCTTCGTGACGTTTGCACCCAGCCATTTATCGCCGGGCTTGTGGTCGCATCCGCAGGACAAGTCGCTCGACTACAACACGCTGGAGTTCTGGAGCAATCTCGCGCGCGTGGCGGAGCAGGGCAAGTACGACGGCCTGTTCTGGGCCGACGGCATCAGCACCTACGACGTCTACGGCGGCTCGCACGACGCCGGCATCCGCGGCGCTCTACAGTTCCCGCGTCTTGATCCGCTGTTGTTGGTGGCGGCAATGGCACAGGTCACCGAGCATCTCGGCTTCGCCGTGACCAGTAGCGTCACCTACGAACCGCCTTACCTGTTCGCGCGGCGCATGTCGACGCTCGATCAGCTGACCAAAGGCCGCGTCGGCTGGAACATCGTGACCAGCTTCGGCGACTCCGGCAGCAAGGCGCTCGGACTCGGTCCCAGCAAGCCGCACGACCTGCGCTACGAGATTGCCGATGACTATCTCGACGTGGTCTACAAGCTGTGGGAAGGCAGCTGGGAAGACGACGCCGTCCAGCGCGACCGCGCCAGCAAGAGCTTCGCCGATCCGTCCAAGGTGCACGTGATCCGCCACGAAGGACCGCATTACCAGATCGAAGGCGTGCATTTCAGCGAGCCGACCCCGCAGCGCACGCCGCTGCTGTACCAGGCGGGCTCGTCGGGACGCGGCAAGGACTTCGCCGCACGCCACGCCGAATGTGTCTTCGTCAGTGCGCCGTCGAAGAACATCATCCGCGCCTCGGTCGCCGACACCCGCCAGCGCGCCGCGCAACTGGGCCGTAATCCCGAGGACATCCTGTTCTTCATGCTGCTGACCGTGATCGTCGGCCGTACCGAAGCCGAGGCCCAGGCCAAGCTCGAAGACTATCGCCGCTACGTCAGTCCGGAAGGCGCGCTGGCGCTGTTTTCGCGCTGGAGCGGCGTCGACCTGGCTGGCCGCGACGTCAACGAGCCGCTGCAATACGCCAAGAGCGAAGGCATGCAGTCGACCATCGAAGGCTTCACCGTGGCCGATCCGGATCGCGTCTGGACCATCGGCGAACTGGCGCAGCACAACGCCATCGGCGGCAAGGGACCGGTGCTGGTCGGGACGCCCGAGCAGGTCGCCGACATCATGCAGGAATGGATGGACGAGACCGACATCGACGGCTTCAACCTGAGCTACACGCTGCTGCCGCAAAGCCACATCGATTTCGTCGAACTGGTGGTGCCGGAGTTGCAGAAGCGCGGCGTCTACAAGAAGGAGTACCGCCCCGGCACGCTGCGCGAAAAACTCTACGGCGCCGGCGCGCGCCTGCCCGACACGCATCCGGCGGCGGCATTCCGGCGCGACGCTGATGCAGCAGCAGATGCTCCCGCCGCCGCAGTCGAAATTCAATGACATCAAGGAGATCCTCATGACAGCTATAGCAGTAACAACACGCTACGAGACCATCAAGGTCAAGCCGGTCACGCCGCTGATCGGCGCCGAGATCGACGGCATCGACCTGACCAAATCATTGGAGCCGCAGCAGGTCGCCGAAGTGCGCCAGGCGCTGCTCGATCATCTCGTGATCTTCTTCCGCGACCAGCCGCTGACGCTGGAACAGCACAAGCGCTTCGGCCGCTATTTCGGCGAGCTGCACGTGCATCCCAACACCACAGGTCCGGAAGGCCATCCCGAAATCCTGCCGATCCACGCCGACCACAACACGGTGCGCATCGCCGGCGACCGCTGGCATTCCGACGTGTCGTGCGATGCCGAGCCGCCGCTGGGCAGCATCCTGCATCTGCAGGTCTTGCCGGAGCACGGCGGGGACACGCTGTTCTCGAATACGTATGCCGCTTATGAAGCGCTGTCGCCGGGCTTGCAGACTTACCTGCAGGGATTGACTGCAACGCACGACGGCGAGCAGGTGTACCGCAGCCGCAATCGCGGCAAGGGCATCGACGACCGCGACCGTGTTTATCCAAAGTCCTCGCATCCGATCGTACGCACGCATCCCGAGAGCGGCCGCAAGGGCTTGTTCGTCAATTCCAATTTCACGACGCATATCGACAATGTGTCGCGCGAAGAAAGCGCGGCGATCCTCGACTTCCTGTACCGGCATCTGGCCAAGCCGGATTTCCAGGTGCGCTTTCGCTGGCAGCCGGATTCGATCGCGTTCTGGGACAACCGCAGCGCCCAGCATCTGGCGGTATGGGATTACTACCCGCAAGTGCGCTCCGGTTACCGCGTGACCGTCAAGGGCGACAAGCCATTCTAAATTTCTCTCAGGAGGCCGCATGTCCAACCACACCCCACAACGCTCGGTCGCCATCGTCGGCGGCGGCATGGCCGGCACACTCGCTGCGATCCGCCTGCTGCGCCAGGCGCAGGCGCCGCTGCTGATCCGCATCTTCGATCCGAATCCCGAACTGGGCCGCGGACTGGCGTATTCCACCACCGACTTCAGCCACCGCCTCAACGGTCCGGCCAAGGCCTTCAGCCTGCGTCCCGACGACGCTGCGCATTTCGCCAACTGGCTGCAGCTGCGCGCCGACCGTTCCGGCTGGAACGAGTTCGACGACAAGCTGCTGGCGTTCGCGCCGCGCTGGATGTTCGGCGACTACCTGCGCGACGAGTTGCGCCTGGCGCTGCAGGATGCCGCCCCGGGCGTCGAAGTCGAGCACATCCTTGCCAAGGTCAGCGACGTCACAGCAGAACAAGGCCGCATCCGCATCACGGTCGACAACGGCCATGCGGTGCGCGAATTCAGCGCCGACCACCTGTTGCTGGCGCCGGGCGTATTCAAGTCGCGTCCCGGTTTCGCCGTCACGCAAGCGCTGGAAGACGAAGGCCGCTACCTGGCCGATCCGTGGAATCCGGATGCGCTCGACAAGCTCAAGGACGCCGCCGACGTGCTGCTGATCGGCAGCAGCCTGACCATGATCGACGCCGTGGTGGCGCTGGAAGCGCGTGGCTATCGCGGCCAATACCACGTGGTCTCGCGGCGCGGCCTGGTGCCGGTGGCGCGTCATGAAGTGGCGGCGTGGCCGGAGTTTCTGACCGATACCGGCGCCCCGACCACCGCGCGCGGAATTTTGCGCGTGGTGCGCGAACAAATCGCCAAGGCCAAAGATAGTGGCGACGACTGGCAACGCGTGGTGATGGCGGTGCGTCCGCATCTGACGCGCCTGTGGAAGGCAGCCGCGCTGACCGAGCGCCAGCGCTTCATGCGCCACGTGCGTGCCTATTGGGACATGTTTCTGCATCGGGTGCCGCCGCCAAGCGCGGAGGTCTTTGAAGCGGTGCGCGCCGCCGGTCGCCTGCAGGTGCATACCGGCACGCCGGTCGAGCTGCATGAAGAGTCGGCCGGCAAGGTCGCCGTAGCGGTGCGCCTGCGCGGACAGCAGCAAGCACATCCGGCACTGACGCTGGTGGCCGACGCCGTGATCAATTGCACCGGCTTCGAATACGTATGGAAACGCGTCAGCGGCGAACCGTTGCTGGGACGCTTGCTGGAGAAGGGCTATGTGCGACCGAGCGCGCTCAGTCTCGGCATCGACGCCGATCCGCAGACGCTCGCCGTGATCGGCGCCGACGGCCAACCGTCGACCTTGATATCGACCAGCGGCTTGCCGCTGCGCGGGGTGCTGTTCGAGTCCGGCACCATCGCCGAACTGCTGCGCCAGGCGGTGCTGCTGGCGCCGCGTCTCGATGCCGTCGGCAAGCAGAACTATCCGGCTGCGTTGAACGCGGCTTAATCAATACGGGAGAAAATCGTGGCAAAAGAAATCCGCATGAACGCCTTTGCGCTGCATAGCCCGGTGCATCACTCGCCGGGTTTGTGGCGTCATCCGCGCGACCGTTCGCTGACCTACAACACGCTCGACTATTGGGTCAATCTGGCCAAGGTGCTGGAGCGCGGCCTCATCGATGCGCTGTTCATGGCCGACAGCATCGGCGTCAACGATGTCTTCGGCGGCAATCTCGACACCGCGCTGCGCTACGGCGCGCAGGTGCCGAAGCAGGATCCGATGCTGTCGATTTCGGCGATGGCGTATGCGACCAAACATCTCGGCTTCGGCGTCACCAGCAACGCCAACCACGAGCCGCCGTATGTGTTTGCGCGGCGCATGTCGACGCTGGATCACCTGACCAACGGCCGCATCGGCTGGAACATCGTCACCGGCCACAGCAACAGCGGCGTGCGCGCGCTCGGCCACAGCAAGGTGACGGCGCACGATGAGCGTTACGACATCGCCGACGAATACATGGACGTGGTCTACAAGTTGTGGGAGTCGAGTTGGGAAGACGGCGCCGTGCTGCGCGACGTCGCCACCGGCGAGTTCGCTGATCCGCGTCTTATCCACAAGATCGTCCATGAAGGAAAATACTTCAAACTGGAGGGCGTGCACCTGACCGAGCCGTCGCGCCAGCGTACGCCGGTGCTGTTCCAGGCCGGCTCGTCGACGCGCGGCAAGGCCTTCGCCGGCCGCCATGCCGAATGCATCTACCTCAGCGGGCCGAGCATCAGGACCGTCGGGCCGGTGGTGGCCGACACGCGCAGCCAGGCGGTGCTGGCGGGACGCCATGCCGACGACATCAAGTTCTTTTCGATGGCGACGATCATCGTCGGCCGCAGCGAGAAGGAAGCGCAGGACAAATTCCGCGACTACCAGAACTACATCAATCCGCAGGCCGCGCTGGCGATGTTCTCCGGCTGGACCGGCATCGACTTTTCCAAATACGATCCCGATGAGCCGATCCGCTACCTCAAGCTCGACGCCGGCATCAGTTCGGCGTTGGAGAATTTCACCATCGGCGATCCGGATCGGGTCTGGACCGTCGGCGAGCTGGCGCGCCACAACGCCATCGGCGGCCGCGGCCCGCTGTTCATCGGCTCGGTCGAGCAAGTGGCCGACGCCATCGAGCACTGGGTGGATGCAACCGACGTCGACGGCCTCAACCTGAGTTACGCCGTGACGCCGGAAGCCTATGAAGATTTCGCCGACCTGGTGGTGCCGGAACTGCAGCAGCGCGGCCGCTATAAGACTGCGTACCGGGACGGCACGCTGCGCGAGAAGCTGGGTGGTGCTTCGCCGCTGTTGCCGGCGCGGCATCCGGCGGCGGGCTTCCGTCGCGGACAGCGTCCGGATGCCGTCGCCGAGGCGGCTTAGTTATGAAAAATCCGCGCATGCATGCTCGGATTGATTCGTAGCTGAGCAGGGACGGCGCAGGTATAGTGAACCCACACTCTCCTCTCTTGCGCAGCAGCGCCGACAGGTGGGCAGATTCGGTGAGCGGATTCAATGCGCGGCCACTTTGCAGATAGCACTGGGCTGCGCGAATCTCCTCACCAAATCTGCCCACCCGTCGGCGTTGCAATAGGAAAAGGTTTGCACAATTCCTTTGCGCAAATACAAAAAGCCCCGTCACGGCGTCGTGCGGGGCTTTTTTTGTTTGGAGGATGGTGAGAACACGATCCTGCGAATAAGTTATTTCTTGTAGCTATACACCCCGATGCGCGCGTTCGGGTCGATCTGGCGGATGTAGAGCTGGTACGTGTCGCCGCTGCTGGTCTTCAGCTTGGCCATCTTGCTTTGTTTGCAACATGACGGGCAGGCTACCTTCTTTTCCTGGATCGGGCGGGCGTCGGGCGACAGCTGCAACATGAGCTGGCCGCAGTGCGGGCACGCCAGGCTGATGTCTTGCCCGTAGATTGTTGCGTGAGATGTCTGTGTGTTCGATTTCATGGTCGATTATTCTTATGGGGGGTGCGATTATAACCAAAGCCGCAAGGACAACAAGGAACAGCAAGCGGACGAATGTATCACATTTTCCTGACGGGTCAGGCGATTTCGGGCAAGGCCTCCGGCAGCGTGTTTTCCTGTTCTTTTTTCACTGCCCGACGCACGTGCCGCGCAGCGATTGCTTCAGGATGGAAGTGGCGGCCAACCCATGCAGCAAACTGCTCCAGCGCCGAGCACAACACGAAATAAATGGCGCCGACGAACATGAAGATTTCCATCGGATAAATCATCAGCCGGCTGTTCACCTGCGATGCCACGAACGACAATTCACCGACGCCGACGATGTAGGCCAGCGAACTGTCCTTGATCAGCGTGACCCACTGATTGACGAAGGACGGCAACATCATTTGCAGCGCCTGCGGCAGCACGATCCAGCGCAGCACGTGCAGGCGCGGCAGGCCGAGCGAGAGTCCGGCGTCCCATTGGCCGCTGCGGATACCCGCAATGCCTGCCGCCACCGAATGCGCCAGATAGGCGGCGCTTACCAGCGACAACGCGAACATCACCGACAGCACACCGGGCACGTCAATGCCGAAGGCAATCGGCAACAGGAAGTAAGTCCAGAAGATCAGCATCAGCACCGGGATCGCGCGGAAGAATCCCAACCCCAGCGTCAGCAGCTTGCGCACCGCGCCGCGGCTCATCGCCAGCACCACGCCGAACACTACGCCCAGCAGCGCCGACAGCAGCGCCGAGCCGATGCTCAGCAGCAGCGTGAGTGCGGCGCCGCCGAGTGGTCCGTCGGGATAGGAACCCCACAGCAAATAGGGGAGGTTGTCGAGCAGCACGGAGAATCCCATCAATGCCTCCCCTTGCCATCATGTGCGAGGCGCGCTTGCAGATGCCAGTGGCCGACGCTCTCGATCAGCGCGATGGCAACGATGTACAGCAGCGTGGCGAAGCCGAAGGCCTGGAAAGTGCGGAAGGTCTCGGCCTCCACCTGGCGCGAGGTATACGACAATTCGGCGAGGCCGATAGCCATCGTCAGCGAGGTGTTCTTGAGGATATTCATGTATTGGCCCAGCAGCGGCGGCAGCGCGATGCGCACGGCCTGCGGCAGTACGATGTAGTGCACCACCTGCAGGCGGGTCAGGCCGATGGCGGCGCCCGCCAGCGATTGCGTGGCCGGTACGCCGCGCATGCCGGCGCGGATTTCTTCACTGACGTAGGCGGTGGAGTAGAGCACCACGCCGATCATCGCCGCCAGGAATTCAAACGACGGCCAGCTCAGGGTCACCACGCCCAGCAAGCGAACGCTATGGGTGGCGTTGAGCCACTCCATCGTGCCTTCCGGAAACAGGCCGGGCACGCCGAAATACCAGAATAGCAATTGCACCAGCAGCGGCGTATTGCGAAACAGCGAGGTGTAAGCCGCAGCCGGCAGGCGCAAGCCGGGATGCGCGCTTGAGCGGGCCGCCGCCAGGAAGAAGCCAAGCAGCGTCGCCAGCACCACCGTTGTCGCACTCAGCAGCAAGGTGGTCTGGAAGCCGTGCCACATCCACAGCAGGTATTTGGGAGCGAGCAGCTGGCTGGTGTCAAAGTGGGAGAGCATTCAGTCACCGGTGGCAATCATTGGTGCAGTCAAAAACGAGAACAGCCGCACAGGGCGGCTTGTTCTCATCGCGGGCAATCTGCTTACTTGTCGCGCAGTCTGGTGTCGCCGATCTTGAACAGGCGCGGCAGCGGCGATTTGCTTTGCGGGCCGAACCACTTGTCGTAGATCTGTTGCGCAGTGCCGGTCTTCTCGAGATCGCGCAGCCAGTCGTTCAGGAAGGCAACCAGGCGCGTTTCACCCTTGGGCACGCCGACACCTTCATATTCTTCCGAAATGGCGAAGGCCGGGATTTCATATTTTTCCTTGTCGGGCAACGCGGCGAGGATCGCGGTCAGCTTGGAGCCGTCCTGGCTGAACGCCTGGATGTTGCCGTTGCGCAGCGCCGCCAGCCCGAGCGGCGTGTCGTCATACAGCACCACCTTGGTGTCGGGATACTTTTCACGCAGCGTGGTTTCCATGGTGGTGCCCTTGTCGGTGCCCACGCGGATGTCCTTGATGCCGTCGGCGTTCTTCAGCACGCCTTTCTTTGCGAGGAATTGCTGGCCCGAAGCGAAATACGGAATGCTGAAGTCGATGACCTTGGCGCGGTCTTCGGTGATGGTGAAATTGGCAAACACCAGGTCGACCTTGTTGGACGACAGCAGAGGGATGCGGTTGGCCGGATTGGTCGGAACGATTTCAACTTTCACGCCGAGTTTCTTGCCGAGTTCGTTGGCGTAGTCGATATCGAGGCCGACGATTTTCTTGCTGCTGGCATCGACGTAGCCGAACGGCGGATTGCCGTCAAAAGCAGCCACGCGCAGGACGCCGGCTTTCTTGATGTCGTCGAGCTTGTCGGCGTGGGCGGCGACCGGCAGCAGGGCCAGCGCAAGCGTGGATGCCAAGGCCGATGCAAAGAACAGCGGGGACAGTGAAGCACGCAATTTCATGGATATTTTCCTTGTTGTCGTGAAATGGAGGGATGCGTTTCCATGCCCGCGGATAACCGACACGGTCCTGCATCCCGTTGGCGCGGATGCACCAAATGGGAGCGAGTATAGGAAGACGCGACGGGATCTGGAACGACTATTTACGCCTTTGTTTATGCGGAAAACGGCACGGCAAAAATGCGTGAGAGGAACAACGGATGGAGCAGGGGAAAGAGGCGGGAAGAACGTGACAAACCGGCGTCATTGCAGAGACTGCAGTTCGCCGGTCAGTTAAACATTTGCAATAAGCACTTCAGTCCGCGGCGGTTGAGAACCGGGGCGGACTGTCTGTCATCGACATGCAGCGGTCGATCAACGTGTGGTGTAGAGATAGTTATTGCGGGCGATGTCGCCACGGGTCTGGTTCAGTTCGGCAACGACTTCAGCACGGGTCTTGCTCGATGCGACAGGAGCAGGATTAAAGGTGTCCTGATAGTTGCGGCGACCCAGGTCACCACCGGCTTGCTTCACTTCGGCGACGACTTCAGCGCGGGTCTTGGTCGAGGTGAATGCTTGTTCCGGCGGATAAGGGGTTTCAGCAAGTGCGGAACCGGCGGCGGCAATCAGGGCAGTAGCGGCGATAATTTTTGCGATGTTCATTTTATTCTCTCTGAGTAAGTTGCAAAGTAAGTTGCAATTAAGTTGAAGTACCTGGTTGAAACAACAGCGATGCCGGCAGAAAAATTAATGAGTACTGCCGGGCGCATTACCGAGATAGGTTCAGAGTTTTGTTTTGCAACCACTTATTTTCGTGTTATCCGAACATGAAATGACTGATATAAAAATATCGTCTGACTGAAGGCCTTTGTTCCTGAGGTCCGGACAATCGCCGGCATTGTTCGGAGAAATCCGTCGCCTTTTCGTGCCGCGTTCAGAGGCCGACCACGAAATGGGACGCCTGCATGCCCGATTGTTCCAGAAAGGCGAATACAGAATCAGCGCCGATGGTTTCAATGCGATCCCTGAAGCGCTTTTCGTTGGGATGATCGTCGAAGGCGATGTTGGCTTTGAACATACGCGCGCCGAGCCGGGTCATGGGGCCGAGGTCGAGCACGGTCGGCTGGTAGCCCTTGAACTTGAGCCATGCCTGGGCCTGCTCGCGGGTGTGGATGCTGTTTTCCTGCGCCATCGCCAGGGTTTCCAATACCCATTGATTAGATTGCTGGTATTTGTCACCCCAGGCGTACGACAGCATGTTGTAGGCGGCAACATGTCCGGCCAGCACTTTTACCGGGTCGGTCAGCACGGTGCGCAGGCGTTGCTGTACTTCCGGCGCAGGCACGGTGATCGCCGCTTCGAAGCGATAGGGATCGTCGAGGAAGAACTGGCCCATGCCTTGTTCGTAAATGTTGCTGGCGGCGGTGCCGCATTCGTTGAGCTTGTGCACGATGGTCCAGTGGCCGTCCTGCTTGTAGGCGAAACCGAGATGCGAATAGCGTTGCCGGTATTTGCTCAGGTCCTGGCCGGCGCGCGCGATGATGACCACATCGGCGCCGCTGGCGTCGAGCCGGGCGACGGTCTTGACGGCCATGGCGATGCCTTGCGTCACGCGTGTTTCCGTCGGCGGCTTTTGTTCGCAGGCTTGCCCGGCATGCGCGATGGCGGGCAGCGCCAGATGCAATGCCACGAGTGCGGCGAGAACGATTTTTTTTATCATGTTGTGCTCCGTGTCGTTGAATGATCGTGTGCTGCGGTCGTTTTAATTTTCAGGAAACCTTCTTGCTTTTCATGAGCGCCTTGCCGAGTTCGTTCGGAATGATCGCCAGCACCTTGCCGGCGCTGACCAGCAACATGCCGGCCGAGGTGGCGGTGGCCTGGATGACCGAGCCGACGCCGACCGACACGGCGCCGCTGGCGTTGGCGGTGATGGTCACCGAGCCGCGCACGCCGGCGCCGATTTTTTCCAGTACATAGACCGAGCCCTTGCCTGAAGCTTCCACGCTTTTGACGAGGTATTCGCCGCCTTCGGAAATGAAAAAAGCCGGCGCGGCGATCGAGGCAACCACGGACAGTGCGGAGGCATCGCTGGCGGTCGACTGCGCGGACGCCGGTTGCGCCAGCAGCGTCGACGACAGGGCGATGGCCAGCGACAAAGTGGAAACGATGCGGCGCAGGTTCAGTGTGTTCATGTTGTTCTCCGTTTTTACGTTGATGGAAGCGCGTCGTTGAAGCGCAGGCGGACTGTATCAACGGTATCGGTATTTGTATTTTTTCTGTGAAAAGTAGTAAGGTATTTATGTAAAAGTATTGATATATGATACTTTTTGATAATTCAGATTGAAGGAGATGCAGATGGCCCAAGCCCAGGCTTTGATAGACGCCCTCAAGAACGTGCTCAAGGCGCGCGGCATGACGTATGCAAAACTCGGGAAGGGGCTTGGTCTGAGCGAGGCCAGCGTCAAGCGCGTGTTTGCGGAAAGAAGTTTCTCGCTGGAGCGATTCGACCAGGTGTGCGGCTTGCTCGGCATCCAGATCAGCGACCTCGCGCGCATGGTGGCGCACGATGCGGCCGCGCCGACGCAACTGACGGTGGAGCAGGAAAACAAGCTGGTATCGGACCCGCGGCTGTTGCTGATTGCCGTGCATGCGGTCAATCACTGGACCATGGAAGAGATCCTCGAGGCTTTTGATTTCTCGCGTGCGGAATGCGTGCGCCTGCTGGCGCGCCTCGACAAGCTGGGCATCATCGACCTGCTGCCCAACAACAAGATACGGGTACGTGTCGCGCCGGATTTCGGCTGGTTGCCGGGGGGACCGATACAGCAATATTTCCGCGCCCAGCTACGCAACGATTTCTTCAATTCGCGTTTCGACGGCGATGGTGAAAAGATGACCATGGTCAGCGGCATGCTGTCGCCGGCCAGCAATGCGCTCATGCAGCAGCACATGCGTCGCATCGCCGCGGAATTCTCGGCGCTGCATCACCAGGACCTGGAACTGCCGCTGGCGCAGCGCGACGGCACCAGCCTGATCCTGGCGATGCGGCCGTGGTCGCCGGAGTCGTTCAAGGCCTTGCAGAAGAAACGCTGAAGGGAGGGAGATGCCGCTTACTGCAACAGGCTGCTGCCGCTCCTCGGCAACGACGCCGCTTGCAAGCTGCTCGCCAGCACCGCCGCCGCCGAACGGGTCTCCACGCCGAGTTTGACGAAGATATGTTCCAGGTGCTTGTTCACCGTGCGCGGACTCATGCCGAGGATCTCGGCGATGTCGCGGTTGGTCTTGCCTTTGCCCAGCCACGCCAATACGTCGCTTTCGCGCGGAGTCAGGTGGAAGCTTCCCGGCAATACGGTTTCACCGTTGTGTTGCGCAGCGGAGTGAGCCGACACAGTTGCGGCAATCCCGGCGCCGATATTTTTTTCTTCCAGCAGCAGGGTAATTTCATGTCCCTGGCCCGGCGCCGACAGTGCGATGCGCAGTTCGCAGTCGCCCTGCGTGATCACCAGCGGACGGATGTCGCCGCCACCCTGGCGCTGGCGCACCAGGCTTTCGTTGAGCCAGGACTGCAGCGGCGCCGGCAGTTTATGGCTGGTGTTCATGCCGGCGGCGCCGACCGGAAAGTACTTTTCAAGCCACAGCGAGGCCTTGCTGGTCTGCCACAGCGGCAGGCCGTTGCCGCTCAGGACGATGACGGCGTGGGCGGCGTGTTCGAGCATGCCGCGCGCCTGCGACATCATGCGCGCGGTCTTGATATGGGCGCCGATGCGCGCGACCACTTCCTGCGGCTTGATCGGCTTGGTCACGTAGTCGATGCCGCCGACTTCGAAGCCGCGCACCACGTGTTCGGTCTCGGTCAGCCCGGTCATGAACACCACCGGCACGTGGTTGACGCTCTTGATCAGTTTGATGCGCTTGCAGGTTTCGAAGCCGTCGATGCCGGGCATCATGGCGTCGAGCAGGATCAGGTCCGGCGTGATGTAGTCGAGCCGTTCCAGCGCGCTCATGCCGTCGGTGGCGACCAGCACGATGTGGCCGCTCTCGTCGAGCGAGTCGGACAGCATGGCGAGGTTGTCGGGCTTGTCGTCGACGATCAGGACGACATGCCGATCAAACGTTGTTGACATCATGACGAATCATCTCCTTGATGCGGGTGACATATTCATTCAGGCGAAACTGTTTGACCAGTTGCCGGAGTTCCGTGGTGAAGGGCAGGTAAGCGGAGTTCTGCAGTTCCATGTCGTCAAGCTTGCGCAAGATGCCCTTGGCATAACCGATCGAGCCAAGCTCCAGCAGCGCCTGCAGTTTTTCCTGCGAAGGCACCAGCATCATCGGTTGCGCCACGAGGTCGTCCTTCACAGGGACGGACGGCGGCACGGCGGCCGACACCCAGTCGATGCGCAGCTGCTGCCGGATCTTCGACAGCAGTTCGTTGTACGACACCGGCTTGACTACGAAGTCGTTGTACAGCGGTGGGTCGATGCCGTCGTTGCTGCGCTCGTGGCCGCTTTCGAAAGCATTGGCCGAGACGATGATGATCGGCAACTGCGCCAGTCCGCGTGCGCGGATGGCGCGCGCCACCGACCAGCCGTCCATCATCGGCATGGCGATGTCGAGCAGCACCAGGTCCGGCGTACGGTGCGCCAGTTCTTCCAGGCAGGCGATGCCGCCGTCGGCCTCGACCACCTCGAAACCCAGCGGCAGCAGCATCTCCTTGAGCAGCAGCCGCTGCGAGGCCTGGTCGTCGACCACCAGCACGCGCCTGGACGGTCCGATGTAACCCGACATTTGGTCTTCCAGCTTCAGGCGCGGACGCGGCACATGGACTTCCGGCAGATAGATCTTGAGATGGAAGCTGCTGCCGCTGCCGACCTTGCTCTTCACCGCCAGCTCTCCGCCCATGATGTGGGTCAGCATGCTGCTGATGGCCAGGCCAAGGCCGGTGCCGATGTCTTCGCGCAAGTTGGCGGCGCTGCTGCGCTCGAACGGCAAGAAGATGCGGTCAAGATCGTCATCGGCGATGCCGATGCCGGTGTCGATGATGTCGAAGTAGGCGATCTCGCGCAGGTAGCGCACGCGCACCGTCACACTGCCCTGGTCGGTGAACTTGACGGCATTGCCGATCAGGTTGATCAGGATCTGGCGCAGGCGCTTCTGGTCGGCGTGCACGATGTGCGGAACGCGTCCGGTTTTTTCGAAGCGGAAACGCAATCCCTTTTGTTCGGCCTGCGGCGCGAACATGCCGGCAATCTGTTCGAGGAATTCCGCCAGCGCCAGCTCGTCCGAGGCCAGGCGCATCTTGCCGGCCTCGATCTTGGCGATGTCGAGCAGGCCGTCGATCAGGCTCAGCAGATGCTCGCCGCTGCGGCGGATCACGGCGATCGCATCCTTGCGCGCCGGTGGAATGGTGGCGTCGACATGCAGGATCTGCGCGTAGCCGAGGATGCTGTTGAGCGGCGTACGCAACTCGTGGCTCATGCCGGTGACGAAACGGCTCTTGGCAAGGTTGGCGGACTCGGCGGCTTCCTTGGCGCGCTGCAGTTCGGCATCGGTCTGCTTGTGCGCTTCGATTTCCTGCAGCAGCAGATTGGTCTGGCGTTCCGATTCTTCATGCGCGACGCTGCGGCTTTCGTTGGTCAGGATCAGCCACCACGAACCGACGCCGATTAATACCAGCAGCGTGCAGAACAGCTTGATGAATATGCTCTGGATGGAATCGGGCCCGCTGGTCGTCAGGCCGGAGATGCCGGCCATCTGCTGGAAGTACAGCATCCACAGCACCACCGCCAGTCCGCCCGACAACAGTCCGAACACGATCAGGTAATGGCCGATGCGCGTATTGAGCTTGAGCGTGAAGCGCGACGGCAGCAATTTCTGCAGTGTATTGAAAACCTGGTCCGGCAAGCGCGCCGCCGGCGTCTTGCAGCGGTCGTTGCAGCGCGCGTCGAGCGAGCAGCACAGCGAGCAGATCGCGCCCTGATAGGCGGGACAATGCGCCATGTCGGGCATCTCGAACTGGTTGCCGCAGATGACGCACTCGATCTCTGCATGCAGATGATCTGCGTTTTTTCCCGCATGCAGATGTTCCGACAGCGTGTCCTCACGCGCGATGTAGTAGCGGCTCTTGGTGGCAATCGCGATCAGCGGCGCCATCAGCAAGGCGGTGCCGAGTGCGATGAACGGCGACATCGCCGCCGCCAGTTTGCCGAGTACGCCGGACATGGCGATCGCCGAGAGGATGGACGCGATCGCCATCGAACCGACGCCGACAGGGTTGATGTCGTAGAGATGCGCGCGCTTGAACTCGATGTGGGCCGGGCTCAGTTTGAGCGGCTTGTTGATCACCAGGTCCGACACTACCGCACCGATCCACGAAATCGCCACCAGGCTGTACAGCGCCAACACGTGTTCCAGCGCATTGAACACGCCCAGTTCCATCAGCAGCACCGCGATCAGTACATTGAACACCAGCCACACCACCCGGCCCGGATGACTGTGCGTGAGCCGCGCAAAGAAGTTGGACCAGGCGAGTGAGCCGGCATAGGCGTTGGTGACGTTGATCTTGACCTGCGACACGATCACGAACAGCGCCACCGCGCCGAGCACCAGCGCCGGATTGGAGAACACGTACTGGTAGCCGATCAGGTACATCTGAGTCGGCTCCACCGCCTTGCCCATCGGCACTTCATGCTGGATCGCGAGGAAGGCCAGCAGCGCGCCGCCCAGCATCTTGGCGCCACCCAGCAAAATCCATCCCGGTCCGGCCAGCAGCAGCGCAGTCCACCAGCGGCCGCGATTGGCCTGGGTTTTTTCCGGCAGGAAGCGCAGGAAGTCGACCTGTTCGCCGATCTGCGCGATCAGCGAAAACGCCACCGTCGCCGCCGCGCCGAACAGATAGATGTTGAACGAGCCACCTTCTTCGGCACGGCCGGCAAAGGTGATCAGGTTGGTGAGCGCTTCCGGTTCTTTATAGAGGACGCAGATATAAGGCAGCGCCAGCAGCACGATCCACACCGGCTGGGTCCACATTTGCAGGCGGTTGATCAGCGTGATGCCGTACGCCACCATCGGGATCACGATCAGCGAACACAGCACGTAGCCGTAGACCAGCGGCAGGCCGAAATAGATTTCGATGGCCTGCGCCATGATGGCGGCCTCCAGCGCAAAGAAGATGAAGGTGAAGCTGGCATAAATCAGCGAGGTGACGGTCGAGCCGATGTAGCCGAAGCCGGCGCCGCGCGTGAGCAGGTCCATGTCGACGCCGTACCTGGCGGCGTAATAACTGATCGGCAAGCCGGTCAGGAAAAACAGCACCACCACGCAGGCGATCGCCCAGAAGGTGTTGGTAAAACCATAACTCAGCGTGATGGCACCGCTGATCGCTTCCAGCGCCAGGAAGGAGGTCGCGCCCAGCGCCGTGTTGGCCAGGCGGAACTCCGACCAGCGCCGGAACGAGCGCGGCGTATAGCGCAGCGCATAGTCTTCCAGCGTCTCGTTGGCGACCCAGGTGTTGTAGTCGCGCCGGACCTTGACGATGCGTTGAATGGCGGGATTGGTCAATGTTTGCTCGCGTTGGTGATCAATGCCGGGGTGGGACGGAGGCGGCGACCACGGCACTCAGGGTGCAACCGCCGCGACCTCTTCCCGACGAAGCAATTTTCAAACCAATCGGCAAACTGCGGCATACGTCAAATGACGTATGCGGCCGGGTGCACATTGCGCCTTTCGCCCGCGGGTTTCCGGGAATTCCTTCCAGATTCACCAAAACACGGCATCGGCATCGCCTTCTTGCCACCGGAAAACGCACCAATACCATGCCGCGCACGAGCGAAACCTGTGCGACCGGGCGCAAGGGGCCACGCCCACCGGCGGTCGGGTTTTACGTCAAACAACGTATTGTTGCGCCGCACCGCAAAACCTATTCTCCATCCCAGAACGAGCAGGAAGCACAGCGGGAGGGAGAGAACACTCGCATGTCGGTCCCGGCTTTCGCCTCGTTTTGATTCAACCGATACAGCCTGATCGACACGACCACGTCCGATTACTTCCAATAACGCTCGAAAGGAGTACCGCATGTCGCACCGTTCCTCTTCCAAACCGCCTTCATCGCAACGACGCAAGATCATGATGGGCATCGTTGCCGGTGCCGCCGGTGCTGCCATGGCGTTCCCCGGCCTGGCCATGGCGCAGCAGTTCCCGACCGCCAAGGTCAACACCACCAAGCTGGCCATCACCGACACCGAAGTCACCGTCGGCCAACTGCACTCGGCCACCGGCACCATGGCGATCAGCGAAACCGGTTCGATCCAGGCTGAACGCCTGGCGATCGACCAGATCAATTCCATGGGCGGCATCCTCGGCCGCAAGATCAAGATCATCCAGGAAGACGGCGCCAGCGACTGGCCGACCTTCGCCGAAAAGGCCAAGAAGCTGCTCGAGAACGATCACGTCGCTGCCGTGTTCGGCTGCTGGACATCTGCCTCGCGCAAAGCCGTGCTGCCGGTCTTCGAAAAGGACAACGGCCTGCTTTACTACCCGACTTTCTACGAAGGCCTGGAGCAATCCAAGAACGTCTTCTACACCGGCCAGGAAGCCACGCAGCAAGTGCTGGCCGGCCTCAACTGGGTAGCAAAAGAGAAGAAGGCCAAGACCTTCTTCCTGATCGGCTCCGACTACATCTGGCCGCGCACCTCCAACAAGATCGCCCGCAAGCACATCGAGAACGTGCTCAAGGGTTCGGTGGTCGGCGAAGAGTATTACCCGCTCGGCAACACCCAGTTCGGTTCGCTGATCAACAAGATCAAGCTGAAGAAACCGGATGTGATTTTTGCCGACGTGGTCGGCGGCAGCAACGTCGCTTTCTACAAGCAACTGAAAGCAGCCGGCGTCACCGCCAAGACGCAGAACCTGCTGACCATCTCCGTGACCGAGGATGAAATGCTCGGCATCGGCGGCGAAAACGTCGAAGGCTTCTACGCCTCGATGAAGTATTTCCAGAGCCTCGACAACCCGAACAACAAGAAATTCGTGGCCGAGTTCAAAGCCAAGTTCGGCGCCAATTCGGTGATCGGCGACGTCACGCAGGCAGCCTACCTCGGCCCGTGGCTGTGGAAGGCCGCAGTTGAAAAAGCCGGCAGCTTCGACGTCGACAAGGTGGTCGCCGCCTCGCCGGGACTTGAGCTGAAGACTGCGCCGGAAGGTTACGTCAAGGTCCACGCCAACCATCACCTGTGGAGCAAGACCCGCATCGGCGAAGCGCAGAAGGACGGCCAGTTCAAGGTCATCTACGAGTCCGACCTGATCGAACCGAATCCTTTCCCCAAGGGTTATCAATAAGCGATTGTGTTTGTTGGCAGCAAAGCGGCGGCTTCTGTAGTGACATGCGGGCGCTGCCGCCCATGCGGTTGAAGTTGAATTATTGAATTTTGAAGTACCCGGACATTGTTTATCAATCACCCAGGGCGGGAGTCAACATGGTTTCTCTATCCGAATTTTTCGCCATCTTTGCCATGCAGGGCTTCAACGGCCTGTCGGTGTTTTGCGTGCTGCTGCTGATGGCCCTGGGCCTGGCGATCATCTTCGGCCAGATGGGCGTGATCAACATGGCGCACGGCGAGTTCCTGACCATCGGCGCTTACATCACGTACCTGCTGTCGCACCTGACCACCACCTACGCACCCAGCCTGCAGCCGTTTTATTTCTTCGGTGCGGTGGTGCTGTCGTTCATCGTCGCCTACGGTTTCGGCTACCTGACCGAGCTGTTGCTGATCAGCCGGCTCTACAAGCGTCCGCTCGACACGCTGCTGGCGACCTGGGGCCTGAGCCTGGCGATGCAGCAGACTTTCCGTTCCATCTTCGGCGCCAAGGAGGTCAGCGCGACCTTGCCGGATTGGCTGCTCGGTTCGTTCAAGCCGACCGAGAACATCGACATCCCGATCAACGGCCTGTTCATGATGTGTCTGACGGTCTTGTTGACCGGCACCATCTTCATCCTGCTGTTTCGTTCGCGCTGGGGCCTGCAAGTGCGCGCCACCATGCAGAACCGGGTCATGAGCGGCGCCGTTGGCATCAATACCCGCAAGGTCGACCGCACCACCTTCGCCCTCGGCTGCGGCGTGGCGGGCGTGGCCGGCGCGGCCTTCACCACGATCGGTTCGACCGGTCCCACCAGCGGCTCGCTGTACATCGTCGACACCTTCTTGGTGGTGGTGTTCGGCGGCGCGCAGAGCCTGATCGGCACGATTGCTTCGGCCTTCTCGATTGCGCAGACCCAGTCCACCGCCGAGTTCTTCCTGACCGGTTCGATGGCCAAGGTGCTGACGCTGTCGGCGGTGATCCTGATCCTGATGCTGCGTCCGCAGGGTTTGTTCTCGGTGCGTGTACGTAAATGATGTCCTTCAGACTTCCCATCCGCGAGGTTCAACAATGAATGCAGCATACGAAAAATTATTGGGCGGCAGATCCGGACTGACCGGGCTGCTGATACTGGGCGTGCTGTTGCTGGTGGTCTTCCCGCTGGGCCTGGACATCTTCCGCCTCAACCTGGTCGGCAAATACCTGTCCTACGCCTTCGTCGCGGTCGGCCTGGTGCTGTGCTGGGGCTACGGCGGCATCCTGAGTCTCGGCCAGGGCGTGTTCTTCGGCGTCGGCGGCTATTGCATGGCGATGTTCCTGAAGCTCGAAGCGTCGGATCCGATCAGCACCAAGATCCAGTCCACGCCCGGCATCCCCGACTTCATGGACTGGAACCAGATCACCTCGCTGCCGGCGATGTGGCAGCCCTTCCACAGCTTCAGCTTCACCGTGCTGGCGGTGCTGGCGGTGCCGACCTTGCTGGCGCTGATCATCGGCATGGCGATGTTCAAGCGCCGCGTCGGCGACGTCTACTTCTCCATCGTGACGCAAGCGATTGCGGCGATCCTGTCGATCCTGATCATCGGCCAGCAAGGCCTGACCGGCGGCGTCAACGGCATCACCGACCTGAAGACGCTGATGGGTTGGGACATCCGCACCGACAGCGCCAAGGTGATCCTGTACTTCGTCAACGCCGGCCTGCTGTTCGCCTGCATCCTGTTCGGCCGCTACATCCTGACCTCCAAGCTCGGCCGCCTGCTGATGGCGATGCGCGACAAGGAAGAGCGCGTGCGTTTTTCCGGCTACGACGTTGCCAGCTTCAAGGTGTTCGTGTTCTGCGTGGCGGCGATGTTCTCGGCCATCGGCGGCGCCATGTTCACCTTGCAGGTCGGCTTCATGTCGCCGTCCTTCGTCGGTATCGTACCGTCCATCGAGATGGTGATCTACGCCGCGGTCGGCGGTCGCATGTCGCTGCTCGGCGCGGTGTACGGCACGCTGCTGGTCAACTTCGGCAAGACGTATTTCTCCGAGACCTTCCCGGAGTTGTGGCTGTTCCTGATGGGCGGCCTGTTCATCGCGGTGGTGATGTACTTCCCCAACGGCCTGGCCGGCGTGTATGAAAAGCAGGGCAAGCGCCTGATGGAAAAGCTGTCCCGTAAAAAAGCAGTACCGCCCGAACCGGTGAAGCCGAAAGTGGCGACCAGAACCGATTCGGCTGAAGTCCATCTCGACGGCGCCAACCTGGAGGCCAGCAAATGAGCAACGCACCCATCGGATTCGAATCAACCGACCATCCCGTGCTGGCGATCGAGGACCTGACGGTTTCCTTCGACGGTTTCAAGGCGGTCGACAAGCTCAACCTGTATGTCCAGCGCAATGAAGTGCGCGTGGTGATCGGCCCCAACGGCGCCGGCAAGACCACGGTGCTGGACCTGATCTGCGGCAAGACGCAGGCGACCTCGGGCAGTATCCGTTTCAACAACCACGAGCTGACCAAGATGAGCGAGCACGCCATCGTGCGCGTCGGCGTCGGCCGCAAGTTCCAGACGCCGTCGATCTACGAAAACCTCAGTGTGTTCGAGAACCTGGAGATGTCCTTCCCGCGCGGCCGCAAGGTGTTCGGCGCGCTGACCTTCAAGCGCACCGCCGACGTGGTGGCGCGCGTCGAGTCGGTGGCGGCGGAAATCTTCCTCGACCAGCATCTGTACACCCAGGCCGACCTGCTGTCGCACGGCCAGAAGCAATGGCTGGAGATCGGCATGCTGCTGATGCAGGAGCCGGAGCTGCTGATGCTGGACGAACCGGTCGCCGGCATGAGCGTGTCCGAGCGCGAGAAGACGGCGCAACTGCTGGGACGCATCAGCCAGGGCCGCTCGGTGGTGGTGATCGAGCACGACATGGATTTCGTCAAGAGCATCGCGCACAAGGTGACCGTGCTGCATCAGGGAAAAATCCTCGCCGAGGGCAGCATGGACAAGGTGCAGTCTGACCCGAAGGTCATCGACGTCTATTTAGGTCACTAATTCATTCCCGGAGCCAGCCATGTTCAACGTATCCAATCTCGCCTCCGGCTACGGCCAGAGCGCCGTCATCCACGACATCAACCTGTCGGTGGCGAAGGAAGAAATCGTCGCCGTCATGGGCCGCAACGGCATGGGCAAGACCACGCTGTTCAAGACGCTGATGGGCATCCTGCCGCTGCGCGACGGCAGCATCAAGATCGACGGCATCGAACTGGGTGCGATGGAAAGCCATCAGCGTGTCTCGCGCGGCGTCGCCTACGTGCCGCAGGGGCGCATGATTTTCCCCGGCATGACGGTGTTGGAAAACATCCAGACCGGCCTGGCCGCCGAGGCGCGCGGCAAGGTGCCGGATGAGTTGTACGCGCTGTTTCCGGTGCTGTACGAGATGCGCAGCCGTAAGGGTGGCAACTTGTCCGGCGGCCAGCAACAGCAGCTGGCGATTGCGCGCGCGCTGGCGACCAACCCGCGCGTGCTGCTGCTGGACGAGCCGACCGAAGGCATCCAGCCGTCCATCATCAAGGACATCGCGCGCAGCCTGAAAGAAATCCGCAAGATCCGCGAGCTCACCATCATCGTGTCGGAACAGGTGCTGAGCTTCACGCTGGAAATCGCCGACCGTTTCCTGGTCATCGACAAGGGCCGCTTCGTCTATGAAGACACGCGCGCCAACGTCGATGCGCCGACCATTAGCAAATACCTGTCGGTGTAAGGGCTTGTTCTAAAACCGTTTTGAAGGAGGAGCATCGTCATGAGGCATGGAGACATATCGAGCAGTAAAGACGCGGTGGGCGTGGCGGTCGTCAATTACAAGATGCCGCGCCTGCACAACCGCGCTGAAGTGATGGACAACGTCAACAAGATCGCGGCCATGCTGATCGGCATGAAGCAGGGTTTGCCCGGCCTCGACCTGGTCATCTTCCCGGAGTACTCGACGCACGGCATCATGTACGACGAGAAGGAAATGTACGACACCGCCGCCACCATTCCGGGCGAAGAGACGCGCGTGTTTTCGGAAGCCTGCCGCATCGCCGGCGTCTGGGGCGTGTTCTCGCTGACCGGCGAGCGCCACGAAGAGCATCCGCACAAGGCGCCCTACAACACGCTGATCCTGATCAACGACCAGGGCGAGATCGTGCAGAAGTATCGCAAGATCATGCCGTGGACGCCGATCGAGGGCTGGTATCCGGGCGACACGACTTACGTCTGTGACGGTCCCAAGGGACTCAAGGTCAGCCTGATCATCTGCGACGACGGTAACTATCCGGAAATCTGGCGCGACTGCGCCATGAAGGGCGCCGAGCTGATCGTGCGCTGCCAGGGCTACATGTATCCGGCCAAGGACCAGCAGGTGCTGGTGGCCAAGGCGATGGCATGGATGAACAACGTCTACGTCGCCGTCGCCAACGCGGCCGGCTTCGACGGCGTGTATTCCTATTTCGGCCATTCGGCGATCGTTGGCTTCGACGGCCGCACCCTGGGCGAATGCGAGACCGAAGAGATGGGCATCCAGTACGCCGAGCTGTCGGTCAGCGCCATCCGCGATGCGCGCCGCAACTGGCAGTCGCAAAACCACCTGTTCAAGCTGCTGCACCGCGGCTACACCGGCAAGATCAATTCCGCCGAATCGTCGGCGGGCGTAGCCGATTGCCCGTTCGACTTCTACAAGACCTGGGTCAACGATCCGCAGGCCGCACGCGCCAAGGTCGAGGCGATCACCCGCAAGACCGCCGGCACGCCGGAGTGTCCGGTGCCGGGCATCCCTAACGAATAAATCGTCAATTCACCCGCATTCAACACGAGAAGGAGAGTCGCATGCAACATTTCAAGATCAAGCCCGGCGTACCGCTGGCAGAGCAGCCTGAACTCGGACACAACCGCTGGCATCCCGACCTGCCGTTCCTGTCGTCGGTCAAGCCGGGCGAATCCATTTTGATTGAATCGCTGGACTTCCTCGATGCCCAGATCAAGGACACCGACGACGTCTCCGATGTCAAGAACGTCGACCTCACGCGTGCGCATCCGCTGACCGGCCCGTTCCACGTCGAGGGCGCCGAACCGGGCGACTTGCTGGTGATCGACCTGCTCGACATCAAACCGGTGACGCCGGTGGGATTCTCGGGCGTGTTTTCCAAGGAAAACGGCGGCGGCTTTTTGGCTGATTATTTCCCCGAGGCCGACAAGGCAATCTGGGACCTGAAGGGCCTGTATGCGACCTCGCGCCACATCCCCGGCGTGCGCATCGCCGGCCTCACGCATCCGGGCCTGATGGGATGTCTGCCGTCGCACGACCTCCTGGCCGAATGGAATCGCCGCGAAGCGCCGCTGGCCGCCAAGGGCCTGGCCAAGCCGCCCGATCCGAGCACCGCGGTGTTGCGCGGCCTGACCGGCGCCAAGTTCGACGAGATGGCCAAGATCGCGGCGCGCACCGTGCCGCCGCGCGAGCATGGCGGCAATACCGACATCAAGGATCTGTCGGCCGGCACGCGGATTTTCTTCCCGGTGTACGTCAAGGGGGCGGGCTTCTCGATGGGCGATTTGCACTTCTCGCAAGGCGACGGCGAAATCGGCTTTTGCGGCGCGATTGAGATGGACGGGGTGAGCCACGTCGGCTTCGACCTGATCAAGGGCGGTATGGCGAAGTACAACATCACCTCGCCGATCTTCATGCCGAGCATCGTCAAGCCGCACTACGAGCAATGGCTGACCTTCGAGGGCATCAGCGTCGAGAACGGCGTCAACTATTATCTCGACGCCACCGTCGCCTATCGCCAGGCCTGCCTGAAGGCGATCGACTACCTGACCCACTTCGGCTACACCGGCAGCCAGGCCTACATGCTGCTGACCGCCGCGCCGGTGGAAGGGCGCATCGGCGGCATCGTGGACATCCCGAACTGCGCGTGCACGGTGTCGCTGCCGACCTCGATCTTCGATCAGGACATCACGCCCAAGGGGATGTTGAACGACAAATCGTATTGGGGCCGAAAGCCGTAATCGTTTGATTGCTTGAGGAGATCGCGGATGTCGGCAAGGCCGCACCCGCGATCGGAAGTTTCAAATCATCGCCACTTCGGAGCAGAACATGCCCTTATACGATATCCGCTGCAGCCACTGCGAAGGCATCTTCGAGAAATTCCTCAACATGCAGGCCTTGCATGGCCAGGTCGCGTGTCCCTACTGCAAAGAGGACACCACGGCCGCACCGCTGTTGACCGGCGGTCGCGTCGGCTTGCAGGTGACCGAGCGCTGGCGTCCGCGCAACGGCGCCGAGCAGCTCGCAGGGCAGGGCGCGGCGGGGCCGGGCGCGCATGCGGGCGCGGCGCGCAGCAGCGTTCTGCACAACTGCAAAGGGCACAGCTGCAGCATTTGTCTTACCTGAATTCAATGTGAAGAAACAAACGGCGCGCCGTCCTCCTGCGGCGGCAGCGCAAAGCTCTTGCGCATGCGCTCCACTTCATCGACCGGTGTGCGGCCGAACAGGCGTTTGAATTCGCGGCTGAATTGCGATGCGCTTTCATAACCGACCTGCGCACAGGCGGCGCCCGCCGTCATGCCGTTGCGCAGCATCAGCAGGCGCGCCTGGTGCAGCCGCGTTGATTTGAGGTATTGCAGCGGGGATGTATCGGTCACGGTCTTGAAATGCGCGTGGAAGGTCGGCACGCTCATGCCGGCTTCCCTGGCCAGTTGCTCGATGCCGAGCGCTTCGTCGTAGCTGCGATGGATCATGCTGATGGCGCGCGAGATCTTGCCGAACTGGCCTTGCATGGTCAGCGCGGCGCGCATTGTTCCACCTTGTCGGCCGGTCAGCACGCGGAAATAGATTTCGCGCCGCAGCGACGGTCCCAGCACGTCAGCCTCCAGCGGATCGCTCATCGCTTCCAGAAAGCGCAGTACGGAAATCCCCAGTTGCGCCTCCATCGGCGTCGATACCATTCCGCGCGGCATGGCGATGCTCGGGCCGACACGGTCGTTGATCTGCATCATCAGCTCGGCCGCAACCTTGAAATCCAGACGCAGGTAAATCGCCAGCATCGGCTCCTTCTCGCTGGCGTCGGTCTCCATCGAAAACGGCACCGGCACCGACACCGCCAGGTAATGCTGCGCATCGTACAAATACACATCGCTGCCGAGATAGCCGCGCTTGCGTCCTTGCGCGACGATCACGATGCCCGGTTCGTACAGCACCGGCATGCGTTTCAACGGACGGTTCGAACGCAGGAAGCGCACGTCGGCCAGCGGCGACAGGTTATAGCCTTCCAGCGGCGTCAGCGCCGCCAGCAAGGCGACCATGCGGCGGCGGACGTCGGCGGGAGTGCTGGGTGATGGGGAAGGGGGCATCTCATTGAATCCGGCAATCGGTAATGCGGCTACTTTGCCATCTTCCGCGGCACCGCGCCAGTGACTCAGAGAATCAGGCAAACATGCGAGAAGAACCGGCAGCCATGGCGTGCGTGGAAATCGATAATGGCCTGGTCGATTTTTGTTCTTGTCTTTCACGCACAGCAAAGGAATTGCCATGTCTGTATCCAAAACTTTTTTCATCACCGGCGCCAGCAGCGGCTTCGGCCTTGCGCTTGCCGAAGCCGCCATCGCTGCAGGTCATCGCGTGGTCGGCACGGTGCGCAGCGAAGATGCCCGGCGCGCCTTCGAGGCGCAATTTTCCGACCGGCCGGGGCAAGCGTTTGCGCGCCTGCTCGACGTCACCGATTTTGCCGCGGCGGAGCGGGTCGCCGCCGAGGTCGAAAGCAGCGTCGGGCCGGTCGACGTGCTGGTCAACAATGCCGGCTACGGACACGAAGGCATCTTCGAGGAATCCGGCATGGATGCGCTGCAGCGCCAGTTCGACGTCAACGTATTCGGCGCGGTGGCGGTGACGAAAGGCTTTGTTCCCTTCATGCGTCAGCGCAGGCGCGGCCACATCGTCAACATCACTTCGATGGGCGGCTTCATCACCATGCCGGGCATCGCGTATTACTGCGGCAGCAAGTTTGCGCTGGAGGGTATTTCAGAAACCTTGGGCCAGGAGCTCAAGGCCTTCAACGTGTTTGTCACCGCGGTTGCGCCGGGATCGTTTCGCACCGATTGGGCCGGCCGCTCGATGGTGCGTTCACCGCGCAGCATCGCCGACTACGACGCGCTGTTCGACCCGATCCGCAACACGCGCGCCGAGCGCAGCGGTAAACAGCCGGGCGATCCGCGCAAGGCGGCGCAAGCGATGCTGAGGCTGGTCGACAGTCCGGCGCCGCCGGCGCATTTGCTGCTGGGCAGCGATGCGCTCGCGCTGGTGAGGAAGAAGTTGGCGGAGCTGACGCAGGAGCTCTCGCAGTGGGAGGCGCTGACGTGTTCGACGGATGCGGCAGAGAGTTAAGCGGCCAACCCGGTCGGTATCCGGCGATGGCAGGATGGTGAATTTGTTCTTTGGCAACTGCTGACAAATTGCTGAATCTTCTTACAGATTAATACAACTTTACAGTCTTCATTTTGCGGTCTCTCCCCGTTAAACGGATAACAGCCTTGTTGCGTCCGGCGCCTTTCAGGCCGGTCGACATGAGGCTGACATCATTATCCGATTTCCTAACGAGGAGCAAAAAGATGAATGCCAGAATGATCAGGATTGCCGGCCTGTTGTCGGTCGCTGCCGCAGTAGTCGCCGTCAGCGGCTGCGTGGTGACGCCGCCGTCGGTGCGCCCGGCTTATGTCGAACCGGCCTACGTCGCGCCGCCGGGCGTGGTGTATGTGCAGCCGACTTACGCATCGCCCGGCCCGGGCTATGCGTGGGAATACCACGCGCACTACGGCTGGGGCTGGCGTCATCCGCAATACGGCTGGCATCGCGGCTGGCGTTGAGTTGAATCAGCGCTGGTCGTTGTAAAACAAATCGCCCCGCATCAGGTCATGCAGTCGACCAGATGCGGGGCGATTTTGTTGACGTGTGCTGCTTAGAACGCGTAGCGACCTTGCACGTAGATTGTGCGCGGTGCGCCAACCATGCGGCCTGGATTGCCGTCGATGTTGCGGGTGTAGTAGCGACGGTCGGTCAGGTTGTTGACGCCGGCCAGGATGTCGAGACCCTTGGCGTTGGGCATCTTCCAGCTGACCTGGGTATTCCAGGTGCGAAAACCGGGGATCTCGCCGACGGTGGCGTCTGCGCTTTCCTTGACGGTATTGGCGACGTCCATGAACTGGCGGCTTTGATGCGTGGTGGACAGGTTGAATGCCCAAGGCCCTGTCTCATAGCGCGCGCCGATGGTGTCGGTCGTGCGTGAATAGAACGGTACGTCGAGGCCCGAGGTCGTGCCGGAACGTTGCAAGGCGCGCGTATAGGTGTAGGTCGCATACAGATTCAGGCCGCGCAGCGCGCCGTCTTTGTCGAAGCTGTAGTCGATTGCGGTTTCTACGCCGTCATGCTGTGTCTTGCCGATGTTCTGAAAGAGCGCCGGATTGGTACCGGGGATTTGCGAGATTTGATTGTCGAAGCGGATGTCGAATACAGTGACCTCGGCTGACAGACTATTTCCCTTCCAGCGGGCGCCGGCTTCGACCGTCTTGGCCAGTTCAGGCGACAGGGGATTGCTGGCCGACAGCGAGTTGAGCTGGGTGTTTTGCACCACGCCGAAGGAGGTGTTGTAGTTGGTGAACAGCGTCAGTTCAGGAGAGTACAAATAAGCCACGTTCACCGACGGCAGCGGTTTGTTGTTGGTGGTTTCAAACTTGCCGTTGGTGGTCGAATCCACCCGGGTGGAGTTGATGTGCTCGTAGCGCACCCCCGGCGTGATGCGCCAGGAGCCGATCGAAATCTTGTCGTCGAGATAGAGCGAATGCGCATCGGTGGTGTTCTTGAACGAGGTGACTGCGCCGTAAGCACCCGTTGCAATTGACTCGTTGAAAGTCTTGTCGGTGCCGCGTTCGCCAATGTAGCGATAACCGACTGTCACGTCGTTGGCGACCTTGCCGGCGACGAAACGTTGCGTGTAGCGCGGCTCGATGCCGGTGGTCTGGTAGTCGCGCGGCTGATGCTGGTAATTGGTGGTGGAGCTGCCGATCAGCACGCTCTGGCGGAAGCTCTCCACGAAGTAGGTGCGGACTTCAACTTCCTGGGTGTCTGAAATGGTATTCAGATAGCCGAAATCGATGGCTTTACGATTGCCCGACCAGAAGTCGTGCTTGCGCGTGTTCTGGAACGGATCGGCATTGTATTGTGCAACCGTCAGGCCACCCGGCGTGCGCGAGAGCACATCGTAGTAGGAGACCTTGCCGTAGATCTCGGAGCTTGGATCGATTTCGAAGCGGAACTTCAACGCGAAATCATTCAGGCGCTCGTTGCTGTTGTCGCGCCAGCCAGATCCTTCCGAACCTGAATACAGCATCGCGAGACCCAGGCCATTGTCGAGCCGCGTGCCTGCAAAGGCGCTGTACTGATTGCTGGAGCCGCCTTGGCCGTAGCTGTTGTAACGCACGCTGGCATCTGCGGTCAGACCTGCCTGGTTCGGGATCGAACGCGTCTTGAAGTTGATGATGCCGCCGACGTTTTGCGGACCGTAACGCACGGCGCCGCCACCGCGCACGACGTCAATCGACTCGATGTTGTTGAGGCTGACGGGCGCAAACGAGATTTGCGGCTGGCCGTAGGGCGCCACCGACATCGGCAGGCCGTCGAGCAGAATGGTCGAGCGCGGCGAGTAGCGGCCGGTCAGGCCACGCACGCCGATGTTGAGCGAGATCGCGCTGCCAGCGGTGCCGGAGTTGTCGGTCGCCTGCACGCCGGGGATGCGGCGCATCACGTCGCCGATGTTGACGGCGCCGGTGCTTTCGATCTCGGCTTTCTTAACCACCGTGCGCGCGCCGGGGAAGGTTTTCACGCTGGCGTCCAGGCTATTGCTGCCCAGCCAGTCGCCGCTGACCTGAATGGTCTCGAGCGTGTTCGGCGTGTCGGCCGGTGCATCGGCCTGCTGTGCGTAGGCAGCGCCGGAAAGCGTCATCAGCGCGGCGGCGATGGCGGCGGCGCAGCGGGTTTGCGCGGCAATGGCGCGGGGAAGGGGGAGCGATGTCATGTGATTTTCGGAAAGATGAAAAAGCGAGTCGTGCGGCGCCGGCGATTCAGTGGGCCGGCGCGGCCGGATGCATGCAAAGAAAAGGTAAGCATTCGTAATGGATGAGAATCATAACCATTTATATTTGCGTGATCAAACCAAACATGCATCTTGATAGGGTCATGAAAGCCAATACCGGCAGGCGCTTGCTCGAAGCGTTGTAAATCGTCTACAAAATTGGTGGGTGCCGAAATGCCAATTGTGGGTAGCTGCAATCGGGATGTTTTCGTCAGCAAAGGGAGGCGCCCGGCAAATATCCGGACGATCGTGTACGCTGTCGCGTTCTGATCGCATCGCATCTACACGGAGCAGCAAATGAGTACAAGCAAGGTAGCCCTCGTCATCGGCGGCGGCAGCGGAATGGGCGCCGGCGTGGCGCAAAAACTGGCGGACGACGGCTTCGGCGTCGGTATTCTTTCTTCGTCCGGAAAAGGCGAGTCGCTCGGCAACAGCCTGGGCGGCGTCGGCATCACCGGCTCCAACCGTTCGGTCGCCGACCTGCAAAAAGCGGTCGACGCCTGCCTCGCGCGCTGGGGCCGCATCGACGTGCTGGTCAACAGCGCCGGACACGGCCCCAAGGGCAAGGTGCTCGAGCTCAGCGATGAAGAGTGGCTGCTCGGCATGGAGGTCTACCTGATGAACGTGGTGCGCAGCGCGCGCCTGGTGACGCCGCTGATGCAGCAGCAGGGCGGTGGCGCCATCATCAACATTTCGAGCTTCTCGGCGGTCGAGCCGTCGCAGTCGTTCCCGACCTCGAGCGTGTTCCGCGCAGGCCTGTCGGCTTACACCAAGCTGTTCGCCGACAAGTACGCGCCGGAAAACATCCGCATGAACAATATCCTCCCTGGCTTCATCGACAGCCTGCCGGAGAAGCCCGGCATCAAGGAACTGATCCCGATGGCGCGTTACGGCAAAGTGAGCGAAGTCGCGGCACTGGCCTCGCACCTGGCGTCCGATGCGGCTGCCTACATCACCGGCCAGAACATCCGCATCGACGGTGGCATCACGCGTTCACTGTAAGGGAAGGAGATCGACATGGTGCAATGGCCTGCCGTGCTCGCGGTGCTGTCCGTCTATATCACCGGCGTGACGATTCCCGGTCCCAACTTCGTCGCGGTCGTGCACAAGGCGGTGTCGTCGACGCGTGCGGCGGCATTGGCGCTGGTGGCCGGCATCGTCATCGTCAATCTGTTCTGGGCCACCTGCGCCATCCTCGGCGTGGGCATCGTGTTCGCGGCGTTTCCGTGGGCCGCGCTGGCGGTCAAGATAGCGGGTGCGGCTTACCTGATCTGGTTCGGTGGCAATCTCATCCTCAAGGCAGGGAGCCGGGCCGCATCACCGAAGGCGGAGACCACGGCAGTCAACATGCAAGAAACTGCCGGATTGCGCCAGGCCTTCGTTCAGGGCTTCCTGACCAACATCGTCAATCCGAAATCGATGGCCTTCTTCGCCGCGGTGTTTGCCTCGGCGACGCCGGCCCATGTCTCGTGGCCGACTTTCGCCGCCATGCTGGGCGTGGTCGGCGTGGTTGCCTCGTCCTGGTATTCGATGGTGGCGATCCTGATGTCGCATGCGCGCATCGCTTCACACTATCGCGCCGGCAAACTGTGGATCGATCGCCTCTGCGGCGGCGTCATCGTCGCGCTTGGCGTTCGCCAACTGGCGCGCTGAGTCGGTTCGCCCTCCTCTTTTTCCGCATTTTTCCCAGTCATTCAAGTCACTCCCTCCTGAGTACCTTGCTTTGTAGCGACGTTGTCCCGACAGGGCGGCGTCGCTGCGTCTGATCGCATCCCTTCGTCCTTTTTTCTTCCTCATTGTGCTGCCGCATGTGCTGCACCGTCGCTGATCGCGCGCGGCGCAATCGTAGTGCACTGCATCGTAAAAACAGAGGAAATGCACTGTTTACAAGCGAAATAGACCATCTTGCAGCGCATATAGACAGGCACGGTAATTGCTGTACCATGAATTAGCGGTATAAAACATTACTTATTGCATAGGAATAGTTATGGAAAAATTCATCAAGGTTTCGCTCGACGGCAACGTCGCCATCATCACGCTCAACCGCCCTGAAAAGCTCAATGCCTGGAACAGCGAAATGCGCGCCGAGATCATCGCCGCGCTCAAGCGCAGCGATCAGGATGCGGCCATCGGCGCCATCATCATGACCGGCGCCGGCGATCGCGCATTTTGCGCGGGGCAGGATCTGGAAGAGGCGCACGGCTTCGACGAGCAGCGCGCCGATGAATGGATGACCGAGTGGGAAAACTATTACCGCACGCTGCGTTCGCTCAAGAAGCCGCTGGTCATGGCGCTCAACGGCACCGCCGCCGGCTCGGCTTTCCAGGTGACGCTGCTGGGCGACATCCGCGTCGGCCATGCCGGTTCGCGCATGGGCCAGCCGGAAATCAATTCGGGCATACCGAGCGTCACCGGTCCGTGGATCATGACCCAGATGCTGGGTCTGTCGCGCACCATCGAACTGACCCTGACCGGCCGCATGATGGAAGCCGAAGAGGCGCATCGCCTCGGCCTGATCCATCACCTGGTGCCAGCCGCGGAAGTGATGAGCAAGTCGCTCGCCATCGCGCGTGAACTGGCCGCCAAGCCGCCGGTCGCCATGCGTCTCGACAAGCAGCGTTTCTACGAAATCACCGAACCGAGTTTTGTCGACGCCATCGCCGCCGGCCGCCGCATCCAGGGCGAAGCCTACGCCACCGGCGAACCGGCCCGCATGATGGAAGAGTTCTTCAAGAAGCGCGGCCGCACCATCGGCGGCTGAACCGGAACCGGCATCACATTGCAGCACAAGGCACCACCGCAGTCGCAGGTCGGCAATTCCTCTAACAACCACTTATGGGAGTACGTATGACTCAGCAATTCAACACGCATCGCCGCACCGTCCTGAAAATGGCCGGCGGTATTGCGGCAGCCGGTGTCGCCGGCATCGCGCCGTCGGTGCTGGCGCAAACCAAGCAACTGGTGGTGGCTGACCCGGGCGGTCCTTACACGGCAGCCTATCGCAAGGCCTTCTACGATCCGTTTGAAAAAGCCACCGGCGTAAAAATCGTCAACGTCGCCCGCGAAGCGCAGCCTGTTGCGCAACTGACCGCCATGGTGCAAACCAAGAACTTCGTGTGGGACGTCACTACGCTCACGCTGGCGCAGGACATTCCGATTCTCGAAGAAGCCGGCATGCTGGAGCCGCTCGGCATCGTGCCGACCGACTTCAAGAACATGCTGCCTGGTTCCATCACGTCGAGTTTCGTCGGCGTCGACGTGTACGCCACCATCCTCGCCTACCGCACCGACAAGTTCGGCAAGAATCCGCCAAAGACCTGGGCCGACTTCTGGAACGTCGAGAAATTCCCGGGTCGCCGCTCGCTGCGCCGCAACGCCATCGACACCCTTGAGCAAGCGCTGATGGCTGACGGCGTCGCACCCGACAAGCTGTACCCGCTCGATCTCGATCGCGCTTTCAAGAGCCTCGACCGCATCAAGAAGCACGTGGCGGTCTGGTGGACCAGCGGCGCCCAGGCCATGCAGCTGATCCAGTCCGGCGAAGTCGACATGATCTCGACCTGGAACGCCCGCGCGCAAACCGCCATCGAAGGTGGCGCCCCGGTGGCGATCAACTGGAACCAGGGCCTGTATTCGATCGAAGGCTGGGGCGTGCCGAAGGGCAATCCGCGCGCTGCGGTGGCCAAGGAATTCGTCAAGTTCTGCGCCGACGCCAAGCGCCAGAGCGGCTTCACCGACACGCTGGCATACGGCCCCACCGCACTGGAAGCCTACAAGGACATCCCCGCCGCGCGTGCCGCCATCCTGCCCACCGCGCCCGCCAACATCGCCTTAATGCGTCCTCCCAGCGGGCTCTGGTGGCACAAGAACCGCAACGCCGTATCGGACCGCTTCAACGCCTGGTTACTTTCCTGATAGCGATACAAGTTATGACCGCCAGACTGCAAACACGTGCAATCAGCAAGCACTACGACAGCGTTACGGCGCTGTCGCCGACCGACCTCGACGTCCGCGACGGCGAGTTCCTGACCCTGCTCGGACCGTCCGGCTCCGGCAAGACCACGCTGCTGCAGATACTTGCAGGCCTGGTCGAGCCGAGCGGCGGCGCGTTGTTCATCAACGGCAAGGATGCCACGCACACGGCCGCCGGCGAGCGCGGTATCGGCATGGTGTTCCAGAGTTATGCGCTGTTCCCGCACTTGTCAGTGTGGGAAAACATCGCCTACCCGCTGCGCATGCGCAAGATGGACAAGGCGGCGATGACGGCCGCCGTGCGCGATGCGCTGGAAATGGTGCAGATGGGAAGCTATGCCAACCGCCTGCCGCGCGAGTTGTCGGGCGGCCAGCAGCAGCGCATCGCGCTGGCGCGCTGCTTCGTCTACAAGCCGTCGGTGATCCTGCTCGACGAACCTCTCGGTGCACTCGACAAGAAACTGCGCGAGCACATGCAATCCGAGATTCGCAGCCTGCACAAGGATCTCGGCGCCACCTTCATCTACGTCACGCACGACCAGGAAGAAGCGCTGAATCTGTCCGACCGCATCTGCCTCATGAACCAGTCCAGGATCGAACAGATCGGCTCGCCGCAGGACCTGTACGACCGTCCGGCCACGGCGTTTTCGGCGCAGTTCATCGGCTACTCCAATTTGCTGTCGGGACGGGTGCAGGACAGTGCGGCCGGTGCGCGTCTCGGCAACGGCCGCTTCGATGTGCCGCTGCCGACGCAGCGGCCGGACGGCGCGGGAATGAACGCTGACATCTCGCTGGTGGTGCGGCCCGAGGAAGCCTGCCTGGCCGGTGTCGATGACGCCTACGTCAAAGGCATCGTCAGCGAAGTCGTGTTCGCCGGTTCGGATATCCGTGTGATGGTCGACATCGGCGAAAGCCAGCCTTTCCTGCTGCGCTGCGGCCGCCGTGAAGCGCCTGCGGTGGGCGATGGCGTCGGCATCCGCTGGAATGCGGAACATGCCGCCGTCGTGACCTGCTAAGCCTCAGTTTCACTGATCCGAGGATTCTCCATGTCCAGTTCATTCTCTTCAAGCGCGACAAAGAAATCGTTGCGCGCGTGGCTACCCGCCTTGCCGTGCTTCGTGTTCCTGATCTGCTTCTTCTGCGTGCCGGTGGTCGAGATCCTGCAGACCGGTATCGTCAACGCCGACGGCCACGCGACGCTCGACCAGTTCCGCCGCATGACCAACGACCTGGTGTTCGCCAAGGTGCTCGGCAACACTTTCCTGATCTCCGGACTGACGGCGCTGCTGTCGGTGGTGCTGGGCTTTCCGGTGGCGTATTTCCTGAGTCAGCTCAGCGATCGTTTTCGCGAGCGCTGGATGATCTGGATCATGGTGCCGTTCTGGACCAGCTACCTGGTCAAGACCTTCGCCTGGATCCTGGTGCTGTCGAAGACCGGCATCCTGTTGACGCTGGCCGCAAGCCTTGGCCTGGTGGACGATCCGCATGCGCTGGCGCCGTCCATGACGGGTGTGATGATCGGCATGGTGCACGCCATGCTGCCGCTGGCGGTGATCAACATGTTGCCGATCATGCGCGGCGTCAACGCGCAATTGCTGCAGGCGGCGGAGACGCTGGGCGCCAATCGATCCATCGCCTTCTTCTCGGTGTTCCTGCCGATGGCCGGTCCCGGCATCGCGGCGGCGGGTTTGCTGGTGTTCATCACCAGCCTGGGATTCTTCATCCTGCCGGCGCTGCTCGGCACGCCCAAGGAAACCATGGTTGCGCAACTGGTGATCTCGGCCATCAATGACCTGTTCAACCTGCCGTATGCGGCGGCGCTGTCGACCATCCTGCTGATCTTCGCGGTGGCGGTGTTCATCCTGTACGACAAGCTGGTGGGCTTGTCTTCGCTCAGCGGCGATACCCGCGCGGCGCCGAAGAAGAACAGCTCGGCCGCCACTACCGCACTGCTGATCGGCATTGGCCGCCTCTTTGGCGGCGGTGGCGGCAGCAGTTACGGCGCAGCCGGCGCGGTACTGCAGAAAGTGAAGGGACTCAAGCTGTACAGCGTGGTCGCGGTGGCGTTGCTGTCGTTGCCGATCGTGGTGGTGTTTCCGATCGCCTTCACCAACTCGCCGTTCCTGTCGTTTCCGCCGCAGGGCTTCAGCCTGCGCTGGTTCGAAGCCTTCATCTTTTCGCCGGTATGGCAGGCATCCTTCCTGCGCTCGTTCGGCGTCGCCATCGTCACCGCGCTGGCCTCGACCGCGCTCGGCATCGGTGCGGCGCTGGCGCTGACGCGCCTGCCGCCACGCTGGACCAAGCCGGTGTTCGCCTTCCTGCTGGCGCCGCTGATCGTGCCGCGCATCGTGGTAGCGGTCGGCTTGTTCTACCTGTTCTCGCGCATGGGCCTGGTCGGCACCGACCTCGGGCTGACCATCGGCCATACGGTGCTGGCCATCCCCTATGTCGTGGTCACCATGGCGGCGGCGCTCAAGCGCTTCGACTGGCGCCTTGATGACGCCGCCAGGATCCTCGGTGCATCCGCCTTCGCGCGGTTACGCACGATCCAGCTGCCGATGATGATCGGCAGCGTCGCTGCCGCCTTGCAGATGGCGTTCATCATCTCTTTCGACGAACTCACGATTGCGATCTTCGTCAGCGGCGGCATGAAGAACACGCTGCCCAAGCAGATGTGGGACGACATGATCCTGCAGGTCAATCCGACGCTGGCCGCGGTATCGCTGGTCATGGTGATCGTGATCGCGCTGCTGGTCCTGCTGCCGGCGTTCTACAAGATGGCGCGTCGCCGTACGCATGCCGTCCCTTCACCAACAATTATCTGAATACTTCCGAATCCGCCATGCATCGCTACACACACTACTTCCCGTCCCGCTGCGGCGACGACCAGCTCGACGTCGTCTCGCTGCTGCTCAAAGGCTTGCTTGAAAACAGCGAGCGCACCCTGATCGTCTTCAACGGCCGCAAAACGTCGTTCGCCGATATGGCGGTGCGCGTCGCGGCCATGCAGCAACGCCTCGCCGCGCGCGGTATCCGCCGCGGCGACCGCGTCGCGCTGATGCTCGAGAACGGCCTTGACCACATGGCGCTGATCTACGCGCTGATGCTGGGCGGCGTGGTGTGGGTGCCGGTCAACATGCGTCTGAAGGCGCCCGGCATCAGTTACCTGCTGGGGCATTGCGCCCCCACGCTGTTCATCGCGCAGCGCAGCTTCGCCGAACCGCTGTCCGAATTGCCTGAGTTGCAGGACCGGCTGGCATGGCTCGATGAATTCGCCGGCGAGATGCCGGCGCTGGAACAACAGCGCCCGCGCGCCGCCGACCTCGCGCCGCTCGACACGCTGTGCCTGATCTATACCTCCGGCACCACCGGCGCGCCCAAGGGCGTGGTGTTCACGCATCGCATGATGCGCATCGCCAGCGAAGGTACGCTGCTGGTGTCGGACGTACGTCCCGGCGATCGCATGTTCGTGTGGGAGCCGCTGTGCCATATCGGCGGCGCACAGATGCTGCTGGTGCCGTTCCTGCAGCAGACCGAACTGCACATCGTCGAACGCTTCTCGTCCAGCAAGTTCTGGCAGCAGGTCGAGGCGGCGCAGGCCACGCACCTGCATTACCTGGGCGGCATTCTCGACATCCTCACGCAGCTGCCATCCGACGCGCAGCCACCGCATCACACGCTGCGCGTGGCGTGGGGCGCGGGCGTTTCGCCGCGTGCCTGGAACGGCATCCTGGCGCGCCTGAAGCTGTCGCTGCGCGAGTGCTATGGCATGACCGAAGGATCGAGCTTCGCCACCGTCAACACCAGCGGCAAAGTCGGCTCGATCGGCCGTGCGCTGCCGTGGCTGACGGTGGAGTTGCTCGACGCCGACGGCATGCCGACGCCGGTCGGCGAGATCGGCCAGGTGGTGGTCTCCAGCGATGTCGAAGGCTGCTTCCTGCCGGGTTATCTCGACAACCCCAAGGCCAGCGCGGAAGCGCTGCAGGGCGGCAAGCTGCATACCGGCGACATGGCCCGCATGGACGAAGAGGGCGACCTGTATTTCGTCGGCCGCAAGACCGACAGCATGCGCGTGCGCGGCGAGAACGTCTCGGCCTGGGAAATCGAACGCGTCTTCGTGATGCATCCGGCGGTGGCGGCGGCCGCTGCGGTAGGCATCACGGGCGACATCGGCGAGCAGGAAATCATGCTGTACGTGCAGTTCAAAGAGGGGCAGCAGGTGGGCTTCCCGGCGCTGTCGCAATGGGCCGGATCGAAGCTGGCCAGTTACCAGTTGCCGCGCTATTACGTGCAGGCAGCGGGTTTCGAGACCACGCTCAGCGAACGCATCAAGAAGCACTTGCTGAAGCCCGACGTTGCCGCCGCCTGGGACAGTAGCCCGGCACGGGCAGAACGACGATAATAGAGTTTTAATAGGGCTTTGAACTCATCCACGCCGCAGAGCCACCAGCCGACAAGCCAATTTATGACGAAGAAAACCGACGGCGCCGAAATCAAGACGCGCGCCAAGCCGGCCAAGCGCGCTGTTGCCATGGTTGCAGAACCTGAAGCTGCTGCTCCCGCGACCGACAACACCGGCATCAATTCGCCGCTGTACGTCAACTCGGTGGAAAAATCCATGCGCGTGCTGATGGCCTTCGACGGCCAGCAGCGCCAACTGTCGTTGTCGCAGATCGCCGCGCTGACCGGTTTCGACCTCAGCACGGCGCAACGTTTCACCTACACGCTGATGACGCTGGGCTACCTGACCAAGGACGACGAAGTGCGCAAGTACGAGCTCGCGCCCAAGGTGCTCAACTTCGCCTATCACTACCTGACCTCGAGCGACCTGGTGCGCCGGGCCACGCCTTACCTGCAGCAACTGAGCCAGGAAACCGAAGAGACCACCAACCTGACCATCCTCGATGGCGCCGACGTCGTGTTCGTGCAGCGTATCGTCAGCCGCAACGTGCTCAATCCCAACGTCGTCACCGGCACGCGCCTGCCGGCCTATTGCACGGCCTCGGGACTGGCGATCATGTCAACGCTGGATGATGCCGAGATCGACGACATCCTCGACCGCAGCGATCTCAAGATGTACACGCCGTTCACCATTGCCGACCGCGGCCAGATCAAGCAGCGCCTGGCGCAGTTCCGCGAGCAGGGCTATGCGCATATCCGCGAGGAATATTTTCTGGGCGACATCTCGACTGCCGCAGTGGTCAGGGATTCGCGCCTCGGCCGGGCCATCGGCGCGGTCAACCTCGCGATCACCACGGCGCGCTGGAACGGCGACGGCGACGAGCGTCGCCATGCCGACATGGTGATGCTGGCGGCGCGCGCCATTTCAATTCAAGGGCGCTAGGCGCCGGCACGGTTGCGCCGAAGCACGCGCCAGCCCAGGCTCATGCCCGCCGTCGCCAGCAGCACCGCCGCCACGCCGCACCATTGCAGCGGCTGCAGCCTGTGCCCGAACGCCACCCAGTCCACCGCAATCGCCGCCACCGGATAGATGAACGCCAGCGTGCCGGTGATCACGGTCGGCAGCTTCTGGATCGCGCCATACAGCCAGACATACATCACGCCGGTGTGGACGATGCCCATGACGACCAGGTAGCTCCATCCCGACCCTTGCGGCATGGCGGAGAAGTCCGCCAGCGGCGCCAGCAGCACGATGCCCACGGCAACCTGAATCAGCGCGATCAGATGCGGCGGGGTGCCGGTCAGGCGCTTGGCGATCAACGCCGCGATCGCATACAGGAAGGCCGCGCCGAGCGCCAGCGCCACGCCCGCCAGGTAGCTGCCGCTGGCGTAGCCCGCGTCCGCGCGCGCATTGACGATCACCAGCATGCCGATGAAACCGGTCGCCAGCCACACCAGCTTGTCGGCGGCAATGCGCTCGCGTAGCAGCACGGCGCCGAGCACCACCAGCATCAGCGGCTGGGTGTTGTAGACCGTCGTCGCGATGGCGATGGACGCATGCGAATACGCGGCGAACAGCAGCACCCAGTTGAACACGATGGCGACGCCGCCCAGCGCGGCCCAGCCAAGCACGCGCGCGCTGAGCAACTCGCGGCGCAACAGCCCGCGCCAGCCGCAGATCGCCAGCAGCGCCAGCGTGCCGAACACGCAGCGCCAGAACACCACGTTGAGCACCGACAATCCCGACGCCAGGACGAACCAGCCGATGCTGCCCGAAATCAGCATGGCGCCGGTCATCTCGAGTGCGCCGCGCCTGATGTTTTTTTCCATGGGAATTCCTCGTATGCAGAAGCCGATATTGTGCCGGACGGGGCGCGCGGACTCCATGCATTAAATTAGGAAAAAGTCGTAATTGACCTTTATTATTGATGGCATGTATCGGTATTCAGGAGTAAATCAAAGATGATTGACCACATCGACAAGAAGTTGATCCAGCTGCTCGCCGCTGACGCGCGGGCATCGCTGAAGGCCCTGGCGCAGGCCAGCGGCTTGTCGGCGCCGAGCGTGACCGAACGGCTCAAGCGGCTGGAAGAGCGCGGCGTCCTGACCGCTTACACGATAGATATCGACACGCATGCGCTCGGTTACCAGATTCAGGCCATCGTGCGCATCCGGCCCTTGCCGGGACAGCTGCATACGGTCGAGCGGAAAATCCTGGCAACGCCGGAATTCACCGAATGCGACAAGGTCACGGGAGAGGATTGCTATATCGCGCGGCTGCTGGTGCGCACGCTGCCGGAACTGGACCAGGTGCTGGATCGCTTCGCCGCCAGCGCCCAGACCAATACGGCGATCATCAAGAGCACGCCGCTCAAACGCAGGTTGCCGCCGCTGGCCGGGGGAGAGTGATGAGGTGTCCCGGAGCGCATTCCTGCCGCCCGGGATGATTGTTGGTAATGATCAGGCGCGCGCGCGACCAGGTGTGTGCAACGCTGCCTGACCGCTGCCCGGCTCCGCCAGCACGAACACGCTGACCAGCTGCGCCAGGTTGGCAGCCTGCTCCTGCATCGAGGCCGCCGCCGCCGCGGCTTGCTCCACCAGCGCGGCGTTCTGCTGCGTGACTTCATCCATCTGGTTGATGGCGCGGTTGACTTCTTCGATGCCAGAGCTTTGTTCCTGCGTCGCCGCGCTGATTTCCGCCACCACGTCTGACACGTGTTTGACGCTGTTGACGATGTCCTGCATGGTCACGCCGGCGCGTTCGACCAGTTTGCTGCCGATGTCGACCTTGCCTACCGAATCCTCAATGAGGGCCTTGATTTCCTTCGCTGCACCGGCACTGCGTTGGGCCAGCGTGCGCACTTCCGAGGCCACCACCGCGAAGCCGCGGCCCTGTTCGCCGGCGCGCGCCGCTTCCACCGCGGCGTTGAGCGCCAGGATGTTGGTCTGGAAGGCGATGCCGTCGATGACCGAGATGATGTCGACGATCTTGCGCGAGGAGGCGTTGATTTCTTCCATGGTGTCAACCACTTGGCCGATCACCGCGCCGCCATCGACCGCCACGCCCGAGGCGGAGATGGCGAGCTGGTTGGCTTGCTTGGCGTTGTCGGCGTTCTGGCGCACGATGGAAGTGAGTTGCTCCATCGCCGATGCGGTTTCTTCGAGTGCGCCGGCTTGCTGTTCGGTGCGCGACGACAAGTCGAGGTTGCCGGCAGCGATCTGGCTGGAGGCGGTGGCGATGGTGTCGGTGCCGCTGCGTACGCCGCTGACGATCTTGGAAAGATTGTCGCGCATCGAGCGGATCGACAGCAGCAGGCTGTGGCGGTCGTTCTTGCGCAGTGCGATGCGCGTCGACAGATCGCCTTGTGAGATGCGGTCGACCACGCTCATGGCGTCGGCCGGTTCGCCGCCCAGTTGTCGCATGACGGTGCGCAGCGTGAGGTAGGCAATGATGCCGATCACCGCCATTAGCGCGCCGCCGATCAGCAGCAGGATCAGCGCGTTGCGATAGAACTGGGTGTTGATGTCGTCGATGTAAGCGCCGAAGCCGACGGTCCAGTCCCACGGCGCAAACTTGATCACGGCATACAGTTTCTGCACTTTGTCAGTCATATTGGGGCGCGTGCCTTCGGCCTGCAGGATGCCGATGTCATGTCCGGCCAGTGCGGCGCGGTAGCGATCGCCGTCGGCGCGAGCGGTCTTGTCCTGGATGCCGACACGCTTGGGATTCGGGTGGACGTAGTTGACGTCGTCGGTATAACCGCGCACGAAGAAGTAGTTCTGATCCTTGGCGAAGCTGCCGATGACGAGCTTGGCCTGCGCCTGCGCCTGTTCGCGCGTCATCTTGCCGGATTGCTCCAGTGCGTAGATCTTGTTCAGCGAAGCGTCGGCCAGCGTCACCAGCAGTGACAGCTGTGCGGTGCGTTCCTCCAGCATGGTGTTCTTCAGGGTATTGAGCGAGACCATCGCGATGATCACGATGCCGAGCAAGGTCGGTGCGCATAAAAGAACGATTCTGGTGCTGAGCTTCAAGATGATTCCCCCGTGGTGATGGTGATCCCGCCGCCGACTTCGGCATGGCCGCTGGCGTTGTTGTGAAATTGTATTGTATGGAAGCTTGTTGTCATCAAGCGGAAATATTTCTAGTGTATAGGGCAATTTATTTGATGCGTCTTGCGAGTTCTGCTCCATGCATGTAAAAAAGCCCCGAAAAAACGGGGCTGTTCATGATCGCGGCGGCAGATATGCCGCCAGCCAGGGCATTCGTTCTGCGGCGGCATAGAATGCCTCCGGCTGCGTGGCGTAGCGCGTGGCCGAATAGTCCGCCGTCAGCGTCCATTTACCTTCATCTTCCGGATCCTTGCGAAATGCCTTGTAGCAAATGCTGCCGTCGTCGTTTTCGATGAAGTCGACGCAATGCATGCCGCTGTCGTCTTCGATGCTGAGGATCACGTTCTTGTTCATGGCTTGTCCCTGGAATGCGGCGAGGTAATTTGCGCCATGGTCCTGGCGCGCCGCCTAACGGTACTACGGAACAGGCGGGCCTGGGCCCGCCGGCATTCGAAAGCCCGATCAATACTGGATGGTGACGACCCGAGGCGCCTTGCTCCTGCGGTCAACGCTGCCGGCTGCCGCGCCGGGCGCCGGGGCGGCAGCTGCCGCCATCCTGGCCGATTCGGGATCGCGGTCAAGATAATAAGGATCGGCCGAGGCCGCCACCGCAATGATTTCCCCGAGCACGTTGTGCGCACGTTCGGTCGCCGCGACCTGGACGCTGTTGCAGGTCTCGAAGTAATCCGCGCTGCCTTCGCTGAAGTCGATGCGACAGCGTTCCGCCACCATCGCCGACAATCCCAGCTGGTTCGTCCCGGCTGCGCGCGGGCCGTGACTTAAATAAAGTTGCATGGCGATTGCCAGCATCAGCAGTGCGGCAGCGCAGGTTTGTCTGGTCATCATTTCTCTCCCTCTGAAATCCGTGAATTAACTTTAATTGACATTTCTGCCATGCCATATCGGAAAAATCCTGATAAGTATGTTGAAAATCATTCCGGGTGGAAAATCGCCGGAACCCGGTAAGTAACTGGTAAGCCAGCCTGCCCGATGATCGTGGCGCATTCCATCCACCACGACCCCGGGAGTATTCATGCGGCACACCACAGTTGTTCTTCGCGCCATCGTTTTTGGCCTCACCGTCGGCGGCGCTTGCGCAGCGTCCGCCCAAACCGCCACCCAAGACGCCACCGCCGGCAACGACGTCGCCCGCCAACAGGAGCCGGGCTGGGGCATCGGCCTTGGCGCCGGCTTCTCGCGCAGCCCGTATCGCGGCTACGGCACCAAGACGTCGGCCTTGCCCATCCTTTTGTACAATGGCGCCTACTTCCGCGTCGCCGGTCCGGCGGTCGACTTCAAGCTCGGCAGCCTCGGCCAGTTCGATTTCACCCTGCGCGCCAAATATGCCGATGACGGCTACAAATCGGGCGACGCACCGATCCTGAACGGCATGGACGAACGCAAGGACGGTTTCCACCTGGGCGGCACGGCGACCTGGCGCGCGCCGTTTGCCAAGTTCACGCTGGAGTGGCTCAAGGCCGCCGGCAACAGCAACGGCCAAACGGTTAAACTGGGCGCAGAGCGCGGCTTCACAACCGGGCGCGTGCGCCTGACGCCGCATCTGGGCGTGACCTGGATGAACAATGAGTACGTCAACTACTACTATGGCGTGAAGTCGTCGGAAGTCAGCTCCACGCGCGCGGCCTACAACGGAAAGTCGACCGCCAACGTTGACGCCGGCGTGCGCGCCGATTACAGCCTGACCACGGCGCAGTCGGTGTTCCTCGACCTCAGCGTGACGCATTACGGCAGCGGCATCACCGACAGTCCGCTGGTCGATCGTTCCACCTCGCCGTCGTTGCGGTTGGGATATGTGTATAAATTTTAGGGACCGGCAATGAATCGCATCGCGCTGCTGGAAGATCATGAACGCATGGCGGCGCTGATTGCAAAGGCGCTGGCCGCGGCCGGCATCGAGACCGACATCTACACCACCATCGCACACGCCATCGACGGCTGCGCGCAGATGGCGTATCCGGTATTGGTGCTGGACCGCAACGTGCCCGACGGCGACGGCCTCGACCTGGTGCGCCAGTTGCGCGCCCGCGGCGTGCTCACGCCCTGCCTGATGCTGACTGCGCGCGACGCCTTGCACGACCGCGTGACCGGTCTCGAAGCCGGCGCCGACGATTATCTGCCCAAGCCTTTTTCGATGGAAGAGATGGTGGCGCGCGTGCGTGCGCTGATGCGCCGTCCCGCGCAGCTGCAAAGCCTCTCGCCCGAATTCGCCGGCTTGCGCGTCGAGCCCGACGCCGGCTGCATGCGCCAGGGCGCCGAGTCGGTGTCGCTGGCCGCCGCCGAACTGCAACTGATGCTGGCGCTGGTGCGCGCCGCCGGCAAGTCGGTGCGGCGTACGGCGCTGGAAGCGGCCGCCTGGGGTTTGTCGGAGCCGGTCACGCCGAATGCGCTCGACGTCGCGCTGCATCGCCTGCGCCGCAAGCTGCTGGCGATCGAGTCGCCGCTGCAGATCGGCAATATCCGCGGGCACGGCTATGCCTTGCTGGATGCCGCCAAACCTGAACAGGTGCAATCATGAAAAGTCTCTCGTCAAGGCTGCTGACCACGACGGCGATCGCGCTGACCTGCATCAGCGGTATCGTCGTGCTGGTGTTGGCCGCCTTGTTGCGCTGGGGACCGGACATGCTGATCAATCTCGATCTTGAGCGCAATGCCGGGCGCATCGCCGAAGAAGTGCATTTCAACGCCGCCGGCATGCCCGACGGCGTCCGCCTGAGTCCGAAGATGAAGGCGATCTATTCCGTGCTGTTGCAGGACGCCGTCTATCGTGTGCTCGATGAACGCGGCGCGGTGCTGCTGTCCTCGGACCAGGCCGTCGTCGCCTATGCGCCCGCCGGAGAAAGCTTCGACCCGGCGCGTCGTCGCTTCCGGGTGGTCAATAACGGCGAAGGACAGCAAGTGCTGACCGTGCCGTTCACGCACGACGGTCGTAACTTCCACGTACAGCTGATGCGCAGCGAGCGCCTGCATCGCGTGATGCTTGGTAGCGACAGCGAGAAGGCGCAGAAGATCGCTATCGCCTCCGCCATCGTCGCCATGCTGTTGTTCAGCCTGGTCGTGGTAGCCACCTTGCATCGTTCCCTCAAGCCTCTGCGCAAGGCTTCGGCGGCGGCCGAGCAGATCCAGGTCGACAACCTGTCGGCGCGGCTGTCGCTGGAAGACGTGCCGAGCGAACTTGCGCCGCTGTTCAATGCCTTCAACCTGGCGCTGCAACGACTCGAAGATGGTTACCGCGTGCAGCGCGAATTCCTCGCCACCGCCGCGCATGAACTGAAGACGCCGCTGGCGCTGATGCGCGGCCAGATCGAACTTGATGAACGCGGCGACCGCGGCGCCTTGCTGCGCGACCTCGACCACATGGCGCGCCAGGTGCATCAGCTGCTGCATCTGGCCGAAGCCAGTGAGCGCCAGAATTATGCGATGGAACCGATCGACCTCAAGGACATCGCCGCCGAAGCGTCCGCGCAACTGGAGCGCCTGGCGCAACAGCGCGAAGTGCATATCGTCGGCGCCGCCAATGACGAGCCGGTCATGATTGCAGCCGATCGCGGCGCACTGTTCGTGCTGATGCGCAATCTGATCGAGAACGCGGTCCATCACGCACCGCCCGGCAGCGCAGTCGATGTCGACGTCAGCCCGCGCGGCGTCGCGGTGCGCGACTACGGCGGCGGCATTCCGGCCGAGGCCATGCCGCAGTTGTTCAAGCGTTTCTGGCGCGGCGCCCATCGTCGCGACGAGGGCGCCGGGCTGGGTTTGTCCATCTGTGAAGAAATCGCCCACGCCCACGGCTGGACGCTGCACGCCGAGAACGTGGTTCCCGGCGCCCGCTTCAGGGTGGTGTTCGGTTAAGCGCTCAGGTTGTCGGCGTACTCCGTAATCAGCATGTCGACATGTGGAATGCCGACGTCGTCGTACAGTTCGCCGACGCTCACAAATCCCAGCCGATGATAGAAGCGTTCCAGCCGCGCCTGTGCACTAATGCGCACCGGCGCGCCCGGGTACAGCGCGGCCGCGCGCAGTAGCGCCTGCCGCATCAATACTTCACCGATGCCCTTGCCGCGCAACTGTTCGGCGACGATCACGCGGCCGATCGACGGCTCGGCATAGCGCACGCCGGGCGGCAGGATGCGGGCGTACGCCTGCAGCGCGCCGGCATCGTCGTAGCCAAGGCCATGCAGGCAAGCCGGATCGAAACCGTCGGCGTCGAGGTACAGGCATTGCTGCTCGATGACGAATACCTGCTGGCGCAGATGGATGGCGTCGTACAGTTGTTCCAGCGAGAATTGGTCGAAGTTTTTCCAGGTCCAGTGCAGCATGAGATTTCCCCCAAAAGTAAAATCGGACAGGTGCGTCATTGCACCAGTTCACAGGACGCGGCGCGACTCTGCGTCCGCTCCGCGATCAGCCGGCGAAAGCGCACGAGCAGTTGCGCGGCGGTGACGACCAGCCCCAGCATCAGGCCCAGCCAGACACCCGTGGCGCCGAGTGCGAGCCAATGGCTCAGCAGCCATGCGCCCGGCAAGCCAACGCCCCAGTAACCGATCAGCGTCATCACGAATGAGCTGCCGGTCTCACCCGCCCCGCGCAACATGCCGATGCCGATGTTTTGCGCGCAATCGAAGATCTGCAGCACCGCCGCCAGCAACAAGAGCTTGCCGGCAATCAGCAGCACCGCACCGTCGCCGGCTTCGCTCTGGTGCAGGAATGCACCCAGCACCCATTGCGGCGCAGCGCAGTACACCACGCCGATGAGCACCATGCTCGCCACGCCCATGCCCAGTCCGGTGTAACCGTAGCGACGCGCGGTGGCGATGTCGTTCAGCGCCCAGGTGCGGCTGATGCAGATCGAGGTCGCATGCGACAGCCCGACCGAAATCATGAAGACGATGTAGACCGCTTGATTGACCACCGTATGCGCGGCCAGCGCGTCGGGGCCGAGCGCACCCACCAGCAAGGCGATCGCGGCGAAGAAGCCGGCCTCGGAACCATAGGTCGCGGCCACAGGCAGACCCATTTTCCAGGTGCGCCCCAAGGCCTCCCGACCGGTGCGCCAGATGCGCACCGACAGCAGGCGGCGCAAGGCGGCATCGCGGCGCACGATCAGGAGGAAGAGCACGAAGGAGAACAGGTTGACGGCGGTCGATGACCAGGCAATGCCGGCCAGGCCCATTCCCGCCATGCCGAAGGCACCGACCGTCAGCACATAGTTGAGCGCGAGGTTGATGACGACTGCCGCCAGCGTGATCGCCAACAAAGGGCCCGGCCGTCGCAGCCCGACCGTGAAGTTGCGCAGTGCCTGGAACCACAGCAAGGGCAGGATGCCCGGCGCCGCGGCGAACAGATAGTCGCCCGCGCGCACCACCACGGCGGCGTCCTGGCCCATCCAGCGCAAGACGTATCCCGCGCCCAGCATCATGGCCCAGAACACCAGTCCGGCCAGCGTCGCAATGGCGAAGCTGGCGCGCACCATGTCGCGCACTTCTGCGGCGGCGCTTGGAGTGTCCAGTCCGGCCGCGGCCGCCGTCGCCACCAGGTTGCCGGTCGGCGTGACGAGGCCGACACCGGTGGTGCGCAGCAGATTGAACACGGCCAGCGCCAGTCCGCCGGCGGCGATGTCGAGCGGACCCAGCCACCCCATCATGAGCACGCCGGTGGTCGACAACGCCACCTGGGCAAACTGTGTCAGGATCAGCGGCCCCGCCAGCGCGCCGATGTGGGCGACGTCGGTTTTCAACATGGACGGCGACAGCGACAAGGACATGATGCGCGACATGCTCATGCGCGCCCGGTCAGTTGCGCCAGCATGGCGTCCAGCTCAACGCCGACCGAGGCGTCGATCAGATCGCGCTCGTTCATCCAATCATCGTTGAAGACGGTGTCCAGATATTTCTCGCCCCCGTCGCAGATCAGCACGACGAACGTGCTGCCCGGCGGCGCCGTCTCGATGCGCTTGATGGCCTGGTAGATCACGCCGCCGCCCGAGCCGCCGACCAGCAGCGCGTATTTGCGGGCGATATAGCGCGCCGTATTGAATGCCTGCTTGTCGGAGACCTTGAGGCCTTCGTCCAGCAGATCGTAGTCGACCAGCGCGCCGATCTCCGCGCCCGGCGGCGTGCCGGTGCCGGATTGATAGTAGGGACCGCCGGGACCGCCGAAGGCGATCGAGCCCTCCGGTTCGATGCCGATGGTGCGCAACAACGGCAGCTTGTTCTTGAGGGCGCGCGCCGTACCGAACAGCGAACCACCGGTGCCGACGGCGCCGATCAGGTGGGTGATGTCCTTGCCGAGCGCGTCGTGCAATTCTTCGGCGACGTAGGTATAGCCGTTGCCGTTGGCCGGGTTGTTGTGCTGCTCGGTCCAGTAGGCGCCTTGTTCGGCGGCGATCTTTTCGGCCAGCGCTTCGCGGTCTGCGGTCGCGAGCGAATCGCCGCCGTCTTCGTTGACGAAGATCAATTCGGCGCCGAACGCCTGCATCGCGCGGATTTTATCTTTGGCGGCGTGATGATCGACTACGGCGGTGAAGCGATAGCCGCGCTCGGCGGCGAGCAGCGCCAGGCCCATGCCGGTGTTGCCGGAGGTGGACTCGATCACCCAGCCGCCCGGTGCGAGCAGGCCTTGCTGTTCGGCTTCGTCGAGCATCTGGCGCGCCATGCGGATCTTGGCGCTGCCGGTGGGATTGCTTTGTTCCAGCTTGAGCAGGATGCGGCTGCCGAAGCGCGTGCGCAGCATTTCCATCAACGGCGTGCTGCCGATCAGTTGGGAGACGCGATTGACGATGGCGCCGGCCGGCTGTTGTGCAGGAACGGCGACGGTAGACAAGACCTGCGGGGATTGACGATCCATGTTGACTCTCCTTCGAGGGTAGGGAATTTATGCAAAGGCGGCGTGAGGACGATTGTCCAGACGCCAGCATGGCTTGCCACTGTCCATCGTGACGACGACTTTGGCTGGCAGGGGTAAATCGTGGAACGGCGATTCGTTGGAATCCATCTGGTAACCGGCCGTGTTCAGGTAAGCCAGCAGATCGCCGGGAGCGGGACGTTGCGGAAAAACGATCTTGCGCCAGGTCACCATGTCGCTGTCGAGGCAACTGGCGCCGCCGACGCAGGCGGCGTAGGACGTGGATGCTTCCGCATCCCGGCGTGGCAGCAAGAGCGGATCGGGCACGTACTCGCTGCTGAACCACTGCTCGGACAGGCTGAAGCTGGTGCCGCCGACGGTGAGGATGCCGTAGCCGGATTCCGTTTCCATGTCGGTGCGCCTGTCCTTGATGCTCTGGATTTCAAACAGGGTGAAGCCGGCCTGGTCGAGCAGTGCGCGGCCCGGCTCCAGCATCAGGCGGATTGCATTTTCGCGCAGCCCTTGCGTCAGCGAATGGCCGTCGACGGCATGTGCAAGTATCGCCGTCAGCATCGCCGCGCCGGGTGCGGCGTTGTAGTAAGGATAAAAATCGTCGAAGGATTTTTCCGCGTGATAATGCTGCGCTCGTTGTTGCCCGAGGAAGGCCGCCCAGTGTTCTTCGCTGACATAGCGCACCGCAAAGCCGCCGCCGATATTGATCGTCGCGCATTGTGCCAGGCCGCGAGCGCGCGCGTCGATGCAGACTCCGATCAGGCGATGGGCTTCTTCTGAGCGCGCTGCGGGACTGTAGCCGGACAGATGGAAGGAGAAGCCTTCCATATCCAGCACGTCGCGATGCTGCAGGCACAAGTCCAGCGCCACTCCACGTTCTTCGGCAGTCATGCCGAAACGGCTGCGCGGCTGGCTTTGCGGACGGCAGCGCAGCAGGAGGCGGCCGCGGCAACCTGCCTGCCGCGCCTGTGCAGCGAACGCGCGCAATTCTTCCACGCTGTCGATGGCGACCAGGCAGCGTTGGCGCAGCGCCAGATTGAGCAGGGCGGGATGCTTTCCGGGCCCGGTGATGCCGATGTGTTCGCCAGGCACGCCACAGCCGAGCGCCTGCTCGGCTTCCTGCAAGCTGGCGGCGTCGATACCGATGCCCAGCGCCGGGCAGCGCTCGACGAAGCTGCGGCCCTTGTTGGCCTTCTTGGCGAACAGCACGAAGCCGTCGACGCCGGCGTCGTCGAGCGCCTGCCGGAATTGCCGCGCGGTGTCGTCGAACACTTCCGGCAACAGGACATGCAAGGTGCTGCCCAGGCCCTTGCTCAGTTCGGACAGCAAGCCGCGGTGTTTTTCGAGAAGGTGTGCCGTCAGCGGATGCCGGAGGGCAGGCAATTGCGGCAGCGAAAGAACGGAGGCGGTCATCGCCTTCTGGTTTGGTCGGTCCATGTCTGCCTCACCACAAGCGTACGGTCTGGCCCAGTTGCTGGGCGCGGGCGCGTTCGGCGAACAGGCGGCCGAGCGCGATGTCGGTGATGATCATGCCGCTGTTGTAGGCGAACACGCGCTGATCGTCATGTGCGCGGCCGCTCTTGTTGCCGGCGAGGATGTCGGGCAGCTCGGCGTCGACTGCCGGCAAGGCGCCTTGCGCATCAGCCAGATCGGTGCCGGTCACGCGCATTTGCGCCTCGCTGGTGGCGACGCGGTAGTCGGCATGGTGCAGCAGTTCGGCATGCAGCCCGTAACCGACCAGGATCGTCAGCGCACCGGGTTTGAGCCAGTCGCGCCGTACTGCGCCGTAAGATTTCTCCGATGCCGGTCCAGCGGCGCCGATGATGATGTCGGCGCTGCGGGCGGATTGTTCGAGGTCCGACGACACCTCGATGCGGCGATCCGGATGGTGTTCGCGCAGGCGTTCGATGGCTGCGGCGATGCCGCTCTCATGGTTGCCGTGGATGATCAGCCGCTTGAGCTGCGGCATCGCCGCCACCAGGAACGGAAACGCATTCTGTCCTTGCACGCCGCTGCCGATCACCAGCGCCGTCTGCGCATCGCTGCGGGCGCAACTGCGAGCCAGCAAGGCCGACGCCGCCGGCGTACGCAGGGCGCCGACCAGGCTGCAGTCCATCAGGGCGATCGGCAGTCCGGTGGCGTCGTCGTACAGCAGCAGCGACGTATAGTATTTTTGCAGCGACTGGTCTTCGTTGGCGTTGAACTTGTAAGACGTCTTGAACGCCACCGTCTGCCGCTCGCCGTCGCGGCCCAGCATCGAGTAGGCGAGTGAATGGCCGTCGTCGGGTTTGGCGGTGAGTTTGCGCGGATTGGCCGATAAGCCGGCGGCATAGGCCTTGTAGGCATCTTCGACGGTGCGCAGCACTTCGGTCAGCGAATAGCGCAGGCCGGCCAGGTCTTGCTTGTTGAGGACGCAGATGGCGCCTGCGCCATCTTCCGTGATGGTGGTCATGATGTCTCCGTGGACAGGATGTGAAATGAGGCGCCGCCGATCAGACGATGTGGCGGCCGACGGCGTTTTCGCGGTAGGGCAGCGAGCCGCGCAGATTGAGCGTGAGGTTGACGCGACGCAGCCAGCGATGGCGCGGTCCGTAATTGGGCTGGTAGACCGATCGGCCATGCACCGCACGCTTGTTGTCGATCCACAGCATGTCGCCCGGCTGCATGATCACGGCGGACTTGTGCGCGTCGAACTGGCGCAGCAGCCAGTCCAGCGCTTCGGCTGCCTCGTGGTCTCCGGGCAGTGCCCGCATGAATGCTTCGTCGACCTGGATGAACGGCTGTTCGCGTGCGCCCGACAGCGCCGGCACCGGCTGCGGATCGGCATGCATGCGCCGGATGTGTTCGAAGGCGTGGTCGTCGAGGCGCCAATGTTCGCTGATGTTCTGATCCGGCAGATGCGATTTGTCCGGCAGGATGATGAAGCGCGGCGCCGCCAGCACTGCCCATTTGTCATCGGGGATATGCAGGTCGCCGATATAGGACAGGATGGTTTCCGCGCGCTCCTCGTTGCGATAGCAGAAGATCGACAGGAAATCGCAGCGCAGCGCGTGGAAGGCCTCTTCGTTGTGCCACACCAGCGTGGTGGAACTGCTGCCGCCGAGTTGTTCGTTGCGCTCCTTGTCGATCGGAACGATATGGCGCAGGAAGCGGCCGTTCTCCTGCGTGCGCCAGCCGAAGATATCGCCCAGCGCAGCCGATATCAGGCACTGCGCAATTTCTTCGCGCAGGTTGGGCGGATTGCGCCAGGGGGCATCCCAGTGCGCCGGCGACGGACCGATGCGCTCATCGTCGACCGGCACGCCGCTCAGCAGAACGGCGCCGCAAGGCAGGTGCAGGTATTTGAAACGGTGTGCCAGTTCGCGCAAGCTGCGCGGCAGCTGTTGCGCCGAGAGACTGCAGGCGTCGGCGAATTCCGGCGTCTCGACGCTGCCGAAACTCTGTTCGAGTTCGTCGACGATGCGTGCAATGGCAGACCATTCGAGCGGCGACAGACGGTGTCGGTAAATGGATGACGAGACTGCCGGCAACGGCAAGGTCGTCGGTACGATTGCGGTGGAGGTGTGCGCGAGTGCAAGTGCCATGATGCCTTCCTGATCTGATCCGGGTTGAACGGGATGAAGATCGCTCGTGCTGGCTTGTGCTGGCTGGGCGATGCGCGCGCCGCTCCCCGGAAGAGAAGGCGGCGCAGAATGTTGCTGGTGTTTTTATCGCGTGCGACTACATGTCAATCTGTGCACTGAGGAACATGGTGCGTGGCTTGCCCGCCCAGGCGCCGTTGATGTCGGCGTCGCCGGCAGCCCAGTAGCGCTTGTCGAGCAGGTTCTGCACGGTCAGGCCGAAGATGGTCTTGTAGCCGCCGATGCGCGTGGCGTAACGCGCGCCGGTGTCGAAGCGGGTGTAGCCGCCCATCCATGCGGTGTTCTGCGTATTGAGCGGGCGGCGACCCACGTAGTACATGCCGCCGTTGACGTTGAGACCGTCGATGCCCGGTACGCGATAGTCGAGAAACACATTGCCTTGCAGCTTCGGCACGTCGGCGATCTGTTTGCCGGCGATGGTCGGATCGGCCGGGTTGTCCGCCTTGGTCTGCAGGTAGGCCAGGCCGGCGACCAGCGACAGCTGCTTGCTGAGGCGGCCGTTGGCGGTCAGTTCCAGGCCGGTGTGGCGTTGCACGCCGCCTTGCACGGTGAAGCGGCCGGCGTTCACGTATTGCAGTGTCTTCTCCAGGCGGAACACCGCGCCGGTCAGCATCAGGTCCGGATTGAGGCTGTATTTGACGCCGGCTTCATATTGCTTGGTCTGTAGCGGCGGCAGGTTTTCGCCAGCGTTGTTGGTGTCGTAACCAGCCGGTCCGGGCTGCTCGAAACCTTCCGCATAGCTCAGGTAAGTCGACAGATTCGGCAAGGCCTTGAAGGTCACCGCCACCGACGGCGCATTGATGCTTGCGGTCTGCGACGTATTCTTGCCCGAGGCCGGCATGCTGTCGTTCTTGTAGCGCACATGGCGCAGGCCCAGCATCACGTCCCAGCGATCCGACAGCGACATCAGGTCGCTGATGAAGACGCTGGGCTGGTAGTTCTTCGACTTGTTGTGATTCGGGTAAGTCAGGTTCGACGGCGCCGACGTGAAGACCGGATTGTAGATATTACCGACGGTGTCGGGTAGCACCTTGAAGCCGGATTCGACCGCCTGGAAATTGCGCGTCGAGAAACCTGTCACCAGTTGGTGCTTAATGCCGAAGGTGTCGAAATCGCCCGAAACGTAGGAGTCGGTCGAGATCACGCGGAAACTCTGGTTGGGATTGTAGTAAATGTCGCCCGACAGGATGTTGCCGTTGGCGGCGACGTTGTACACGTCGGGGAAGGCGGCGACGCGGCCGTTGTACGACTGCGCGGCGCGCGTGGTCAACTTCCATTTGTCGTTGATGCGATATTGCAGATCGGCGCCGATGTTGAAGGTGCGCGTTTCGTATTGCAGCCACGGCTGGCCGAGCAGGGTGCGAGGGTCGATGCTGCTGACCGACGGCAACTGGCCGTTGAGATAGGGGCCGATCGACGGCTGCGCCGAGATCTTGCGTTCCTGGTAATCGAAGTTGGCGCGCACCAGCAGATCGGAATTGATCGCCCAGTCGAAGGCGCCGCTGACGAAGTCGCGGGAGGTGTCGCCGTTGTGATGGAAATCGCCGTTGCGTTCGCGCGCGACGTTGAAGCGATAGCCGAAGCGGCCGTCGTCTAGCGGGCCGCCGGTGTCCAGTGCGACGTAGGTGCCGCCATTGTCGCGCAGCGAGGTCTTGATGCTGGTGAAGCGGTCTTTGGTCGGACGCTTGATGGCGTAATTGATGGTGCCGCCGGGCGAGTTGATGCCGTACAGGAAGCCCGACGGGCCTTTCAGCAAGTCGATCTGCTCGACGTTCTCCAGCGGGATTTCGTAGTAAGGCGCGACCGACATGCCGTCGCGCCGCACGGTGTTGGTCCAGTCCGAAAAGTAGCCGCGGATGCGCACCATTTCATAGGCGCCGGCCTGCGTGGCGTCTTGTACCGACGGGTCGTTCTTGAGCACGTCCATCATCGTGCGCGACTCTTGCGCGTCGATCAGTTCAGTCGAATACGACTGTACGGAGAACGGCAATTCTTCCGGCTTCTTATAGCCCAGCGCGCCGACGTTGACGCCGTCGGTGGCATACAGCGAGGGGCGCGAGCCGCTCACGCTTACTTCAGGCAGCTTGTCTGCTGCGGCGCTTTTGCCGCCGGTGATGGCGTAGCCGCCGGCAGCGGTCGGACGGACTTCCAGGCCGCTGTGATTGAGCAGGCGTTGCAGCGCTTCGTCGACCGTCAGCGAACCCTTGACGGCAGGTGCCTGGCGGTTTTCGGCGATGTCGGTGGAGAACACGATGGGCTTGCCGGACTGGCGCGCCAGGGTGCGCAAGGCGCTGTCGAGACGCTGTGCCGGAATGTCGAGATCGACCGCCGCAGACTGCGCCCAAGACATCGCCGCCAGCGACATGCCGACGGCAAGTACGCCCGCTTTCAGTTTCAGTTTTAATGTCTGGCGAGGGGAACGGCCTGTCCCCGGAACGGCACAACGCATGAACTACTCCTGTAAAAAATGATGGTTATTTACAGGAGTTACCGAAATCAATTGGCTGCGTGGGAACCTCTGAATGAAAATAATTTTTATTTAGATGCGTTGCCAGGCATGCCGGGTGTGTTGGATGTGGCTGAAATGACAACGTTGTCGGCATTGCGCTTCACCGTCACCGGCAAGATGGTCGGCAGCACGCGCAGCAGGTCGTTTACATCCTTGATGTCGTATTCACCGGACAGACGCAAGTCGCCGCTGCGGGCGTCGGCCAGCACGATGGGTTGCGCCAGGTAGCGTTGCATGTCGAGTGCGGCCTCACGCAGCGGCGTGCCGTTGAAGTACAGCTTGCCGCGGCGCCACGCTCCGCTCTGGCCGGGTTCGGGATCAGGCAGGCGTTCCAGTTTTCCGTTGGAGGAACGCACGCTCTGGTCCGCCGTCAGCACCAGCGGCGGGCCGCTGTCGCTGCGCACTTCGACCGCACCTTGTTGCACGCTCACGCGTGCGCCGTCTTCCTGGTTGCGGACGTCGAACACCGTGCCGATGTCGGTCACGGTGGTGCGATTGGCCGTGACCACGAAGGAGCGATAGGTGTGCGCGACGTCGAAGCCGGCTTCGCCGCGCAGCAGCGTCACGCGGCGCGAGAAGAGGCGCGATTCGATGCGCAGTTCACTGTCAGTGTTGAGCTGGATCCGGCTGCCGTCGGCCATTGTCAGCGTCGACGTCTGACCGGCTGCAGTGGTGATCTGGCGCGTGTCGTACGCGGGATCGATCAGCCACGCGACGCCGCTGCTCAGCAGCAGCATTGCCGCCATCGCCGCGATCTTGCGCACGGTACGGCGTTTGGCGGCGCCGCGCACAATGGTCTCCTGCGCCGGAAAGCGCGGGCGCAGCGGCGTCGCCAGCGAGGCGCGCATGGTGCTGTTGTCGTTCTCCGCATGGGCTTCGCTCCACATCGGCCGGATCGCCGACATCGCGCGCTCCATGTGCTTGCCCACCATCTTGCGCGAAATGCCCAGCTGCATCGCTACTTCATCCTGCGACATCTCTTGCAGCTTGTGCAGCACGAAGACTTCACGGCAGCGCGGCGGCAAATCGCCGATGACAATTTCGAGCGCATCGATCAACTGCTTGCCGCGCAGGATTTCTTCGCCGTCGCTGTGATGCAGGTTGACGTCGGGCACGGCGTCAACCGATTCCTGCCATTGGTTGCGGCTGGTCGCTGCGCGCTGCAGGTCGATCGCCTTGCAGGTGGAAATATGTTTGAGCAGCGCCAGCGGCGTGCCGTCCTGTTCGCGCGGGCGGGTGCGCACCACGTGCATGTACACTTCGTGCACCACTTCATGCGCAAAATTCTTGTCGCCGAAACGCCGGCGCACATGATCGACCAGCTCGTCGTAGTGGCGCATCAGGGCATCCAGCAGAGGCAGATTCTGTGAGTCTTGGCGCATACCTTGGTCAGGTCGGGGGGAGGGAGTGGCAAATTATAGATGATAATGATTTCTATTTGATGTCTATTTATTGCCACGATTTTTGCCGCCGCCTTGCCGCCAAACGGTGCATAAACGACGTCATTCGGCTTGTTGTTTTGGCAATTTTCTCGCATTGCGGAAAGCCGCGCCGTTGGTATCCGCTTTACTACAGACACGCGCCGTGCTTTTCTATATCATCGCGCCTTTGCAAAAACGGCAGGGATAAGCATGTCAGACGCTTGCGGCGTGGATTTCGGCACTTCCAATTCCACGATGGGCTGGAGCAGGCAGGGACAACCTTCCTTGCTCGCGCTCGAAGACGGCAAGATGACCTTGCCGTCGGTGGTGTTCTTCAACGCCGATGAAAATGAATTCAGCTACGGCCGCGCCGCGCTGTCGACCTACCTGGCCGGCTACGAGGGCCGGCTCATGCGTTCGCTCAAGAGCCTGCTCGGCTCGGGCATGATCGACGGCCAGACCGAAGTCGGCGGCCGCGCGCTGCCGTTCCGCGCCTTGTTGTCGCAGTTCATCGGCGAACTCAAGCAACGCGGCGAACGCGCCGCCGGCCGCCGCTTCGACAGCGTGGTGCTGGGTCGTCCCGTGCACTTCGTCGACGATAGCGCCGAAGCCGACCAACTGGCGCAGGACACGCTGGAAGAGATCGCGCGCGCGGTCGGCTTCAAGCACATCGCTTTCCAGTACGAACCGATTGCCGCGGCCTTCGACTACGAATCCACCATCGCCCGCGAAGAGCTGGTCCTGATCGCCGACATCGGCGGCGGCACTTCGGACTTTTCGCTGGTGCGCCTGTCGCCCGAACGCGCAAAGAAGACCGACCGCCTCGACGACATCCTCGCCAACGGCGGCGTCCACATCGGCGGCACCGACTTCGACAAATACCTCAGCCTGTCCAGTGTCATGCCGCTGCTCGGTCTCGGCAGCAAACTGACCAGCAACAGCGAAGTGCCGTCGGGTTATTACTTCAACCTGGCGACCTGGCACACCATCAACCTGATCTACACGCGCAAGGCCTGGCAGCAATTGCAGGACGTCTACCGCGAAGTCGCCGAGCGCGACAAGTTCGCGCGCCTGCTCGATCTGGTCGAGCAGCGCGCCGGGCACTGGCTGGCGCTGCAGGTGGAAGCGGCCAAGATCGGCCTGTCGGAGGATGAATCCTTCACGCTCGAGCTGGATCGCCTGCGTCCGCCCGACACCTTGCAACTGACCCGCGCCGGTTTCGACGCCAGCATCGACCATCTGGTGGAGTCGGTCGAGCAGACCGTCGGCAAGCTGCTGGCTGACGCCGGCGTGAAAGCCGACGCCATCGATTCGGTGTTCTTCACCGGCGGCTCCAGCGGCGTGCATCTGCTGCGCAAGCGCATCGCCGCGCTGGTGCCGAACGCCAAACAAGTCGAAGGCGACCTGTTCGGCAGCATCGGCGCCGGGCTGGCTTTGGATGCCGTACGGAAATTTTCTTAATCCGTTCTCGCCCTTGATGGCGCTCTGACGCGGCTTCTCCCTGACCGAATTCCGTTGTGATTCGCCGGTAGTGCTGGCATCATCGCAACAAAATATTCTCAGGGGAAAGCCGTGCGTCGTCTCTTCGCAAAACATGGTGCGCGCTGGTCGTTGGCGCTGGTGCTGACGCTGCTGGCGGGCGGGCAAGTGATGGGCATGCTGCCGGCATTCCTGACCGAGCGCATCGATCTGTTCTTCTACGACATGCGCATGCGCATCGCCAAAGTGGAAACCGATCCGCGCATCATCATCGTCGACATCGACGAGAAGAGCATCGCCGAAGTCGGCCGCTGGCCGTGGAGCCGCGACGTCGTCGCCGCCCTCATCAGCAAGATGGCCGATAGCTACGAAGCGCAGACCGTCGCCTTCGACGTGGTGTTCGCCGAACCCGACAACAGCTCCGGCTACGCCACCTTGGAAAGCCTCGCGCACAGCGAACTCAAGGGCCTGCCGCAATTCGGCCAGCAACTGCTGACGCTCAAATCCAAACTCGATTTCGACGCGCGCATGGCCGCCGCCATCCAGGGCCGCCCGGTGGTGATGGGCTACAACCTGTCCAATGAACCCGACGCCATCGCCAAAGGCCAGTTGCCGAAACCGGTGTTTACGCTGGCGAGCCTCGGCGGTCGCCGTCTCGACGTCACCAACTGGAAAGCCTACGGCGCCAACCTGCCGCAGTTGCAAGAGGCGGCCGAAGCCGGCGGCTTCTTCAATCCCTTGCTCGACAACGACGGCCTGATCCGCCGCGTGCCGCTGATTGCGCAAGTGGGCGACAATTTCTACGAATCGCTGGCGCTGGCCAGCGCCCGTTCGGCGCTCGGCGCCACGCGCATGAAGCCGATCTTCCTGCAGCAGGATGCGGTGATGTCGGACCAGCAGCTGCGCGACTACGGTGCGCTTGAATCGATTGCGCTCGACACCAAGCCGCGTCCGACCTTCATCCCGGTCGAGCGCCACCTGACCACGCTGGTGACCTATCGCGGCCGCGGCGGCGTGCACGGCGGCGCGTTCCGCTACGTGCCGGCGGTCGACATCCTCAAGGGACGCATCCCCAAGAACGACCTGGCCGGCCGCGTCCTGCTGGTCGGCACCACCGTGCCCGGCCTGTATGACTTACGGGCCACGCCGGTGAGCCCGAACTATCCCGGTGTGGAAATCCACGCCAACATCATCGCCTCCATCCTCGATGGCGACTTCAAGCAGCGGCCGGAATTCGCCGTCGGCTTCGACCTCGTGCAGATCCTCGCGATCGGCCTGGTGCTGGGTTTGCTGTTGCCGCTGCTCGGACCGTTGTGGTCGATTTTGCTGACGGCCGGCGCGGCGTTCGGCATCGGTGCGTTCAACTTCTGGCTGTATGACAGCGCCGGACTGGTGTTGCCGATGGCGACCGCCTTGCTGCTGATTGCCGCGCTGTTCATCTGCAATCTGGGCTGGGGTTACCTGTTCGAATACCGCAACCGCCGCGCCATCGTCAACCTGTTCGGAGAATACGTGGCGCCGGAACTGGTCGCCGAAATGGCGGCCAATCCGGCCAGCTACAACATGGAAGGCGAGAGCCGCGAACTGACCGTGATGTTCTCCGACGTGCGCGGCTTCACCACGATTTCGGAAGGCCTGCAGCCCAACGAATTGCGCGAGTACATCAATGCCTACCTGACTGCCATGTCGGAAGACATTCGCGGCAACCGCGGCACGCTCGACAAGTACATCGGCGACGCCGTGATGGCGTTTTGGGGCGCGCCGATCGCGTTGCCCGACCACGCCGCGCGCGCCGTGACGACGGCGCTGAAGATGCAGCAAAGCTGCCTCGTGCTGAACGAAGAATTCGCCAAACGCAACTGGCCGCCGCTGAAGATCGGCATCGGCCTCAACACCGGCAACATGCGCGTGGGCGACATGGGCTCGAAGATCCGCAAGGCGTACACGGTGATGGGCGACGCGGTGAATCTGTCTTCGCGCCTGGAATCGATCACCAAGGTTTACGGCGTCGGCGTGCTGGTTGGCGTGGCCACGCGCGACGCCGCGCCGGAGTTCGCCTATCGCGAGCTGGACAGCGTGCGCGTCAAGGGCAAGAACGAGCCGGTGCCGATTTTCGAACCGCTCGGACTGGCGTCCGAACTGACGCCGGCGCAACAGGCTTCGCTCGACAAATGGACCGCGGCACTGGCGCTGGTGCGCAGGCAGCAGTGGGACGAGGCCGAACAATCGATAATTTCCTTGCAGCAAGAAAGTCCGCACGGTTTGTATGATCTCTACCTGCAGCGCATCGCCTATTTCCGTGAGCATCCCTTACCGGCGGATTGGGATGGCGTGACCACTTTCGAGACAAAATAACAACGCTTCCGGGCGGCGCGAATGCCGCCCGGGACGTGCGTTTCGGGGCGAAGTCGGCACTTAAATTTCCGTGCGGAAATTTAAGTGACGGGACGTTGTAAGTTAAGCGAAAACCCATAGCGAATATCAACGATTTTTGTCGACAGGCAATACGCTCAATCTTATACTTGCCGGTATGTAGCGCCGTCGGGGTGGGTGGCGCGCAGATGGCGGTTTCGTCGCAGGACCGGGCAGCAAGCGCAACAAGAAGAATAAATGCGCAGACGCTACGGGTGCGGCGATGATGATCGCTGTCGCATCACATTTCTTTCCACTGGATCATCTCTGCCGCTGAATGCCCTGCTGCGTGCGCAAGCACCCGGCAGTTTGGCGTGTGCATGGCATATGTGCGACGAAGACGATCCGGACCGGAGAAATGCAGGGGCGTCGGGCCGCATGAAGAATGCGTACCAACGCAAGAGGGCAGGGAAGTTCACGATAAATCGAGGCGACGCCGGTCTGCAGAGTGCAGGCCGGCGTGGTCCTGAACCAAGCATAAAAAAATGAAACATCGTTTGATGCAATGTCTATTGGGGATGACGTTGACCGTCGTCGCGGCGAGCGTGCTGGCCGAGGACGAGCGCTTCAACATCACGCGCTTCCAGATTGAAGGCAATACGCTCTTGTCGGCGGAAGAGCTGCAGCGCACCGTTGCGCCGTTGACCGGCCCCGGTCGCGTCTATGGCGACGTGCAGCAGGCGCTCGAAGCGTTGGAAGCGGCTTATCGCAAGGCCGGCTACAGCGCGGTGCAGGTCAACGTTCCCGAACAGGAGCTGACCAGCGGCGTGGTGATCATCAACATCAGCGAATCGGTCATCGGCCAGATCACCGTCAGCGACAACAAGTACTTCAGCGAACAGAATATCCGCAACAGCTTGCCGCAACTGCAGGTTGGCAAATCGCCCAACCTCACCGCCATTTCGCAGGCCGTGCAACTGAGCAATGACAATCCGGCCAAGCAGGTCAATGTCGCGCTCAGCGTCAGCGACGAAGAAGGCAAGGTCGACGCCGACGTCAAGGTGACCGACTACAATCCGTTGCGCGTGTTCATGACGGTCGACAACACCGGCGCACCGGCCACCGGCAACTGGCGCACCGGCGTTGCGATCCAGCACGCGAACCTGTTCGACCGCGACCAGGTCGGCACGCTGGCCTACACCACATCGCCGGACAGCCCGAGCGGCGTCAAGGTCAACCTGTATTCGCTCGGCTATCGCATTCCGCTGTACACCCTCGGCGACAGCATCGAATTCATCTACGGTAAATCCAGCGTCAATACCCCAGGCGCCGTCGGTGCACCGAACGGCCTGATCGGCTTCACCGGCAAGGGCGACGTGGTCGGCCTGCGCTGGAATCACTTCTTTGCTCGAGAAGGTGAAACCACCAGCAAGCTGGTCGTCGGCCTCGACTACAAGAAAATCGATTCGCGCTGCGACTTCGCCGGCGTTAGCCTGGACATCGGTTCCTGCGTGGCCTACAAGACCATGCCCTTGAGCCTGACCTACAGCGGACAAGCACGTTCAGCCACGCAGAACGTGGACTACAACATCGGTATTTCGCGCAATATCGCGATCGGCCCGACCTACACCGCCAATGGTCGCAGCGATCATTACTCCTACATCACCGGCCGCAACACCGTCGACGATTTCGTCATCCTGCGCGGCGCGGCGTCGTACTTCAAGGCCTTCGCCAACGACTGGCAGATGCGCCTGGCCGGCACCGCGCAAATCGCCAAGGACGCGCTGGTCTCGGCCGAACAATTCGGCCTGGCCGGTTCCACCGCCGTGCGCGGCTTCACTGAGCGCGCGGTGGCCGCCGACGGCGGCGTGGTCGTCAACGCTGAAGTCTATACACCGGAACTGTTGTCCAAAGGCAGTCTGCGCCTGCTGGCCTTCTACGATATCGGCCGCGGCTACAACAACAACGTCGGCGGCGGCAGCGTGGTCAACAGCGTCACGGTATCGAGCATCGGCTTCGGTGCACGCTACACCTTCAGCCGCGATTTCAACGTGAAACTGGACGTGGCGCGCGTGAGCGTACCGGGGACGTCGAGTACCGAAAAACGTGGTGATCTGAACGCGCACGTCAGCGCGACACTGGGGTTCTGAAATGAATGAACAAAGCCAAGCGCGCCAGGCCAATCCGGCGCAAGACATCAACCGCATCGAACTGATGCCGGCCTCCTTCACCATGCGCGTCGGCAATCGCCGCCTGACCATGAGCTGGCGTCCGCGCAAGCCGGTGCCGCAATTGCTGACAGGCCTGTTGCGTCGCTCATGGCGCGCCATGTTCGGTAGTTCGTTGCGCATGTCGGTGACGGCGGCGGCGATCTGCGCCGCCTGGAACGTGCCGGCCATGGCCGCTGCGCCTGGTGTCAACACGCTGCCGGTTGGCGTTATCACAGTGGGTACTGCCACCATGACACAAAATGGCAATACGCTGAACATCAACCAGAGCTCTCCTACGGCCATCGGCAACTTCCCCAGTTTCAGCATCGGCGCCAATGCCATCGTAGACATCAGCCAGACCAACGCACGCAACGCCTTCCTGGCACGCGTGACGGGTTCCGATCCGACGCAGATCTACGGCTTGCTGAAGTCCAACGGTACAGTCGTGCTGGTCAACCAGAACGGCCTCATGGTCGGCCCGGGCGGGGTGGTGGACGTAGCACGTTTCATCGGCAGCACGCTCAATATCAGTGACAGCGACTTTCTGGCGGGACGCCTGAACTTCGTCAACGGCGGCAATGCCGGCAATATCGACAACCAGGGCACCATCAAGAGCGCCACCGGCGGCAGCGTCTACCTGATCGGTGCCAGCGTCACCAACAACGGCATCATCCATAGTCCCAACGGCGAAGTCCTGCTGGCTGCGGGCCAGACCGTACAACTGATCGACACCGCAACACCGGGCGTCACGGTATGCGTCACCGGCGCCGCCGGCAGCGTCACCAACCTTGGCTCCATCACCGCCGAAGCAGGCCGCATCGGCATCGCCGCCGGCCTGATCAACAACGGCGGCAACATCAACGCCAGCAGTGTGGTCAGCGAAGGCGGTCGCATCTTCCTGCGCGCCTCGCAAAAACTGACGACCACCGCAAGCTCGAAGATCACCGCCGACGGCGCCACCAAGGGCGGCAGCGTGGTGTTGTATTCGGACGGGGCGGCGTATATCGACGGCGACGTGTCGGCGCGCGGCGCGCCGGGCCTGGGTGGCTTTGTTGAGACCTCCGGAAAGAAAACGCTGGATGTGGTCAAGGCGCCCGACGTCGGCACCGGCGGCGAATGGCTGATCGATCCCTATGATCTCACGGTCGTGGCCAGCGGCGAGTACGGCGTGAGCAACAGCGGCAACGTGATCACGTCCACGGCCGGTGGTTCCACGATTGAAGCCGGCACCATTGTCACCCAGCTCAACCAGGGCAATAGCGTGAGCCTGACGACCGGTGCGGGCGGCACGGCCAACG
>Ga0207695_10000520_pt1 | contig 81547 bp, 67 predicted proteins | sample KBSC54metaG_FD_184354 | JGI IMG/M metagenome (GOLD analysis project Ga0207695, IMG submission 184354) | Corn rhizosphere microbial communities from Kellogg Biological Station, Michigan, USA - KBS C5-4 metaG (SPAdes) (version 2) | ecosystem: Host-associated > Plants > Roots > Rhizosphere > Soil...
TGGGCCTCGACACCACGCCGACCTACAACGAAACCCGCGACGCACGCGTGCCCGATTCGACCCGCAAGCTGCTGTCGTTCGGTATCGGCTACAAGGCGACCGAGAACTTCGAGATCAATGCCTCGTACATGCACATCTTCGTGAACAATGCGCATGTCGATGGCGCGGCGAGCTCGACCGGCGACGTGCTGACCGGCAATTTCGACGACTACGGCAACACGCTCGGTCTGTCGGCGCAGTACCACTTCTAATCGACCTGAGCGTCGATCGGAACAGAAACCTCTCCGCGAAAGCGGGGAGGTTTTTTTATGCCCGGATGCTGCGGTCGCGACTGAAGTCGCTCCTACAAACTTGGGAAAGCCTTGCTAGCTTGTAGGAGCGACTTCAGTCGCGACCGTCCCATCGCACGATCACCCATGCTTGAACAACAACCCCAGCATCCGCTTGAACATCGCCCCATAGGGCGGATTCAACATACCCACGCCATTGAAGCGCGCCTGACGAAACACCGGCTTCATATGCGAGAACGTACGAAAGCCCGCTTCGCCGTGGTATCCGCCCATGCCCGATTTGCCGACGCCGCCGAAGGGCAGGCCATGCTGGGCGATGTGATAAAGCGTGTCGTTGACGGTAACGCCGCCGGCCTGCGTGCGGGACAGCACGCGATCGACCGTGGTGCGTTGGTCGTCGAACAGATAGAGCGCCAGCGGATGCGCATGATTGCCGATATAGGTAATCACTTGATCGATCGAATCGTAGGGAAGCACGGGTAGCAGCGGCCCAAAGATTTCTTCCTTCATCACCGTCATGCTGTCGTCGACGTCGGTGATCAGGGTGGGCGGCAGGAAGCGTCGGGAGGCGTCGCCAGCGGTGTCCGCCAGGCTTTGTGCCTTGGCACCGGCGGCAACCGCTTCGTCACGAAGCCTGGCCAGGCGCTCATAGTGCCTGTCGGTGGCGACGCTCGCATATTGGCCGCTGGCGGCGATATCCGGATAGAGGCGGGCGACGGCGTGCTTGGCCGTGTCGATGAACTCGCCCATGCGCTCGCGCGGCACGAAGACGTAATCGGGCGCAATGCAGGTCTGGCCGGCGTTGACCATCTTGCCATACAGGATGCGCTCCACCGCATGCTCGAAGCGTGCACCAGGGCCGATGATGGCTGGCGACTTGCCGCCCAACTCCAACGTTACCGGCGTCAGGTGCTGCGATGCTGCGCGCATCACGTGATGGCCGACGGCGGTGGAACCGGTGAACAGCAGGTGGTCGAACGGCAGCGCGGAGAATGCCTGCGCAACGTCCGCATCGCCGGTGATCACGCTGACTTCATCGGGCTGGAAATAGCTCGCCACTTTCTGCGCGAACAGCGCCGAGAAGCGCGGCGTGAACTCGCTCATCTTCACCATCACGCGGTTGCCTGCGGCGAGCGCATCGATCATCGGTCCGACGGCCAGATATAGCGGATAATTCCACGGCACGATAATGCCGACGACGCCTTTGGGCTGCGGCATCAGCGTCGTGCTGGCGGGCAGGAAGACCAGGTCCGCCAGACCTTTGCGAGGTTTCATCCAGCGGCGGCCGTGACGCAGTGCGTGACGCAAGCCCGAGAGGCTGGGAAAGAGCTCCAGCAAGTCGGTTTCTTCTTTCGGCCGACAACCGAAATCTTCCGAAATGGCGGCGGCAAACGCGTCGCGCTGCTCGCGCAGCAGCGTTTCGAGTTTACGCAGGCGCGCCGCGCGCACCGACCATTCCGGGTTGGGATCCTTGACCTGTGCGTTACGCAATAGAAGCAGGGTTTGCTGCAAGTCGTTGGTCGGTGCGTTCATGGCGAGGGGCCCTAAAACTTTGCGCGTAACTCGAGACCATACATGCGCGGCGGTGTGATGGATGCGAAAGGCGTGCCGAACACGGTGGTGCTGATGTTGTTCACGCCGGTCACGTAGCGGTTATTGAACAGGTTGTTGGCGTACAGCGCTACGCCCCAGCGGTCGCCCGGTGCATGCCAGTCCAGGCGCGCATCCGTACGCTGTTGCGATTGCCCGACCTGGAAATTCGGGCTGACCACGCACTCGCCCTGCAGCTGGGAGTCGGCGTTGCAGCGCTCGCGCCCACGATAGGCGTAATTGAGATCGAATTCGAGTGCGCCGTGGGCGACGTGGTCCCAGGTGTATGAAACGCCGGCGGTATAGGAAAAACGCGGTTCACCGGTCGGCTGGCCATCCAGGTTGACGCCCGAGGGCGCGATCGCCTTGCGATAGGTCGAATCGATATAGGCGCCGGTGAAATTGAAACGCAGGGCATCGAGCGGCTGCCATTGGCCCTCCAGCTCAAGGCCCTTGGCTTCCTGGTTGGTGCTGCTGACCAGATAGCGCGGTACGCCCGAGCCTGCGCTGTTCGGGTCGAGCGTGAGCGACTGCTTGTTGTCGTAGCGGTAGTAATACACCGAGGCGTTGAACAGCAGGTTCTGCTCGGGAAAGATCGTCTTGATGCCGGCCTCGAAATTGGTCACCTTTTCCGGTGCGAAGCGCGAACCGACCTGCACGCTGTTGAAGCCGCCGGCTTTGTATCCCTTGGTGACCGAGAAATAGCCCATCGCATCGGGCGTGAACTTGTAATCGAATACGACGCGCGGGCTCCAGTTGTTCCACGTATTGCGGTACGTCACGGGAACGCCGACGGCATCGGTAAAGATCAGGTTGTTGTTGAACGCGGCCAGCGCGCCCTGCGCTTCGGGTGGCAGCAGGTCGAGAATGCCCGCTTGTGCCAGCGCCTGCACGGTGGCGTCAAACTCCGGCGCCTGGCGCGGCATGTTGTACCAGGAGAAGGTCTTCTGGTCGCGCGTGTAGCGAATGCCGGTGGTGATATCGAGCCGGTCGTCGATATGCCAGATCACGTCGCCGAAGGCGGCATAGGCCTTGAAGTGGCCCACGTTGCTGATGGCCTCGTGCCATGGATCGCCAAGCAAGGTGTAGGGAAGGCCAAACGACGCCAGTGCATTGCTGATATCGGTCAACGGCGTGCCTACACCCATCACATTGTTGGCCAATGTATCGATGCTGTCCGTATTGATGTTGGTCTGGCTGGTCTGCCGCGCCTGCTCCTGGTAATAGCTGATGCCGCCGACCCAATCGGCGATGCCGGTATTGCCGGAAAGCTTGAACTCCTGATACCAGCTGTTGTTGTGTTCGATATTGGTGGTGTCGAGATAGCTGACGACGTGATTGGTCCCGTCGTAGTCGCCGCGATTGAAAGTATTGAAACCGCGCCATGCCGTGGTCGAGGTCAGGCTGCCCCAGGCAAAGGAGTGGTCGATGCTCAGCGTGACACCATCGAAGCGCCGCGTTTCCGCGCCGCCGATGGCATCGTTGTAGAGCGGTGCATGCAGCGGATTGAGATAGGTCGCGGGGTTTGGCGGGAACGGCGGCCGCTCGTTGGTATCGTTCGACAGAGGCACCAGACCGATCGCCGGTGCCGGCGGCTGATTGAGCTTTTCGTGATCCCAGGTGACCAGCACGCGTGTATCGGGCGTGATGTTCCAGCGCCATGCCGCGCGCGTTCCCCAATCGTCGTCCTTGCCGTAGTGCTTGCCGGTGGCGGCGTCCTTGATCCAGCCGTTGCTCTGGTTGTCGAGCACGCTGAAACGCAGCGCCATGTCCTTGTTGATCGGGATATTGAGCAGCGCATCGGCATAGCGCTTGCCATAGTCGCCGATGCGTATGCGCGCCTTGCCTTCGAATTGATCGGTGGGTTCGTTGGTGATGATCGAGATCGCACCGGCGGCGGCGTTGCGGCCGAACAGCGTGCCTTGCGGGCCTTTCAACACCTCGACGCGCTTCACGTCGTTGAAGGCGAGCAGGGCGCCACCGGAACGCGCGGCGTAGACGCCATCGACATAGACACCCACGGCCGATTCCGTGCCCACGCCGAAGTCGCTGGTGGAAATGCCGCGCAGCTGATATCGCGCCTGCGTCGGCTGGTCCGCATCGATCACCAGCCCGGGTACGAACAGCGCCATCTTGCTCAGGTCGGTCGCGGCCAGTGTGTCGATCTGCTTGGAGGTGATGATCTGCAGCGGGATCGGCACCGACTGCACTTCCTGCGAGCGGCTTTGCGCGGTGACGGTGATGTTGCCCAGCAGCTTCGCCTTGGCTGGATCGGCGTTGTCGTTCTGGGTGGCCGGTTGCGCATCCTGCGGGGCAGCCTCATCGGCGAGTGCCGGGTCGATGCCACAGAGCAGCACCGCACCGCCAAGCAGCTTGACCAAGCTGGTAGACAAAAGCGTCGGACGGATCGACATCACCGTTTCTCCCCTCGATGGTGAGCCGCGTGAGCGCGGCCCTAGTTGTTTTTGCCTTTCAGTGAATCGCTACGCATTCCCCTGGCTGCGCAGCGATCCACGCCCTGATCAAACTCACGCCTTCCTGGTGCACCGTGCTACGTCCGATTTCCGGCATCATCTCGCCGGGGTCCTTCGAGGCCATGCGATAGGCCAGGATGGAGTCGTCGGGTTTGCCCGGCACGATGTCGAACATGTGATCGCCGGTACCGCGCCCGGCGGCAACCGGTGGCTTGCACAGGCCAATATGGCGATCTTCGGCGACGCTCACGTCCAGCGTCAGCGCGGTGGTATTGGCCGCACCTTTCGGGTTGTGGCAGTGACCGCAGTTGATATCGAGATAGGCACGCGCACGTGCATCGAGCGGTGCGTGCGGGTCCATCCAGTTCGCATTGCGCGGCGCATCGGCAGGCTTGGGCGCACCGATGAGATAGCCCACCTTCATCAGATGTTCCAGCTCGTTTTCGTCACCGTCGGCATACCGATAGTCGCGGTTGAGATGGCGGGCCTTCGGGCCGATCGGATGAATCTTACGGGTCACCCAGTCCTGCGCATGGCAGCTCGAGCACTGGCTTTCGTCCGGCACGACATAGTTGAAGTCTTCGCGCGCTTGGTCGCTTGCCACGAGCGTCAATGGAATCACCGCGCCCGTGCGGGCGAGCTGCGCCTCGGTCTGCGCATCGTTCCATACGTAGGGAATGGCAGCCCAACCCGATTCGCGTCGCACCAGGATGCGTGTCTCGATCAGGTGCACGCGTGCCATGTCGAGGCCTTCGCCCGCAAAGTCCTTGCTGCTGTCGTAGGTGCGCGCTACCTCGCCGGGCTTGGCGCCTTTGGGGTAGTAGAAGGTCTTGCTGATGATCGTGCCGACCGGAAAGTCGAAGGTGTCGTTCGGGTCGTATTTTGCCGAGACGCCTTTGGGCATCCAGATCGTGCGCAGCTTGTGCGCGTAATCGGTAAACAGCGGCGTATTGAGGTCGTACGGCACCACGCCCTGGTTGAGCGTCAGCTTGCCGTCACGTACCTCCACCACATGCCAATCGCTCAAGCGTGGCGGACGGCCATCCGCCTGGAAAGCCACCGAGTCCATGCCCTGGTGGCAGCCGGCGACACACAGCACAAGCAACAACAGCGCACAACGAACTACCGTCATCGACTCGACCTCACGCCTTCGGTGCCGGATCGAGCGCAACCGGCGGCAGCTTTGGCAGCGTGCATTGGTAGGCTTTGGTATCGGTAGTCGGATTCTTGTAGTCGTTCGGGCCGTCGGCATTGAGCACGCCGTTGGCGCCCTGGATACAGATGCGATCGCTATCGGGTGGCAGGCCGTTGACCAGCGTCTTGCTGTCGACATAGCCGTCCCACAGCACGTCGGGGAACCGGCCATTCATGCCATAGACGGCGGTCTTGAGCACTTTCAGCTTCATGCCGTCGGGCGCGTCGCCGCCGCTCTTGAAGCGGTTGTCGTAGACGTAGATGCCCTTGGGATAGGGGTTGTAATCGGCCGCCACGCCGCGTGTGTTGTAGTAGTTGGTCGAAAAATAACTGGAGATGATCACATTGGCGGTCTTGTGATCGCCGATGTCGTTGTCGAAGATCTCGACCTTGTCGTTCGAATTGATCACCACACCCGAGCCGCGCGGAACACTGGCGACCGCCGCACCCTTGGCGGCGAAGTTATCGGTATTGTTGTCGAGCACCGTGTTCTTGTAGACACGCGTGCTATGGCCCGCCTGCGACAGGTTGGGCATGTTGAAGACCAGGATGCCGCCGGTATTCTTCGTCGCGGTGTTGCCGTAGACATCGGCATTGACCGAGTTCTCGATCTCGATGCCGGCGACGTTCTGTTCGGCGCGGTTGTTGCGCACGACGATGTTGTTGGACTGCCCGACGTAGATGCCTGCGTCGGATGCGCCGATCACGGTGGAGTTTTCGATCAGCACGTTCTGCGTCTTGACCGGGTACAGGCCATAGGCGCCATTGGTGGTCTGCGGGCCGCCGGTCCATTCCACGCGCACGCCGCGGATGGTGATGTTCTTGCCCTGGTTGATCTTCAACGCGTCGCCCTTGGTGTCTTCCAGGGCGAGGTTCTCGATGGTGAAATCATTGGCGTTCACCAGCAGGCCTTCGGGCCCGACCACCTGTCCCTTGAAGGACAGCACGGTCTTGTCCATGCCGGCACCGCGGATGGTGATGCCATCGGTGCGCAGGCTGAGGCCGCGGTTCAAGTGATAGTGCCCCGCCGGGATATCAATCACGCTCCCCGGCTTGGCGTCGAGCAGCTGTTGCTGCAGCTTGGCCTGGAAGTCCTCGCTGGCCGAATCGGCCGTGCCCGAGGGCTGATTGCCGCCACACGCGGCCAGCGCCGCGGCAACCGCGACGGTCAATGTCCACTTGCGCATCGATGTACCTCCCCGTGCATCGCTGATGCGAATGCCGCGGCTTTCAGTGCGCGGCTCGAGTCCTCACTGTTGCGCAATGCGCGTGCGTAGGGGAGGGCAAAACGGCCACCTCACGGGGGGCAAAGCGGCCAGCCTGCGGGGCGCTTTACGCCACCGTGCGCTTGGCCTGCTGCGGCGACATCCCGGTCCAGCGCTTGAACGCACGGCGGAACTCGCGCGGATCGCTGAAGCCGATCTCGGTGCCGATTTCCGCCACGCTCAATGCGCCGCCTTGTAGCAGCTCCAGTGCCCGTTCGGCGCGCACCCGGTCGTGGATCTCGCGAAAGATGCGCCCGCTTTCAGCCAGGCGCCGGCGCAGCGACCGCTCGCTCAGGTGCAAGGTCTGGGCGACTTCGATCAGGCGCGGGTGCTGGTTCAGACGGCTGCGCAACAGCCGCTCGACCGAGGTGACGATCTCGTCGTTGGCATCGCGGTTACGCAGCTGCTGCGTGCATAACGCCAGCGACTGGCGCGCGGTCAACGGGTTGTAGCCTGGCAATGGGAACTCGAGCCACTTGGCGTCGACCAGGATGCGGTTGTGGGCACAGCCGAAGCGGACCTCGCACTGGAACACACGCTCATAGTCGGCGGCGTTGGCCGGAGCGGCGTAGCTCAATTCCAGTCCCAGCGGCAGCAATTGCGGGCCGACCAGTTCGCGGGCAAACATCAGCGAGCTGGAGAACAGTTCCTCGCTCAGGAACGGCAGCAGCTCCATTTCGCCGAAACGCGGCCACGCGCAAACCGCCACGGTATGAGCATCGACCACGGTGAAGTCCACGTCCATCAGGCTGCCGCATAACCGATGATTTTCGATGCCCACGCGCATCGCATCGCCGAAGCTGCGCGAGGTCATCATGGCCAGGCCAAGCAGGCCGAAACTGCCGACGGTTTCCTCGCAGCCGATCACCAGCCCCAAGCTAGGTTCGTTGAAAGCGGCAATCGCGCGTCGGACCAGCGTGCGTGCCTGCCGATAGGAAATACGCAAAGAGGGGTCGAACAGCTGCGTGCGCTGCAGGCCCAGTCCGGCGAACCAGCTGTTGCAGTCGATGCCGAGCCGGCGCGCACGTTCGACCAGGTAGACCGGTACGTTGGGCGAGATATCGGCAACGAGATAGCGCGGATCGCTTTCGTCCAGCGCCCGGTTCGACGGCGTGATGCTACGAATGGCCTGAGCCATACCTTCCTCCCGGCCAGTCCCCACTGGCGCGGCCATGTTCTATCACGCGCCGGTCGCCGGCGGTTGGCACGGCGCACCATCGGGTTATGCTTGGCCGCTACGATCGATGGTGCTTAACGTATGCAAATCCATTCTTTTTCGCGGCATATCACGGTGTTGGCGACGTTGCTGGCCGTGGCTGGCTGCGCGACCGCACCCACCCCGACGCCCGTGGATGCCAAGGGCAAGCCGCTGGGTTATCTCGCGCCCAGCGAACTCCCTGATACCACCCGGATCCTGCCGGCCGCGCCGGTCAAGGGTTCGGCTCGATACGAGGCCGACCGCCAGGTCTTCCTCGAAACCCGCAAGCTCGAAGGCACGCCGCGCTGGGTGCTGGCGACCGATGACGTCGATCTGTCGGTACCGGCGATGCTCAAGCATTTCAGCTGCGCCATGGATGCCGATCTCCAGGCCGAGAAGCTGCCGCGCCTGACCGCGCTGCTGGAGCGTGCCGATCGCGATGCCGACGAAAGTACGCGTGCGCCGAAACAGGCCAATAAGCGGTTGCGTCCGTTCCTGATCGACGAAGGCAATATCTGCCAGCCGAAGGAACGTCTGGCCAAGAGCTATGACTATCCGTCGGGGCACACGACCTGGGGTTGGACGGCCGGCTTGGTCATGGCGCAGCTGGCGCCTGACCGCGCTAGCGAGCTGGATCTGCGGGCGCGTGCGTTTGCCGACAGCCGTGTGGTCTGCGGTGCGCACAATCTCAGTGCGACACAGGCGGGTGCGATCAATGGTGCGGTGGTGTTCAACGCGTTGCAGGCGGTGCCAGCATATCGGGCGGACCTGGCCGCGGCGCGGAGCGAGCTGGATGCGTATCGCAAGAGTGGGCCGAAGCCGGATGGGCAGAAGTGCGAGGCTGAGCGGGCGTTGATTGTGGCTGCGCCGTATTAAGCGATCTATAAACTCCAAGCCTGATCCTCTCCTACTCGTCATCCCGGCGCAGGCCGGGATCCAGTGGCGTTATCGGTGGGTTATCGCGCTAAACACCAAGCTATCGCGAAAACCGATGACTGAAGCCACTGGATTCCGGCCTGCGCCGGAATGACGACCATGTAGGTAGCGTGCAGTGTGGTGTGCTCTTACTTCAATGCGATAGTGATAGCTAGTGCCACGTCATTACTCGCTAAGCCCAGCTCGGCTCCCTCACGCGGGCCCAACCAACTATCACCGACCGACAGCACACCATCAGGCGTAGCGCATTGGCCCGCGGCGCAATAAAGCAAGACCGCGCCGCGCTCGACGATATGCGAACCGCCACGCAACACATCGATCCGCCCAGTCGCCTTCCCTCGCCGCAACATCAGATTGAAATCGCGCGTCGCGCCGTCGACCAGCTCCACCTCGACATCCGCCTCGCCGGGAAACGCGAAGGGTTCGAACGGCACTGTCAGGTTATGGCGCTGCTGCTTATCGAGCGTCATGGTGAAACCAGCGCCGCGCAGCAGCGCAATCTGCCGATCGACACCGGGAAAGCTCGAAAACGGCGCCGCGCTATCCACTTCGGCCACGCTGACACGCCATAAAAACTCGTCGCTACCGGCATCGGCCGGATAAATCGCCAGCTGTCGCGTCCGCCCCTGACCGTTCTTCCAGGCCACACTCGGACAATCATCTTCGCGCAGAATGTGCGACATCGCTACACCCGCTCGATAACGCGCTCGAACGGCGGCAACGCGCGCAGCATGCGCTCGCCATAACGCTTTACCACCACCCGCCGATCCAGCAGCACGATGCGGCCGCGATCGGTTTCGGTGCGGATCAGGCGGCCGCAATACTGCGTCAGCAAACGCGTCGCTTCCGGCACCGTCACTTCGATAAACGGATTGCGTCCGCGCGATTCCAGCCATTCGGCGTAGGTGGCACCGACCGGGTCGGTGGGTACGGCGAAGGGCAACTGGGTGATCACGACCGTCTCGCAGAGCTTGCCGGGGAGGTCGAGGCCTTCGCCGAACGAGGCCAGGCCGAACAAGGTGCTGCCCTTGCCGGCTTCGATATCGGCGATATGTTCGGCAACCAGCTGTGCCTTGCCGAGCGAACCTTGCGCACGTACCTTGCGCACATATTCGATCGGCAACTTCTGCAGCACGCGATCCAGTTTCACTCGCGAGGTGAAAAGCACCAGGTTGCCGGCATCCCAATCCAGGTTGTCGGCCAGCCAGTCGGTGATTTCCTGTGTATGCTCTTCGCGCGCATCCGGCAGGGAGCGCAATGCCGGCACTTCCAGGCGCGCCTGCGCCGCCAGGTCGAATGGCGAGGGCAAGCTCAAGGTCACCGCTTCGTTCGGCAGCCCCACCGCATCGGCAAAACCGCGGAAATTGCCGCCGGCACTGAGCGTGGCCGAGGTCATGACCACGGCGCTGGCGTTGTCCCACAGAATGCTGCGCAACAGCCCGCCGGCGGATACCGACGAGGCATGGCAGATCAGCTGTTGATCGACACTCATGGTGACCCAGCGTGCGAGCGGCGGCGTGCCTTCGCGATCGTCGCTCGACCACGCGCCCCAGGTGCGCGCCTGGCGTTCGATGCGTTCCAGCGCCATGCCCAGCTCGCGCGAGATCGCCTCGTGCGTCGGGCCGCCTTCGGTCATTTCCAGAATCGTGCGACGAACCGCGCCGATCCAGCGCTGCACTTCGCCGGTCAACAGCGACAGCATGCCTGCATGCGCTACCCACGACTCGGGGAGTTGTCCGAGCGAGCCGCGATACATCGGTTCGTCGTCGTCCGGCGACGGCAGCCAGGCGAGGCGGATATCTTTTTCCAGTTCTTCCAGTGCATCGCTCAGCGCCTGCAGCTTTTCATCGCCGGCATCGAGCGACAACTTGCCGATGACTTCCTTGTCCGCGAGCGAATAGGCCGCATGGATCTGCCGGCCGAGTCGGCTCAACTGGCGTACGGCGATCTGCAGGTGCACATCGGCCGCACCGCGGTCGATCGCCTTGGCCGGCACATGATGGCCTTCGTCGAAGATATACAGCGTGTCGTCCGGCTTGGGCAGGATCACGCCACCGAAGCCGTCTTCTTCGCGCGGCATGGTCAGGTCGGCCAATACCAGGTCCTGGTTGGCGACGATGATCTCGGCATCGGCCACCGCGCGACGCGCGGCAAAGAACGGGCAGGCCATGAACTGCCCGCAGCGCCGGCCGGTACAGCCGCCGGCGCTGGTGGTGATCATCGGGCGGATAAAGTCGCTGACCGGTTGCGGCGCGGTATCGATATCGCCATTCCAGCTGCCGTCGTCGTAGGCCGTACGCAGTTTGCTCAGCGCCTGCTTGTCGCGCTCCTGCGGCGGCTTGGACCACAACGCGAGATCGGCGTCGAAACCGGCCAGGCCCATCTGGCCGCTGTCGTTGACGCTATTGGCCGCCATCAACAGGTTGCGTGGGCACAGGTAGCGTCCACGCCCCTTGGCCAGGGCCACCTTCGATTCGATGCCGAGCAATTTCAGATACAGCGGGATATCGCGCTGAACCAGCTGTTCCTGCAGCGCGACCGTGGCGGTGGCGATCAGCAGCTTCTTTTTCTGTGCCCGTGCCACTTCGACGCCGGCAATCAGATAGGCCATCGACTTACCGGTGCCGGTCGGGGCCTCGATCACGGCGGCGCCCCCGGCTTCGGCCAGGGCCTTGGCCACCTCGGCGATCATCTTTCCCTGCGAAGCGCGCACACGAAAGCCCGGCAACCCCTCTTTCAGGCGGGTATAGGCGGCGCGGATGGCTTCCTTGGTGTCGTCGGTCAGCATGGAGTCGGGCAGCGAGGCAGGTCGCGCGCCCGATAAACCGACGCGCCGACCGGTCATTGTAGCCGGTCGGCGGCCCTGGCCCGACAGAGATCGCTCAGGCGGTTTCCGCGGCGATCTTGCGCAACGTCTGCTCGAACACTTCCGGCGGTTGGCCGCCCTGGATCAGATAGCGTTCGTTGACGATGATCGAGGGCACCGAATGGATGCCCTGCGACTGATAGAACCGCTCCTTCTCGCGGACTTCGTCTGCATAGCGGTTCTCGTCGAGCACCTGCCTGGCGGTCGCCTCATCCAGGCCTACCGACGCTGCTGTGCGTACCAGCACATCGTGCGAGCTCACATTTTCGCCCTGCGTGAAATACGCTTCGAGCAGGGCCTGCTTCAAGGCGGCCTGCTTGCCTTCCAGCTCGGCCCAGTGCAGCAATCGATGCGCATCGAAGGTGTTGTAGATGCGATCGCGCTTGTCCAGGTTGAAGGTAAAGCCCACCGCCGCACCGCGCTGGCGCAGGGCTTCCTGGTTCTGCGCGACCTGGGCCGGTGTGCTGCCGTATTTGTGCGCGATATGTTCGACGACGTTCTCGCCTTCGGGAACCATCTGCGGGTTCAGTTCGAACGGCTGGAAATGGATATCCGCCGCTATCTCGCCGCTGAGCTTGTCCAGCGCGAGGTTCAGCGAATTCAGGCCCACGGCGCACCAGGGGCAGACAACGTCGGAGACGTAGTCGATTTTGAGACGACTTGCTGGCTGGCTCATGGCGGCACCGGATCGATAGGGATCCCGCCGAGATAAGGGCCTGATGGCTTATTTCAATTGCCGGGTCGGTGGTCGGCCCAAGCGGACCTCCCCCGCGCGCGGCGGGGGAGGCGGTTGCTTTTTTAGAACTCGTACTGCGCCATCAGGCGGAAATAACGAGGCGTCTGGAAACTCGTCGGGATGTTGTACGTCGTTGCGTAATACGTCGTGGGGACGGCACCAGGCTGGCGTTCGCCGATTTCGTTGATCGCGATCGGCTTGCTGTTGTTGAACAGGTTGATCGCGTCCAGTTGCATGGTCAGGCCCTTGGCCCATGCCGGCTTGTAGACCACGTTCGGGCTGAACGTCCAGTTCCACGGTGTACGGCCACGGCTGCCGCGGGAGGCGACCTCGCCCTCGCACCAGAAGTACGCCGAGTTATAGCTCGGGATGCCATTGGAAATGGGCGCGCCCGCGCCGCCGCCGAAACAGTTTTTCGGCCGGCCCGACTGCACCAGCAGGTTCAAGCCCACCGACCATTCGGAGGTGAACTTGTACGCGCCGTAGGCCTTGAAGCTGTGGCGACGGTCGTTAGGCAGATAGCCGTTCGAACCGATCGACATCTCCGGGTAGTCGAAATCCTGTGTGGTGCCGGTATCTGTCTGACCATTGTCCGACTTCACCAGCCCTTCGGTATTGCCGAAATTCCTGGACCAGGTGTAGTTGGCGTTGACGTACCAGCGGTCCGTGGCCTTTTCCGCGCTCAGCACGACGGCCTGGTAACTGCGCTTGGCCTTCGGGCCGAGCTGGTTACCCGGAATGGTGACGGTGCGCATCGTGCCGCTGCCGTCCAGGTCCAGATCAAGTGTCAGCGAGTTGCCTGGGTTGTAGATATAGCAGCCCGGCATGTTCGACGGCGGCGTGAACTGGTCGCCATTGGCATCCATATCCAGGCCGATCAACTTGCCATAGTTGTAGAACGGGCGCCAGTCGCAGGTATCGTCGATCGCATTGTTGAGTTTGCGATAGGTCAGTTTGGCGCCAAGGATCCAGCTGTCCAGGAACGCGTTGTCGCTGGTCAGGCGATGCTGGAAGCCCAGGATGTATTCGTCCTGCGAATAGGGGCGCAGATTCTTATCGGCCACGGAGCGCGGATTGGGTGTCGAGCCGTTCTCGCCATTGACCAGGATCGGGTCGCCCAGGGGCGACCCCAGCACCGGCGCGCCGGTGACCGGATCGACGCCGCTATAGTTGAAGTCCTGGATCGTGTAATACGACGCCGTGGCGGCACGCAATGCTACGTTTGCGGCGATCGGCAACGAATAGCGACCGGCCGTACCGAACACCTTGGTATTGCCGTCACCCATCACATCCCACGAGAAGCCCAGGCGCGGCTGCCAGATATTGTCCTGCTTGACGAACGTCTCGCCCGAACCGTTCTTGTTGTTGAACGAGTCGTTGCGAATACCGACATAGGCAAGAACACGGTCGCTGATCTGCCAGTTGTCCTGCAGGAACCAGGACTTTTGCACGATGCCGATCGATCCGCCGGTACGGAAGTTGTACAGGCTCACAAAGTCGTTGTTCGGATCGCTGTCGGCGCTCTGGTAGTAATACAGTGCGCCACCGGCATAGGTGGTGCCGGCATCGGACTTCCAGTCTTCGCGGCTGTAGCCGCCGACCAGGTTATGGTCGCCAATCTTCCAGTCCAGGTCGACACGCCAGCTCTTGCGCTGGTCCTTGCCGCCATAGATGTCGTTATTGGTCGAGGTATAGCAGGAGTTGTACGGATTATTCGTCACTGGCGTGCCGTTGGCACCCGTGACCGACCAGCGCTGGTCGACCACATAGGCACAGCCCTGCGGCGACGAATTGATATTGCCGTCGTAGGTGGTCACCAGCCCATTGGGCGCGGTATAGCGTGACGAATTGAGGCTGGTCAGCTTGCCGTACTGAGCCGACAACGTGAAATCGTCGGTGATGTAGCTGGTGTACTTGAGGATATTGGTGTCGCCACCGGTCTTGACGTATCGCTCGCCGCGATAGTCGGTGGTGTAAGGCTTGCCGTCTTCACCATAGACCGACGTGAAGTAGTCATTGGTGGTGTGCTGCGAATTATTGAGATGGGTGAACTCGACGATATTGCTATCGTTGATGTTCCAATCCAGTTTGATCAGCGAATACGGATTGTCGTACGTGTTGCGCGTGGATGCATTTGGTGTCTGTCCGGCGCCGCTGCCCGGGGCGCTGGCGTAGCTGGTCTGTGTCTGGCGCTGCTCCTGGAAGATACCGAAGAAGAACAGTTTGTCCTTGATCAACGGGCCGCCGATCCATGCCGAGTAGACATTGTCGTTGACGGAATTGCGGCGGGAGCTGTTCTGTAGCGTGCCGTTCCTGCGATAGATGTCGGGCTGGTTCTCGCGGGCGAAAGCGGGTGTGTACACCCAGTTGGCGCCGCCCTTCCATTCGTTGGTGCCGCGCTTGGTGATCACGCTGGTCACGCCACCGGTCGAGAAACCGTACTGTGCGCCGTAGCCACCGGTCTGCACATCCAGCTGGTCGATCGCCTGAAACGGCACCTCGCTAAACGAGAGATTGTTGAACAGATTGGTGACGTTGAAGCCATTGATGTAGTAGCTGTTCTCGGCCACCGATGAGCCGCCGAACGAAGGCAGGTTGCCGAACGCCGGGTCCCCCTTGATCGTGCCGGGGGTCAGTGCGGCGATATCGACGATATTGCGCGGAACCGGCAAGGCCTCAATCTGGCTGGCGGAGAACGTTGTGCGCGATTCCACGCTGGTGACGTCGATGGCGGCCAGTGCATTGGCGCTGACGGAGATCGCATCGAGGTTCTTGGTGTCGTTGCCGCTAAAGTTCAGCTGCGATGCCTGGCCTGCGACCACCACGATGTCGCGGCTGCTGACCGTGTTGCCATTGTCCTGAAGGTTGACGCGATAGCGGCCGATAGGCAGCGACGAAAGGCGGTAACGCCCGTCGTTGTCTACCGTGATCTGTCGCGTGGCGCCCGAGCCCAGGTTCTCGATCTGGATGGTTTGCGACGGCGTCGCGTTGCCATAGATGTCGCCTACGGTGCTTTGTGCATAAGCGCTTCCAGCGAACAGGCATGCGGCGATGGCGCCGAAAAGAAAGGTTTGCCGGTGTCTTGCGACGGTCGAGACGGTTTGCGTCATAGCGGATGAATCTCCCTAAGCCCCCATCCGATGGGGACGTTGCCAATGAATCGGATCGTCACTGCGTGCGAGCGTTCTGCCCGCATGGCGGACCGTCGACTTAACGAAGTGATCGCGAGCATCTAACTTTTGTACCGCGAACTGACGTGATACCAGTTGCGTAGTCAGACGGACAATCGAATAAATCCGAAAAATGCTTTGCAGAGGGAACTAAGAGGAATGCGCCATGCTTGTATCAGTGCTCGACACGAGGCCGATGGCGGGTGGCATAAGCCAAAAATGAAGACGCCAGGCACGATGGCCTGGCGTCCTGAGAAAAGCAGTAGATGTAGCTACCGATTTGTCGAGTAAGGCTTACGCCTTGCCGATGAAATCACTCTTGCCAAGATCCGCACCCGCCACACGCAAGATCGCATACGCGGTCGTACAGTGGAAAAACAGATTCGGCAACACGAAGTGCAGCAAGTAGGCGTCGCCTTCGAAAGTCTGGTCGCCGTGGCGCGTCTTGATCGTGACCTGACGGGTTTCGCTGCCGTCGACCTGCTCGGGCTTGAAGGTCTTGATGTAGTCGATGGCGCGCTCGATGCGCGCATGCAGCTGTTCGAAGGTGGTTTCGTTGTCTTCGAACTTCAGCAGCTCGGCACCGGCAAGGCGGGCGACGCCATTCTTGGCCATGTCGGTAGCGATCTGCACCTGACGGGTCAGCGGCAGCATGTCGGGGATCAGGCGCGTCTGCAGGATCACGTCTTCGCTCACGCTCTTGGTGCTCGTGTGTGCCTCGCCTTTCTTCAACACATGGCTGAGATTGGTGAGCGCGCGCAGGAATACGGGAACGGACGCTTGGTACATCGATAAGGTCATGGGTGTGGCTCCGAAGGAGGCAGGGGTGGAATAGGTAAGGGCAGCGGGGCGACGTGGTCGTGATGGCGGGTGGCACGCAGTGCGATGAAGGTGCCGATGACCAGCAGGACCGCGGCGAATACAAACGCCAGCCCAGGCAGGTGCAGCGGCGTGCTCGGGCCGATCGAGAAAGCGAAGACCTGGGCAAACAGGTACGGGCCGAAGATGCCGGCGAAGCTGCCCAGGCTGGTCACGGCGCCCTGCAGGCGGCCCTGCTCGGTGGGATCGACCTGGCGCGTCATGATCGCCTGTACGGGCGGCCCGGACAGGCTCCACAGCGCAAGCAGCGGAATGCCGATCAGGAAGACCCAGCCATGGGTCGCAAAGCCCATGAACGCGAATGCGACGATGCCGCAAAGCATGCCCGCCACCAGCACGCGCCGTTCGCCGAAGCGCGCGGTCAGCCGGCCGGTCAGCATGGTCTGCACGGTTCCGTCGCAGAGGCCGACCAGCATCAGCACATAGCCGACGGCCTTCGGACCCCAGTCGTAGCGATACTGCGCATACAGCACGAAGGTGGTCTGCAAGACGTAGTGCGCCAGATACACCAGGAACATCACGATCGCCATGCGCAGCAGCAGCGGGTGGCGGGCGAGAAATTTCATCGCGCCGATCGGGTGCGCGCTATGCACCTCGAAGCGCGCGGTACGTCGTTCCTTGGGCAGCGACTCGGGCAGCACAAAAAAGCCGTAGAGGAAATTGCACATGGCCAGCCCGCCGGCGACCCAGAACGGCAGGCGCAACGATACTTCGCCAAGCCAGCCGCCCAGGACGGGGCCCAGGATAAAGCCCAGGCCGAATGCGCCGCCGAGCATGCCGTAAGCCTTCGCGCGATTTTCCGGCGGGGTGATGTCGGCGATATAGGCATTGGCGGTCGTAAAGCTGGCCGCCGTCATGCCGAGCAGGATGCGCGCGGCAAACAGCAGCCACAGGGTGGGCGCGAGTGCCAGCACGAGAAAATCGAGCGCCAGGCCCAGGTTGGAGATCAGGATGACCGGGCGCCGCCCGAAGCGGTCGCTGAGCGCGCCCTGGATCGGCGAGAAGCCGAACTGCACAAGGGCGAACACCGCACCGAAGACGCCGACCCACCAGGCGGCGTCGGCAATGCCGCCGCCGGCCAGTTGCTCGATCAAGTGCGGCAGCACCGGAATGATGATGCCGAATGCCAGCATGTCCAGCACGACCGTGACGAAAATAAATGCGACAGCGGCGCGGCGGCGTGATCCAGCGAGAGGGTGTATGGGTTGTTCCATGAAGCCGGCGAAAGTGGGCAACGGATGCGCACGATAGCGCAAACCGCGCGTCGGGATGACGACAGAGACCAGGCCGGCCTCATCCGCAACGGGCAAGTCAGCCCTGTGGCGGGGCTGCCAGCTCCCTGGCGTTCAAGTAGCCGTCGTGATTGCGATCGAGCTTATGGAACTGGCGACGCAAATTGTCCTGGTAACTTTGCAAGGTCACGGGCTTGCCGTGGCCACCAGGTAATTCGTCAGCCTCCAGCACGCCGTCGCCATTGCTGTCCATGCGGCGGAAGCCTGCGCTCATATAGTCGACGTATTCGGCTTCGCTGATCTTGCCGTCGCCGTTGCTGTCCATCATGCGCAGATAGTCCGTGGGCGTGCGCGGGAAATCCTGTGCCATCGCGAGCAGCGGCAAGCAAGCCGCCGCGATGGCGACAAGGCGGCGCATCAGCGGCCGCCGTGGATGCCGATAAACTGCAGAAACTCCGCGCGCGTACGCGCATCGTCGCGGAACGCGCCGAGCATCTGGCTGGTCACCATCGATACGCCGCGCTTGTGGACGCCACGAGTGGTCATGCATTCGTGGCTGGCGTCGATCACCACCGCGACACCGGCAGGATTCAGGCTTTCCTGGATGCACTGGGCGATCTGCGCGGTGAGTTTCTCCTGCACCTGGAAACGGCGCGCAAAGGCATCGACTACGCGCGCCAGCTTGCTGATGCCGACCACGCGGTTGGTCGGCAGGTAACCGACGTGCGCACGGCCGATGATCGGTGCCATGTGGTGCTCGCAATGGCTCTCGAATTCGATGTCGCGCAGCACCACCATTTCGTCGTAACCGGCCACTTCTTCGAAGGTGCGGCGCAGGTACTCGCCCGGATCCACCTGATAACCGCTGAACCAGTCGCGATAGGCCTTGACGACACGCTTGGGCGTGTCGAGCAGGCCTTCGCGGGCGGGATCTTCGCCGGACCAGCGCAGCAGGGTACGAACGGCCTCTTCGGCTTGTTCGCGGGTGACGTCGTTGGGTCCGGGGGAGTCGCTCATGCGTGGGGTCCGATACGTGCAAATTCAGCCAAGTGTAGCGCTGCTACGCCATCGGGACACGCTGGAGGCGACTCCACGGTTTTCAAGGATCGGGTGCGTAGTGGCCCGGAAACGCCTGCGGCGTATGGATCGGCGCCGGCGGCAGGATGCCTCGTGCCACCAGGCGTGCTCGTGTGTCGTAGTAGATCGTGACCACTTCGTCCGGAGTATCGGAGGCGCGCTGAAAGTCCACCGTACGCACCACCGAGTCTTCGCGCTCGCCATGGCCCGTGCCTAGCGGGCCGCCGGCATCTGCACGGGCGCGTTGCCGCATCGGAGCGGCCTGGGTCTCGGCGACTTGGGCCTCGACCGACGGTGCGGGCATCGCCTGGCTCATCGGTGCGGGCGCAGGCATGGCTTGCGCCACTTTGGGTGCCGACTGCAGGCGTTCGCGGACGACAGCCTGTGGTTGGGGTTCGGCTTTATAAGCGTCTTCCTGCTCGATCGTTATCCGCTCGCGAAACACCGCTATGCCGATTACGCCGACGTTGTCCGGGCGTCCGGTCAACGCGGCGTAGCTGTGCCCCAGATCGGTGAACAGAAAGTCCGCCACTTGCTGCTCGCTCTTGCGCCAGCCCAGCACGGAGAAGTGGCGATAGGTATCCAGCACATAGCCCGGCTGCGACCACTGTGCCGTGTCGCCGGAGATCGCGTTGACGCCGTCGACCGAGACGACACCGAGCAAACGCGCGTCCCGTTGATTCTGCAGATCCACGCGATAGCGATGGCCGGGCTCGCCCACCACGTAGTACTGACCATGAAAACGAATGACCGGCAGTTGCATGCCGGTATCGCGGTCGATCACGTTCACGTCGATCAGGCGCCCTACGGCATGCGCATCGACAGCCGCACCCAGGCCGGCCAGGACGGCCAGCGCCAACCACATCGGTTTCATAAGACGACTCCGCCAGGCATCCGGCTTGGATGCGGGGGATGGAACGTGGGCGTCGCCGCCGTGGGGTTAAGCCTCCGGCGTACCTTCGTCGTCGTCGTTATCGAGCAGGCTTTCGCCCAGCAGTTGCTGGGTCGCACCGTCGGAAAGCGTTTCGACGCCGCGCAGCTTGCGCTCGATAGCGCGTGTACGCTGCCCCGCGCTGCTGATGCTGTTGCGCACTGTATCGAGCTGTTTGCCGGTGCGTTCCAGTACGGTGGCGAACTTGCCGAATTCGCTCTTGACTGCGCCGAGCAAGGTCCAGACCTCGCTGCTGCGCTTGGCGATGGCCAGCGTGCGAAAACCCATCTGCAGGCTGTTGAGCAGGGCGGTCAGGGTGGTTGGGCCGGCAATCGTGACGTGGTGATCGCGCTGCAGCGTTTCGAACAGGCCGGGGCGGCGGATGACCTCCGCATAGAGTCCTTCGGTCGGCAGAAACAGTACGGCGAAGTCGGTCGTGTGCGGCGGCGCGACATATTTGCTGCGAATCCGCTTGGCTTCCTCGCGGATGCGTAGTTCCAGCGCACGCCCGGCTTGTTCCGCCGCCACCGCGTCGACGGCTTCCTGCGCATCGAGCAGACGCTGGTAATCCTCGATCGGAAACTTGGCGTCGATCGGCAGGTACAGCGGCTCTTCGTCGTTCTGGCCGGGCATGCGCACGGCAAATTCCACGCGCTCGCCACTGCCGGGTACGGTGGCCACGTTCGACTCGTACTGCTCGGGCGCAAGCATCTGTTCCAGCAACGCGCCCAGTTGCACTTCGCCCAGCATGCCACGCGTTTTTACATTGGTAAGCACGCGCTTGAGGTCGCCTACGCCGCTGGCAAGGCTCTGCATTTCGCCAAGGCCGCGCTGCACGGCCTCAAGCCGCTCGGAAACCAGTTTGAAGGATTGGCCCAGGCGCGCCTCCAGTGTGCTTTGCAGTTTCTCGTCGACCGTTGCGCGCATCTGTTCCAGCTTGACGGCATTGTCGTCCTGGATCGCCTTGAGCTTGGTTTCGAGGGTCTGACGAATTTCGCCGAGGCGCTTTTCGTTGTCGCCCGTCAATGCGCTCAATCGCTGCTGCAGCAACTCGCCGAAACGGTTCAGGGCGAGCGAGGATTCTTCACGACCGCGGCGCGCGTCTTCGGTCAGGCGCTGCGCGAGGGTCTGCAGGCCAAGATCGGTGCGCTCGGTCAACATGTCCATGCGTTGACCAAAGGCGTTGATGCGCTCGTGCTGCTGCTCGCCCATCGCGCTGAGCTGTTCCTGCACCAGTCCGCGGAACTGACCCATGGTCTGGGCCAGTTCGCCGCGCCCTGCGCGCTGCTCCTGCGCCAGCACATCGCGCAGGTGCCGGTTGTCGTCCTTGAGCGCGTCCAGGCGAGCGGCGAGCCCGGCATCGCCGCGGCCACGCAACAGCAATACGACCTGCAAAACCAGGACGATCACGGCGACGACGACCAGAACGGCCAGAAGAAGATCGGTAAGCGGCATCAGGAACATCCAGGGAGCATGGGGGCCAGTCTAAGCGACGCCGTCTCAGCTTGTGCGATTGGGCGGCTGGCAGCGTTATTTTAGCCGTTGCTGTCGGCGCAGGAAGCGTAGCGTCAGCTGCTCCAGCCGGCGTGGATGGATGACATCGGCAGCGGCCACCGCCTGATGCAGGCTGCCGTCGTTCCAGCCGGCCAGTACCGCCGGGTGGATGTACGAAGCCCGGCAAACGGCCGGTGTGTTGCCCAGGACGGCGGCTACTTCCTTGATGGCGGCCAGCAGCAGGCTGCGCCGTGCGCGCTCGCCGCCTTTTTCCGGTAGCGGTACCTGCGCCAGCTGGCGCACCGCCTGCACGGTGCCGCCCCAGGTGCGAAAGTCCTTGGCGGTGAAGTCGTCGCCACAGGCCTCACGCAGGTAGTCGTTCACCATGCCCGAGTCGATTGGCTGGGGCTGGCCCTGGTCATCCAGGTATTGGAATAGCCGTTGGCCGGGCAGCTGTTGTACACGTCGTATCACCCGCAGCAGGCGACGATCGTCCAACTCGATATCGCGTTCCAGGCCGCCCTTGCCGCGAAAATGCAGACGCAGCCGGCCACGCTCGCGGCGAACATGACGCGAGCGCAAGGTGGTCAGGCCGTAGCTGTGATTGTCGCGTGCATAGCCTTCATTGCCGACGCGAATCATGGTGTCGTCCAGCAGTCGCACGACCAGCGCCAGTACCTTCTCTCTGGGTAGCCCTGTGCGTGCCAGATCGCGACTGACGTGTCGTCGCAAGCGCGGCAGGCTGTCGCCAAAAGCCATCACGCGATCGAATTTGCCGCCGTCGCGCACCGAACGCCATTGCGGGTGGTAGCGATACTGTTTGCGCTTGCGAGCGTCGCGCCCGGTGGCTTGCAGATGTCCGCGCGGGTTCGCGCAGATCCATACGTCGATATAGGCCGGGGGTACGGCCAGCGCACGAATACGGGTCAACTCCGTCTCGTTGACGATGCGGCGCCCTTTGATGTCTACGTAGCTGAAACCCTTGCCAGCGCGCCGGCGCCGGATACCCGGCTGCTCGTCGGAGACATAGACCAGCCCGGCGTCGCGCGCCTGCCGGCGCGCTTCCTGGTCGATCGTGCTGAGCTTGGCCTGATGCATGTCCGGCCAGTGTGACCGGTGACGATCAAGCCGATGTGTAGAAACCCTGATGCGGCTTTAGAGCACGCGGCAGAATACGGCTTTCAGATAGCGCCCCTCGGGCACGTCGGTGCGTACAGGGTGGTCGGTACCGGCGCCGGCAACATGCAGCACCTGGATTTCACGTCCGGCGTTGAGTGCCACGCGGCGCAGCGTTTCAAGGAAATCCGCCTCGCTCACCAGGCCGGTGCACGAGCAGGTGAGCAACAGGCCGCCGGGCGGAATGACATCGAGCGCAAGCCGGTTCATCGCGAAGTATTTCTTCAGCGCATCGATGATCTTGGTGCGATCGCGGGTCAGCTTGGCCGGGTCGAGGATCACCGCATCGTAGGTTTCGCCGCGCGCGACGGCCTGGCGCAGCCAGTCGAAAATATCTGCCTGCTCGAAACGAACCTCGACGTTATTGGCCTGCGCGTTGGCGCGTGCGACATCGAGAATCCCGGCGTCCATGTCCACGCCGATCGCCTCTTTCGCGCCCGCGGCCATTGCGTGCACCGCGAAACCGCCGGCATTGCAGCAAAGGTCGAGTACGCGGCGTCCCTTTGCCAGTTCCGCAAAACGCTTGCGATTGTCGCGCTGGTCGGCAAAGAAGCCGGTCTTGTGGCCCGAGCCCGGGGCGGCGTGAAAGCGCAAACCGTGTTCATGCACCTGGACCGCGTCCGGAGCGTCCATCGCACGGCAATCGAAGGACTCCTGCTTCTGCACATGGCTCTCGGCGAACCAGTAAAGCCGTGCATTCGGAAAGTGCCGAAGCAGCGCCTGATGGATCGTCTCGCGGAAACGCCACATGCCGGCGGCAAAATATTCGATCACCAGAATGTCGTCGTAGCGGTCGACGATCAGGCCGGACAGGCCGTCACCTTCGCTGTGCACGACGCGCCAGGCATCGCTGTCGCGATCGAGTTGCAGCACTTGCCGGCGCAACGTCACGGCCTGCTCGATCCGCTTCTCGATCCAGCCGGCGTCGATGACTTCGTTCGAATCGGTGGTCAATAGCCGCAGCGCGATTCGCGCGTGGCCGTTCCAGAAACCGCGTCCGACAAACCGCCCCTTGGCGTCCACGACATCCACCAGGCTTCCCGGTGGCAACCGGTCGGCCGGCTTTTGCACCTGGGCGGACCAGATCCAGGGATGACCCGGCATGCGGTCGGTTTTGAGCGAGATGGTGGGGAGCGTGCTGGTAGCGGTATTCATCGGTGAATGATACCGCCCATTCGCGTTTTCGCGTGCTTTGGGTGCTTAGCGCAGGCGCAATACCAGCCAGGAAAGCAGCGCGAGCAGATTCAGGCCGATGCGCGAGACGGCCGGTCCGGCCACGGCAAGCACGAAGCCCTGACTGCCAAAATGCCAGTCGACGCTCAGGCGTGGCGACGATTGCACGGTGGCGAAGACATTGATGAAGGCCGTCGCGTGCAGCGCGTAGCTGAATAGCGGTGTGGCGATCAGCGGGATCTGCAGGACCTGAGCCCAGCTGGAAAACGAAACCCCGCGGCCATCGCCTTCGAGCAGCAGTACGCCGGCTATCAGGATAAAGGCATACAGCAGCAGGCCGATCAGGGCGAGGATGGTGTCGTTGGTATTACCCAGCGGCAACAGGCGGTGCAGCATCTGGGCGACCCCGTAGAGGCCGCCGGCAATTTCGAAGATGCCGATCACACGGAACAGAATGGAGCGCACGAGCTTCGCCTCGTCCAAAAGCGGCAAGCTTAGCCTAACCGTGCCGGCTTGTTCCGCGCGGCAAGGTTTGCCGCTCCTACGCGATTAATGTGGCCTTCGGCGAGGCTGGCGAGCCGTCATCGATGATGGCGTGCGGTATGAAATGCGCGCTGTCGCGGGTGATCGGCGAGTGGTCTTCGCGCAGTCCCATGCCGCAGGCGCGGTCGCCTACCACCCAGCTGCCGATCAGCATGTGGCGTCCATCGAAACTGGGCAGGGGATGATAGGCCTGGCGGATGCAGGGGCCATCGGTATACGGGCCACTGGAATCGAGCGCGCTGCCATCGGGCAGGCGCATGGCGATATTGGCCCCTTCGCGCGAGTACAACGGCTTGCGCACCCAGCCCGGAGCAAGCGCGGTGGCATCGTCGAATACCGCCGGTAGCAGGTTGGGATGGCCGGGATGCTTTTGCCACAGCAACGGCAGGATGCCCTTGTTGCTGAGCACGGCCTTCCACGGTGGTTCGATCAGTTGCATGCCCGAGCGCGGCAGATAACTACCGAACTCCTCGCGCATCATGTCTTCCAGCGGATACAGCTTGAACAGGCAGCCGATCACCCGGTCGCCGAGGTCGGTAAAGCGTCCGTCGCGTGAGATGCCGATGTCTTCGATGGCGATCTCGCCGCAATCGATGCCCGCCTGGATGGCGCAATCGCGCAGATAGGCGACCGTGCCCTGGTCTTCGTTGGAGCCGCGCACGGCCGACGCGTAGAACGGCCGTGCGATGCGCGTGGCGATCGTGCCGAAGGCCTCGACCAGCGATTCGTAGATCGAGTTGAACTGATCGGCGCCGGCCGGCAGCGCGCCGCGCATCAGTTGCTGTTCCAGCCATTGCCATTGAAAAAACGCTGCTTCGAACAGCGAGGTGGGCGTGTCGTAGTTGAATTCGTAGAGCTTGGCCGGGCCGTTGCCGTCGTAGGCCAGGTCCATGCGGCCATACAGATGCGGATCGCGCTTGCGCCAGCTTTCGGCGATCCAGTCCCAGTGCGTGTCAGGGATATCGAGTTGCCGCATCGTGTGTTCGTTGCGCACGATGTCGTCGACCAGATCGAGCGCCATATCGTGCAGCTCGGTGGTCGGTGCTTCGATATCGTCTTCGATTTCACGCAGCGTGAAGGCGTAGTACGCCGATTCGTCCCAGTACGGCTGTCCGGCGATAGTGTGGAAATCGAAGCCACTTTCGGCGGCCAGCTCGCGCCAGTTCGGGCGCTCGGCAATCGGGATGCGTCGCATTATTCGCCCGATCCACCGCGCGCGCCGCCGCGCGAACCGAAACCGCCGCGGCTGCTGGTGACCGCGGTGTCCGGCGCGCTGGTAATGGTCGTCATGCCGCGGCTGCCGCCAGCGTATACGCCACCGCCGCTACTACCGCTGCGATAGACCGAATTGTTGCGATCGTCCGGGCGCTGCCATTGGCCGCCGGATGTGCGGAACGCCGGCGCGCTGCTGAAGCCGGCCATCGGCGAGCCGCCGCGCAGCATCTGCGAGATGAAAAATCCGGTCATCAACGGGCCGAAGAACGAGTGGCCGCTGCTGTCGGTGCGTTGCTCGCACTTGCCGGTACCGTAGTCGACCTCGCAGGTATCGCGGGTGGCGAATTGCGGGCTGTTTTCCGCAGCATCCTTCTTGGCCTTGTCAAAGGCCTGCTGGCAGGTGGCGGCATCGTGCGTCTGCGCGGTGCAGCTTTCCACCGAGGTGTAGACGCCTTCGCGCGTGCTTTCGTCGTCACCACAGGCGGTGAGCAGCAAGGGCGTTGCGCTCATCAGCAGCAGGGCAGCGGTCCGTGATCGCTTCATCGTGCAGGTTCCTTTTCGCGAGACGCCCAAGCATGCCTGTTCGTGCTTTCTTGCGAAAGTGCGGCTAAAGATCCTCGGCCAGCTCGTGCAGGTCGGCAATGTGCTGCTCCCACCAGCGTGGCTCGGCGGCAAAAGGGAAGGCCGCAGGGAAGGCGGGATCGTGCCAGCGCGCAGCGATCCAGCCGGCGTGATGCAGCTGGCGCATCGCGCGCAGCACGGGAATCAGCGCAAGTTCGGCATAGTCGAATTCGCGCATCTGCTGGTAACCCTCCAGCAGGACGTCCATCGCGCGTTGATCGTTGGCGAGCATCCATAAGTCCTGTACCGCTGGCCCGGTGCGCGCATCGTCGAGGTCGACGAAGTGCGGGCCGGCATCGGTCCACAGCACGTTGCCGGGATGGCAGTCGCCGTGCAGACGGATGCGACGTACCGGACCGACTGCTTCCAAACGCGCGGCCACGGCCTGGTCGACACGCTCGGCGGCTGTGCGATAGGCGGCCATCAGGTTCGACGGCAATAACGTGGATGCAAGCACCGCGCGCATCGGGGTTTCGATCAGATTGGCACGATCGAGCTGACCGCGTTGGGCAAACGGCTGGCGCGCACCGACCGTATGAATGCGTGCGATCAGCCGCCCCAGCCATTCGAGCTGTTCTTCCGATTCCAGCGAGGGTGCGCGGCCACCATGGCGTGGGGTCAGGGCGTAGCGATACCCTTCGCGATGGAGCAGGGTCTGGCCATCAAAAGCCAATGGCGCGACCACCGGAATCTCCGCATCGGCCAATTCGAGCGCGAACGCATGTTCCTCGAGAATGGCCGCATCGCTCCAGCGGCCGGGCCGGTAGAACTTGGCGATGACCGGAGCGGCATCTTCGATACCTACCTGCCATACGCGATTCTCGTAACTGTTGAGCGCGAGCAGTCGCCCGTCGGTCCACAGATCGCAAGCCTCGACAGCGCGCAGTACGCGTTCGGGATCGAGATCGGCATACGGTGCGTCCGGACTCAACTCGTGGCCTTCGATGCCGGGATCACCGCCATGGTGATGCGCGACATGCAGACCAGCTGTCCTGTTTCGTTTTCGATGCGAATCTCCCAGACCTGCGTACTGCGGCCCAGATGCAGTGCCTTGGCCGTGCCGGTGACGACGCCGCTACGCACGCCGCGGATATGGTTGGCATTGATGTCCAGCCCGACCGTGAGTTCCTTGCTCGGGTCGAGCGTGAGCATGGCGGCGGTGCTGCCCAGCGTTTCGGCCAGCGCCACCGAGGCCCCGCCATGCAGCAGGCCATAGGGTTGGTGCGTGCGATGGTCGACCGGCATGGTGCCGCGCAGCCAGTCCTCGCCGATCTCGGTGACCTGGATCCCCAGGGTTTCGAGCATGGTGTTGGCCCCCCAGCCGTTGATACGCGCCAGGTCCGTGTCCTGCTTCCAGATCGCCATGAGTTGAATCCCGGTCAATAAGACCGCATTGTCGACCGACTGCCGTCGCCGCGACAATGCGCCTGTGTTTACCGTTACCTTGAAAAATTCAGGCCGCCAGTTTCCGGTCGCCCCTGGCGAAACCGTGCTGGAGGCCGCGCAGCGCGCCGGTATTGCCTTGCCGTATTCCTGCCGTGCCGGCGTGTGCGGCAGTTGTCGGGCCGTCCTGGTGTCAGGCCGGGTCGACTATCCGCGTAACCCGCCACAGGCCTTGAATGGTGAAAACCGGGCGAATCAGGCGATTCTGCTCTGCCAGGCCGCACCCTTGAGCGACTTGTCGATCGAGGCACGTGAAGTCACCTCGGTGAAGGACGTTGCCAAGCGCCAGCTCGACGTCGTCGTGACCGAAAAACGCCAGCTCGCGTCCGACGTAGTGGGGCTGCATCTGCAGCCGGCGCCCGGTGAGACGGCGCTCAACTGGTTGCCGGGGCAATATCTGGACATCGTCTTGCCCGATGGCAAGCATCGTCCGTTTTCGATTGCCGGTAATCCGCGTGCAGACGGCATCATCGAACTGCACGTGCGGCACGTGGCGGGTGGCGGCTTTACCTCATGGGTGGCCGACGGCCTGAAAGTCGGTGACGTTTTGCGCATCGAGGGGCCGCTGGGTACTTTTGTGCCGCGCGAGGACTCGGAGCGGCCGATCATCTTCATGGCGGGCGGCACCGGTTTTGCGCCGGTGAAAGCCGTGGTCGAGCATTTTATCGAGCTGGGCAGCCGCCGCTCGATCGACGTGTACTGGGGGGCGCGTAGCGCCGCGGATCTCTATCAGCGCGAACTGGCCAAAAGCTGGGAGACGCAGGCGGCAGACCTGCGTTTCCACGCGGTGGTCTCCGATCCGGAGCGCGCACACGGCCTGCGCGAAGGGCTGGTCCACGAAGCGGTGCTGGAAGATCACCCTGACCTTGCCGGCTTCGACGTCTATATGGGCGGCCCGCCGGCGATGATCGATGCCGGGCGCAAGCTGTTTGCCGATGCCGGCTTACCGGCATCGCGCCTTTATTTCGATTCGTTCGAATACGCGCCCGACATATTGGCGCAGATTCTGGGCGGTCGCGCCGGCATCGCCGACGACTGAGGCGCTTTTTACTTCTTGCCTTTGGCGACCGGCAACTGGGCCTGCTGCCATGCGGCGACGCCGCCGCCGAGCACCGAAACCTTGGTGAAGCCAGCCTTGACCAGCCGCTGTGCCGCCTTGAGCGCCGCGCCGCGGCCGTCCTTGTCCATCACCACCACCGGCAGTTCCTTGGCGTTGGCCAGGTCCTTGCTCTCGGGGTCGAACTGGCTCATCGCCACGTGCTTGGCGCCGGGGACATGGGCTTTTTCGAAATCCGCATAGGCGGACAGATCGATCATCAACGGGCTTTCGCGGTTGATCAGCAGGGTGAGGCCGGCTGGCGACACCTCTTTGTACTTGCGGAACAGGCTGGCGATTTCCATCACGATCAGCGCGATCAGCACCGCCACGAATCCCGCCACCAGGGCGATATGGTTGTGGATGAATTCGGGCAGCTTTTGAAGAATGTCGCTCATCGATCCTGGTTTCCGCGTGCGCGCCGCGAGGCCGCGCTGGAGTGGGCAAAACGGCGATTATACCGCCCCGGGACGTCAGCCGGGCGTTCAGTTCTTCGGGGACAGATCCGGCAGCCCGCTGGTCAGCCACCAATGGCCCTTGCCGTCGTAATGCCAGGTCTGGCGGTCGATCACCGTGCGCTCGGCCTGGCTGTGTATGTTGATCAGGTTGATCGTTACCACCTGGCGCACTTCGTTTTCGCCGGCCGGGGTCGCGCCCGCGCCTTCGTCGTAGTCGGTCACCCGGTACTGGTCGAAGCGGGAGATCTCGATCGGCGTCAGCGGATGCGCTTCGAGCACCTTCGGGTCGATGAACTTCGATGCGTCGGCAAAACCGTCCCAGCGCACCGCATGCTGATAGGCGTTGAGTGTCGTGGTCAGCACATCCGAGCGCTTGTCGGTAGCGCAGCCCGTGAGCATCAGCGCACAGAGCGGGACGAGAACGGTCAGGACACGGCGCATACGGCATTCCCCAGGGTGCATGAAGACAAGGCCAGCATTCTGCCATCAACCGCCGGCCGGCTTCAGCGGCGTTTGGCCACAAAACGCCCGGTCATCGCGGCGGCGGGGCGGCCCGCCTCGCCCGGGACCTCGGCAACGATCTCGATCCGCGCGCGGCCGCGAGCCTGCAGGGTGCCGAAAAAGGTCTCCCAGTCCGATTCGGAGGCCAGCCACGCCTCGCTGCGAAAATCCGACCAGACCGGCGACAGATAGCGCACCGTGGATTCGGCGACGAATACGTCGCAGTCCAGTCCGCGGCGGCGTAGCGCCAGCTCCACCAGGCTCCAGCCGGCGAGCGTCATCGCGCTGGCCAGGCTGCCGCCGAACGCGCAGCCCTTATCGTTGATATTGGGCTTGAGCGGGGCGTCGATCGCGATGCGGTCACCGTCGTAGGAGCCCAGGCGCAGGTCCATGACGTCGGCCTGCGGAATATGACTGCGGGTGAAGTCGATCAGGTCCTGCGCCAGTGGAATCAGTTCGGTGGTGCTCATCGGGCGACATCGTTTTAAACGGGAGGGAGTCGCCTAGTGTATAGGTCGCTACACTGCGAACCCATGTCAGCCCATCACACCCGTCCGGTTGCACCGGTCGCAGCATTGCTTGGCCGTACCGTGGTCATTACGCGTCCCGCCGGTACCGGCTCGTCGATGGCCCGGCAAGTACGCGCTCTGGGCGGGCGTCCACTATTGCTGCCAGGCCTGTCGCTGCGGGGCATGGACGATGCCGCAACACGGGCCGCGCTGGCCGACGCGTTGCGCGACGATGTGCTGGTTTTCAGCAGCCCGGCGGCGGTGCGTTTTGCCGCACGACTGCAGGTGCTGCGAACCGGCGCGACGGTTCTGGCGGTGGGTCAGGGCACGGCGCGTGCCCTGCATCGCCAGGGCGTTCGCGTCGTGGCCGCACCATCGAAGCGCCAGGACAGCGAGGGATTGCTCGATCTGCCGATCTGGGCCGAGCTGGGCCCATGCCGTATTGCACTGATCGGTGCGCCGGGCGGGCGCGGCGTATTGCGCGAACAGTTGGCGACACGCGGCAGCCTGCGCGAAGTACAGGTCTATCGCCGTGCGCCGCCGCGCTTGCGTGCCAGCCACTGGGATGGCCTGCGTGCACTGGAGCGCGGCGCCTGCGTATTGTTGTCCAGCGCCGAGGCCATGGAAAACCTGCACGCACTCGCGCCAACGGTAGCTTGGCAACAGCTCACCTCGATCACGGCCGTGGTCAGCAGCGAACGCCTGTCATTGGCAGCCAGGACGGCAGGCTTCGCGCGTATTCGCGTCGCGACATCGGCCAACGCCGCCGACCTGCTCGCCGCCGCGGCCGATGTGCAGGAAGTGTGAATAGACGTTCAGGCGTTTTTTGATGGGTGACCTGGCGCATGGGCTGCTAGCATGTGTCGCATGAGCCAAGACGACACCGCATCGACCGGCGCCGCCTCCTCGGGTGAGCGCCCCCAAACCCCACCTTCTGCCGGCCGTAAAAAGCCTAGGCCGCAGCGCGGCGGCAGCGTGGCTTTTGCCTTGTTGCTTTCCATCGTCGCCGTTGGCGGCGCCGGCTATATCGGCTGGCGGCAGTGGCAACAGGAGCGCATGGCCGGACAGGACAACCAGACACTGGCCAACGTGCAGCAGCGCGTCGGCGGCATACAGCAATCGCTCACGGTGCTGGACAGCGACCGCACGGCGTTGCGTCAGCGACTGAGCGACGCCGATCAGGTCAATCGCGGCTTGCGCGAGGAATTGCTCGGCCAGGCCGAACGCGTGCGCAATCTCGAAGACGCAGTGGCGAAGCTGTCGGAAAAGACGCTGTCGGGTCACGACGCGATGCTGCTGGATGAAACCGAGTCGCTGCTGCGCCTGGGCAAGGAACGCTACGACCTGTTCCATGATGCGCAGGGCGCAGCCACGGCCTACGCCGCGGCCGATCAATCGCTGGCCGCCGTCAACGACGGCGCGTTCTCCGGGCTGCGCCAGAGTGTTGCGGCCGAACACGAAGCCCTGGTGAAAAGCCAGCCGGCAAGCCGTACGGCGGCGCTCGATACCTTGACGCAATTACGTGCCGACGTCGCCAATCTGCCGCTGAAGGCACTCGATGCGCCGACCGATGCCGACACCGGCACCTGGGCACGTGTACGTCGTGCGTTGTCGAGCGTGATCAGTATCCGTCGCGACAACGGCGCGCCGCTGGCGGTTGCCGATGCACGCTTTGCCCGCGAGTTGGCCTCGCTCGATCTCGCCCAGGCGCAACTGTCGTTGATGGCCTACGACCGCGACGCTTACCAGGCGGCACTGCAACGCGTCACCGCCACGCTGGGCGCGCAGTTCGATACCGGTACGCCGAGCGTGCAGCAGGCGCAGACGCAACTGGCCGCGTTGTCCTCGCAATTGCCGCCGACGTCTACCGTGCAACTGGGGGCCGCCTTGACCGAGCTGCGCAATCTGCGCTCGGTTCACGCGCTCAAACCGGCCAATGACAACGCTACGCCGGCGCATGCAGCGAGCGGAGCCAAGCCATGAAATTGTGGCGCTGGATACTGCTGCTGGTGATCGTTGCCGCGCTGGCGGCGTTCGGCTGGCATTGGGTGGCCGAAGATCCCGGCTATGTCCTGGTCAAGATGCGCGGTTATACCGCCGAGCTGACCCTGGTTGCCGCGGTCGTGGCCGTGGTCGTCATCGTTGCGGCGGTGGGTGTGATCTGGCGTCTCGTGCGCTGGCCGTTCGGTGCGATATCGCGCCGCCATCGACGTACCAGCCGCGAGCGTATGAGCGCGGGTCTGGTCGCCTTGATGGAAGGCCGCAACGGCGATGCCGAACGCGATCTGCATCGCGCCTCGCGTCTGGACAGCCTGCGCGGTCCTGCGCTGTTGGCATCGGCCGAAGCGGCCTCGCGTCGCGGCGAACACGCCCGTGCGCTGGAAACGTTAGGTGAAGCCGCGCAAAGCGCACCGCAGGCAGCGCGCGTCTTGCGTGCACGTTTTCTGCGTCGTGAGGGGCGCTCCGCCGAAGCGCTCGCCTTGCTCGCTCCGGAAGCCGACAGCGGCAGCCTGACGCCAGGTGGCTGGCGCGAACTGGCGTTGGCCGCGGTCGCGGCAGGCGACATGCGTCGAGCACGGCAGGCATTGGAACCGTTGCAAAAAAGCAGTGCGATCGGTCAGCGCGCTTATGCTTCGCTGGAAACGCTGGTTCTCACCGGCGCCATCCTTGCCGCGCCCGATGGTGCTGCGCTCAATACCTTGTGGTCGCAATTGCCCAAGCCGCAACGTCGCATTTCCGCGGTCGTCGATGCTTACGCGCGCCGCGCTGCCAGTTTCGGGATGATGTTGCCGGCGATGGACGAAGTGGAATCCGCACTGCGCCGCGAGTGGTCGTCGCCGCTGATTGCCACCTATGGCAACCTCACGGGTGACGATGGCGAGGGACGGCTTCGCCGCGCCGAAAGCTGGCTCGACGCACACCCCAACGATGCGCAGCTGCTGCTGACCCTGGGTCGCATGTGCGTACGCGTCAAGCTATGGGGCAAGGCTCGCCAGTATCTCGAGCGTGCGCTCGCGCTCGATCCCAGCAGCGCGATCTGGGAAGCCTTGGGCGATGTCTATGCCGGCGAAGGCGACAATGCACAGGCGCAGCGTTGCTATCGCAATGCGCTGGCGATGGCGCGTGGTGAAGCGGTACAGCTTGCGCCCAACGAGCAGCGCGGCGGGCGTCTGGATACGCGCCCCGTGGCGATCGAAGAGCGCACCGAGCATGGCGTGCCGCGGTTGCGCGAGTAGCGTTAACAAGCCCTAGATCCCTAGTTTTCGCAACGCATCGTCGTTGCGATGATCGGCAGGCCAGTAGTCGAGTCTTAGGCATGAACGCACGGCGCTCTGCAGGTACGTGCGTTCATCATCCTGAAACGGCGCGGTCCGATCGACTATCAGAACCAGTGATTCGCAGCTCTGCATCGTCGGTGCAAAACGCTGCAGGTTCAGGGCAAGCAAGGTCGATGCCGGGGGAGTTACCGGTTCCCGACTTTCGTGCGTCGTCGTGCTGTTTGCGATCGCACTGATCAGCCTGATGGCAAAAATCACTACGACGACTATCAGACCGATGGGGCGCCCTGACCTGGATCTTGGTTTGACGGTTTGTGCGTTGCCTTGTTGAAAAGCCAGTGGCGATATATCGAGCGCCCAGTTCTTTTCGTTGTCGGGCAGTGCCTCGAAGACCTGTTGCAGCGCATTGACGCGTGCCTGATCGAGCTGCAGCGAAAGAAAGTGGGGATAGCGTTGGATGATGCTCTGAATCTTCGGCCACTGGTTTGCAGACGGCAGTCCACTCGTGCTGCCCAGCTTCAGCGCATCCAACAACAGCACTCCAGGCAGCTGTTGCGCTTGTTCCGACCAGGCGTGCGACTCCTTTTTCACCGAATTGATCCACCCGCCGTGCCCGCCCAGCGCCTGGAGGTGGCCAACGTCCTTCCAGGAAAAATACTTCTGCGCCGCGTTGAATAACTCAAAACGCTGGGAGATGCTGCCATCGGCCAGGCTTTCGATCAGGCGCAGCTCGAACAGGAACGGCGCCCGCAGATGGCCGAGGCGGAGCACATCGAGTTGTTCGCCTAACGCCAGATCGGCCGGGCTGCCATGGGATATCTCCTCGACCAATCGGGCATGCGCGACGCGGGCCGCTTCTTCGGGACTGACAATATTGTCGTCGCTCTCCTGCGTGTTCCCCGTCTGACGCTCCAGGGAGGTTTCGCGGTCGACCGGGGCGCCTGGTGATGGCGCAGTACGAGATTCGACGTCGGTAGTTGCGCTGGCCATCCGTGGCGCGTGGCTGGCGTGCCAGGCAAGGGCGGCTTGATAGGTCCGGTGCAGATCGCTGAAGCCGTCGATATCGGCGGCCTGATCGATCTTTTTCAGTCGCGTGGCATAGGCGCGCTTGATAGCTCGCTCATCCGCGCTTTCGTCCAGACCAAGGCGTTCAAGAAACCAAGATGTCGACACGGTGTTGCTCCGTTACCGATTGCGACACCGGCCCCCCGTGTGTCTACACCCGAAATCATGACCGGCCGGCCGTGCGCTGTCACCTGGTTCGAGCCTGTTTGCCTGCGTATTTCAGACTTTCCGCATACTTGCGACCAGCGCCGCCAGATCGTTGACCGCCGCCTCGGATACGGCGCGATTCGGGGTGGTATCGGCGTTGTTGAAGTTGCCGGTATCGCCCAGTACCTGGACCAGCAGGCCGTCGCTGCGCGGCACCATGCTCAGGTGCGCGGTACTGAGTCCGTACCGGACCTCGGGCTGCGGAATCAAGCGGGCCGTCTGGCCACGTATCGGGATGATCGAGTTGTCGCCGAACAAGGCGCGGGCGCCGTAGCCGGTGGCGTTGATCAGTGTGCGTTCCGGCAACTGCTGCAGATCGCCGGGCTGGTGAAATTCGCGTACTTCGATCTTGCCGCCGGCCGCCAGAAAGTCGGACATGAGCATCCGCGCATACGTGCTGATGTTGAACATCAACGTGGTGTAGCGGCGTACATAGGTTTGAGGGAACGGTGTACTGCCTGCGGGCAGTGCAACCGAGCGCGGGGTGAGATCGCGGACGTGGTCGTAGAGTTCGCCGTATTCGGGTTCGTCGGATGGCTCGGCGCTTTGCTGGTCCGGTGGCGTGTCGGACAGGTGATAGCCCTCGATCCATTCGATCGGGTTGCCGGGCAAGCCGAGCATGCTCTGGTACTGGGCGAACGAGGTACGCGTCATTTCTTCCCAACGCGCAGCCAGTGCCGGCGCGTGGTCGGCATCGCAGATGCGCGAGTCGGGTGTCCACAGGCCGGATGCGCGCATCGAATAGACGTTTGGTGGCAGATCCTTGGCGTAGATGCGTACGGACAAGCCAGCACGCTGCGCGAGCAATGCCGAGGTGAGGCCGAGTGCGCCGCAACCGATCACGCCGAGTTCGCGTACACCGGTGGTTTGCGCCATGCGTACAGCGAGCGTGCTCGATCCCCAGGAAAGCGACCAGCCGCTGCCGCCGTGTCCATAGTTGTGCACGACGGCCTTGTTGCCCAGCTGCTCCATCTCGATGCGAGGCCCCGCGGCGCGAAAGGGGCGGGTGCATACGTAGACGCCGGTAATGCGATCCGTGCGCGCTTTCACCGGAGCCAGTTCGGGGATGCCCGAACCGAGTCGGGCAGTCGGCATGTTGGGATTGCCGCCACGCGCGCTGGGAAGTTGCGCGCAGGCAGTAAGGGCGCCTGTGGATGCCAGGGCGAGCGTGGTGCCGGCGTGGCGGAGGAACTGACGGCGTTGCATGGATCCCTTTTCCCTCGTGTTGTAGCGGGACGGTCGCAACTGAAGTCGCTCCTACAAACTAGGGGAAGCCTCGCTAGCTTGTAGGAGCGACTTCAGTCGCGACCGTCCCGCCCATTGCAACTCATTAAAGCGGCGTCAGATTCGCATACGCCGCCACCAGCCACTTACTGCCGGCATCCTCGAAATTCACCTGCAAACGCGTATGTGCACCACTACCTTCCGCACTCACGACCACCCCTTCGCCAAAGCTCGGATGGCTCACGCGCTGGCCAAGCTTGACCGGCAAGTCTTCCTGCAGACTGCCACTTGGTTCGGCAAAACGTCCGGCGTACATCGGGCGGCTGACCTGCACGCGTGGGCGCACTTCATCCAGCAGCTCCGCCGGTATTTCGCCGAGGAAGCGCGAGGGGCGGGCCAGCATTTCCACGCCGTGCATGCGTCGCGACTCTGCGTGCGTGATGAACAGGCGTTCGCGCGCACGCGTGATGCCGACATAGGCGAGGCGACGCTCTTCTTCCAGGCGCCCTTCGTCTTCGACCGAGCGTTGGCTGGGGAACAGGCCTTCTTCCATGCCAACCAGGAACACCACCGGGAACTCCAGGCCCTTGGCCGAATGCAGCGTCATCAGCTGCACGCAGTCGTCCCAGGATTCCCCTTGGCCTTCGCCCGCTTCGAGCGCCGCATGCGACAGGAACGCGGACAGTTCGTTCAAGCCGGCATCGATATCGTCCTGGGTCAGCTCGAAACGACTGGCGACGTTGACCAGTTCGTCCAGGTTCTCCACGCGCGATTCGGCGTTGCCGCGCGAATCCTTTTCGTAGAAGTCGCGCAGCCCGGTGTGGTTGATCGCGTGCTCGATCTGCTCGGCAAGGTTCAGGGCCTGGCTTTCCTGACCTTCGGCGACCGGCGGCACGAAGGTGTGCGCCATGTCGTTGATCAAGGTCACGAACGCCTTGATCGCATTCTTCGCGCGGCCGGCCAGTTCGCTGCCGCTGGCCAGTTCACCGAGCAAGGCCTCCCATAGCGAAGTGTTCTCACCGCGTGCCCGACGCCGCAACACGTCGAGCGTACGGTCGCCGATGCCGCGCGGCGGCGTGTTGACGGCGCGTTCGAAGGCCGCGTCGTCATGACGGTTGGCCGACAGGCGAAGATAGGCGAGCGCATCCTTGATTTCAGCGCGCTCGAAGAAGCGCAGGCCGCCGTATACGCGATAGGGGATGCTGCGTTGGGTCAGCTGTTCTTCGAAGTTGCGCGACTGCGCGTTTGAGCGATAGAGAATGGCGCAGTCGCGGGCATTGCCGTGTTCGGCGACGTATTCGCGGATGCGCTCGATCACGAAGCGTGCTTCGTCCTGCTCGTTATAGGCGGCGTAGACGGCGATGCGCTCGCCATCGCCGCCGTCCGTCCATAGCTGCTTGCCCAGGCGGCCGCCGTTGCGGGCGATGACGCTGTTGGCGGCTTTGAGAATGGTGGCGGTGGAACGGTAATTCTGTTCCAGGCGGATTGTGCGTGCGCCGGGGAAATCGCGCAGGAACTGTTGTACGTTCTCGACCTTGGCGCCGCGCCAGCCATAGATCGCCTGGTCGTCGTCGCCCACCACGAAGACCTTGCCGGTATCGCCGGCAAGTACGCGAATCCACGCATATTGCAGCGTGTTGGTGTCCTGGAATTCGTCGATCAGCAGGTGGCGCCAGCGCTGCTGGTAGTGTTCCAGCACGGCCGGGTTCTTCAGCCAGAGTTCGTGCGCGCGCAGCAGCAGCTCGGCGAAATCGACCAGGCCGGCGCGACGGCAGGCATCCTCGTAGGCCTGGTAGATCTGTACGGAAGTACGCGTGACCGGATGGTCGCGATGCTCGATATTTTCCGGGCGCTTGCCTTCGTCTTTCCAGTTGTTGATCTGCCAGGTTGCCTGGCGCGGCGGAAAGCGGGCTTCGTCCAGGCCCAACCCCGCCACCACACGCTTGACGATGCGTTGCTGGTCGTCGGAATCGAGGATCTGGAAGCCTTCGGGCAGGCCGGCCTCGCGCCAATGGCGGCGCAGCAGGCGGTGAGCGATGCCGTGGAAGGTACCGACGGTAAGGCCTTGCGTACCGCCCGGGATCAGTTGGTCGAGGCGGGCACGCATCTCGCCGGCTGCCTTGTTGGTGAATGTCACCGCCAGCACCGCCCATGGCGGCACGCCGTCGACCTGGGTCAGCCAGCCGATGCGGTGGGTGAGCACGCGAGTCTTGCCGGAGCCGGCGCCGGCCAGCACCAGGTAGTGGCCGGGTGAGGCGCAGACGGCCTCGCGCTGTGCGTCGTTGAGCTTGTCGATCAGATACGAGACATCCATCTCGTCAATTGTAGCGGAGAGGGGGCTTGGTTCCTTACCTGGCGTGGGGATTTAGAGCCCCCCTCACCCCAACCCTCTCCCCCGGCAGAGCCAGGGGAGAGGGAGCTAAAAGCACGCACGATTCAATCTTGCCTCAGTGTGCCCCCTCTCCCCTGGCTTTGCCGGGGGAGAGGGCTGGGGTGAGGGGGTGCTCTTGCTAGCCGTTACCGCTTGATAAAACCGCCGACCGCCAGCAAGCCACCCACCACGATGGCCGCCACGCCAGCCCAGGACGGCAATGCCTTCTCGTGCGTTGCGGTCACTTTGGCCGAGCCGACCTGCAGCAAGGTGTCGGTTTCTTTGTAGCTGCCGTGCCCCAGCATGATCCAGATGCCGGCGCCAAGCAGAAGGATGCCGACGATGATGAGTCCTGCGCGCATAGCGGTTTTCCTTGAACGGTCCGGTTGCACCGATCATAGGGCGCAAGCGGCCGCCACGAAAACCGTTGGGTGGTGTTCGATAAGCGGCGGTACAGCGGCGTTAGGGAGCCAGGCGCGCGAATAGCAGGCCGTGGGGCGGCAGTTGCGCGAGGCCTTCGCTGAGCGTGCCTTCTTGCAAGCCGTGACCTCCGAGGGGCGTGGCGTCGCGAAAAGCGGGCAGTACCACGTCGACCGGCTTGGCGCCCAGATTGAACATCGCCAGCACCGTTTCGCCCTGATAGCTGCGCGTGAATGCGAGCACGGGCTCGGGCGTGTCGATAAAACGGATATCGCCCCAGCGCAGCGCCGGTTGCCGATGTCGCCATTGCATGAAGCTGCGAAAGCCATGCAGGGCGGACTGCGGATCGAGTTCCTGCTGCGATACCGCCAACACGCGATGATCGTCGGGCACGGGCAGCCAGGGCTTGCCGCTGCTGAAGCCGGCGTTGACGCTGTCGTTCCAGGGCAACGGCGTACGGCACCCGTCGCGACCCTTGAAGTTGGGCCAGAAAGCAATGCCGTACGGATCCTGCAGCGATTCGAACGGAACTTCGGCTTCGGTCAGGGCAAGCTCTTCGCCCTGATAGACGCATACCGAACCACGCAGCGAACAGACCATCGCGGTGAGCAGGCCCGCCATACGCACGGATTTGTCGCCGTTGCCCCAGCGGCTCAATACGCGTTCGACGTCGTGGTTGGAGATCGCCCAGCACGGCCAGCCTTCGCGCATCTGCGCTTCGAGGTTTTCCACCGTGCCGCGAATGTACGCCGCACTGAAATCGTCGGTGAGCAACTCGAAGCTGTAACCCATGTGCAGGCGTTTGCCGCGGGTGTACTCGGCGGTGGTGGCAAGCGAGTCTTCGGATGAAATTTCACCCAGCGCGACCGCGCCTTCATAACCATCCATCAAGCCGCGCAGCGCTTCGAGAAAAGGAATGTTCTCCGGTTGCGTGTTGTTGAAATAGTGGTACTGGAAGGCGTACGGATTATCCGGGCTGAACCCGCGGCCCACGCGTTTGTCCGCAGGCTTGGGCGGGTTGTCGCGCAGCAGTTTGTCGTGGAAGCAGAAGTTGATCGCATCCAGGCGCAGGCCGTCCACGCCCTTGTCGAGCCAGAACTTCACATTGTCCAGTGTGGCCTGTTGCACCTGGACGTTATGGAAATTGAGATCGGGCTGCGAGGTAAGAAAGTTGTGCAGGTAATATTGGCCGCGGCGCGGTTCCCATTGCCAGGCCACGCCGCCGAACAGCGACAGCCAGTTATTGGGCGGCGTACCGTCTTCGCGCGCGTCGGCCCAGACGTACCAGTCGGCCTTGGGGTTGTCGCGGCTGCTGCGGCTTTCCTTGAACCAGGCATGCTGGTCGGAGGTATGGCTCAATACCTGGTCGATCATCACCTTCAGGCCCAGCGCATGCGCCTTGGCCAGCAGGCGGTCGAAGTCCTCGATGGTGCCGAACAGGGGATCGACTGCGCGGTAGTCGGCGATGTCATAGCCGAAGTCGGCCATGGGCGAGCGAAAGAACGGCGCGATCCAGATCGCGTCCACGCCCAGCCCGGCTACATAGTCGAGTTTTTCGATGATGCCCGGCAGATCGCCCACGCCGTCGCCGTTGGTATCCAGAAAGCTGCGTGGATAGATCTGATAGATGACGGCTCCGCGCCACCACGGTGCATCGTTCATTCGTCCAACCCCTTGCCTGTCCTGCCCGTCGCTACCGATCCGAAGGGGAGGCAGCTTCAATGTGCGGCGCAGCTTAAACGCTAGGCCCGGTTCCGTTGCGCTCTATGCATACGTATTCAAAAAAGCGGGTTATTGCGTCGCAGCAGTGGCGTTATGGTTCGAGATTCGTGATCAAGCCTGGACTGGTGCGCAATAAGCCGCTGCGAGCAGGCGTATTTTTTGTCAAAGGTGCACAAAAAAAAGCCCCTATGAATACGTATGCATGAAACTGTTCGGCCCTATGGCGTCGCCCTACCATGCGCCGCACGCCGTCCTGGCGAATAGACACATGTCTCGCGGTACGGGTTGCCGACGAAGACAGCCGATAAGTGAAAAACCTCTGGGGAGGGGAACGAAGGTGATACTGAAACGTAACGTGATGGCCCTGGCGCTGGCATCGGCTGGTCTTTGCTTCACCGCCGGCATCCATGCAGCACCCGCCGATAACGGCAATGGCAGCGCAGCCCCGGGCGCCGCCCAGGATGCGCAGGCGGCGCAGAACGCGCCCACCAGGAAAGACGAGAAGAAGACCGACGACACCGCCTCGCCGAAACAGTCGGCCGAGCTGGTCAAGAGCCTGGAAGGCATCACCGTCACCGGCTATAACGCGGCGATCGAGAAGTCGATCGACTATCAGCGTTACGCCGACACGATTCAGAACGTGATCACCGCGGCCGATATCGGCGGCCTGCCGGATCAGTCGATCGCCGATGCACTGACCCGTTTGCCGGGCGTGTCGGCCGAGCGTATTGCCGGTCAGGCTTCGCAGGTCAATATCCGCGGTCTTTCGGGCAACTTCATCCAGACCACGCTGGACGGCCGCGAACAGCCGTCGACCAGCGGCAGCAACTACATCCAGTTCGACCAGTACCCGTCCGAGCTGATCAACATGGCCACGGTGTACAAGTCCTCGCAGGCATCGCTGATCGAAGGCGGTGTGGGCGGCACCATCGCGATGCAGACGGCCAACCCGCTGGACAACAAGAAAGACCAGTCGCTGAACGTGGATGCGCGCGGCAGCTACACCGGTCTGGCGCACAACGTCGCCGGTGCCAATGCGCTGGGCTATCGCCTGAGTGCGGCGTATCAGGGCAAGTTCCTCGACAACACCCTCGGTGTCGGCCTGGGCGTGGCGCAGATGTATCAGCCGCACGTGTCCGAGCAGTTCGTCGGCGAGGCGTACAGCTCCACACCGCAGCAGCTCAACGTGAACTCGCCGCAGCAGGGTTACCTGCCCGAGGGCGTCCAGTTGCAGCAGAACGGTGGCCAGGAGCGTCGTACCGGTTATCTCGGTACGGTGGTGTGGAAGCCGAGCGACGAGTTGCAGATCACCGCCGACAGCTTCTTCTCCAAGTTCAAGAACGAATCCTTCGGCTACGGCTTCCGCTCGCAGAATTTCTACAACAACAGCGCGCAGATCACCAACCCGGTGTTCGGCCCCAACGGTTCGGTCATCGGCGGCACCGTCAGCACGAATCCCGCGGGCGTGGGTAACGCCCAGTTCTCCAACGAGACCACCGCGGACAACTACAGCACCACCACCAACGTGTTCTCCGGTGGCTTGAACCTGAAATGGAACAGCGGCCCGTGGCATATCGACGGCGATCTGTCGCTGTCGCGTGCGCAGAGCCATGAAGTCAACGTCGACACCACGGCCGACCCGTACACCGGCCTGGGCACGGCCAATCCGCAGCTCGCAACGCAGTCGATGAGCTACCTGCTGACCGGCCGCAGCATCGGCCAGGTCTCGCTGGCCAATCCGGGCATGTACACCGACCTGAGCCAGATGGCGCTGTCCCGTTACGGCGTCTATCCGTACGTCTATCACGACCGCACCAAAGCGTTCCGTACCAGCGTCAAGTACGACCTGCCGAACAACCCGATCTTCTCGGCGCTGGAAGCAGGCGTCTACGCGAACAACCACACCTACAACGCCGACCGCAGCGCCTATGTCTACGGTTCGGAATGGAACAGCAATCCCTCGCTGGGCCAGCCGCCGCTGACCATCAGCAGTAGCAATGCCACCACCGAGTGCTGGAAAGGCACCTTCGGCGGGTTCCCGTGCTTCCTCAAGCTCAATGGTCCGGGCATCCTCGCCTCGCATGGCATTACCGCCAATCCGGTCAAGGACATCATCAACAACAACTGGACGTATGTGCAAAGCGGCCAGGTGGATCAGAAGATCCGCGACCTGTTCCTGATGGCCGATATCGACGCGCAGGTGTTCGGTCATGAATTAACCGGTAACGTGGGCATGCGCGTGTCGCACGACTCGCAGTTCAGCTATGGCCTGCAGCAGGTCGGCAACGGTGCGGGCATTCCGATCACCGACGGCAACGGCAAGACCAGCAGCGATTTCGCGCCGCTCAATGTCGGTAAGAAATACACCGACTACCTGCCGTCGTTGAACCTGATCTATCACCTGACCGACAACGACCAGGTTCGCTTCTCGGCCGCCAAGGTGCTGTCGCGTCCGCCGATCAACTCCATGCTGGCCGGCTCGGGTTCGTATATCACCAACGGCACCACGTACAACATCTACGGTGGCACCAGCCCGCTGCTCAATCCGCTGCGTGCGCAGCAGTACGACGCGACCTACGAGCACTACTTCGACGATTCGTCGGGTGCGATTACCGCCGGTGTGTTCTTCAAGCACATCAAGTCGTTCATCCAGCAGGTGACGTACAACAACTTCGACTTCTCCACCGTGGGCATTACGGTGCCGACCAACCCGGCAACGGGTGCGCCGTACCTCAGCGGCGATTACCAGACTGCATATAACGCCAAGGGCGGCGATCTGCGCGGCCTGGAAGTGGCCTTCACCAAGACCCACTTCCTGCCCGGCATCTGGTCCGGTATCGGTGTGGACGCCAACCTGGCGCTGACCTCCAGCTCGGTGAAGAACCCGTCCAACCTGGGTGGCCCAACGCAGATGATCGGCTTGCCGGGCCTGTCCCAGCGCGTCGCCAGCGCCGCGGTGTTCTACGACCAGGGGCCGTTCTCGGCACGTGTGTCGGCCAACTACCGCTCGCACTTCGTCTCCGACACGCAGATCGCGGTGGACAACCAGCTGGTGGTGTTTGCCTCCGAGCTGGTCTACGACTTCCAGGCGTCGTACAACATCAACGACAAGCTGACCGTGGTCTACCAGTTGCTCAATGCGAGCAATCAGCCGACCCGTACGTATTTCACCAACCAACAGCAGACCGGCACGATCCAGTACTTCGGCCGCACCAACTATCTGGGTCTGCAGTTGAAGCTGTGAGTTATCATCGCCTCGGCGTTCGTCCGAACGCCGAGGCGATGCTCGGGACACTCGCCGCAAGGCGGCGACGCTCCTGGAGCCTTAAGGGAGCGAAGCATGATGCGTTATCGGTTACTCGCAGTTCTGACGGTTGTTTTCTCCCTGGCGCTTGGCCCGGATGTCCGCGCACTCCCCTCGACATCCGTGGCCGATGCGCCATTTTTATCGAACGAAGCGACCCACACCGGCGTGTGGTACGAGATCTTCGTCCGCGCCTGGTACGACACCAACGGCGACGGTATTGGCGATCTCAATGGCGTCACCGCCAAGCTGGATTATCTGCAGTCGCTGGGCGTCAACGGCATCTGGCTGATGCCGATCAACGCCTCGCCCAGTTACCACGGCTACGACGTTACCGACTACAAGGCGATCAATCCCCAATACGGGACGATGCAGGATTTCGAGCGCCTGGTCGCCGAAGCGCACAAGCGCGGCATCAAGGTGATCATCGACCTGGTGATCAACCACACCAGCGACAAGCATCCCTGGTTCGTCTCCGCGCTGGATCCGCACAGCTCGTACCGAGGCTGGTATACCTGGGCCGGTCCCACGACCGACACCAAGGCATTGAGCGCGACCGATAGCCCCGCCTGGCACACGCGCGGGGAGCAGACGTTTCTCGGCGACTTCAGCGCCGGCATGCCCGATCTGAATTACGACGATCCGGACGTTCGCCACGAGATGGTCAAGATTGGCCAGTTCTGGCTGGCCAAGGGCGTCGATGGCTTCCGGCTGGATGCGGCACGGCATATCTATGACGACCTGAAGACCGATACCGGCAAACCCGAGACCACGCGCAAGAACGTCGCGTGGTGGAGCGAATTTCGCCAGGGCCTGCAAACGGTCAATCCGGATGTCTATCTGGTGGGCGAGGTGACCATGCCGTCACCCGATCAGTTGGCGCCCTATCTGAAGCCGCTCGGCTCGGTGTTCAATTTCCCGTTGGCCGAACAGATGATCCTGAGCGCGCAGAGCGAGCAGGCCACGCCGCTGAATGCGTTGTTGACCAGCACCTATGCGGCGTTTCACAAGGCTGCCGGCAGCGACTTTATCGATGCCCCGTTCCTGTCCAACCACGATCAGGAACGCGTGTTCAGTCGCCTGGACGGCAATATCGATCATATGCGCGTAGCGGCGGCGATGTTGCTGACCTTGCCTGGGCGGCCTTTCCTCTACTACGGCGAAGAGCTCGGTGTGCTCGGTCGCAAGCCCGACCAGAACCTTCGCGAGCCGATGCGCTGGGAACGCGACCCGCAGGTCATCACCGAAAGCCGCTGGAAGCCCATCACCAGCGGGCAGGGCGGCGAGGTCTCGGTGCAGGCCGAGCAGCCCGACCCGCATTCCCTGCTTAACGTCTACCGCACACTGATCCACTGGCGCAGCCAGGAACCGCTGCTCCGCGATGGCGATATTCGCGTCGTCTCGTTGCAAAATGCACACGTCGTCGCGTACGAGCGATTCATCGGAGAACGCCGCGTGCTGGTGCTGCATAACCTTTCGGGCCAGTCGCAGTCGGTGAAGTTGAAGCGCAAGGACGGCTATCAGCGGGTCGAACTGCAAACGGGCAATGACGCCACCTACGTCGATGGCGAGCTGGACCTGCCGCCTTATGTGTCGGTGGTCATGCAATGAAGGCCTGGCCCGTTGCCGGGAGTCTTTTCGCCATTGGTCTGATGTTGACGAGTATCCCGGAGGCGGGCGCGACGAGTGAGGCGTTGCAGGTGCCGGTGACGGGTGCGAGCGTGCCCTTGTCCACGGGAACGATGGAACTCAGGGAAATGCCCGAAGGCGTCCTGCGGATCCGCTATCTGCCACCGGCGGAGAAACCGTCGGAACCTACTCTGGTCGTCGATGCGACGAGCTCTCCTTTGGCAGGCGAGGTGGAATCCTGGGGTAAAGGGCGGCCAGGCACGTTTTCGACCCGCGATATGCGGGCGGATTGGGGCCCCTCATCCCAGCAATTGGTCATCGAAGACCTGGCGCGCAATACGTTGCTGCACATCGATATCGCCACACTCGTCGACGGCAAGTTGTCGGTGAGCCATGCCGCGGATGATGCGATGTACGGCATCGGCGGCACCACAGCCTTCGATCGTCACCCGGGAGGGCTGCTACGGACTGGCTCGCAGGATGCCAAGGCTGGTGCGCAGGGCAATGCCGGTGCCCCATTCGTGTGGAGCACGGCTGGCTACGGTGTCCTGGCGGATGCCATCGGTGCGCATTTCGACCTTGCGGCCGATCGCGTCACGGCCCAGGCTACGTCGGCGCCCATACGCACCGTGTATGTATTTGTCGGGCCGCCGCCGGAGATTTTCTCTGGCCTCGCGCAGGTCAGCGGTCACAGCGCCATGTTTCCCAAATGGGCCATGGGCTTCACCAACAGCCAATGGGGTATCGACCAGAAGGAGCTGCTGTCGATCGTCAAGACCTATCGCGCCAAGCACATTCCGATCGACAACGTGACGCTGGATTTTGACTGGAAAGCCTGGGGTGACGATCACTACGGCGAGTTTCGCTGGAACGAAACCAAGTTTCCCGATGGGCCCAATGGCGAGCTCAAGCAGCAACTCGACGCGCAAGGCGTGCATCTGACCGGCATCATGAAGCCGCGGGTGCATATCGACACGGAAGAAGGCCGCTATGCTACCGAACATGGCTTGTGGGTGGCCTCAAGCGTGCCGAAGGCCGATTACTTTTCGCTCAAGACCATCCGCGAGATCGATTTTGGCAATCCCGCAGCGCGGGCATGGTTTTTCAACGACACGCTCAAGCATTCGTTCGATACCGGCATCGTCGGCTGGTGGAACGACGAAGCGGATGAAATCAACGATACGCAGTTCATGAACATGCAGCGTGCGCTGTATGAAGGCCAGCGCGCATACAGCAACCAGCGCGTGTGGTCGATCAATCGCAATTTCTATCTCGGTTCGCAACGGTATGCCTATGGCCTGTGGTCCGGCGATATATACACCGGCTTCGAAAGCATGCGGGCGCAGCGTGCGCGCATGCTGGCGGCGATCGATGTGGGCGCCATGCAGTGGGGTATGGACGGCGGCGGTTTCCAGGGCGACAAGCCCAGCCCGGAGAACTACGCGCGCTGGATTCAGTTTGGCGCATTTACGCCGATCTTTCGGGTCCATGGTTCGTTCGGTCAGAAGCGTCAGCCCTGGGTGTATGGCGAGGTCGCGGAGAAAGCCGCGGGCGATGCCATCCGTTTGCGCTATACGTTGATTCCATACATCTACGCCTACGAATTCAGCCGCCACCAAACCGGTATCGGTCTGGTTCGTCCGCTGACCTTCGACTGGCCGGACGATGCTAAGGTGCGCGATGACGTCGATGCCTGGATGTTCGGCAAATACCTGCTGGTATCTCCCGTCGTCGAGCAAGGCCAAACCACAAAGGATGTTTATCTGCCCGCGGGAACCTGGATCGATTTCGCCAGCGGCAAGGTGTATCGAGGTGGGCAGGTCGCGCATCTGGCTGTCGACAGCAAGCGTTGGTCCGATATCCCGATGTTTATCCGCGCCGGTGCCATCATTCCCATGCAGCCGGTGATGAACCATGTGGGTGAAACGGCAGTGACACAACTCGACGTTGAGATGTTTCCATCCACAACGCCGACCAGTTTCGATCTCTACGACGATGACGGCCTCACCTATGCTTATGAGAAGAGCGTCTACTCGCTGCGTCGGCTGACCTTGCAGCGTGAGGATACGAGTGTTCGTGTGACGTTGAGCAAGAGCAGTGGTTCCTTCAACTCACCGATGGCTTCGCTGATCCTGAAAGTTCACGGCGTGAAAGCGTCGAAAGTGGAACAGGGCGGAAAGTCGTTGCAGCCCGCTCCCGGCCTGGATGCCCTGCGAAAGGGCACGGGCGAGGGTTGGGTAACCGGTGCCGATCGTTACGGCGACGTAACCTACGTGCGCATCGCGACTGACGCGGCCAAGGATGTCCGCATCATGGACGGCGGAGCACACCACTGATGCACATGGCTGTACGTTGTCTTCTTGCCGCGTCGATGTTTGCCGTGAGCTTGGTCGCTCAGACAGAAGTTGCCTCAAACGACTTCAAGACGGGAGTCTCCTTCGACGGTCGTAGCGCATCGGTGACGCGTTCGGATGATGGCTTCCTGTTGCGCTCGACGTCCGGCGAACGTCATATACCGATGTCGCGTCTGTCGGTGCAATCAGCCAGTCCGTTGTTCGATGCCTTGTTCGCGATGGCGCAGGACGATCTGGCCAAGGATTCGGTCTCTGCCATTACCGACGGGGCCTTCGATCACGGTCAATCCATTCCGTGCCCTTGTTTCGAAACGGGCGAGAAATGGCATTACGTCTGGACGCGCGACCTGTCGTACTCGGTCGATCTGGCGCTATGGCGGCTGGATCCGGAGCGTGCAAAAGCGTCGCTGCGCTTCAAGCTATCCGATGTGCGCGAGCCGTCGGCACCGCAGGGCCTGTACGTCATGCAAGACACCGGCTCGGGTGGCAGTTGGCCGATCAGCACCGATCGCATTGTCTGGTTTCTCGCCGCGCGGCATCTGCTGGACGATCATACGTTTGCCGACGAAGTCTATCGGGCGTTGAATGACACGCTGGCGCAGGATCGTTTGTACACCTTCGACAGCTCGCTTGGCCTGTATCGCGGCGAGACCTCGTTTCTCGACTGGCGGCAGCAGACGTACCCGATGTGGACGGCCAAGGATGTGACCTTTATCGGCCAGTCGTTCGCGTTGTCTACCAATGTGCTGCATTACCAGGCCTTGCGTCTGGCCGCCGAGATGTCGGCAAGTCGCAATCCGTCGCAGGCCACCGTTTACCAGGCCCAGGCCAAAACATTGAAGGACGCGATCAACCGCCATTTCTGGCGCAACGATCGCGGCATGTACATGAGCTACATCGGCGGCGCGGATCATCCACAGCCGTTCGATACCTACGATCTCTTGGGCATCTCCTTGGCGATCACCAGCGGCGTGGCCGATTCGGAGCGTGCGCGGCAGACCCTGGCCGACTATCCGACGTGGCCGGCGGGCAGTCCAGTGATCTGGCCAGAGCGCGACGATGTGCCGATCTACCACAATCGTGCGATCTGGCCGTTTGTCAGCGCCTATGCTTTGCGCGCGGCACGCCAGGTGAACGACCCGGCACGCATTGCGCACGAGCTGCAATCGCTGATGCGCGGTGCGGCGCTGGCCGGTTCGAACATGGAGAACTTCGAGCTCGTTACTCAGGCCACGCATGTGGACGATGGCGACAAGAGCGGGCCGGTGGTGGATTCGCCGCGTCAGCTCTGGTCGGTGGCGGCGTACTTGAATATGGTGATCGAGGGTGTGTTCGGTCTCAATCCCGATGGGAAGATCGAGCCGAAGCTGCCGACGTCGTTGGTGCCGATGCTGTTTGGCGATAAGGATCGTATTCGGCTTGAGTTGAGCGATCGCGATATCACGCTGGTGCGGCCGGTGAAGATGGATGGGAATATGTTGGTTTCCGGTACGCAAAAGGTCGACGGCAAGCATGTTGTCGTTACGCTGAAATCCACACAGGTGGCATTAACGCCGCTACCTACCAATGCTCCCCTCTACGTCTCCAACTCGTCATTCCGGCGCAGGCCGGAACCCAGTGGCGTGGCGTTGGGGACGTCGCGAAAAGCCGAACGCTTGTCAATGGGTCGCGAAAACCCATCACCGAAGCCACTGGGTTCCGGCCTGCGCCGGAATGACGAAGTAGGGGAGGGTGTCGTGTGGAGTTGGACGGCTCCTTCGGCCGGACGCTTCAGAATCAGCATCGACTACACCAACAGCAACGGCACCATCGAAACTGGCGTCACAGCCGCGGTCTACCTGGCCACGGCCCATTGCGACGGCGCCGCACCACAAACCATGGTGTTGGTCATGCCACATAGCGAAGGCCGGCAGCAATCGACCTACGGCGTGTTCGACGCACGCGCCGGACAGCATTGCACCTTCACATTGAAGCCCGGCTTCAACATGAGCTACCTCAGCCACTTTGCCCACTACACCGGCGGCAAGGGCGGTATCGACGGACCGATGAACAAGGCGGATATCGGTGACCTATGGATAACACCGATGGCGACAAAGGAAAGCCAGTGAACCAGCGCAAACCCACGTTGTCGTTCTGGCAGATCTGGAACATGTGCTTCGGTTTTCTGGGCATCCAGTTCGGCTTCGCGCTACAGAACGCCAACGTCAGCCGTATCTTCCAGACGCTGGGCGCGGATGTCGGCGATATCCCGATGCTGTGGGTCGCGGCGCCGCTGTCGGGGCTGATCGTGCAACCGATCATCGGCCACTATTCCGATCGCACCTGGACGCGACTGGGCCGACGCCGACCCTACTTTCTGGTGGGCGCGGTGCTCACCACGCTGGCGTTGCTGTTCATGCCGAACGCACCGACGCTATGGGTGGCGGCAGGCTTGCTATGGATCATGGATGCATCGATCAATGTATCGATGGAGCCTTTCCGCGCCTTCGTCGGCGATCAATTGCCGACCCGGCAACGCGCATCCGGTTACGCGATGCAGAGCTTCTTTATCGGTCTTGGCGCCGTGGTTGCTTCGGCTTTGCCGTGGATACTGGCCAAGCTCGGCGTGAGCAATGCAGCAGGTACGAGCGGCATTCCCGATACGGTGAAGTACGCCTTCTATGCAGGCGCAGTGGTTCTGTTCGGCTCGGTGCTGTGGACCATTGTCTCGACGCGGGAGTATCCACCCGATGCCCTGAAGGCCTTCGATGTCGAGCATCCAGCTGAGGACATCGAAATCGATCGGCACGCGGCGCGGCGCTGGGGTTCGGCGTGGCTGTTTGCCGGCATCCTGGCGACCGTGCTGGTGGCGGTGTGCCATGTGGAGCGCGAGCTTTATCTGCTCACCACGGGCATTACGATCTACGGTGTCGCCTTGTTGTGGTTGGCATCGACCGCCAGCCGTGGCATGGCCGCACAGGTATTGACCGATCTCTTTGCGATGCCCGATGCGATGCGCCGCCTCGCCTGGGTGCAGTTCTTTTCGTGGTTCGCGCTGTTCGCCATGTGGATCTACACCACGGCCGGTGTCACCGAGGTGCATTTCGGCAGCAGCGATACGCATTCGGCGGCCTATAACGAAGGCGCCAACTGGGTCGGCGTATTGTTCGCGGCCTACAACGGGTTTGCGGCGGTGGCAGCCATCGTCATTCCGTGGATGGTCAAGCGCTGGGGGCTCCGCATCAGCCACTTGATCAACGTATGGCTGGGTGCTGCCGGATTGCTTTCGTTCCTGCTGATCCGCGATCCGAACTGGCTGATGTTGTCGATGGTGGGCGTGGGCTTTGCCTGGGCGTCGATTCTTTCGCTGCCCTACGCCCTGCTGTCGGACAATCTTCCGGCGATGAAGATGGGCGTCTACATGGGCATCTTCAATTTCTTTATCGTGATACCGCAGCTGCTCGCCGCCAGCGTGCTGGGCATGTTGTTGCACGTGTTCTTTCGCGGCCAGCCGATCTACGCGTTGGTACTTGGCGGCATCAGCCTGTTTATCGCCGGCCTGTGCGTGCTGCGCGTGCGCGAGCCAACCAACCAGGTCGCATCATGAAAAAGCTTTTGTTGAGCCTTGTGCTGACGCTCGCTGCCGGTCAGGCCGCAGCGCAGCAAGCGGAGTACGTCGGTACGGATGCGCCGTTCGCGTCGAATGCGATCTATTTCGTCATGACCGATCGCTTCGTCAATGGCGATACCAGCAACGATCATCGCGACCAGGGTGGCGCGCATCACACCTTCGACATCCCCGTGCCTGGTCCGAACGGCGAGAGCGACAACATCGGTTATCTCGGCGGCGACTTCAAAGGGATCTTGAACAACGCGGGCTACATCCGTGGCATGGGTTTTGGCGCGGTGTGGATTACCCCGATCGTCGATAATCCGGATGAGGCGTTTACCGGTGGCGATCCAGTCACCTGGGGCGCGTCGCTGGCCGACCGCGGCAAGGCGGGCTATCACGGCTACTGGGGTGTCAACTTCTACAAGCTCGACGAACATCTGCCGAGCAAGGACCTCGACTTCGCCCAGTTCACCGACAAGATGCGCGCGCAGGGACTGAAGACCGTACTCGATATCGTCGCCAACCACGGTTCGCCGTCTTTCACTATGCCCAAGGCGCAGCCGCAGTTCGGGCAGATCTTCGACAAGGACGGCAAGTTGATTGCCGATCACCAGAACCTGCGGCCCGATCAGCTCGACCCGGTGCACAATCCGCTGCACCGCTTCTATCACGCCTATGACGATCTGGCGCAGTTGTCGAACAACGACGACGAGAATCCCGCGGTGCTGGATTATTTTGTCGGGGCCTACCAGCAGTGGGCCGACCAGGGTGCCGATGCATTCCGCATCGACACGATCAGTCATATGTCGACGACTTTCTGGCGGCAGTTTGCCGAGCGCATTCGCGCCAAGCATCCGGGCTTCTTCATGTTCGGCGAAGCCTTCGATTACAGCCCTGACGATATCGGGCAGTACACCTGGGCGCGCAATGGCGGCATCAGCGTGCTCGATTTTCCGCTGCGCCAGCGCATTGCCGAGGTGTTCGAGCATCCGCATAGCGACTACGCGCGTATCGCCGAACGTCTCTATCTGCGTAATGGGCCATATCAGAACCCGTACGAGCTGGTGACGTTCTACGACAACCACGATATGGCGCGTCTGAACGCGACCGACGATGGATTTGTCGATGCGAACAACTGGCTGTTCACTGCGCGTGGCATTCCGGCCGTCTACTACGGTTCGGAAATCGGCTTCGAGCGCGGCCGCGCCGAACATCAGGGCAACCGTAACTATTTCGGCCAGGAGCGTATCGATGCCGCGCCTCGCAGTCGTATTTATCGACAGCTGACGCGGATTGCCCGATTGCGCGAAAAGACGCCGGCGCTGCAACGCGGTCTGATGTTGCCGGTAAGGATCGAGGGAGATCAGGCGGTGTTTTACCGCGTGTATCAGAAGGGCGATGTGCATCAGATCGCGCTCGTCTTGCTCAACAAGGGCGATACGGCGGCGGAGATGGTCGTGGCGCCTTATCTGCAGGCGGGGACGTGGAAGCCGGCGCTGGGCGGTGATGCGGTGACGGTGAGCGAAGGTGGCGCGTTGAAGGCGCGGGTCGGTGCGCACGATGTGCAGGTGTATGTATTGGACGCTGTGGTGCAGCGTCGCGATCTGGTGGCGCAATTGGGGTTGTTGGTCGAGGAGCGTGGGCATCCTGTGCACTGAGGCCAGGTTGGCCCCCTCACCCCAGCCCTCTCCCCCGGCAGAGCCAGGAGAGAGGGAGCTAAAAGCGCGCGCGATTCAAGCTTGCCTCACCGTGCCCCCTCTCCCCTGGCTTCGCCGGGGGAGAGGGCTGGGGTGAGGGGGGCTCTTACCCCCGCAAGCTGGATTTCCGCACCACCAGCCGCACCGGCAACATATCGCTCCCGGCCGGCTCGTTCTCGATCAGCCGAAGCAGCGTGTTGACCAGGGCCTGTCCCGCCTGCCCGGTGTCTTGTCGCACGGTCGTCAGCGGCGGATTCACGAAACTCGCCGTCGGGATATCGTCGAAACCCGCAACGGCGACATCGCCGGGCACGCTCTTGCCATGGTCGGCTAATGCTCGCATGGCGCCGATCGCGATCAGGTCGCTGGCGGCGAACAGGGCGTCGAACGGTTTGTCGCGGCCCAGCAAGGTCTCCATCGCCGCGTAGCCGGACTGCTCCGAGCTTTCGGCGTTGACCTGCAATTCCGGGTCGACCTCCAGGCCGGCCTCGTGCAGTACCTGGGCGTAGCCCCGATAGCGGGCGAAGAACTCCGGGTAATGGCTGGACGCGTCCCCGAGGTAGGCCACCCGGCGGCAGCCCTGTTCAAGCAGGTGCCGAGTGACATCCTGGCCGCCCAGGAAGTTGTCGCAGCCAATGGAGATGTCCGGCTGGTCGGGCAATACCGCGCCCCAGCGCACCGAACGGGTGCCCTGGGCGACCAGCATGGCCAGCTTGTCGCGATAAGCCAGGTAGTCGCCGTAGCCAAGCAGGATGATGCCGTCGGCCTTGCGGGTGTCGGCGTAGTCGGCATGCCAGTCGTGCGACAGCTGCTGGAACGACACCAGCAGGTCGTAGCCGCGCTGGGCGCAGGCCCGGGTAATCGAGCCCAGCATGGACAGGAAAAACGGGTTGATATGCGACTCGTCCGCGGTCGGGTCTTCGAACAGCAGCAAGGCCAGCGTGCCCGAGTGGCGGGTACGCAGGTTGGAGGCGTTCTTGTCGACCTTGTACTTGAGTTCGGTCGCCGCCTGCTGGATCCGCTGGCGGGTCTCCTCACTGACCAGGGGGCTGCCGCGCAAGGCGCGCGACACCGTGGACTGGGAAACCCCGGCCCGGTGGGCGATATCGAAGGAGGTGGCTTTGTCTTTCTTCTGCACCGTGTCGCTGGAACGTCGTGTCGTCTTGAGGCAGTAGCGAGATGCTAGCCGGTTTTGCTCAGGGAGTGAGGCCGGGCCCGCTTTGGGCCTGGAAGGCCGCTTGCTGGAACCAGGAGCTGCCGGATTCAAGGCAAAAAAAGCCCCGAAGGTTAGGGGGGAACCTTCGGGGCCGGGAGGCCGCGAAACCCAGGGGAGAGGTTCGCTGGCCGGTGGGACACGCCATAGGGAGGTGACGAGGCCCGTAGGATGCCGTTGCGTGCATCCTGATACTTAGTACGCACGGAAGCCCCAGAAGTTTCACTTTGGGCCAAATAAATTTACGGATGATTCATTCTGGCGGTTCTCATGGCAGGAGAGCGTCTTTGTTTGGACGTCTAAATGTTAGTGAGGTGTAAAGCCGGCCGCTTGGCGGCCACCTGATCCCACTCAATGCGCCTCGTCCCAGTTGGCCCCTACACCCGCCTCGACCAGCAAAGGCACGCGCAACTCGGCGGCGCCCGACATACGCGCAACCACTTCGCGTCGCACATCTTCCACCGCGTCCTTATGTACTTCAAAGACCAATTCATCGTGCACCTGCATCAGCATGTGCGCATCGTCGCGTGTCTTGAGCCAGCCGGCGACTGAAATCATCGCGCGCTTGATGATGTCGGCGGCACTGCCTTGCATGGGTGCGTTGACGGCGGCGCGCTCGGCGCCGGCACGCAATGCCTGATTGCGTGCGGTGAGATTTTCCAGATACAGGCGGCGACCGAAAATCGTCTCGACGTAACCGTCGCGATGCGCCTGTTCGCGCGTGGCTTCCATGAACGCATGCACGCCGGGGTAACGCGTGAAATAGCGCGCCATATAGTCGCTGGCTTCGCCGCGATCCACGCCGAGCTGACGCGCGAGACCGAAGGCGCTCATGCCGTACATCAAGCCGAAATTGATCGCCTTGGCCGCGCGGCGTTGATTGGTGCTGACTTCCGCGGGTGCTACACCGAACACTTCCGCCGCGGTGGCGCGGTGTACGTCGCCACCTTCCTGGAATGCACGCAGCAGGCCTTCGTCGCCCGACAGGTGCGCCATGATGCGTAACTCGATCTGCGAGTAGTCCGCCGCCAGGATCGACCAGCCCTCCGGCGCGACAAAAGCCTGACGGATGCGCCGGCCTTCCTCGGTACGCACCGGGATGTTCTGCAGGTTCGGATCGGACGAGGACACGCGTCCGGTGGCTACCGCGCCCTGGTGGTAGCTGGTATGCACGCGGCCGGTGTGCGGATTGACGTTGCCGGCGAGCTTGTCGGTATAGGTGGAACGCAGCTTCGCCAGGCCGCGATAGTCGAGAATGATGCGCGGCAGTTCGTGCGCATCGGCAATCGCGTCCAGCGCCTCTTCGTTGGTCGAGGGCTGCCCAGTTGGCGTCTTTACTTTTACCGGCAGCTTGAGCTCGTCGAACAACACCGCCTGCAACTGCTTGGGCGAGTCGAGGCTGAATTCGTGGCCGGCGACCTGGTAGGCCTGCTGTTGCAGTTCGACCATGCGCTTGCCCAACTGCTGACTTTGCAGACGCAGCTGATTGACGTCGATCAGCACGCCGCGTTGCTCCATCTCGGCAAGCACGGGTACCAGCGGTATCTCGATGTCCTCGTAGACCTTGCGCAGCGACGGTGCACTTTCGAGCTTGGGCCACAAGGCGTGATGCAGGCGCAGCGTAATGTCGGCGTCTTCGGCGGCGTAACGGCAGGCGGTATCGAGATCGACCTGCGAGAACGAAATCTGTTTGGCGCCCTTGCCGGCGACTTCTTCGTACTTGACGGTGTCGTAGCCGAGGTATTTCTTCGCCAGCGAATCCATGTCATGGCGCGTCGCGGTGGCATTCCACACATAGGATTCGAGCATCGAATCGTGCTTGAGCCCCTGCACCACGATGCCGTAGCGCGACAGGATGTTCATGTCGTACTTGGCGTGCTGGCCGAGCTTGGGGCGCGAGGCATCCTCGAAAATGGGCTTGAGCGCGGCCAGCACGGTGTCGCGAGCAAGCTGCGCGGGCGCACCAGGATAGTCATGTGCCAGTGGCACATAACAGGCCTTGCCGGGTTCGATGGAAAGGCTCAGGCCGACAATATCGGCCAGCATGGCATCGAGGCCGGTGGTTTCGGTATCGAACGCGATCAATGGCGCATCTTTCAGACTGGCAAGCCAGCGATCGAACGCTGCCTGTGTCGTGACGAGCTCGTAGCTGCCCGGCTCGGAGAATGTCGTGTCCTGCACATGCGCCGGCACGATGGCTTCGGCGACCGTGGCGGGTACCGCGGTTTCGCCGACCGTGGCCTGCGCGTCCAGGTCCTTCAGTGCCGCCTTGAATTCATAACGCGTGAACAGCTCGCGTAACTGTTCGGTATGGCGCTCCCGCTGCGTCAATCCCGTAACCCCGACATCCAGCGGCACATCGGTCTTGATCGTTACCAGCGACCGCGACAGCGGCAGATTGGGCAGCGCTTCGCGCAGGTTCTCACCGATCTTGCCGCCGATCTTGTCGGCGTTGGCGATCACGCTGTCCAGCGTGCCGTACTCGGCCAGCCACTTGGCGGCCGTCTTGGGGCCGCATTTGGCGACGCCGGGCACGTTGTCGACGCTGTCGCCGGTGAGCGAGAGAAAGTCGACGATCTGTTCGGGCTTCACGCCGAACTTGTCGAACACGCCACTCACGTCCATTGTGGTGTTGGTCATCGTATTGATCAGGGTGACGCCCGGGCGCACGAGCTGCGCCAGATCCTTGTCGCCGGTGGAGATAAGCACGTCGATGCCCTGCGCATGCGCCTGCTCCGCCAGGGTGCCGATCACGTCGTCCGCTTCGACGCCGGGCACACACAGCACGGGGAAACCCAGCGCGGCGACGATCGCCAGCATCGGTTGCACCTGGGCGCGCAGGTCGTCCGGCATCGGTGGCCGGTTGGCCTTGTATTGGTCGTAGAGCTCGTCGCGGAAGGTCGGCCCGGGTGCGTCGCTGACGAAGGCCATGTATTCGGGCTGGGCTTTCAAGGTGGAGCGCAGCATGTTGACCACGCCGAACAGGGCGCCGGTCGGTTCGCCTTGCGCATTGCTCAACGGCGGCAATGCGTGGAAGGCACGATAGAGGTAGGAGGAACCGTCGATCAGGATGAGCTTGGCCATTCGCCTATTCTCTCATGCGCAAGGCTTTTCGATGCTAAGGCGGGATCCACGTTCACGCTACTCATGGTGTCGGCGCTGGTAAACTCCGACACCCGTCTGGAGGCTGTCCATCATGAAAACCGTTGCCTTGCTTGTCGTACTGGGCGCCGCGCTGGCCTCATCGGCCTTCGCACAGGACAGCAAGCCTGCCTTCCAGCCGGCCCCGCCGCCGCCGGGCATGTCCGATCCTGGCGTCAAAACCAGTGCGCCCTCGGCCAGGCTGGCACCGCAGTCCGCGTCCACTCCGGCCGAGACCGGCAGCACGGTCTTGCCGGGCAAGCCGATCCCGCTGCCGGACATGAAGGACAACGGTCCGCGCGACGCGCGCGGCGAGCCGCCGCCGAAGGTCAACGTGTACAAGCGTGGCGAGGACACCGTGCAGGAGTACAGCCGCAACGGCCAGGTCTACATGGTGGTGGTGACGCCCAAATCGGGCATTTCGCAGACTTACGATGTCGATCCGAACGGCAAATACCGCAGCGGTGCGCACGAGCAGGTCAAGCCGGTGATGTACAAGGTCGCCGAGTGGGGCACACCCAAGAAGCAGGGCGACGATAGCGACAACGCGCCCGCTGCGCCGCCCGCTGCGAACGACAGCGGTCACTGAAAAACGCCGACACACGCGCCGTGAATCTACGCGAAAGCTGGCTGCTGTTTGCCATCGGCTCGGCGTTCTTTGCCGCGCTGACGGCGATATTCGGCAAGCTGGGTGTCGCAGGGGTCAATTCGAATCTCGCCACCTTCATTCGCACGGTGGTGATCCTTGCCGTCATCGCCGCGATCGTCAGCCTGCGTCACGAATGGGCGCGTCCATCGGGCCTGCCCTGGCATAGCTGGCTGTTCCTGGTGCTTTCGGCCATAGCGACGGGCTTGTCCTGGCTTTGCTACTACCGTGCGTTGCAGTTGGGCCCGGTGAGCAAAGTGGCGCCGATCGACAAGCTCAGCGTGGCGATGGCGATCGTGCTGGGCCTGGTCTTTCTGGGTGAAAAACCCAGCCTGCCGTTACTGATCGGCGGCGTGCTGATCGTGGCCGGCGCGATCGTGATCGCCGTCTTTTGAGCTATGGTTCGTCCAGTTCCGCGTAATGCCGGAAAATGCCGCTCTCGTTGAATGCGAGGCGACGCTCGGAGGCCAGATAGGCCGCGATAGAGGGGCGGTCGGCGACGCGTTTCTGTAGATCGCGTAGCAACGGCATCCGCCGGTTGAGGCGTTTCATCGCCTTGGGGAAGGCATAGTCCAGGCCGGACATCAGCTGGAACAGCGACAGGTCGACATAGGAGTGCGAGCGCAAGGCGTACTTCTTGCCGCCGCGTTCGAGTACGTGCTCGAAATAGCCGAGAAATTTCGGCAGTCGATGTTCGCGGAAATCTCCCGCGCGTTTTTTCGCCTCGTTGCGCTGGTCTTCGTAATAATCGCCGCCGGCGATGGGATGATGCGTGTCGTGGATCTCCACCACGAAGTCGTTCACGGTCAGCTGCACCTGATGGGCGTAGAGCTGGGCGGACTCCGTGGCCGGCACCAGTTTCAACTTGGGTCCGAGATAAAACAGGATCGCAGCGGTCTGTGCGATCACCAGCCGGCCCGCCTTGAGAAAAGGCGGTGCGAATGGAAGGTTGCCGGGTCGCGCGCCTTGCAGGAACGGCATCATGATCTCGTCGCCTTCCTCGCGTGCCACGTCGAGATAGTCGGCACCTGCGTCTTCAAGGGCGAGCCGTACGTATTCGCCGCGACCTTGAACGCCGGTCCAGTAATACAGTTCGTAACGCATCATGATCTCCGAGCGGTCGGATCGCACTCATTATCCGCAACGTCGAAGGCTAGCGCGTAGCGGCTCAAGTTTGCGTGAGAGACGTCGCTGTCGCACGAATCTGCGACCACACCAGTTCCGCTACCGGTGACAGCGAGCGATGACGTCGCCGTATCAGCGTGATGGCGCGGCGCGCTATCGGAGTGAGCGGAAGCGCCACCAGCGAAGGCGGTAACTGCGTGGTCGAAAGCCTGGGCGTAATCGTGATGCCGAGGCCGGCATCGACCATGCTGAATGCCGTTTGCGTGTGACCGGTCTGTTGCACCACCTGGGCATCGATGGCGTACTGGCCCAGATGGCGATCGATCAGGCGACGACTGCCCGATGCGTAGTCGAGCAGAACCAGCGGCTGACCTTTGAGTTTCTTCCACGACACCTGTGCACGCGTCGCAAGAACATGGTCGCGGCGGCATACCAGTACGAAGGCATCATGCATGATGATTTCGCTGTCGAATGCCTCCGCATCGGCCGGTTCGACGGTGACGCCGAAATCCACTTCGCCGCCACGGACGCTTTCGAGCACCAGGGCCTGCACCTGGTCGTGCAACTGCACAGTGAGTTCGGGATAGCGTTGCGCACAGGCGGCGATACACGACGGCATCAGGTTGGCCGACAAGGTCGGCACGGATGCGACGCGTACCTTGCCGTGCCGACGTTCGTTTTCCGAATGGACATGGGCGAGCACGCCTTCGAGCTCGTCCAGTACGCGCTCGATCGCGCTGTGCAGATAGCGTCCCGCTTCGGTGGGTACGACTTCGCGTGTATTGCGGTCGAAGAGCTTTACCTCGAGTTCGCTTTCAAGCTCGGCGATATGACGGCTGACGGCCGGCTGGGTCAGGTGCAGGCTGTCGGCGGCGCGACGGAAATGCCGCAGCTTGGCGACGGCCAGGAAAGCTCTTAGCTGGCGCAGGCTGATATTCATATCAAAAGTGTATCAATAAATAAGATAAAACGATTTGAATTATCAGTCGTAAGCGGCTGGAATAGGGCATCCACCGGGCCATTACGCCATGAACCTGCGCCGCTTCCTCCCTGATCGCTTTACCTGCTGCCTGGTGCTGACGGTGCTCCTGGCCAGCTTTCTGCCGTGTCGCGGTGGTGCCGCGCAGGTGTTCGGATGGCTGACCGACGCCGCCATCGCGCTGCTGTTCTTCCTGCATGGTGCCAAGCTGTCACGCGAAGCGGTCATCGCCGGCATGACCCATTGGCGGTTGCATCTGACCGTGCTGGGCAGCACCTTCGTGCTGTTTCCGCTCCTGGGACTGCTGCTCAAGCCCTTGCTGGCGCCGTTGGTGACGCCCAGCCTTTATCTGGGCGTGTTGTTCCTGTGCACCCTGCCGTCGACGGTGCAGTCGTCGATCGCCTTTACCTCGATGGCCCGCGGCAATATTCCGGCGGCGATCTGCGCGGCATCGGCATCGAGCCTGCTGGGCATCGTGATTACGCCCCTGCTGGTCGGGTTGATCCTGCAGTCGCATGGCCAAGGCGCGATGACCTGGGATGCGGTGGGCGAGATTGTCCTGCAGTTGCTGGTGCCCTTCGTAGCCGGACAGGTCGCGCAGCGCTGGATTGGCGACTGGGTAGGCCGGCATCGCGCCATGCTCGGCTTTGTCGATCAGGGCTCGATTCTGCTGGTGGTCTATACCGCCTTCAGTGCCGCTGTGTTGCAGGGGCTATGGAAACAGACGCCGCTGCCGGTACTTGGCGGGCTGGTGATTGTCGATGCCGTGTTGCTGGCGGCGGCCTTGTTGATTACGCGCTACGGTTCACGCGCGATGGGCTTCGATCGCGAGGATGAGATCACCATCGTGTTCTGCGGGTCCAAGAAAAGCCTGGCCAGCGGGGTGCCGATGGCCAAGGTGTTGTTTGCCAGCCAGCCGTTGGGAGCGATCGTGCTGCCGTTGATGCTGTTTCATCAGGTGCAGTTGATGACGTGTGCGGTGCTGGCGCGACGGTATGCGCAGCGTCAGCAGGGGAGCGCTAAGGCTGCGTTGCAGGATTGAAGCCTAGAGCCCCCCTCACCCCAGCCCTCTCCCCCGGCAGAGCCGGGGGAGAGGGAGCAAAGCGCGTAGCGTTGAAGCTTGCCTCAGTGTGCTCCCTCTCCCCTGGCTCTGCCGGGGGAGAGGGCTGGGGTGAGGGGGCTGGGTACTCGCGAGAACATCACGGACAGAGCGTTTCCACGCTGGCCGCCGCATACGGCGTGCCATCCGGCCACGCGCCTAGATACCGCTGTGCCGCCGTGCCATTGCCAAATACCGCATCCGGCAGACTCCGTTCGGGGAGACTATCGACCATGGCATCGATGACTTTCCAATAGCCATAGAAGTCCAACTGGTTGAGCGACGCCGACGGTTCGAACCCGTCGCGTGCGGGAATCTGCGTCGGGATGTCATTGCGCTTCAGGGCAAAGTCATAGCGCGAATCGGGCGCGCCCGGCGAGCCGTGCGCGGCATGCACCGTCTTGCCGGCATGCTCGTCGCTGGGGAGCACCATCAGGACACGGCGGTCGGCGCGAATCTGGCATAGCCGCGCGGCGAGCTTGCGTGCCGTGGGCAGGCCGATCGAGGTATCCGCCGAGCCGGTGAGGATCGCTACCGGCAAATCGGCAGGCAGTTTCTCCACCTCCCCGATGATGCTGCGGGCATCGTCACCGTGCGCCACGTGATATGCATCGCCCGGTGCTTCGAGCACGAGCGCACGCGGAGCGGGCAATGCATAGCGCACGGGATTCAGCGCCAGGTTCAGCGAGATCGCCGCGCCCATCGAGTAACCCACATACAGCACGCGCTGTGGATCCGGTCGCAAACCGCGCTGTCGCTCGAGCGCATCGATGCCGCGACGATCGGCCCGGGCTGCGTTCTGCGTGACCACCTGCGGCGATGTATCGGCCGAAAGCTGATACACCGGATAGATCACCACTTGTCCGCTGCGTGCGAGGTGATCGATCAAGGCGCCGAAGTTCAGCGGATTCATGCCCTGCCAGCCATGATGCAGCAGCACCAGCGGCACCTTGCCATGCAATGCGGGTTGCGTCGGTACGAACACATAGACCCGATCGGCACCGTTGCCAACCGTCAGCACGTCGACCGTGGCATGGTGCTGCCGTGCCAGCAGGGCTTGGGGGCCAAAATGCGCTTCCAGATCGTCGTTTGCGTGCAAGGACATGGACGACAAGAGCGCCAGCACCGAAGCACAAAGCACTTTGTATAAGGTGTGGCGAGTCATAGTGATACGTGGACCTCTGCCATGGCGGTGGGGGCGGCCACGGCCGGCGCGGGTGTCGGCGGATCGAGCCATGTCAGCAACGGCGGTGCAAGCAAGCCGGCGCCGTCTTCGGACAGATGAATGCCATCGCCGGCACGCAAACGTATGCTGCTGCCATCGGGGCGCTGCGCGTATTCGCGAAACTGGCCTTGCGGGTCGGCAATCAGCGTGGCCGCATTCCACCAGATCACATGCTCGCGCTGGCTGACCGTGTCGTAAGCAAGCCGGTTGATCAAGCTCATGCGCGCATCGTATTTGGCGATGCGCATGGGCGGCAGGCCGATCCAGATCACCTGCGCACCGTCCTTGGTCAACAGGTCGACGAAGCGATTCAGGCGATCGCGATACGCGGCGATCCAGGCCTCGCTGCCGAATTCCAGCACCTTGCCGTCCTGTACAAAGCTCTGCCCGTCGTTGGCGCCGATCGCGACGATGATGGCATCGGGTTTGCTATCGCCGAGCATCTGCGGATATTGCTGCATCCAGTCGAACGTATCGGGACGGCTGAGGCCCGTGCCGGCGCGGAATGCGCGTATGGCATGCAGCTCCTTATGACGAGCGATGCCGCGCAACAAGTTGTCGCTCAATCCCACCGCCATCATCGAATCGCCAACCAGGGCCACGGTGCGTGTCTGGCCAGGTGGAACGGGTGGAAGCGCGTCCAGGGTGGCTGCCGCCGGCAAGCTGGCGGCGATCGTTGTGGCAGCACCATCGTGCTGGCCGCTGGTTTTGGCGACGATCGGCGCAGGCCATCCCGTCAGCAACGGCGGCTGCACCGTCGGTCGTCCAAGCATCAATAAATTCGAAACCAGGCCGCTGTCGTGCACGACCGGTGCATCGCAACGCGCGGGTATCGGGCTGTCTGCGATCAGCTTGGGTGCCCTGGCGGGAGGTTCGTTGCGTTGCAGTCGCGCCAGACCGGCCAACATGCGGGTGCGTAGCTCGCCGATACCCCATGAGCGTAGCCGCTCGCTCAGTGCGGCGGTCGTGGGTTGCGCAAAGCTGCGCAAGGGGCCGATATCGAGCCGTTCCGCCCAGGTCGCCAGGCCGCCCGATTCGAGCAGGACGGCGACCATGACAAAGCTTGCCAGCAGCCAGGCCAGGCTGCGTGTCGAATCGACCGAAGGAGTGCGTGATGTCGACATGACTCAGAACTGGAAATAGATAAAAGGAGCCACCCCGCTGGGCCCGAGCACTTCGATCGCAAAAATCGACACCGCCAGCACCGCACCGCGGGCCGGTGCCGCCCAGCGTGCGAGTTCGTTTTCCAAGGCATCGCCCCAGCGCGGTGGTGCGTATTGTCCGGCCAGGCCCAACACAATCAGCAGGATGGTGCCGGTCTGGGCCAGGGTCAGCGGGCCGGCCACGGCGAAGCGGGCAAAAACGTCGCCGACCTGGTCCAGCGAAGGCGCGCGGAAAAAGATCCACGCCGCGCAGACGGCATGAAACAGCAGCACGCGCGAGACCCAGCGCCAGGCGGTGGATGTGCGCAGGCGCGCATGCCACGACTGTGCGGCCCAGAGGCGATGCACGATCAGGTAGCCGCCATGGAGCGCCCCCCAGATAACGAAGGTCCACGACGCGCCATGCCACAGGCCGCCCAGCAGCATGGTGATCATCAGGTTGCGCGCGGTGAACCAGCTGCCGCTGCGCGAACCGCCCAGGGGGATATAGAGATAGTCGCGCAGCCAGCTCGATAGCGAGATATGCCAGCGACGCCAGAAGTCCTGTGGATCGGTGGCGGTGTACGGGCGGTCGAAGTTGTCCGGGAAGCGATAGCCGAACAACAGCGCGCAGCCGATGGCGATATCGGTATAGCCGGAAAAGTCGCAGTAGATCTGGACGGCATAGCCATACACCGCCAGCAGCATGTCGGGGCCCGATAGCGACTGTGGTGCGGCGAACGCCGGGTCGACCAGATTGACCGCCAGCTGGTTGGAGATGATCACCTTCTTGAACAGGCCGGCCACGATCAGCATCAGGCCGCGATTGACGTGCACGGCTTGCGGGTCGCGTGGCGTCGCCAGTTGCGGCATGAAGTCCGAGGCGCGCAGGATCGGCCCGGCGATCAGCTGCGGAAAGAACGCGACATAGAGCAGCGCATCGGGCAGGTTTACCGCCTGCTTGAGCTTGCCGCGATAGACATCGCCGAGCAGCGAAATGGCGTGGAAGACGAAGAACGAAATGCCCAGCGGCAACATCGGACCGTCGAGCGACAGCGCCGGCGGCTTGCCGACCAGCGCCCACAGGTCCAGCAGGTTCTGCAGCAGGAAACCGGTGTACTTGTAGTAGACCAGGGTGCTCAGGCAGACCACGACGCCGCCGATCAACCAGCGCTTGCGTGTCTTGGCGTCTTCAGTCCGCTGGATGCGCTGCGCTACCAGGCCGGCAACAAGCGAGATACCGAACAGCAGGGGGACGTATGCCCAGTTCCAGCAGCCGTAGAACACGTAGCTGGCGAACAGCAGAAAATGCTTGTGCCAGGTCGGTTGCCGGACCAGGGCCCAGGCAACGGCGAGCGTAAACAGAAAGAAGGCGGCGAATTCGACCGTCGGAAATAGCATCGCCTTCAACCCTCCGCGTGAGCGGTGGGGTGGGGCGGCATCGGGTACGTCCAGTCGTGCAGTGCAGGGAAAATCCGTTCCATGCGAGGCTTCCGGCCTTTTCGATTGTGAAGTGTTTGTGGAGGGCGTGCGCAGTGTAGCGACGTCGCCCACAAGACATCAGCAATTTTTTTTACGCCGAAGCCGGGTTTTTTAGCGATGCCCGATTTTTGCCTCAATTCGGGCCGACCGCCGCCTGTGGCGGAGGGTTTTTACAGTGCTCTAAAGCTTTTCCTGCCTGTCATCCCGGCGAAGGCCGGGACCCATTCCTCAGTCTTCGCTTGTCAGAAAGCATTTGGCGAGCATGCACCCTGAGGAATAGGTCCCGGCCTTCGCCGGGACGACGATGTGGCTCAGTGGCGGAAGTGACGCATGCCGGTAAACACCATCGCCATGTCGTTCTCGTCGGCCGCGGCGATGACTTCCGCGTCGCGCATCGAGCCGCCCGGCTGGATCACCGCACGAATGCCCGCGGCGGCGGCGGCGTCGATACCGTCGCGGAACGGGAAGAATGCATCGGAGGCCATGACGGAGCCCGCGACCTCCAGTTTTTCGTCGGCGGCCTTGATGCCGGCGATACGGGCGCTGTAGACACGGCTCATCTGACCGGCGCCGATGCCGATGGTCTGGCGGTCGCGGGCATAGACGATGGCGTTGCTCTTGACGTACTTGGCCACCTTCCAGGCAAAGATCAGGTCGTTGATCTCGGCCTCGGTTGGTGCGCGACGGGTGACGATCTTGAGATCGTCCGGGCCGACCATGCCGCGGTCGGCGGTCTGGATCAGCAGGCCCGAGCCGACACGGCGGACGTCGTTACCGGGGTGCGCGTTGTACAGGTCGCCATTGGCCGGCAGTGGGATTTCCAGCACGCGAACATTGGCTTTCTTGGCGAACGCCTTCAGCGCGTCGTCGGCATAGCCGGGCGCCAGCACCACTTCGACGAACTGGCGCTCGACGATCGCGCGCGCGGTGGCGCCGTCCACCTCGCGATTGAAGGCGATGATGCCGCCGAAGGCGGAGGTGGGATCGGTCTGGTAGGCGCGGTCATACGCCTGGGCGATGCCCTCGACATTCACCGCCACGCCGCAGGGGTTGGCATGCTTGACGATCACGCACGCCGGCTTCTTGAAGCTGCGCACGCATTCCCACGCGGCATCGGAATCGGCGATGTTGTTGAACGACAGTTCCTTGCCTTGCAGCTGGCGGAACGTGGCAAGCGTGCCTGGCGCCGGATACAGGTCGCGATAGAACGCCGCCTGCTGATGCGGATTTTCGCCGTAGCGCAGATCCATCAGCTTGACGAAGCGGCCGTTGGCTTGTGCGGGGAAGGTGTCGTGCCCGGCGATAGCATCTTGCGTATCGTTGAGCTGCATACCGGAAAGATAATCGCTGATCGCGGCGTCGTAGTTCGATACGCGATTGAACGCGGCCACCGACAGCTTGAAGCGCGTTGCACGGCTCAGGCCGCCGTGCTGTTCGATTTCCGTCAACGCATCGTCGTATTGATCGGGCGAGGTGAGTACGCCGACATCGTTCCAGTTTTTCGCGGCCGAGCGCAGCATCGCCGGGCCGCCGATATCGATGTTCTCGATCGCCTCGTCCAGCGTGCAATCGGCGCGCGCCACGGTCTGTTCGAACGGATAGAGGTTGAGCACCAGCAGATCGATCGGCGCGATGCCGAGTTCGGCCATGACCTGGTCGTCGGTGCCACGGCGGCCGAGCAAGCCGCCATGCACTTTCGGATGGAGCGTTTTTACGCGGCCATCCATGATTTCCGGAAAACCCGTGACATCGCTGACGTCCTTGACCGCAATGCCCGCCTCGCGCAGTGCTTTGGCACTGCCGCCGGTGGAGAGCAGCTCGACGCCTGCCGCAGCGAGGCGCTTACCCAGCTCGATCAGTCCGGTCTTGTCCGACACGCTGAGCAGCGCGCTGCGGATGGGCGTGATGGCGGGGTGGGACATGGCGGCTTCCTGGAATACGAAAGCCATCGATTATAGCCCGCGGGGGGCGAGGGCGGCGCTAGCGCGCCGACCTGGATGTCTTAAAGCAGCCCGTGCTGGGCCAGCTTCTTGCGCAAGGTGGCGCGATTGATGCCCAGCACCGCGGCAGCGCGGCTCTGGTTGCCGTCGTGGAATGCCAATACTTCGCGCAGCAGGGGGCCTTCGACTTCGCGGATCACCAGTGCGTGCAGACCCTCGTCACACTCGGTATCACCGATGTCCGCGAGATAACGGCGAACGGTGCGGCTGACGCACTCGCTCAGCGCGCTCTGCGACGAGGACTCCTTTACGGCCTCGGTAGCAGGCAATCTGACCACGTTCAATGGCAATCCCTCTCACATTCGCTATAGCGGCGGCTACTTAGGCTACCGCAGATGGTTATGGCAAACACCGCGGGCGGCGGCTCGCATGGAACGCCGGTTGCAGCATGGGACGAAGGGACCGAGTGTACCTGCGACCGCGAAGAATTTTAAGAGCCCTGGGCCATGTTATGGATGGTTCGCGAGCCATGCGATCGGCTTATGGACAAGCCGACCACTGTCATGTACGGCGTCATCGGTGGTCGCGGGTCTCATTCGAAACCGAGTTCGAACGCCACCGCTTTGTCGCCCGGGTCTTCCACTTCCAGCACCAGCGCGGTGTTGGCACCGGCTGGCAAGCCATGCTGCAAGGCGTAGCTGTCGGCCACGTATTCGGATGGCCGCAGGCGACGCATGGCGATACGTTTGCCATTGACGTCGGACAACGTGACCGAAACCACGGGGTACGGTTGTGCGAACGACGCATCGTTGCGAACCGTCGCGCTGATCAGCAGTGCGCCGGGTACCGACGGGTGTGCTTGCACGTCACGTGCCAGCAGCTTCAGTTGCTTTACGTCCTGCACGAGCGGCAGCTGGCAGCCGATCGCATCGCAACCCTGGCGCAGCCATGGGCCGACCATCGGGTCGGCGATCAGTTGATCGCGCAGCGCCCAGCCCAGCTGTGCCGCGAGCAGCAACAGCAAGAGGAGAATGATCACGATCCACGGCCAGCGACGCGGCCTGGGCTCATGCTGGCGCGCGAAACGCGGCGTAAAATCGCTCGGCAGCAAATCGTCGAAGGTCGTGCGCGTCGGTTCCGTCGCTGCCGGCGGCTCGGCCGTTCTCGGGCGATAAACCACCAGTTCCAGATGCGGCGGTTCGATGCCCGCTTCGTTGATCGGCAGCTCGGTGAACGGCTCGGGCGGCAGCACGTCCGCCAGCGTGGCGACGCTATCGAAGCCCTCGCCGCAATGTCCGCACATGACAAAGCCGTGCGCCTGCGCGAGCGTGCGCGCATCGAGCGAAAACACGGACATGCATTTGGGACATTGCGTGTACATGGGTCAAGAGTGGTCGAGCGGGGCGGATGAGTAAAGAGGTTTGCGGTGGTGTCGTGACGCAGGTGGAACACTGTAGGAGCGACTGAAGGAAATCTCCAAGAAACCCTTCCTACTCGTCATCCCGGCGCAGGCCGGGATCCAGTGGCTTTGTGATCGGTTGTCGCGAAAGTCATCAAGCGGTCGCTCTAGCGCGAAAATTGAAAACCGGCGCCACTGGATCCCGGCCTACGCCGGGATGACGAGTAGGGTGGTCTTCGAGGTCCATGGAAGTCGCTGCTACAAACTTGGGTGATCAACGGCGGAAGCCGCTGATCCGGACCCAGTCCTCGCGCGTATCCACCTGCAAGCCTTCGAACCATTCGCCATAACGCGCCAATAGCTCGTCTTGCTGACCCTGCAGGATGCCGGAGATCGCGAACGGCGCACCAGGCTTGGCCGCGGCGGCAAACTGCGGTGCCAGCTCGCCGAGCGGGCCGGCAAGGATGTTGGCAATGAAGACATCCGCCGGCTCGGCCTCGAGGTCTTCGGGCAGGAACAGCGCGAGGCGTTCAGCCACGCCGTTGCGTTCGGCATTATCGGCCGAGGCGATCAGCGCCTGGGGATCGTTGTCCACACCGACCGCGCTCAAGGCGCCGAGCTTCAGTGCCGCGATGGCGAGAATTCCCGAGCCACAGCCGAAATCCGTGACGGTCTTTCCGGCCAGCTGCAGGCCGTCGAGCCATTCCAGGCAGAGTGCGGTGGTCGGATGCGTGCCGCTGCCGAACGCCAGGCCCGGATCCAGCCGGACCACGACAATATCGCCGTCGGTCGGCGGCTCGATGTTCCACGGATAGATCCACAGGCGGCGGCCGAATGGCATCGGCTTGAACTGGTCCATCCAGGCCCGCTCCCAGTCCTCGTCGGCGACGTCGCGAAACAGCATCTGGTCCGGCTCCAGCCAGGGCAGCAGATCGCCGAGCGCTTCGCTGAGGCCGCGACGGTCGGTGTCGACGTCGAACAGGGCATTCAAGGTGATCGTCGGCCACAGCGGTAGCTCGCCGACGCCCGGCTCGAAGATTGCCTGCTCGTCGGGTGTTTCCGCGTCGGCATCCTGCAAGGTGATCGATAGCGCACCCAGGTCGTCGAGCGCTTCTTCCACGCGGGGTTGTTGCTCGGCGCGGACGGTGAGGGAGAGTTCGAGCCAGGGCATGGTTATCAGGAGTGAGTGAAGAGGAGTGAGTGGAGAGTAAGAGCAAAGCTCGTCGCCCGCATCCTTACTGCCAGGGCAGCGCTTTATGCGTAACTTTTTGCAGCGGCAGCGAGAGTGCCGCGAAACGCCGTTCGATCTGGCCGCATTCGAGCGCATTTACGCGTCGCCCCAGGCTCAAGGGCAGCTGGCGGCACAGGGAAAGCGACTCGGCGATGGATAGCGAAAACAGCGCCGAAACGGCGCGCGCCGCTTCGCCGACTTTGTTGGCCGGGCACTCGGCCAGGACCAGGTCGTATTCGGTATACAGGCCGGTGGCGAGATTGGCTTGCAGCGCGGCGTCGACGTCCGCGTCAGAAGCCTCGCCCAGTTCCAGGAAGGCATCGATGCGCACGTAGTGATCGAGGGCGCGTGCGTAGTCTTCCAGGCTCGATAACGGGCGCTGCCGCTTCTGCACGATGAGCACGTCGGCGAACGTCACCGCTTCGAGGTAATGCGACAGCGCATGTTCGGCGGCCACCAGCGGCAAGCCTTCGCCGTCCTCGTCGATCAGCAGATCGGTTTCTTCGTCGCTGGACGACAGATAGAAACGGCAGCTCATCAGCGGACCGTCGCGATCGGTATAGACCCAGGCGTAGCGGTCCCACACGTCGCCATCGTCGAAGCAGGCGACGATGGTTTCGATGGTTTGGCGCAGGGTGAGCAGTTCGGACATGTGTGTTCCGTAGACCTTCCTATCCGTCATTCCGGCGCAGGCCGGAATCCACTTCGGTGCATTTCGGAGCTTCGTGAAATGCAGACTGAGCGAGTGGATTCCGGCCTACGCCGGAATGACGATAGGGCAGGTTCGTATCAACCGCCGCTGGCGGCCTTTTCCTTCTGCTCGGCCATGCGCTTTTCCAGATAGTGGATGTTCTGTCCACCGTGCTGAAAACCGACGTCGGCCATGATGCGTTGCTGCAGCGGGATATTGCACTTCACGCCTTCGATTACCGTTTCGGCAAGCGCCAGGCGCATGCGCGCGATCGCCGTTTCGCGATCCGGGCCGTGCACGATCAGCTTGCCGATCATCGAGTCATAGTTCGGCGGAATGCGATAGCCGTCGTACAGATGCGTGTCGACGCGCACACCCGGGCCGCCCGGTGCTTCAAAGCGCTTCACTTCGCCGGGGCTGGGCATGAAGGTGTCGGGATCTTCGGCGTTGATGCGGCACTCGATCGCGTGGCCGTTGATCTTGATGTCTTCCTGGCGAATCGACAGCTTTTCGCCGGCAGCGATCAGCAACTGTTCGCGTACCAGATCGACACCGGTGATCAGCTCGGTCACCGGATGCTCCACCTGGATACGTGTGTTCATCTCGATAAAGTAGAAACGGCCGTCTTCGAACAGGAATTCGAAGGTGCCGGCGCCGCGATAGCCGATACGCAGGCAGGCGTCGACGCAGACCTTGCCGATCTGCGCGCGCAGTTCCGGCGTGATGCCCGGTGCGGGCGCTTCCTCGACCACTTTCTGGTGACGGCGCTGCATCGAGCAGTCGCGCTCGCCCAGGTGAATGGCCTGGCCCTGGCCATCGGCAAGTACCTGGATTTCCACGTGGCGCGGGTTTTCCAGGAACTTCTCCATGTACACCTGATCGTTGCCGAAAGCCGCTTTCGCTTCCTGCTTGGTCATGGTCACGGCGTTGCCCAGATGCGCCTCGGTGCGCACCACGCGCATGCCGCGACCACCGCCGCCGCCGGCGGCCTTGATGATCACGGGGTAGCCGATCTCGCGGGCGATGCGGATGTTTTCATCCACGTTGTCGCCGAGCGGGCCGCCGGAACCGGGTACACACGGAACGCCGGCCGCCTTCATCGCGCGGATCGCCTCGACCTTGTCGCCCATCAGGCGGATCACGTCGGCGGTCGGGCCAATGAAGATAAAGCCGGATTTCTCGACCTGCTCGGCGAAATCCGCACGCTCGGAAAGAAACCCGTAGCCCGGATGGATTGCCTGCGCGTCGGTAATTTCCGCCGCGGCGATGATGCGCGGGATATTGAGATAGCTTTCGGCCGACGGCGCCGGGCCGATGCAGATCGCCTCGTCGGCAAGGCCGACATGCTTGAGGTTGCGATCGGCGGTCGAATGCACGGCGACGGTCTTGATGCCTAAGCTGTTGCAGGCACGCAAGACGCGCAGGGCGATTTCGCCGCGGTTCGCGATAAGGACTTTCTCGAGCTTATGCATATCAGGCGATCACGAACATCGGCTGGTCGAATTCCACCGGCTGGCCGTTGTCGATCAGGATGGCCTGCACGGTGCCGCCGACGTCGGCTTCGATCTGGTTGAACATCTTCATCGCTTCGATGATGCCCAGCGTTTCGCCGGCCTTGACCTGCTGGCCGACCTTGACGAACGCCGGTGCGCCCGGGCTGGCCGAGGCATAGTAGGTGCCGACCATCGGCGCCTTGACCACATGGCCCTCGGGCACGGCCGGTGCGGCGGCGACAGGCGCTGCGACGGGCGCAGCGGCCACGGGAGCAGCTACAGGCGCGGCAACGGCAACGGGCGCCGCGGCGACGGCGACGCCACCCTTGGGTACGCGCGAGAGGCGGACGACTTCCTCGCCCTCCTTGATTTCCAGTTCGGCGAGGTTGGATTCCTCAAGCAGGTCGATCAGTTTTTTGATCTTGCGCAAGTCCATGGGTCAAGCCTTTTCGTTGCTGCCGCACAGGGCGGCTGGAATGGAAGAAGAAATGTCGTTCGGGTCAGGCGGCGCGGCCCAGCCGCGCGATGGCGGCGTCCAGCGCCAGCCGGTAACTGTCCGGTCCGAACCCGCAGACCTGGCCAATGGCCACGTCGGCCAGGTAGGAGTGGCGACGGAACGGTTCGCGCGCGTGCACATTGGAAAGGTGCAGTTCGATAAACGGGATCGCCACGCCCAGCAGGGCGTCACGCAGGGCGATGCTGGTATGCGTGAAGGCGCCGGGATTGATCAGGATCAGCGCCACCTGGTCCTTGCGTGCCTGGTGCACGCGCTCGATCAACTCGTGCTCCGCGTTCGACTGAAAGCCGGTCAGCTTGTGCCCCGCGGCTTCGGCCTGCTCAATCAGCGCGGCATCGATATCGGCCAGTGTCTGGCGGCCATAGATCTCCGGCTCGCGCGTACCCAGCAGATTGAGGTTGGGTCCGTGCAGGACCAGGATGTTCGCCACGCTGTGATCCTGAAACGGCACCTCGGCAGGTGCGGACCGGGCGGAGTGTGCGCGCACTCGGCAATGTTGTCCAGTTCGGCGTAGATCGACGATGTTTGGTGCAGAACTGTGAAGAAGTCCGTGCGCGGGCGTATCGAGTTGCCCGAAAGCGGCTCTAGGGCCGTTTCATCCACTCGTCGAGCGTTTCCATGGGCAATTCCCCGCGCTGCGCGGCCAAGATGCGCCCATCGGTATCTAAAAGCACGCTAAACGGTAGAACTTGCGCATCGTCGCCAAACTGCAGCGAGGTGCTGGGGCCGTCCATCTGGCCGACCAGAATCGGGTAGGGCACCGGGTGCGCTGCGAGAAATGGCCGGATCCGTTCGGGGTCGTCCATGGCGATGCCGACGACGATCAGCTCCTTTTCGCCGAACTTTGCCTGCGCCTCCGCGAGCGCCGGCATTTCTTTCAGGCACGGCACGCACCAGGTTGCCCAGAAATTGAGCAGCACCCGTCGGGCATGAAACTCCGACAGTCGGCGTGGCTTGCCCTCGACATCCATCAGTGTGAGATCGGGGCGCATGTCGCCCACGGCAGCCACCTGCACGCCATCCGGAACGTGTGCCTGCCGGCTGGCATGCTGCAACCAGCCGCCGACGCCGGCAGCGGCCACGGCCAGGGCGAGGATGAGGGTGTTGCTTCGGCTTAGCATCGAGAGCGAGGAGTGAGTTAAGAGGAGTGAGAAGTGAGAGATGGTACTGGTATACCCACTCGTTTCTCACTCCCGGTTCCTCGCTAACTTAGCTTTTGGCTGTTTCGATGAGGAGTGTGAGGAGTGAGGAGTGAGGAGTGAGGAGTGAGGAGTGAGAGAAAGCAGGTTCCGGCTCTTCTTAGCTCTCTCTTACTCCTCACTCCTCTTAACTCACTACTCGCTCTTGGCTGCCTCGGAGAGGGCTTGCTCGACCAGCGATGCAGTCAAAACTGTTGGTAGCTGACGTCCCGCGCCGCCGCTCTTGGGGAACACCACGTAAAGCGGTACGCCCGGCGTGTGGTATTGCTGCAGGAAGGCGGTGATGTCCGGATCTTCGTTGGTCCAGTCGCCCTTCATATAGACCGTACCGGTCTGCTTGAGCTGGGCGCGGAACGCGTCGGTGTCCAGCACGGTGTGCTCATTGGCCTTGCAGGTAATGCACCAGTCGGCGGTCATGTCGACGAAGACCGGCGTACCGGCCTTGCGCAGCTCGGCGAGTTTGGCCGGCGTGAAGGCAACCACGCCTTCGGCGGTTGCGGCACGGTTCGTACCGGCCGGCAGTTTGGCCAGCATGTAGACCGGTGCAATCGCCAGCACCAGCAGCACGGCGACGAATACGCGGCTGATGACCCCACGCGAACGACTGCGCTCGAACCACCACAACGTCATGGCCAGCAGCACCGCGGCCACCAGCAGCAGGCCGACGGCGTCGGAGCCGCGCTGGTTGGCCAGCACCCAGGCGAGCCACGCCGCGGCGAGATACATCGGGAAGGCGAGTACCTGCTTGAGCGTTTCCATCCAGGCACCGGGGCGGGGCAGCAACCGGGCCACGGCCGGCACGAAGCCGACCGCGAGGAAGGGCAGGGCCAGGCCGACGCCAAGCGCGACAAAGACCAGCAAAGCATTCACCGTGGGCGCGGCAAAGGCATAAGCCAGCGCGGTGCCCATGAACGGCGCCGTACATGGGCTGGCAACTACCACGGCAAGCACGCCGGTGAAGAAGTCGCCGACCGGACCCGAGCGGTTCGCCAGCGAGCTGCCGGTATTGCCCAGCGAGGTACCGAACTGCACCACGCCGGACATGGATAGCGCGACCGCCAGCATGATCAGCGCGAGCACGGCGACCACGATGGGGTTCTGCATCTGCGAACCCCAGGCCTGCTTCAAGGAAATAATGATCAGGCCGAGCGCGATAAAGCTCGCCAGCACGCCGGCGGTGTACATCAAGGCATGCACGCGGCGGCGCGCGGGGTTCTCGCCGCTCTCGATCAGGCCGACCGCCTTGATGGAAAGTACCGGCAACACGCACGGCATCAGGTTCAACACCAGGCCGCCGCCGAGCGCGAGCAACAGCGCATACCAGAGACTGACATCGAGTGAGTTTTGCGAGGCTGGCGGCATTTCCGGTGCAGGGCCGGCGGTGGTCTGACCGGTCGAGACGCTGCCGCCGGAGAGGTCGACCGATACGGCACGCGTCATCAACGGATAGCACAGGCCACCGTCCTGGCAACCCTGAAAGCTGGCCTCGACGTCGAGCTGTTTGCGTCCGGCCAGGTCGCCATCGATGGTGACCGGCAATTCGAGCTGGTCGAAATACACGTTGACCTTGCCGAAATGCGGATCGTCCTTGCTCGTGCCTTCAGGCCATTGCGGGTTGAGCTTCACGCCGTCGATGTTCTTGGCATGCAGCACGGTCTGGTCGCGATACAGGTAATAACCCTTGGGCATCGTCCAGCGCAGCAGCAATTCGTTCGGCTTGCGTGCCAGCGCCTCGAAGCGAAAGGCCTGTTCGGCAGGCAGCGGCGCCGCATCCATACCCGGTGTCGCAGCCGACTTGCCGCCCAACTGGCTCAGCGCACTGCCGAGGGTTTGCGTTGGCGCGCCCGGAGCGGCTTGTGCGGCGCCCGCCGGCAAGGGCAGATCGAGCTTTTCGGTATGCGGCGGGTAGCAGATCTTCGGTTCGACTTCGTGGCAACCCTGGTACTGCACGCTCACGCTCAGCCGCGTGGTGCCGGGCGCCACCGTATAGGGAATGCTGGCATCGACGTTGTGGTGATAGGTCTCCACATCGCCCAGGTATTCGTCGTGATGCTTTTCGCCATCGGGCAGCGTCGCTTCGCCGAGCGTGATGCCGTCGCCGCCCTTGAACTTCATGCGTCCGCGGTAGAGGTAGTAGTCCTGCGCGATCGTCCAATGCAGCTTCAGCACGCCGGGCGTGTTGGTATCGGTGCTGAGCTTGTACGCCTCGGTCACCGGCAGCAGGTTGTCGGTGTCCTGCGCAAATACCTGCGTCGCACCGAGCAGCAGCGCTGAGGAAACCAGGAGACGGGCGGCCAGACGGCCAAAAGAACGGAAACGCATTGCAACTCCAACCGTGGGGACCACGCTAGCAGCGTGGAGCGGTGATTATGACCTATTCGCTGGATACGTCTTTTCGGTTACCCGGTTCAGGCTTTGTCGGCGATGGGCGCCGGCAACGGCTCGCTGGAACGGCCGGTTGTCAGCGCCACGCCCAGCAGGATGACCACGCAGGCGATCACCATGTTGGCGGTGACGATTTCCTTGAGAAACAGCCAGCCCCAGAGCACGCCGAATACGGGAATCAGATACAGCACGGTCATCGTCCTTGACGTGCCGGCGTGCGCGATCAGGCGAAAGAACAGCAGCATCGCGAAAGCAGTGCAGGCGACGCCCAGCGCGATCGTGGCAAGCCACGCCGGCATCGAGGGATTTTGCGCCGGCCACGCCCACAGCGTCGTCGGCGCGAGCACGATTGCGGCGACGATCTGGCTGCCGCCGGCCGACGTCATCGGCGAGACGTGGCGCAAGCGGTAGCGGCTGTAATGCACGGAGAATGCGTAGCACACCGTCGCGCCCACGCAGGCTGCCATCGCCCACAACGAGCCTGCGTCGACGGTGCCGCTGCCGGTATTGCCGCCGATCAGCCACAGCACGCCGGCAAAGCCGACGATCAGGCCCGAGGTGCGCCAGAAGTCGAGCTTCTCGCCCAGCCATAGCCAGCCCGATGCGGCCACCAGCAGCGGTGTGATCGCATCGAAGATCGAGGACAGGCCGGCGGGCAGGTGACGCGCCGCCAACGCAAACAGCACGAACGGCAACGCCGAATTGGTGATGCCGGCGACCACGATCGGTCGCCAATGCGCACGCCATTCGGCTAACTGCGTGCGCGACGCCATCAAGGGTACAAAACACAATGCCGCAACGATCGCGCGCATGCCGGCGAGTGCCATCACACCGAACGGGTCGGCGGCCATGCGCATGAACAGGAACGATCCGCCCCAGAGGGCGCCGAGCAGGAGCAGGCTGGCCAAATCGCGTGGTTTCATGGCGTTCTCGATTCGATGGGTGCTTGGTCGGTTGCCATCTTTTCTGTGGGAGCGGCTTCAGCCGCGGCAGGCGGTGACGCAACCTGGTGTGGCGATTGAAGGGAACCTCGAATAACCTCAGTTTTCATCGTCATCCCGGCGAAGGCCGGGATCCATTCCTCAGTTGCCGTTTGTCAGGCAACCTGTGGCAAGCCTCTGCGCTGAGGAATAGATTCCGGCCTTCGCCGGAATGACGGATAGGGAAGGTTTTTAGAGATTCCCTGAAGTCGCTCCCACAAAAAAATCGATCCTTTGAGTGCGGTTAGCCTTGCTTGGCCCCATGCCCAAACAAATGCTTCCGCTCCTCCTCACTGATGTGCTTGCGCACATAAGCGCTCTCCACACCTTCATACGTACGCACCGTCGCCGGCCGCGCGGCGATGGCCTTGAACCAACGCTCCAGATGCGGAAAATCGCCAAGCGACTGTCCATGCGCCTGATGCGGCACGATCCACGGATAGGCTGCGATATCGGCAATGGTGTAGTCGTCGCCGGTGATGAACTCACGATCGGTCAGGCGACGATCCAGCACGCCATAAAGACGAGCCACTTCGCGCGTGTAGCGATCGATCGCATACGGCACCGGCTCGGGCGCATACACATTGAAGTGTCCGATCTGCCCGGCCATCGGCCCCAGGCCGCCGACCTGCCAGAACAGCCACTGCAGCACCTCGATACGGCCACGCGCGTCCTGCGGCATGAAGCGGCCGGATTTTTCCGCCAGATAAAGCAGGATCGCACCGGACTCGAACACACTGATCGGCGCACCGCCGCCCAGGGGCGCGTTGTCGACGATGGCCGGGATCTTGTTGTTCGGTGAGATGGCCAGGAAATCGGGTTGGAACTGCTCGCCCTTGCCCAGGCTGACGGGCTTGATGCGATAAGGCAGCCCGGTTTCCTCGAAAAACAGCTTGATCTTGAGGCCGTTGGGGGTGGCGGCGAAATACAGGTCGATCATGACGGAGCGCTCCAGGCGGGATGGGTGCACTGTAAGGAAATGGGTGGACTTGCAAAAGAACCACAATGGATCAAATCTTGTGGTCCACTTGAGGGCGTCTTCGCATGAGCCACCTGTTCGAGTTTCCCCTGGAGCTGCCCGCACCCGGATCGCGCCAGCGCCAGGCGGCGCTGCACACCCAGTTGCGTGCGGCCATTCTGGACGGGCGGCTCAAGCCCGGCCTGCGCCTGCCGGCCACGCGCGAGCTGGCGCAATCGCTGGGCATATCGCGCAATACGGTCGTGGCGGCGTACGACCTGTTGCTCAGCGAGGGCTATGTCGTGGCGCGCCATGGTGCGGGCAATTTCGTGGCCGACATGGCTTCGCGTTCCGCATCGCGTGCTACGGCGTTACCGGACGACCAGCGACTCGCGCCGTATTGGCGCCAGCCGGTGACCTTGCCAGTGCGGCCGCCGCGCGACGACGGCGACGACTTCCGGGTCGGTACGCCGGACGTGTTGCGCTTCCCCTACGACGAATGGCGGCGCCTGTCGGCGCGGGCGATGCGCGCGCTGTCCAGATCGCGCACCTTGCATGTCGATCCGCAAGGGCAGGCGTCCTTGCGCGAGGCGATCGCGCGGCACGTCTCGTTCGCGCGTGCGGTCGCCTGCGAGGCAGCCGATGTGCTGGTCACTTGCGGCGCACAACAGGCGTTCAACTTGCTTGCGCGTGTCCTGGTCACACCGGGACGCACGGTGCTGGCCGTGGAGAATCCCGGCTACCCGCCATTGCGTGCGGTATTCGAAGCGGCGGGTGCGGAGATCGTGCCCGTACCGGTGGATGAGCAGGGGTTGGTGGTCGAGGCGATTCCGGCTCGCGCGAACATCGTGTACGTCACGCCTTCGCACCAGTTTCCGCTCGGCATGCCGTTGTCGCCCGCGCGCCGCACTGCCTTGCTTGCCTTCGCGCGGGCGCGTGGCGCGACCATCATCGAAGACGACTACGATGGCGAATTCCGCTACGGCGGCCGCCCGCTCGACGCCTTGCAGACGCTCGACCGCAACGGCAGCGTCTGTTACGTGGGCACTTTTTCCAAATGCCTGTTTCCGGCGTTGCGATTGGGCTACGTGGTGCTGCCGCCGTGGCTGCACGAGGCGATGGCGCATGCCAAGTGGCTCAGCGACGGCCACGGCGACGTGCTGTCGCAGGAGACGCTGGCCGCATTCATTGCCGAAGGGCACCTGGTGCGGCATATCCGCAAGATGCGCAAGATCTACGCAGATCGGCGCGAGCAGCTGTTGCTGGCGTTGGAACGTCACGCCGGCGGTCTGCTCGAAGCCATGCCGGTCGATGCGGGTCTGCACATGGCGGCGCGTGCCGCGCCCGATATCGACGTGACAGCATGGACGCGCAATGCAGCGGCGGAAGGTATCCGCGTTGAGGATCTGGCGAGATACGGCCTGGGCGATCATGGTTGGCACGGCATGCCGCTGGGCTTCGGGCTGATCGACGCTACGCGCATCGATAGTGCCATCCACCGAGCGGTGGCGCTGTTGCGCTGAAGGAGACTCTCCTGCCTCTCGCTTGGTCGAGACATCCCAAAGTGGTCCGGTAATTTTTCCGGCAAGTGGCGCTTATCCGGATAGCCGCGTGGCCCGAGCATTCGCGCCATCCCTCCCGCGATGCCCTCCCATGCGTTATTTCCTGGCTCTCATCCTGTCGCTGTGTTGCGTGACCGTCCATGCCGCCGATAGCGGCCAACAACGCGCCGAAGCCGCCGGCCAAAGCCTGGTCGGTGCGCCGGCGCCGGCGATGGTGCTCAAGACCATCGATGGGCAGACCATCGACCTGGGCAAGCTCTACGGCAAGAAAGCCGTCTATCTGAAATTCTGGGCGACCTGGTGCGTGCCCTGTCGCGAACAGATGCCGCATCTGCAGCGCACCTATGAAGAAGCGGGTCCGGACATGGCGGTGATTGCCATCGATGTGGGCTTCGATGACAGTGTCGAGGAGGTGCGCAAGTATCGACACGAGGTGGGTCTGAGCATGCCGATCGTGTTCGACGACGGTTCGCTGGGCGAGGCTTTCCATTTGCGTGTCACGCCGCAACACGTGGTGATCGGCCGCGATGGGCGCATTCTCTATGTGGGCCACGAGGCCAATGCCCGGCTCGACGCGGCCTTGCTTGCTGCCCGAACTTCTACACCTTTACCGGCGCCAGCGCCGAAGACGGCCACCGTGGCCGAGAAACCCATCGGTATGGGCGATAGCGTGCCCGATACGAGCGTAACCACCCTGGCCGGAAAATCCTTTCCGTTGCGCGATGCCGCCAAGCCAACCGTGCTGGTCTTTCTTTCGCCCTGGTGCGAAAGCTATCTGGCCAAGAGCCGCCCGCAGCTGTCGCAGAGTTGCCGCAGCATGCGCGAGCAGGTCGAGGCGCTGGCGCATAAGCGGTCCGATCTGCGCTGGCTGGGCGTCGCCTCTGGTTTGTGGGCAGCCAGGGACGATCTGGCCGAGTACAAGAAAAACTACAAAGTGGAGATCCCGCTGACGCTCGATGCGTCCGGCACGCTTTTCCGCAGTTTTCGTGTGATGCACGTCCCGACCGTGCTGCTGGTCGATGCCCAGGGCCGGGTTACCCGGCGCATTGAGGCCACCGACGGCGACCTGGCTGCCGCTCTGCCGCGCTGACCGGATAGGCGTTCAGGAAGAGCTCGCGGCCACCCAGGCCAGGTAAGCCTCATGGCCGCGCTCGACCGGCACAGCGATCAGCTCCGGCAGATCGTAGGGGTGCAGCTCCAATAGCCGCGCCTTGAGCGCCTCAAAGCGGTCGGCCGGGGTCTTGATTAGCAGCAGGGTTTCGCTGTCGGTGGTCACTTTGCCCTCCCAGCGGTAGACCGAAGTGACCCCCGGCAGGCAGTTGACGCAGGCGGCCAGGGACTCCCCGACCAGCTGTTCGGCCAGTTGCAGAGCCGTTTCCGGGTCGGGGCAGGTGCAGTAGCAGAGCAGGATCGGGCGCATCCCGTCAGCCTAGCCGGCCTTGAAAGGGGCGGCCAGCTTCCCCATTAGATGTGCAGGTTCGAGGGACGCGACCTCTTGCGAGGGGCTTCTGCATCGTTAGAATTGGCACTCACCGACGGCGAGTGCTAGCAATGTGGTCCTCCGCATCGCGCCCCGTCCCGACTTTCCCCAACCCAATCCATTAGCTGGAGCCATCCATGAGCAAACTGCGTCCGCTGCACGATCGCGTCATCGTCAAGCGCCTGGAAGAGGAGCGTGTCTCCGCCGGCGGCATCGTCATCCCTGACAGCGCCACCGAAAAGCCGACCCGCGGCAAGGTCATCGCCGCCGGTACCGGTCGCATCCTGGAAGACGGCAATGTCCGTCCGATGTCGCTGAAGGAAGGCGACGTGGTGCTGTTCGGCAAGTACGCCGGCCAGGAAATCAAGATCGACGGCGAAGAGCTGGTCTTCCTGAAGGAAGACGACGTTGTTGCAGTGATTGAAGGGTGAGGCGTCAGGAGTCAGGCGTGAGGAGGTAAGAGCGCATTGCTCTGCGCTCCCTCCAGCCAACTCCTGCCCTTTAGCTTTTCCTCTTCACTCCTAACCCCTAACTCTTAACGAGGTTTCAAAAATGGCAGCTAAAGAAGTACGCTTCGGCGAAGACGTCCGCGCGCGCATGCTCAAGGGTGTCAACACCCTGGCCAACGCGGTCAAGGTCACCCTGGGTCCGAAGGGCCGCAACGTCGTGCTCGAGAAGAGCTTCGGCGCACCGACGGTGACCAAGGACGGCGTGTCCGTCGCCAAGGAAA